>Ga0184627_10000222_pt1 | contig 25046 bp, 36 predicted proteins | sample PLM3_127_b1_FD_133150 | JGI IMG/M metagenome (GOLD analysis project Ga0184627, IMG submission 133150) | Groundwater sediment microbial communities from an aquifer in East River, Colorado, USA - PLM3_127_b1 | ecosystem: Environmental > Terrestrial > Soil > Riparian zone | place: USA: East River... | reverse complement strand
CTTTAATATGAAGTCTGAGTTTAGGAGAAACACATGCCAAAGCGCGTTGTCAATCGTTTCGCCGAGCTCCTCGCTATCAAAGAGCGCCGCGAGGGTCGCACTTGGACGAGACGAGAGCTAGAAACCGATACAGGTATTTCATTAACAAGTATTCAGAATTGGATACATAACCGAAACTCGCAATATTCAGCGACGCAAATTGACGCGCTGGCAAAGTTTTTGGGTTGTGAACCGGGTGACTTGTTTATGTGGGAGGATGCTCAAGGATGGAATGAAGAATCCCCTGAAAACGAAACCGCACTCGCTCCGGCGTTTTGAACAGACCCTCCGGCAAGTGCGGCAACTGTAAAAAATCACGGCGGCTTCCCCGATAAGGGCTAGTGCGCCATGCTCTTTAATAAAAGAATATTCCCCAAAAGCGGGGCAACAAAATCATGCAAACACAAAAAGGGCGAACTAGCTTCACCCCTATTTGTATGTGATTGTTTGTCGGGGCAGCGGGATTTGAACCCACGACCCCTTGTCGTGACTTCAAAGCTGAAGGGTTATTTTGTCCCGAAACGGTCATCAAGGTTTGTGAGGTCGATAATCTTTTCTTCGGCTGATCTGGGACGCTGACCAGCCAGTGAATGACGGCGGACTTTCTCGGCAATATCTTCAAAGTCGTAATCGACGTAACTCTCTTGAGCGGTCATGATGCGCTCATGCCCCAGAGCATCGGCAATCGCCCGTGGTGTTTCACGCTCATCAGCCATTTTATGACCGATACGATGGCGCATACTGTGCGGATTAGCACGCTGGATGGTGTAGCCCCAATCGCGCTTCACGTACTGCACCGCCCGAAACAGAATCGTGCCGACATAATTCACGGTTAGCTTTTTGTTTTTGCCACGCAGCGACAGGAAGACATAAGCTGATTTGATGGCGGGGCGGCGCAGTAGCCACACACGCAGCGCACGGGCGCACTCTTCCGAGAAAGCAACTTTGCGTGCCTTATTCCCCTTTTCAACTATGAGCGCATACATCTCATTGAGGAAGAGGTTGACGATTTTTAAGCCGACTACCCCGCCACCGCGTGCGCCCGTATCAGCAAGGAAGCGCACAAGCGCATAGTTGCGAACACCTGCCGCGCTCTGGTCGAGTTGGAGATAAGCCAGCAACACTTCAAGGTCAGCATCGGTTATCGCCTTTTCGCGGTTGACGCGGCGCGGCACCTTGGGGGTCTTGAGAACACGAGCCGGGGACTTGAGCAAGAAATCCATTTTGACCAGCCAATTAAAGAAGGTCTTAGTGGTTTTGATGTGCTTCTCTTTGGTCTTGATGGCGTAATCCTCACGCTCCAAGATGTAGCGCGAGTAGCGCACCATATCGGCGGGTGTGATGTCATCCAGTTCGAGTTCCGCGCCGACACGATTGAGCATGTAGGTAATGGGGCGGGAATAACTTTCACGGGTGGTGGCGATGTGTTGCGACAACCAGATGTCAATCGCTTCGCGCAGTAACATAGTGCGGTACTCCATCAATAAAGTTTTTAAGATGTTATTAACTATATTAAAAAATAAGCGGAACGGAGGGTAAACAGATGGGTGAGTTGGGTAATCGTAGTCTTGCCGTAGGGGATAAGGTGAAACACCACGGCGCGGAGGGCGAGGTAGTTGCCGTCGCCACACATGGCAAATCAGTTAAGGTGACATTCCCTTATACGCCGAGTCGCCGCGCTGGATGGATCAGTGTCGGTGATTTGCAACGCCTTACTGCGCCTGTCAGTTCCCCTGCGGACACGCCGTTAACGGACACGCCGTTGTGTGTCCCTACCGATGACTTATACCCCATCGACACGCTGCTTACGAATGAAGCGGGTGAAACGGTGAAAGTCATTGGGCGCTGGAAAACGGATGTCAAATTGCAGGCGGGGAGCGGGGCAAATCTAACCGACTTCTCTGCAAGCGGTGAGGCGTTCACACTGAGCGAACAAGATGTTCACCTGTGGTTGCAAAAGGCAAACCAGCCGCAAAAAGTCGATGAAGCGCAGCTACATACATGGGGTGCTGGCGAACGGGCGCGGTTGCTCTGTGATTTGCCGCACGACCAGTATCCATTAGATGAGGGTGATGAGGGGACAGTTGCACAGGTAGGTAATGATCTCGGCTTCAAAGCAGACCGTTATCGCGGTGCGACTGTTTTCCGCACCCTAAACGGCAAGCAGGTGTATATCCTCGACCACTGCGAGGCGGTTGTGGCGGATGACGCGGCAACCCCTGACCCCTCTCCCGAACCAGGAGGAGAGATAAACGAACACACGTTCAAGGCGTTGCGGCGCGATAACGTCCAACTGCAACGCGCATTGGACTCGGCGCATTTAGACCTGACCGTACTGCACCGTGAGTTGGATAAGTACCAAGCTGGTGCGATAGGGCAGGTGCCGGATGAAATTATGAAGGCGATTGAGGATGCCGGAAAGTTGACGGCGGAATTAGCGGATGCGCGGAAGAAAATCCAGCGGCTTGAGGCGACTAATCAGCAGCAAGTGAAGTTGTTGAAGACGGCTGCGACTCCCCTGCCGAACCAGGCTAACCTCTCCCCCGACCCCGCTCCATTGCCGATGACTCGTACCGCGCACATCGATGGAGAGGGGAGGCAGAAGTTGCGGACACTCATGACCATGGGTGGCGGTGGTGGCTTCAATGATGTTGAAATTCCGCAGGGGTATCAAATTGCGGCGATTACGACTGAGATACAGGCGGGTAATCTAACGCCGCAACTGTATCGCTTCACACACCTGATTGGTTGTGAGCCGTCGCCCACGACCCTGTTCACCGATGAAAAGACTGAGCCGATTCCGTCACTGGTTGACGAACACAACTCATTCGAGGACTTGCTGCGCGGCAATGCGCTAGTCGAGGATGTTATCGCGGCTGGCAATGCTGAGGTGCTGGCAGTTGCACGACAAGCGGCTGATGAGCGGCTTAGTCGGTATCGGGCAGCGAGTACAGAGGAACGATTTGTGCCGAGCATGGTACTGGCGGCAGGAGGACAGGCATGACACGGACATTAAGTGTTGGTGATGTGCAAGCCACACACGAACTGATGGCGGCGATTGCAGTGGACTTTAGCAAGTTGGCAAATGCCGCCGTCGATAACAAAGAGATGCAGTTGGCGCTCGATGCAGCATGGCAAAAAGTCCAGATGCTTGAACGCATCAATATCAAGCTGGATGTCATTGTCGCCGGGGCGCAAGCTGCGCTGGATGAAATGGCACGACAGCGCAATATTGCCGTACATGATGTCGGTACGTGGCGTAAACATGGCGACGAATTGGCGCGACGCATTCTGGCGGGTCGCATCGCCGTGGATGGCAAGATTCCAGTAACGGATGTCATGCGTGTATTGGATGTGCTGGCGGGTAAGATGACGACACTTGAAGAGCCGCGCCTCGCAACACTGTATGAAGTTATACGGAATGTAGCCGAGTCATTGTTTGAAGAGCAGGTCTGGGACGCTGCCAGCCGCGAAGATTAGTTGGAGCCGCGATGGGCAAGCCCACCACGGCAACGCCCAACGGTGAAGAAAGGCGCTATCAGTATAGTGCAAAAGCCGAAATAGAGCGAATTCAAAATATTATCCAGCCTAAATGGGTTGAGAAATGGAACACTATGGACGAAGAAATTCAAGCAGCGGTACAGGAGTTAGTTGATTTTTTCAATGAGGATATGCAACTTATTCCGAAGACGAATGTTGATGAGTGCATGAGCGGGGTGATGCAGTGGGTGCGGGTATTCAACCGCGATGCAGACGCGCTTGAGGAATATCACGAGCGGTGGACGAAGCTGGCGAAGTTGATGGCGGCACAGGACAAGTTGCCGAAATAGGATGTTTTTTATCCAGCTATAGGGGCTGGTTTAGAGGAAAGGGAATGGCATGGGTAAAGATTTTAAGGTCACAGTGTTTGAGGGTACGGAACGGGCAGATGTGTTCATGAAAGTTTTCGGTCGGCGCGAAGTCTGTGTGCTGAGTCCGTTTCCGATTGCGGTGAATCTACCGGGTTTCGATGAGTCGCAAAGCGTCTATATGCTCGACCTGAAAGAAATCACGGACGATGAACGGGCGCGGCTGATTGCAGACATCAGCGAACGATTTGGCATCGATGCACACGAAGTGAGCAGTTTGCTGGAGCAACACGGCGTGTCGATTCTCATGAGCGAATGTCTGTTGACGATTGATAATCCGCAGATGTGGATTGATCTCGATGATGACGATTTCGATGATGACGATTTCGATGATGACGATTTCGATGATGACGATCTCGATGATGACGATCTCGATGATGACGATTTCGATGATGACGATCTCGATGATGACGATTTCGATGATGACGATCTCGATGATGACGATTTCGAGATCAAATACGATGAGATTGAGTATTAGACCTCAGCGTTAGGCAATCGGGCGCAGCACGCTGCGCCCCTACCATCATATACATATAAGGAAGGTCATTGTGAAAGTTATCACATTGTTGAATGAAAAAGGCGGGGTCGGCAAGACGACACTCGCCACGCATATCAGCGCGGGGCTGGCAGCACAGGGACATAATGTGCTGCTGGTGGATGCCGATGCACAGGGACACGCGACACTGCGCTGCGGTTTCCCGAAGTCGGCAGGACTGTATGACCTGCTCATCCGCGATGGTGAGTGGTCGGAACTGACGCGGCAGGTGGACAGCGAACGCTACAGCGTCCCGGCGTGGCGTGCCGGGAAATTGTATGTCCTGCCGAGCAATAAAGAGACGCGCAACATTGCGAATACTACGAATGACGGCGCGATATTTGCCCGGCGCCTGGATGAATTGCGCGATGCGGGCAAGATTGATTTGGTGGTGATTGATACATCGCCCACGCCGTCGCTGCTGCACGCCACGTTCTTTGTGGCATCGGATTATGTGCTGATTCCAACCGAACTCGCCTACAGCAGTTTCGATGGTCTCAGCGAGAGCATCAAGTCAAAGCAAGGTGCGGACGGCGGGCGCAAACGCTTTTATGACCTGCCACCGATTGAAGTCTTGGGCATCGTGCCGATGAAATTTCGGACATCGACCAAAGAACAAATTGACAATCTGGCGAAACTCAAGCAGCAATTCGGCGACAAGGTATGGAGTCCGATTCCCTTGCGGACGTTGTGGACCGAAACCGAAGGCACGGCGTTACCTGTGTGGAAACTAGACGCCGGTAGTGAAGCAACCGAGGAATGCTGGTCACTCGTCCAGCAAGTGGAAAGAGGGATTTATGTCACAGCGTAACAAAGCAGTCAAACGTGCGGCATTTACGGATGAGGTTGATATTCAGAAGTTGGACGAGACAACCTACGGGTCGATTAAGCCCAATCCGGATTTAGACACAGGGCGCATGATTGGCAAACCTGTCGATATCATGAGCGTGTGGGCAGACCGTCAGCAACCGCGCCGCGCAGTTCCCGGATTGATTCGCAGCAATTGGGATGGCAACCCGGCACAGGTGGCTGACCTGCTGAGCCACTGGCAAACTGTCGCCGAGCAAAAAGCCGGCACAACGATTCCGGTGATGGATATTCTCAAAGGACGGGGCGGTATCGAGTCAGAGACAAGCCATCCGCACTTTGATGAATTCATGGCACTGCTGACACTGGCGCAATCGATTCAGCGTGATGGGCTGGTGAATCCGATTAGTATTATCCGCCGCGGCAGCAGCTATGTCATCGAATCAGGTGAACGGCGCTGGTTGGCGTATCACCTGCTCAATCACCTTGTCGATAAGACCTACGGCAAAATCCCCGCGATTGAAAGCAAGTCGTCCGAGAGCGTATGGCGACAGGCACACGAGAATATGCAGCGCAGCGATTTGAACGCGATTGAGAAGGCGCGGCAATTGGCACTGCTCATCATGGATTTGCGCGGTGGACAGACCAATTACAACGGCTATGAGGATGTAGTCGTGGGTTGTGACCGCATCTTCTACGCACAGGTGGCAAACGGCAATCATCATCCGATACCGAAGGGCATGAGTGAACGCATCCAATCCGCCATGCGACTCAAGCGCAATACCATCGCCGAGTACCGCTCGCTGCTGCGACTGACGGATGACAATGAGGTCGATGGGGTCAATGACATCCTCTGGTTACGTGCCGATGAGGAAGATTGGGCATTCCGGGCGCTGGTCGATTTCAGCAGACTGCCGCTAGATACATTGCGTGCGATTGTTTTACAGAGGTCGTTCACGCTCGAAGACCTTAGAGTCGCGGCATTAAGGTTCGGCGTGCCGAACATCTCATCTGGCTCTCATAATTCAGATGGTGACGATACGAAAGCAACTGCGATTGCCAAAGAACTGCTGACCGTCGGCACAGTCATCAAGCGCGACATGGGCGACTACTGGCTGATTGAGGAAGTCCACTATGGCGGTGAGGCGTTTATCTGCCGCACGCCCGCGGGCTATCGGTTGCAAGTGCCGTATCACAAGATTGTGGCAATCGCTAACGACAAGCTGGATTTGTTTAAGCCGCCAAGTAAGGCACCCACCCCGGATCCTGCTCTCGATGAGCGAGGGGAACAAAATGCGCCGACTCGCTGGGAGCCCTTCGGCATGGCGCACGGCACACCCGCATTACAAGTCGGGATGCTGGTTGAATCAATTGTCGGCTCAACAAAGGATGAGCGATTTGTGGTAATAGGGATCGCATCCGATATGGTGGTGGTACGCAAGTACAAAGACACACTCGCGGCAAGATTTGAACCGGGTCAATTAGTTGAGGTCAAGTCGCCATATCCGCCGATTCGCAAGGATGATTTAGTGGTCGGCGCGTGGATACATGACAACGAGTATCGGCGCTGGCAAATTAAGCGCGTGAATAAGGATAGTCATCCGCGGTGGCTTTCCGTTGATGATGACGGTGTAGCACGCAGTATCAGCCATTATGCCGTGTGGCGTATTCTCGATGCTGCGGACGTGGTGATTGATGATGATATGCTCACCGACGATACCGCGGCGTTCCCGGCATTTGACGAAACCACGCTTGACGTGATTGATGGCATAGCAATTTTAGCCGGACTGCTGGACACGCCGGGGGTCGATGCGCTGGCTGACTTGCACCTACTGGACAAGCTGCGACTGCAGCGGGTTCTCATAGAGGGCGGCATTGCGGCTGTCGAAGAGATGGTCAAGGGCTACGGCCGCGCCACGCAGGAAGTCATGAACGCGATTCAACAGCGCATCAATGACCATCTACAACAGGTGCTGATAGTGGCACTTGAGATGGCGAAGAAGGATTAGTCATGTTAGCTCGCATAGCGGTGGATACCCCTTCAACACAGCTAGACCTACTAGACCTACTTGACAGTCTGGCAGTGCTGGTCAGAACACTCAAGACCAGCGAGTTCCGGAGCTTGGATGCCCTGCTGACGGCGCTTGCCTATGACGATGCCGCCGCCGGGTCAATGCTCAAGCGGGTGCTGTACTGGCATGGGCGACTAGGGCGCGAGTTCTACCTCTCGAAAGCAGATTGGTGGCAGCAATGCCGGGTTAAACGCAGTGTGGTGGACCGCGTGAAAAAAGATGTGTTCCCGCAGTGCGGCGTGCTGATGACGGTCAAGCACACAGGCAAGGCGAATACCACGCACTTCACGCTGCACCTGTGGAAATTTTTGCGGCGGCTGGCGGATGTTGTTGGATTGCCAGCGATGTATCTTGCACAACGTTGTGTCGGAATCCAGCGTAACGTTACGTCGGAATCCAGCGCAACATTAACAAGATTCACTACAAGAACAACTACACAAGAACAAGAACCGGTTGTTAATGACACGCCTGTTTTGTTGCCAAAGATTGTTAAATTCAAAAGCGACTTGCCGGAGAGCAAACCCTCACAGCTGCGCGTGATTGAATTGCTGAAAAAAGCGGGGGTTGCGGGGCAACGCGCCGTGACGTATGCGCTGCTGCCGGAGGCGGCTGTGCGGGTATGTATTGCCGATGTCCAGAGTGCGGTGGATGCCAAGCGCGTGCGTCCAGAGAAACGTGTCGCGTATCTCGTTGGTGCGTTGAAGAATCAAGCGAAAGCCCTCACCCCTAGCCCCTCTCCCGTAGACGAGCGGGAGTTTGTAACGGATATTCCGGCACAAGAGCCGCCGATTTCGCCTGAAAATAGTGGGGTGGGGGAGTCGGATTGGCGCGATACACTGCGAAAGTTAAAACCCGTCGCCAATGCTGCGCCGGAACCTGCGAATGAACGATTAGCCGTGATGGTCAGCGATGGCTACACGGCGCAGCGTGCTTGGAATGCCGCTTTCCAGCAGTTGGAATTGCAGCTTGATAGAGCCAGCTTTGATACATGGTTGCGTTCGGCGCGACTGCTGGATTATGGCGCTGATGGTTTTGTCGTCGGCGTTCACAACAGTTATGCGCGGGATATGTTGCAGCATCGGTTTTACCGCAATGTGGCGCGAGTTCTGCGCGATGTGGTAGGTCGTGAGGCGAGTGTTCGATTTGAGGTTATTGAGCCGTGATTACAGCCGGGAGTTTGTTTAGTGGTATTGGTGGACTGGATTTGGCAGCGTCACTGGCTGGCTTTGATATTCGCTTTCAGGTCGAAATAGACGAATTTTGCAGAAAGGTACTAGCGAAACATGCCGCAGACTATTGGAGTAACGCAACTCAGTTTGCCGATATTCGAGGACTTACAGGACAAGAACTTGGATACGTTGATGTCCTTTTCGGCGGCTTTCCCTGTACCGAAATCTCTCAAGCTGGAAAAGGTATCGGTCTCGAAGGCGCGAATTCTGGTCTATGGTGGGAATTTTGCCGACTTATTGGCGAGATTAGACCCGCTGCTGTTGTCTTGGAGAATGTTGCAGCAATTACTTATGATGGACGAGGGGGAACTGAAGTTGTTGCGGCGCTTACCGGATTGGGGTATGACGCGCAATGGGGCATTATATCGGCTGCCGATGCCGGAGCGCCGCACCAGCGCAATCGATGGTTCTGTGTGGGCTACGCCAACGGCACACGATTTTCAGAATCGCAAGATGCCACCAGAGGACAAGACGCATGTGACGAAATCGGGGACATTGAAATACATCAACCCGACAGGTTTATCGTATGTGAATCTCGGTCAGACAGTCAAATACTACGAGCAGAAACAAGACTGGCATACCCCTATCGCCAACGACGCTCTAAAGAACGGGGTTATCGCGCAGATACCCGAAAACGGGCTTTCGGCACAAATTCGAGCAGTCTCCGCAATTCCAGACGCGCAGTTGAATCCAGCTTGGATCGAGATGCTTCAAGGTCTACCGCCCGGCTGGACGGAGATAGGCTGATGGCTCATCAATTTCCTGCACGTCCCAATGAATCGCAGTTTGATGGCGAGCCACCGCGTCTATGTGGCAAGATACCGAATCGCCGCAATCGGGTGAAGGCGTTGGGTAATGCCGTTGTGCCGCAGGTGGCTTATCCGATTTTTAAGATGCTCATTGATGTTTTGAGTGAAAGTGAGGTTCTGAGCCGTGAATATTTGTGAGCAATGCGCGGTTATTCATGACGAGATTTACTGGCGGCATCCAGAGTTGTATCACCGCATCAGCCTTGATATTGCTGACGGCGCGAATTGGTACGGCAGTGGCACGGGCAACGATGATGATACTCTCGCCATGTCGTTTCGGGCAGATGTGCGGAATTGCTATGTGTCGAACGGATTTAAGTTGCTGTGTCAGGACTGCCGCAAGCCGTATGAAGATGCAGTCGCACGCAAAGAGCGAATTACAGCCAAGAACGCAAAATTAGAAGCCGCCGGGCAGAAGCGATTGCCGGGGTGGTAGAGGGGAGTAAGCAGATGTGGGATTTTGAAATCGACAGCGACGCGCTGAAGACTGAAATCGAAGTGCCGTTTTTCGAGGATGCAACGGGCGAGACTGCGCCGAATTATCGGACGACGCGCTCTGTGACCGATGCCCAGAGTGAGTTATCGCGCTGGCTAGGCAAGCATGGCGGCATTGTAACAGGCATGATTCCGGTGAGATTCAATAACGCCGTCGCTGCAAAGAATGTGCTGCGTTACGGTTTCATCGTTGAGTTTATGTTCGGCGGTGGGGCGCGTGGACGAATGCACATTGCCGCGCTTCCCCTGCGAAAGGAATCAGTTGATAAGAAAAATCGGGTCTTGGCAATGGCGCTGCTCAATCGTGCGGAATATTTTAAAGCCGCGTTCACGACGCGCATTCATGACCCGTACAGTAACCCACTGCTGCAATATTTGCTGGTGGATGGCGATAAGACTGTGGCACAGGTGATTGTCGAACAGAAGTCATTGGTGCTGCTCGGCAGTGGTGTGAAGGTCGGCGAGTGATGGATACGGTGAATTTTAAATGCTCAAAGTGCGGACTATCGAATGAGGATCGAGGCGACTACACCTGCAAAATCAACGGTGCAGAGATTGATATTTTTCCGGATGAGGGCGAAATCGTCAAGGTGGATGATGAATGGGTCCATCGTCATCTTACTTGGTGTACCGAATTGGATTTTAAGGAAGACATTGTAGTTGATAGTGACCCTGACTACTCAATTGATTGGTTGCATGATGCCGTTGATACCTACGTGAATCAGATTGGTCTCGATGGTCATTTGGTGGAGTGGGCAGTCTTGAAAATTGGCGGGAAGTTTCAAGACTGCATGGCTTTCGATGGTTTCTACATCGGGCGCTCGTTTTCCAAGTGTGTTGAGGAATTGGACAAGGCGGCTGCCGGTCAACAGTATGGTACGCCGCTAGAGAATTGGGAAAAGGATTGAAGGGGACGGGGTGACTCGTCCCGGTCATGGAGAAAGGGATTAGTGAGTGGAATTGAAAAAGACGACTTTGGAATTTAACACCGTGAAGTTGATGCAGGATATTCGCGCCGCGGCGGACGGCGAATCGCTGCGAGACTTAGAGGCTGTATCTGGCGTGAGCGCCTCCACTTTATCCCGACTCGACAATGGCGCAATGCCGGATATGAATATCTTCATGCGCTTGTGTGAAGCATTCAAGTTGCAGCCGGGCGATTACTTCGTATGGGTTGATTGGACTGGTGAGGTCAGAGGATGAATGAGACACTTGATTGGAATACGGTTATCGTAGTGCTGATTGCACTAATCGTTGGCAGCTTCCCTATCATTTTAATTTTGCTCGTGCGGCGGGACTACCATAGATTCATCCAGCCGCATTATGAGCGCGGCTTGAAAGCAGGACTATCGCATGATGAATTAAATGCAATGGTCAAACAGGCGATTTATAGGGTCAAAGACCCGACGATTATAGGCGATACGCCGGGGTCGTATTTTCGAGATATGGTCGATGAATGGATTGAGCAGCGCGAAGAAGAGTTGTAGTTTAAGCGATGGCGAGGGGTTTTCTGTTTATGTGTTATCCAATATTTCGGTACAGTGGGGATTAGAATGTGTTGAAATAGCTAATTCGGAGTGGTTGCGATATGCTGCCTCAGCGGGTCAAAGTTTATGAGGGCTTATGTGCTTTGTATGCAAAGCGTTTGTCTTATATCCATGTGCGCGAAGTGGCGCGGCGAGCGCATGTGCCGCTTTCGACAGCGAGTTCGGAACTGGCGTGCCTGGAAGCGGCGGGGCTGGTGGTACGGAAGGGTGTCCGCGGCGGCTGGCGACCACGACATATGTATGAGTGTACGTATCGGCATTTGCTGGATGTGTATCGGCGGTCACAGTCGTATGTGCAGGTACAGACAATCGCGGATTTGCAGGACCGGAGTTACTGGACGGTGCGGCTGCATCTCAAGCAGCTGCAAGTGGCGGGACTGGTTGTGCAAGGGCGTGGTGGCTGGAAACCAAAGCGGTGCAATGATATTGCGCCAGCGTCCGGGATGGTGTTGGATGTGCTGAGTCAGTTGTATGTTGAGGATTTTTTATTCGTGCGGACGGTTCAGATTGCCCAGCGGCTTGATGTGAGTGCGGCGCATGTGCGGGATGTGCTGCGTAATTATGAAGGGGTGGGGCAGGTGGAGCGCAAGGGGTTACGGGGTGGGTGGAAGCCGCTGATGCCCACAACGGATGGCAAGAATGCCGTCCCTACGATGTAGGCGAGATGGTGATGTATGGCGAAGTATAGTGATGAGTATCGGGCGACGGCGATTGCGATGATGACTGCTGAAGGTTATGCGGGGGATGCAACGGCAATCAAGCGCGTGTATGACAAGCTGGAAGGTGACAGACCGAACGTGCGAACGCTGCGCTACTGGTTTCAGAATCAGCACAAGCCAGCGCCGGAAAAACTTGTCCAAGAGAAAAAAGAAGGACTGGCGGAATTATTTGAGTTGGCGGCAGAGCGGTATGTGCGTCATGCGATGCAGACTGATGTTGTTGAGAAGTCGTCGGGCGCGGGTGCGATGACGGCGGCTGCTATCGCTGTGGATAAGATGCGATTGCTGCGTGATTTGCCAACGGAGATTATTGGTGTGCTGCCGGTGGTGATGGAGGCGTATCGGGCGCTGGTTGCGATTGGTGAGGATCCGGCGCTGGTGTTTGGCAAGCTGGTTGAGGCGGCGGCTAAAAGGAAAATCCCCACCCCTAGCCCCTCCCCATTGCATGGAGAGGGGAAGATGAAATGATGCACCTGCTACCTGTATTTACGGAGACACGGCATGATGATTAGAGCCGGGGGGATGTTAGTAATGGCAGTCGCAAAGGGTCAAATCCAATCGGATAACAGCTATCAATATACGTGCGGGAATTGCAAGGGCATAGGGCATTTCATGGACTCTAAAACGGGCGAATATGAGGATTGTACACATTGCTACAATCTCGATTATGACAAGCTGCTGGAAGCCTTTCGATTGGCACGCGGCGAACGATACTATGCCATCCTCAAAGCGATTCTGTCACTGAAAGGCAAGGCGATTGCCGATAGCGCAATTGTCCGCCGCAATGCAAACGCCAATATCAAGTTAACTATTGCCGATTTGCTTCATCTGCTGATGGAGTTCAATTTCCCACGCAATCGGTTTAAGCCCCTGGTCGAATGGTTGGAAGAAACACGCACTTTGCCGATAGGGGTATACAACCGTATTCACGATAGCCGCTTCAAAATAGCGGACGGCTTAAAGCAATTAGGGTATGAAGCCTGATAATTGCCCCTACAATTGGAGGATGTATGCGAAATATTGATGAGTTATGGGCGGCGGTAGAAGCTGACCCGTTGGCGATACGTGATCTCACCGATGGAGAATGCCGAGTATTTGTCGGATATGTGCGGGATATCAACCGTCATTATGACGTGGCGTGGGAAGTAATTCAGCTATTGCCAGAATGTCCTGAACATGGCGAGGGTTGTTTGCCCTTTCTCTCAAAGTTGGATTACTCCAAGTTGGCGAATGATTAAATGTCAGTCATTGATGACATTGTAGCGGAGGCGCTGGCGCAGGATGATGTGGCGGCGCGTTATCGCTCGGCGGATGGGATAGTCGATTTTGTGCGGGATGTGCTACGGGTTCAAAAGATTGCCGATTATCAGGAAGCTATTCTGCGGCATTTCGTCATCCACAAACGGGCGGCAGTGCGTGGTCCGCATGGGCTAGGCAAGACAACACTCGCGGCGTGGATTGTGCTGTGGGGGATAGCGTGTCATGGCGATGATGTGAAAATTGTCACAACCGCATCGGCATGGCGGCAACTCATTTACTACACATGGCCCGAAATTAGGAAGTGGGCGCGACGAGCAGACTGGTCACTGCTTGGTATACAGATGCGACACGGCAAGGAATTGTTCGAGCAGAGTATCAAGCTGGCGGGCGCAGAGGCGTTCGCGGTGGCGAGTGATAATCCGTCGCTGGTTGAGGGCGCTCATGCCAAATTTCTTATCTATATCTTTGATGAAGCGAAGGCGATTCCGATTCCGACGTGGGATGCTACCGAAGGTGCGTTCTCTGGTGCGGGTGAGGATACGGATGCTGAAGCCTATGCGTTGGCAATCAGTACGCCGGGCGAACCGTCGGGGAGATTTTATGATATTCACAAACGCAAGCCGGGGACTGATGATTGGTGGGTGCGGCATGTGACACTGGAAGAGGCGATTAGAGCCGGACGTGTCAGCCGGACGTGGGCGAAACAACGCAAGGCACAATGGGGTGAGAACAGCGCGGTTTATCAGAATCGTGTGCTGGGTGAGTTTGCCGAAGATGCGAGTGATGCGCTGATTCCGCTGCGCTGGGTGGAGTTGGCAGTCGAGCGGCATCATGAATGTGGTGGCAAGGGTGAGGGTCGTGTGTGGTATGGTGTTGACCCGGCGCGTTATGGTGAGGACAAAACGACGATTGCCAAGCTGGTGGGGCGCGTGCTGGAATCCCTAATTTATACCACGAAACAAAGTACAATGCAGACAGCGGGGCGTGTCGCCGCGACGGTGGGTAAGAATGTGCGCGTGGCGATTGATACCATTGGCATTGGGGCGGGGGTGTATGACCGCTTGCGCGAATTGGGGTATAGCGTGCTGCCTGTGAATGTGGCTGAGGCGACGGATGCGACGGATAGTTCGGGTGAGTTGATGTTTGTAAATTTGCGTTCGGCGGTCTGGTGGAAATTGCGGGAGGCATTAGACCCGGATAACCCCAATGCTCTGGCTATCCCGGATGACCCGCTTTTGATTGGCGATTTGACTGCGCCGCTGTGGACGTACACCAGCAATGGGCGGATAAAGGTTGAAAGTAAGGATGATATTCGGAAGCGGATTGGACGTTCGACTGATGCGGCGGATGCGCTGGCACTCGCTTATCACAATGCGACGGTTTCGCAGAGCATTCTCATCGAAGGATATGAATACTGATGATTAATGTGATTAACAGCAGTGCGTTGAAATCAATCCCGTTGGGTCAGTTCACGGCGGCGGATTTCGGCTATGGCGGCGATGTCGAGCGGCTGCCAGTTGACCGTGCGTATCGAGAAGTGGGATGGTATCGCCGTGCGCTGGATTTACGGGCGAACGGTGTAACGGAGATGCCTTACGATTTGAAGCGCGGCGACAATGCTGTTTACAATGAACAAGCGAACACTGACGATATCCCGCCTGTGCTGAACATCTTCCCCCTGTTGGGTCAACTGACACGCGACATTGATAAATACGGAGCGGCGTATGCGCTATACGAGACGGATATTTTTGGCTATAAGCAGCAGTGGCGGCGACTGCACCCGGCGAGTATTGCGCCGCAATACGACGGGCGAACGGGCGAACTGACACATTTCCTGCGTAATTATGGGGCGCGGGATGGGAAGCAGCGCTTTGAGTTGGATGAACTGCTGTGGTTGTGGATGCCGTCTGATAATTCGGAAAATCGTCCGGGCGCGGGTGTGGGCTTCACGGCACTGTTGGCGGCAACAGGCATGGCGAATAAGGATAAGTTCACTGCATATTATTTTGAGCATGGGGCTATCAACCCGACACTGGTGAAGGTGAAGGGGTTTTCTACCCTGGCAAAGGATGAAAAGGAACGGGTTACGAATGTTTTTCAGAAGATGATGAGTGGTGTCCGTAATGCCTTCAAGATTACGCCGATCGATAGCGATGTTGAAGTGTTCAACCTAATGAACAGTCTCAAGGATATGGCGTTGGAAAGTATGACCAATCAACAGCGTGAGGATATTGCGGTGACGTTCGGGATTCCATTGTCGTTGATTATATCGAACGCTGCGAATTTTGCGACGGCGCGACAAGACATCATCAATTTTTATGACACGACCATCGCGCCATTTTATCGGGAAGTGATTGCGCCACAGTTGAATGACCGCTTATTTAGTCAGGCGGGATTTAATCTGCTGCCTGTGAAGAAGCGGCTTGAAGCGTTTCAACGGCAAGAATCGGAAAAGGCGTATGCGATGGTGCCGTTGTACACGTCGGGTTTGCTGAGTGTGAATGAGGTACGGGAGGATTTGGGTAAGGACCCGCTGCCCGTAGACCATTTTGTTACGCCGGGTCAGGGACAGTCAGCGCCAACGAATGGGGGAACGTTGAAGCCTCCGGTTGGTGAGGGTGTCGAGACGGGGCAGGACATACGGGATGAGGCGAAACACTTACCCCTCCCCCTGACCCCCTCCTCATTGGCGCTGGTTCGTTCCTCACACAGCTTTGGAGAGGGGGAAACTGCTGCTGTCGGTGATATTGAGAAGTGGGAGCGGATGGCGGTTAAGCGCTGGGATGAAGGCAAGCCAGAGAAGGCGCTGGCATTTGAGAGTGCGCTGATTCCAGCCGGGTTGAAGGGCGCGATTATCGGCGGGTTGGAAGCGGCGGCGAGTGTCGATGATGTGAAGCTGATTTTCAGTGATGCGCGGCAGTATGTGGAGGTGCATTGATGGTACACACGGACGGTGATTATACCGAAAAGATATCAAAAACTATCACCACAGTTGAGTCTAGTGAACTCGCACAGAAGATTTGTCAGGCACTTGGCTTAGACCCGGATAAGGTTACAGGGTTGAAGCTGGAGTTTAAACCCGGTGACTATGGCTATGGAGTTTATGTGCAGCTTCATGTCCATGCTGATGTTGTCAACTTTGATAACAAGATTAGCGATGACCTGCTCAATCTAGATTGGACACTTGATAGCGAAGATTGATTTTCAGATATGACGATTACGGAAGGGTTGCAGAATCAGCTTGAGGAGCGAACGGCACGGGCGCTGGCTCCGGCATTTCGGGATTCGCGGCGGTTGATATCGGAGCAACTGGAAGCGGCGCTGGGGCGCGGTGAAACACTGGCCGATTTGCCGTTGGACGCATGGGATAATCTTGCAGCTTCTTTGGAAGAGGCGATTCGTCCACGATTAGAGGCGGCGTATATTGAAGCGGCACGCGAATTATCGGACGCTCTGGCATACGGGTTGGATGAGAATGCGCTGGAACTCGCCGCACAAGGGTGGGCAGAAGCCTACGGTTTCGACCTTGTGACAGATATCAATGCTACCAGTCGGGATAGATTGTCTTCTGTACTGACAGATTTTTTCGCTGCACCGATGAACAATCAGGAATTGAGCGAACGACTCACTGCGATATATGGGCCGGGTAGAGCGAATACGATTGCGATTACGGAAGTAACACGGTCAGCGGCTGAGGGTCAGGCGTGGGTGGCGCGACAATTGGGTGCTGCCGGGGTGACGATGATTCCAATATGGGAAACGCGATTGGATGAGTTTGTGTGTCGAGTGTGTGGACCAAGGCATGATACGGCGCAGGGGACAAGCTGGTTTATGTTGCCTCCGGCGCATACAGGCTGTCGGTGTGGGGTGCGGTATCAATACCTCGCATAGCCCTCACTTGCAGATATTAAAAGTATTCTTACATAATCACATTTCAATTTGATATTACAGGGGACGGAAATGCCAATCACAACGGATATGGGCGGGGTTGATACGAAGGTCGTTACGATGCTGCGCGGCAATGGTCTGCTGCGCGGTCTGGCGGCTGCTGCGTTGTATCTGCGTGGGCGAGTCGGGCCGTATCCGGCTGTGTCGCGGCGGCAAATCGGGCAATATTTAACGCCGAAACAGATTCGATACCTGTGGGCGGCAAGCAAGTCGGGCGCGATTGATATTCCGTATCGGCGGGGTGTTTCGCCGGGGTCGGAACGGATGGGGCTGCGTTGGGAGATTTCAGCGCGGAATGGTGGGCTGACACAGGTTATCGGGAACAATGCCGGCTATATCAATTATGTGCAGGGCGATGAGCAGTCGGTGTATCATCGAGAGACGGGCTGGAAGAAGGTCGAGGATATTGTGGATGATGAGCGCGATAATGCGTTCAACATCATCAACAGTGAAGTGGCGAAGGATGTGCGATGATTTCACAGAAGCGAATTCAGTTGATTTTGAATGTGATTGCATACTCGGCGGTGTTTGGTTATGTAATGTGGGTAACTATTGTCTGGTGGCAGAATCCAGAATGGTCACAGATGCAGCTATTGCAGCGGACGTGGCAAGGGCTGGTGATTATGCTGCTGTTTACATTGCCCAAAATTGCCTATGAAGTGTATCGGCTGTGGAAGGATTAGTACCGGATAAGTGCTGTTCTGTAGCCCTCATCCCCATTGGGCAAGGCACGCCTTGCCCCTACAAAACATAAAATCAAATAGGTTCGTTTTGCGGCGGGTATACTGAAAATCGTAAATGTATCCGCTTTTTGATTCAGGTAAGCAATGACAGACGAACAAAAATCGTTGGTCACGTTCGGCAGTGACATTGAACTTAAGAGCCTTGGCAATGGTATCTGGCATTTGAAGGGTGCGTTAGTTCTGTTTGGTAATGGTGCCGAACGGGATTTTGATACGGACTTCTTCACGGCAGATGCTGACTATGACCTTGATGAGAACGGTCAGGGCGAAAGTTCGGTGTATTTCAATCATGGGATGGATGTTGTTATCGGCAAGACACGATTGGGTGAGGGGAAGGCGAAACTCACGAAAGACCGGCGTGCCGTGTGGATTGAACATCACCTGAGCGAAGCTAAGGAATATGACTCAATGGTGCTAGAACTTATCCAACGTCGGAAAGTCGAAGAGGGTAAAAACTGGGGTTGGTCTAGTGGTGTGCCGGGTCATTTGGTTGAACGTGAGCATCAAGGCAAAGGGCGCAAAGTCAAAAACTGGCCCCTCGGCAATGATGCGAGCATCACGTTGATTATGAATGACTGGCGGCAATCGCTAATTGATGTGAATCAAATTGAGCGGACAAATGTAAAGTCGCTTTTGAAACAGCCGGAGGCGCAAACACCAGAGGCTTCAGTTGAAGCGGTGGGCGCGGCAAGTGATGGGGCGCATGGATTGTCCGATAAGAAATCTATGGAGGTTCACGTTATGAGTGAGCAACCGACGCAACCGGACGATAATTCTTCTCCGGCTGATAATGCAATGAAGACAGCGTTAGACGCGCTGAAAAACCAACAGGACGGTTTCGAGAAGAAGTTCGAGGAGTCGCACAAGAAGATGGATCAGGTGCTGAAGTTCATGGAAGATAGCCCGATGATTCGGAATAGTGGCTACTTCACCGTGGACGGCGGCGCGGCTGACAAGGCAATCAAATCAGTGGGTGATTTGATGGTTTCCGTTGCTCGTAAGGATATGAAGCGGCTCACGGAGATTTATGAGATGAAGCTGCAAAGTACGGGCAGTGGTCCGGAAGGGGCGTACATCATCCCGGAAACGACGCTGCAAGGGCTGGGGCTGGATATTAGTCTGCTCTCCGGGCTGTCGGGCATGGTGCGGCGTGTGCCAACCCCCACACCATCGGGCAAAGCGCCGATTCGCAATTATCGGGTTACGCCCAGTGGCGGCTCCTCGGCAAGTGCAAGCGGTATCGCCAGTCAGAAACGTGCTGAAGGTGCTGCATACGGCGATGAAACAATGTTGCTGGATGAACTGCATTATGACACAAGCGATTTTGCAAGCGGTGTAGTCAAGGCGACACGCGAACAGATGAAAGCGGCAAGCATGATTGAAATGCTGCTTAAAGCCGCAATCGCTGAAGATGTCGGTAATCGTGAGGAACGCTCAATTTTGCGCGGGACTGGCGCGGGTGAACCGCTCGGTATTCTGAATTGGGACGGCAAGGTGCTGGTCGAGGAAGATACCGACAACACGTTCGTCGCGGCGGACTCGGACGAGATGATGGCACACCTGCTGGCAAAAGGTAACACCAAAATTTCATGGGTGTATCACAACTCGATTTACACCAGTATCGCGCCGTTCGTGCGTGAAAATACAGCCGTTGCTGGCAATCGCGGACAGACCATCTCGACGATGTTCCATGGCTATCCGCACATGACAAGCCAGCATCTGCCGCTGCTCGGCACGAATGGGTACATTGTTCTGGGTGACTGGGACAAGTATGTTGTCTTTGAATTTGAAGGGCTGTACATCTTCTTCACAGAACATCGTCATGCCGATGAGGGTAAGGTGGCATGGTACTTCGGCAAGAATATCGACGGTAAGCCGATTATGCCGGATGCCGTGATATTGGCTGATGGAACATGGGAACTCTCGCCGTTCGTCGTTATCAAGAATAAGACATAGAGGTGCTGCGATGAGAACAGAAGTGATGAGTGATTACATCGGTATTGCTGCACAGGCTCTCCCTCTGCTGCGAGACAACCTATCGGTCACAACCGACTGGGTGGACATGGCCAAATGGCAGCGCGTGATGTTTATTGTGCAGGTGGGCGCAACCGATATTACCGTTAATGCGAAGTTGCAAAGTGCAGATGATGCGGCTGGCACGAACCCGCTAGACATCCCAGGCAAGGCTACTTCTCAGTGGGGCGCGACTGACGACAACAAAATCAAGATTCTGAATGTGTCGAAAGACGAACTCAACGAAGGTGATGTTGCAGTGGCGTGTATTGTTACAATTGCCGATGGCACGCTAGGTGCGAATGTCTCTGTAGTGGCACTCGGCATTCCGCATTTTGTACCGCCGGAGTATGTTGATTTGGCGGCTGTGGCGCAGATTGTGGAGTAGTCCCCACCCCCCTAACCCCTCCCCGCGATGCAGGGAGGGGAATTGGATGAAGCGGAGAAGATGCAGATGCACGCATTGAAGCGGTTGGGCAAACTGAAACGGATTATGGATTGGCGAGCAGGGCTGTATGCGCTGCATGTTCCAGTTCTGGATAATGTATTTTCTGTTGACCCGCTGTTTGGGCTGCTGCATCTGGTTTTGGGCGTAGCACGCTATGCCCCTACAAAAGGCTGGTACTCGTAATGGCGACGGATTACTGCACGTTGGCTGAAGTACGGGCGTTTGGCGTATTTAAAGAAGAAGACACGGCCAATGACGGTTTGCTCGATGACCTGATTGACAGTATATCGGCGCTGATGGATAACAAGTGTGGGCGCTTGATTGTGCCTGCTGCCGATGCAACGCATTACTTCGCTGCTGCTGATATCGCTGATTGCGAGTATGACGGTGGTATCAAGATTGGTGATTTGATGCTGGATGATACGCTCGTCAGCATTACGACATTGACCAATGGCAATGGGGATGCTATCGCCGCGACTGAATACTTCCTGATGCCGCGAAGCTACGAACGCAAAAGCTATATCCGAATCAAAGAAGCCTCAACCGTGAGTTGGGATTTTGCTGATGACGGGTTTATCGCGGTTGCGGGCAAGTGGGGCTACGCGGTTGCTATTCCGGCGGATGTGAAACAAGCGGCGATTGAGATGGTGCTGTATTGCTTTCATCGGCGCGGTGACAACCTCTTACAAACCGATAGACCTCAGCAAAGTATGGACGGCACACGCTATTTGCCGATTGCATGGACGATGTTCGGCAAAGAGGTCTATGAGTATTACCGGAGACGGGCGTAATGGGCAGCTTGATTGTCGATATTTACAACGCGATTGCCGGGGTGGGTATCAACATCGAAGGTACGCCGATTGTTGGGCGCGTGCTGGCGGATACGAGTACGGTTGTGAACAGTACGCCACTCCGCATTATCTCGCCGCTCTCCGATAAAAACGAAGGGCGTAAAGCGATAAAAATGACGTTCGGTAATCAGACGCAGGTCGATTGGACGATTACTGATTTGCTGCTTTACAACAAAACAACGGATGGCAGTGGGATCGAAAACGATATGTACTGGCTGGTGAAGTATCAGGGTGCATACGTGGATGCAATGCGTGCTATGTACAAACTCGGCTATAAGCAGCATGTGCAGATTGTGAGCATTGATATCGAGATTGGCGTGTTCCGCTTCCCGATTAATGGCGACAAGTTTTATCACGGGGCGAAGGCTACGCTGGTCGTCCATGAGATTATTCCATGAGGTGGATATGAAGAGACCCAAATTTGTAAAGGTAGTAACGAATCCGCGTCCGCGTGCGAGTACGGATATAGCGGGTATTCGGCGCATGGATGACCAACTGAACATTGGCGATGTTGTGCCGGTGCAGTGGTTTCAGATTGTGCCGGATGCGATATTCGCACAACTGATTAATCCGTCAAGTGAAGGCGGTTGGGGCGTGCTGGTGGAGCATACGCCGGACACGCGGGAAATGGCGTATCTGCGGGAGATGTATCCGGTGGTGTTTGGAGAAACGGACACGCCGTTAACGGATACGCCGTTGCATGTCCCTACAGCCGCGGAGAATACAGATTATCCAGCCTTCGCCCCGGCAAAGCGCAAGCCGAAACTCGCTACAGAGGAAGGTGAATAATGGCGACGTATAACGGTCAAGACAATGCGATTGTCCAGTTGGATGATACGGCGGGTAGTCTGCTGGATATCAGCGATTACGTCAAAGATGTCAAGACGGACATTGAAACCAAAATCGGGCGCTTCTCGGTGCTGGGTAAACGTTTTGACCCGACGACTGAGGGAACAGCGATGGTCAAAGGGACGATGACGGTGTATGGCAGCGTGGATGCTGCTGGCGCTCATCACATCATCAACCACTGGCTGTTGAATTCGATTGTGAATAAGGCGGGGCTAAAATCGCTGCGGGTGCAAACACCGGATGCGGCAGTGGGCAGCTTCCAGTATGACATGGAAATTCGTCCCGGCTCGTACAATCTGATTGTTGCGGCGGCGGGCGAAGCTAATCCGGGCGAACATGCGCTGGCGCTGGAAGTCGATGGCGCTCCAACATGGACGGTTATCACCTAGGAGGGTGACGATATGGTTGATGTAGTGATTGCGGCAGGTGCAGTGATATGCCGTGTTGGGGACCCAACACTCACGAAAGTCGCGCAGGTGGCGATTAGTGGTGGTCAGGGAGTCTATGAAGATTCCTCAAACGGTGGCAAGTTCAACTTGACCGATGCTGATGTGTTAGCCTCCTCGAAGCTAAAAGGTATTGCCGTGGGCGACGCGGCGATTGGTGAGTATGTGACCGTCGCGCTGCCGGGCGCAGTGATTACGGTAGCCGGGGCTTCCTTCACCAAGGGCGTGACTTACTATGTCTCGCTGAATGCGGGTGGACTTGCGCCATTTGCTGACATAGGTTCAGGTGATTACATATCCCTGGCGGTGCTGGCGTTATCAACAACAACGGCGCTGATACTGGCTATCAATTCGGGAGTGACGTTGTAATGCTGACCTTGAATGATTTGCAGCCGCGGACCGTAGATATTGCGATTGTACGCGGTCAACTGCCACCGGAAAAAGAAGGCGAGTCGGCGCGTGAGGATGTAGTGGTTGTGCCGCTGCGTGTACCGTCATGGGTGGAGTGGAATGAGCTAGGGATGGAAGTCCCTGTGCCGGAGCCGGAGATGGTGCGCGTCATGAAAAATGGCAAAGCTGCTTGGGATAAAGAATCAGGTGCGGCATACGAGGCAAAGTTGCTACTCTCAAATAATCAACGGACACTGCGGCGACTGACATTTGCGCTGATTGAAGCTGGCAACTTCCCTGAATTAAAACATGCGGGTGCTGATGAGCAGATGAAAGCGGTGAGTGCGCTGGATGCTGGTATGTTGAATGCGCTGGCGCGAACCATGAACACGCTTGTGCAGATGACGATGGGGCGCATCAGCGATAAGGTGGAGCGATTTCGAGGAGGACAAGTATCTGAGAATGGTCATGGAGGTGTGTTCACGGAATCGGTGGACACTGAAGAAGTGGGCGCAATTGCCAGTGAGTGAGAAAGAACTCTGGGTGCTCTGGAATTATCGCCGCCAAATGAAGTTGCTTGAATACTACGATACGCTCCTCAAACAAGAGGCGAACACGCCCGAAGCTGTGACACTCATCCGCTTGGCATTGGACTTATAGCCCTCTCCCCATTTAGCCCTCACCCCAACGGACAGCATAGATGCTGTCCCTACAGCAGATGCTGGGGGACTGTAGGCGGAGATTGTTGATTAAAGGATAAGCATGGCAGCAAATTATCAAATCACAGTCACGCTGGATGGTCGTGATAATCTCAGCGATGAACTGCGCCAAGTCAATCAACAGTTGGGGCAGATTGTAACGAATACTGCCAATACGAATAACAGCATGACTCGGATGGAGACTTCGATCGGGAGTCTGCGAACGGGATTCGGCAACGTCAATAGTATGCTGCAACAATTCGGCTTGGGTCTGTCGGCGATGGGCATTGCCAACACTGTGCTGGAGTTGGGCGATTTAGGGCGCGAAGTCACGGCAGTTGAGACGACATTCAATCAGCTATCCGGCGGTCCAGCAGCGGCGGCGCGTTCGCTGGAAAATATGCGGGAAGTCACGGGTGGCGTGGTGGATGACATGACGCTGATGCGCGGGGCAAATTCCCTACTGCTGACCGGGTTAGCTTCCACCAATGACCAAGCAGCCGAGTTGGTTAATTTGGGTTATCGACTGAGCGCGGCAATGGGCGTGTCTGCGACTGAGGGTATCCAGAACTTGAATGCGGCGCTGCTGAATAATTCATTTGCACGCTTGGATACATTGGGTATCAACGCGGCGGCGGTACGACAACGGGTGGCTGAGTTGAAAGAGGAAGGCTACGATATGTCGGAAGCCTTCTCGCAAGCGGTACTTGAGCAGGGGCGCGAGAAGTTGCTGTTACTCGGTGATGCCGCGAATACGGGTGAGACGGCGTTTAATCGATTGGCGACGGGCGCCAAAAATGCGAAAGCGGAGATCGCGGAATTCGTCGCAGGAGGGATGGAGTCGCAACTTACAACCTTGGACCAAATGTACCAACTTACCTCAATGATTGGCGAGTTCGGCTTGGGCAATGTCATCACGGCGGCGCAAGGTGGCACAGTCGATTTAGAGGGGCAAGCGCGAGAGGCACAGATTCAGACACGATCTCAAGAAATATTAGGTGAGGCTAGTAGTGACAATGAGCGTGCCTCTTTTGGGTTTGTTGAGGGATGGCATTTTAGCGAGGAACAGATTGCGGAAGCGCAAATACAAGCAACGAATGAATTGGCGGCGGAAGAGGCGGCGCTGGCTGAACAAACGGACAGACTAGCGGCGGCTTCGGGCTTGGCGGCAGAGCGTGATGCTGAATGGTTGGCAGTCGAGGAAGCGCGGCTGGCAAATGCGCGGGCGGCGAATCGGGCG
>Ga0184627_10000220_pt1 | contig 25206 bp, 29 predicted proteins | sample PLM3_127_b1_FD_133150 | JGI IMG/M metagenome (GOLD analysis project Ga0184627, IMG submission 133150) | Groundwater sediment microbial communities from an aquifer in East River, Colorado, USA - PLM3_127_b1 | ecosystem: Environmental > Terrestrial > Soil > Riparian zone | place: USA: East River... | reverse complement strand
TTCTGAGCGCCCGGAATCCCCCCATCCCCCCCGGCCATCCCGCCTGTCTATTCCATTCGCACGAGTCCGACCGAATTCTCACCCCCCCGGGACGTTTGCCGGAAGGGGGGGCCTACCCCAAGGGCGGCGGGCGGAAGGGGTCTCCCGGCCGAAGGGCCGGCTTTGCATAGAGCTCCGGCCTGCACCCCCTGCCCTGTGGATACCTTGAGGGTCCTGGCACACAATTTGCTTCGGTCTATCTATAGATACCGCTCTAGGCGGAGCTGGCCCGCGCCCAGCAAGGGGCTGGAGGAGAGGCCATGAAGACCGTCGCTGCCCTGACGCTGCTCCTCACCGCAGCCGTCGCAGGGCTTCCTGCGGCGGTCGCCGGCGGGCCTTCGGTCCTGGAGGGGGGCGGGGCCGCCCGCCCCCTCCCCCCAGTCATCCCCGACTTTAGGGATGCCGAGACCCTGGCCCGCTTCACTCCCGTCGCCCAGGGGCGCCTCTGGGGCAACCCAGACTTTCCCGTCCTCCTGATCCGCGGCATCGAGGCCACGGATCCCCTCTTCGTTCTCATCGTGCTGGACGCCCGGAACGGGAAGACCACCTGGTCCCTCGTCGAGGATCCGATGATCCTGGTGACGGTGGGAAAGCAGGGGGAGGATCCGGAGACCTTCGTAGACGAGGGGTTCGTCACCCAGGGGGCGCCGTCCGGAGCCTTCGTGGCGGTGGAGGGGGCGACCATGAACGATCTGACCGGCCTGCTGGAGGACGGCTACGCCTCGGCCACGAGCCGCGAGGCCATGTGAATTCTCCCCCCCGCCGCTGAGCGATTGCCGCGCCCTGGCCCTCTGGCTGGGGCGCGCTGCTTCTGGGTGGGGAGGCGGGCGCGGGTCCGAAGAAGAGGAAGAGAAAGAAGATAAAGGGGGCGGAGGAAGGCCGGAGCCCCCGGCCGCGGCTGCGGCCGGGGGCTCCGGGTATCACCACAGGGGGTTGCGCGGATGGCTGCCGGGGTACCCCCTGACGCACGCGATCCTTAGTACATGTCACCCATGCCGCCACCACCACCGTGCGGCATTGGAGGCATCTTCTCCTTCTCCGGGATGTCGGTGACCAGGCACTCGGTGGTGATGAGGAGCGCGGCGATAGAGGCCGCGTTCTGCAGAGCCACCCGGGTGACCTTGGTGGGATCAATGATCCCCGCCTCCATCAGGTCCTCGAAGGCGTTGGTCTCGGCGTTGTAACCGTAGGCCCCCTTGGCGTCGCGGACCTTCTGGACCACGATGGAGCCCTCGGCGCCGGCGTTCTCCGCGATCTGCCGGATCGGCTCTTCCAAGGCCCGCCGGACGATCTCGGCGCCGGTCTTCTCGTCCCCCTCCAGCTTCAGGGCGTCCAGGACCTTCGCGGCCCGCAGCAGGACCACGCCGCCGCCCGGGACGATCCCCTCCTCGACCGCGGCGCGGGTCGCGTTCAGGGCGTCCTCCACCCGGGCCTTCCGCTCCTTCATCTCCACCTCGGTGGCCGCCCCGACCTTGATGATGGCCACGCCGCCGGCCAGCTTGGCCAGCCGCTCCTGGAGCTTCTCCCGGTCGTAGTCCGAGGTGGTCTCCTCGATCTGGGTCCGGAGCTGCTTGATGCGACCCTCGATCTCCTTCTGGCCGCCGGCCCCCTCGATGAGGGTGGTCTTCTCCTTGTCCACCACCACCTTCTTGCACTTCCCGAGGTCATCGAGGCGGATGTTCTCCAGCTTGATCCCCAACTCCTCGGAGATGACCTCGCCGCCGGTGATGACGGTGATGTCCTTCAGCATGTCCTTCCGGCGGTCGCCGAAGCCGGGGGCCTTCACGGCGCATGTGGCCAGCGTCCCGCGGAGCTTGTTGACCACCAGGGTGGCCAGCGCCTCCCCCTCCACGTCCTCGGCGATGATGAGGAGCGGCTTCCCCATCTTGGCGATCTGCTCCAGGATGGGGAGGAGGTCCTTCATGTTGGAGATCTTCTTCTCGTGGATGAGGATCAGGGGGTTCTCCAGCACCGTCTCCATCCGCTCCGGGTCGGTGACGAAGTAGGGGGAGATGTAGCCGCGGTCGAACTGCATCCCCTCGACCACCTCCAGGGTGGTCTCCATCGCCTTGGCTTCCTCGACGGTGATGACGCCGTCCTTGCCCACCTTCTCCATCGCGTCGGCGATGAGGTCGCCGATGGCCTTGTCGTTGTTCGCGGAGATGGTGGCGACCTGGGAGATCTCCTTCTTCCCCTTGGTGGGCTTGGAGATCTTCTTGAGCTCCTCCACGACCGCCGCCACCGCCTTCTCGACCCCCCGCTTCAGCGCCATCGGGTTCGCGCCGGCCGTGACGTTCTTCATCCCCTCCCGGAAGATGGAGTGGGCCAGCGCGGTTGCGGTGGTGGTCCCGTCGCCGGCCACCTCCGAGGTCTTGGAGGCCACCTCCTTCACCATCTGGGCCCCCATGTTCTCGAACGGGTCCTCCAGCTCGATCTCCTTGGCGACGGTGACCCCGTCCTTGGTAATGGCGGGCGCGCCGAACTTCTTGTCGAGGACGACGTTGCGTCCCTTGGGGCCGAGGGTGATCACCACGGCGTGGGCCAGTTTCTCGACGCCCCGCAGGATGGCGCGCCGCGCCTCCTCGTCATACTTGAGCTGCTTCGCCGGCATGGAGCAGTCCCTCCTTGGTGTGGCTCCCGGGCCCCGCGCCCCGCGGTCGGGCGCGGCGGGCCGGGCCGCCTCCTACTTCAGGATCCCGAGCACGTCCTCCTCCCGCATGATCAGGTACTCCTCGTCGCCGAGCTTCACCTCGGACCCGGAGTACTTCCCGAACAGAATCTTGTCCCCCGCCTTGACGTCCAGGGGGATGAGCTTGCCGTTCTCGTCCCGCTTCCCGTGGCCCACCGCGATGACCTCCCCCTCCTGGGGTTTCTCCTTGGCCGTGTCCGGGATGATGATGCCACCCTTCTTGGTCTCCTTCTCCTCCAACCGCTTGACCAGGATCCGGTCGTGGAGAGGTTGAATCTTCCGTGCCATGGCGCCACGTCCTCCTTTCCTCAGGGTTATCCAGCCTGTCCCGTTTTCCCCCCGGCGGCCCGCGTGACTCCGGGCGCGCCGGCGAGCCAGCACGCTTTCGTGCCACCCCCTCTTCTGACTGTTGGCGATTCCCGCCTTCGTGCTAGGATGCGACCGATCAGGACTGCCTCGGCAGAATTGCCCTGGCTTCCTCGTTGGCACTCTCCTATGGTGAGTGCTAGTAGAGCCAAAGTTAACTGGAACCTGCCCGGAAAGCAAGGGGAAAAATGTCTTGGAGACCGCAACCGATGGAATCGAGCTTTACTCTGATGGAAAACAACGCTATTTCTCTCCGTTTTTCTCGTTAATTCTCGCGAAATCTCTCTAAAATGCCAAAGAAGGTCTACCCAGCCAAATCGGCAGGACACCGGGTGAGGCCGACCAGGGCAATCGTGGACCTCGACGCGATTGCCCACAATGCCCGGAGTATCAAGGCCCTCGTCGGTCCCGAGGTCCGACTCATGGCGGTCGTCAAGGCGGACGCGTACGGCCACGGCCTGGTGCCTGTTGCGCGGGCGGCCCTCAGGGCCGGGGCCGAGTGGCTCGGGGTGGCGCTGCCGGAGGAGGGGGCGGCGCTCAGGGGAGCCGGAATTCGAGCCCCCATCCTCGTCCTTGGGCCCACGCCACCCGCCCAGGCGGAGGAGGTGGTTGCAGGGGGCCTCGACCAGATGGTTCACTCGGTTCCTCTCGCGGAGGCCCTCTCCCGCGCCGCCGGGAAGGCTCGCCGCCGCATCGCCGTGCACCTGAAGGTGGACACCGGGATGGGGCGGGTGGGCGTCCCGGTGGAGGAGGTCGGGACCTTGGCGGGAGCCATCGGCCGGCTCCCGGGGCTGCGTCTGAGGGGAGTGATGACCCACTTTGCCGCGGCCGACGCGCCGGATACCGCCCATGCCCGGGAGCAGCTCCGGCGCTTTCACGAGGCCCTGGTCTCCCCCCCGCTCCGGGCCGTCCCCTCCCTCCTCCGCCACGCTGCCAACAGCGCCGCCGCCTTCGCGCTGCCGGAGGCCCGCTTGGACATGGTCCGGATTGGCATCGCTCTCTACGGCTGTCCCCCGTCCCCGAAGGCCCCGCCTCCGGTCCCGCTCCGCCCGGCCCTCACGTTGGAGACGCGGGTGGCCCAGATGCGCTGGGTCCCGGCCGGGACCACCGTCTCCTACGGATGCACCTTCGTTGCCCCGGCGCGAATGCGGATCGCCACCCTGCCCGTCGGGTACGGGGACGGCTTTCCCCGCGCCCTCAGCAACCGGGGGGCGGTCCTCCTCCGCGGGAGGCGGGCCCCCGTGGTGGGCCGGGTCTGCATGGACATGGTCATGGTGGACGTGACCGGCATCCCGGAGGTGGAGGAGGGGGATCCGGTCGTCCTCCTCGGCGTCCAGGGGACGGAGGCCATCCCCGCGGACGCCTGGGCTGCCCTGGCGGATACCATCTCCTACGAGGTCCTCTGCGGTATCGGCCCGCGGGTTCCGCGCCTGTACGTGGGGGAGGGGGCGATGGGAGCCCTCGATGGCGCCGCTCCACCGCAGCCCCCGAAGCGAGAGGGTCGTCCCCGGTCCGCCTCCCGGCGGCGGGCACCTTGACAAGCCCCGGAGCGCTCGGTATTCTCGGCCAACTTTTGGAATTTCTTGCGCTTCGTGGGCTCGTGGTGGGGGCGCAGGGCGGGCCCGGATGGGGGAGGGGCACCGTGCCCCCCATTCATTTCGGCACCTCCGGCTGGCGGGGCATCCTCGCTGAGGACTTCACCTTTGCCCGGGCGCGCATCGTCACCGCCGCCATCGCCCGGTACGTGAAGGAGAGTGGGCTGGCCGGGCGGGGTGTCGTGGTCGGCTACGACACCCGCTTCCTCTCGGAGGCCTTCGCCCGGGAGGCGGCGGCGTCCCTGGCGGCGAGCGGTCTCCCCGTCTATTTGTGTGTCCGGGACACCCCGACCCCGGCCCTGGCCGCGGAGATCCTTGAGCGGGGCGCGGCGGGGGGACTCAACATCACCGCCAGCCACAACCCCCCCGAGTACAACGGCATGAAATTTTCGATGGCCTCGGGTGGCCCGGCACTCCCGGAGGTGACGGCCGCCATCGAGACCGAGGCCAACCGGCTCCTCCAGGGCCCGCCCCTCCCCCCGGCCGCCCTCGCCGGCCCCCCGGAAGCAGAGATCACCCCGACCGATCCCTACCCTCCCTACGCGGCCCGCGTCCTGGGGCTCCTGGATCTCGCCTGCCTGCGGCGGGCGCACCTCAAGGTCGTGGTGGACCCCCTGTACGGCACCGGGCGGGGATACCTGGACACCCTCTGCCGCGAGGCCGGGTGCGAGGTGAGCGTTATCCACGACTACCGCGACCCCCTCTTCGGGGGGGGGACGCCCGAGCCCAGCGCCGAGAACCTGACGGCCCTCGCCCGCGCTGTCCGGGAGAGGGGGGCCCACCTCGGGCTTGCCACCGACGGGGATGCCGACCGGTTCGGCCTCCTGGACACGGATGGCACCTTCGTGGAGCCCAACTACTTTTTGGGCCTGCTACTGGACTACCTGGCCGGGACGCGGGGCTGGTCAGGAGGCGTGGCCCGGTCGGTCGCCACGACCCACTTGGTGGACGCCGCGGCGCGCCGGCGGGGGGTGCCGGTCTACGAGACGCCGGTTGGGTTCAAGTACATCGGGGACCTGCTCACCCAGGGGAAGATCCTGCTCGGGGGGGAGGAGAGCGCCGGCCTCACCGTGAAGGGACATGTCCCGGAGAAGGACGGGATCCTGGCCTGCCTCCTGGCGGCGGAACTCGTGGCGGCGAGCGGCGGGCGGTCCCTTGGCGCTCTCCTCCAGGATCTCTACCGGGCGGTCGGGACCGTCCTCTGCCGGCGGGTCAATCTCCCCCTCTCGCCGCCGGGCGAGGACCGTTTGAAGGCGGTCCTCGCCAACCCCCCAACGACCCTGGGCGGGCGGCGGGTCCTCCAGGTGAACCAGGTGGACGGCGTGAAGCTCCTCCTGGAGGACGGCAGCTGGGTCCTCCTCCGCCCCTCTGGCACGGAGCCGATGGTCCGGCTCTACGTGGAGGCGGCGTCGAGGGAGCGCCTGGACGCCCTCGAGACGGCGGGGCGCTCTCTCCTGGACGGGCGATGAGCGAGATCGTGGAGGTCCACGCCCGGGAGATCCTGGACTCCCGGGGGAACCCCACCGTGGAGGTGGAGGTGCTCCTGGAGAGCGGCTCCCGGGGGCGCGCGGCGGTCCCCTCCGGGGCGTCCACGGGGAAGCGGGAGGCCCTCGAGCTCCGGGACGGGGACCCCAAGCGCTACCTGGGCCGGGGGGTGCAGAACGCGGTGGCGAACGTGAACACGATCCTGGCCCCCGAGATCATTGGCCTGGAGGGGCTGGATCAAGCGCGGGTGGACCAGGCCCTCTGCGCCCTGGACGGGACCCCCAACAAGGGGCGCCTCGGCGCGAACGCCCTCTTGGGGGTCTCGCTGGCCGCGGCTCACGCCGCCGCCGATGAGGTGGGCCTCCCCCTCTACCGCTACCTGGGCGGGGCGCGCGCCCGGACTCTGCCGGTGCCGATGATGAACCTGCTGAACGGGGGGCGGCACGCCGACACCACCGTGGACCTCCAGGAGTTTATGGTCATGCCCGTGGGGGCCCCCTCCTTCCGGGAGGCGCTGCGCATGGGCGCCGAAATCTTCCACCACCTCCGGGCGGTCCTGCGGGCGCGGGGGCACACCACCGGCGTCGGGGACGAGGGGGGGTTCGCCCCCAGCCTCCGGAGCAATGAGGAGGCCGTGGAGTGCCTCCTGGAGGCCATCCAGCGGGCGGCCTACGCCCCCGGCCGGGAGGTGGTGCTGGCCCTGGACAGTGCCGCGAGCGAGTTCTACTCCGAGGGCCGCTACCGGCTGGCGGGGGAAGGGGGGCGGACCCTCAGCCGGGCCGAGATGGTGGACTTCTACGCCCGCTGGGTGGAGCGCTACCCCATCGTTTCCATTGAGGACGGCTGCGCGGAGGACGACTGGGAGGGGTGGGCCCTCTTGACGGCGCGGCTGGGGGGGCAGATCCAGCTCGTGGGGGACGACCTGTTCGTCACCAACCCGGCGCTCCTCCGGGAAGGGATCGCGCGGGGGGTGGCGAACGCCATCCTGATCAAGGTGAATCAGATCGGGACCCTCACCGAGGCCCTGGAGACGGTGGGGGTCGCGGCGGAGGCGAATTACGCGGCCATTATCTCGCACCGGTCAGGCGAGACGGAGGATACGACCATCGCGGACCTGGCCGTGGCCACGGGGGCGGGGCAGATCAAGACCGGGTCGGTCTCCCGGACGGACCGGGTGGCCAAGTACAACCGCCTCCTCCGAATCGAGGAGGAGCTGGGCGAGGCGGCCCTGTTCGCCGGACGGGCAGCGCTGAAGGGCGCGGGCGGGCGGGGGGCGTGATGGCGCCGATCCCGGAGCGGGACGCGTGGGAGGGTCCCGATGGGGGAGGGCGGCGACGCCGGCTCCTCCTGCTGGCAGGCGGGCTCATCCTCGGGCTCCTCCTGGTTTCCCTCTCCGGCGATGGATCCCTCATCCGCATCTACGGCCTCAGCCGGCAGCGGGCCGACCTCCTCCAGGACATCGAGCGGCTGAAGGAAGAGAACGCCCGCCTTCGCCGGGAGGTAAAGGCCTTCCGGCAGGACGAGATGCGCCTCGAGGAGATCGCGCGACGGAAGCTCGGGCTTGTCCGGCCCGGAGAGGTAGTCTATCGCTTCGTTATCCCCCCGGGATCCCCCGCCGGGGCGGCCGATCCTCCGGGCGGTCGCTAGGGCGGGTGGGCGGTGGTCTGGCCCCTGGAAAGCCTGCCCTCCTGTCCGGGCACCGCGGGGGAAAAGGGCTTGCGGCACCGCTAGGAGTCCTCTAGACTAAAGGGGTTTCGGTACCCGGCGGACGGTCGCGGCGGGCCGGGGGATCGGGAAAGGGGTCCACCGAGGGAGACGGCGCGCGTGCCTGAGGAGCGGGTCCTGATCCTGGGCGGCACAGAGGAGGCGCGGCAGACCCTGGCCCGTGCGGTGGCCGAGGCGGGCCACCCGGCGGAGGCGGTGGCAGACCCGGGGGCGGGACTTGCCGGGGTCGAGCAGGACCCCTACGCGCTGGCATTCCTCCTGGTGGGGGGCGCCTCGACGAGGCCTCTCGATCTGCTGGACCGCCTCCTGCAGGCACGCCCGGAGCAGGCGGTCGTGGTCGTCGGGCCAGCCACCGACCCTGAGTTTAGGGCCGGCGCCTTGAAGCGGGGGGCCTACCAGGTTTTGGTGGAGCCGGTCGCGGCGGCGGAGGTGGAATGGGTTCTCCGTAACGGGATCGAGCGAGCCCATCTGCTCGAGTCCAACGCCACCCTCCGGCAGGAAGCGTTCCGCGATGACCTCACCGAGGCGTACAACCGTCGGTACATGGAGCGCCAGATAGAGGAAGAGCTGGAGCGCGCCCGGCGCTACGATCGCCCCTTTTCCATTCTCTTCATGGACCTGGACCGCCTGAAGAACGTCAACGAAGCCTACGGCCACCTCTGCGGCAGCAAGGTCCTGGTGGAGGTGGCCGCCCTGGTCCTGAAGCACCTGCGCCGGAGCGACAAGATCTTCCGCTTCGGCGGGGACGAGTTTGTGGTCACGCTGCCCGAGACGGACCGGCGGGGCGCCCTGAAGGTGGCGAACCGCCTCCGGGAGGCCGTCAAGGAGCACCGCTTCCTGGTAAGCGAGGGGGCGGTGGTCCAGCTGACCGCCTCCTTCGGCCTCGCGACCTTCCCCCAGGACGGGATGGGCATGGACCCGCTCCTGCGCCACGCCGATCAGGCGATGTATTTGATTAAATCCACATCCCGGGACGGCGTGGGGGTGAAAGACCTCCCGTGAAACGAATCGCCATCGTGGGCTCCACCGGGTCGATCGGGACCCAGGCCCTGGCCCTGGCCGCCCGACACCCCCGTCTGTTCCGGGTCGTCGGATTGGCTGCCCGGCACAACGTGGACCTCCTGGCGGAGCAGGTGCGCGCCTTTCGCCCCCCCCTGGTATCGGTGGGGACGGCGGAGGGGGCCGCGGCCCTCCGGGAGCGCCTGGACGGGACAGGGGCGGAGGTGGTCTGGGGGGAGGCCGGCCTCCTCCGGGTCGCCACCGACCCGGACGCCGACCTGGTCCTCTCAGCCGTGGTGGGGGCGGCCGGGCTCCTCCCCACGCTCGCCGCGGTCCGGGCCGGCAAGGCGGTCGCCCTGGCCAACAAGGAGGCCCTGGTGACCGCCGGCGAACTGATCACGGCCGAGGCGGCCCGGCGGAATGTCCGGCTCCTCCCCGTGGACAGCGAGCACTCGGCCATCTTCCAGTGCCTGGAGCGGGGCGGGGGGAAGGGCCTCCGGTCCGTCATCCTCACTGGTTCGGGCGGGCCGTTTAGGACCCGGCCGAAGGAAGCGCTGGCAGCTGTCACCCCGCGGGAGGCATTGCAGCACCCCCGCTGGAACATGGGGAAGAAGATCAGCATCGACTCCGCCACCCTGATGAACAAGGGCCTCGAGGTCATCGAGGCCCACTGGCTCTTCGGCCTGCCGGTGGAGGCAATCCGGGTCCTGATTCACCCCGAGAGCATCGTCCACTCCCTGGTCGAGTACGTGGATGGCTCCCTCCTGGCCCAGCTCGGCATCACCGACATGGGGCTCCCGATCCTCTATGCCCTCACCTACCCGGAGCGGCTCCCCAACCACTTCCCGACCCTGGACCTGGCGGCCGTGGCCCGCCTGACCTTCGAGGAGGTGGACCACGACCGGTTCCCCTGCCTGGGCTACGCCTACGCCGCTGCCCGAGCCGGGGGGACGGCCCCGGTCGTCCTCAACGCCGCCAACGAGGTCGCCGTCGGCCTCTTCCTCCAGGAGGCGATCCCCTTCACCGCCATCCCCCGCCTCATCGCCGAGGCGCTGGACCGCCATCCCGTCCGCCAGGTGCGGAGTGTGGAGGAGGTCCTGGCGGCCGACGCCGAGGTCCGGGCGGCGCTCGCAACGCGCTACGGCTGCGCGCCGGCCGCCCGCTCGTGAGGATGCCCCGACCATGACCCCCGGGATGATCGTCTCCGCCATCACCACCCTCGGCGTCCTCATCTTCATCCACGAGTTGGGGCACTTCCTGGTGGCCAAGCGTCTGGGCGTCGGGGTCCTGAAGTTCTCCCTGGGATTCGGCAAGAGCCTCTGGGGCTTCCGCCTCGGGGAGACGGAGTACCTCCTGTCGGCCATCCCCCTCGGGGGCTACGTGAAGATGGTGGGGGAGGATCCCCGGGAGGTCCGGGTGGGTCCCGACGGGACCGCCACGGACGCCGAGGGCCATCCCCTCGATCTGGCCAAGTCCTTCGCGCACAAGCCGGTCTGGGCCCGGGCGTTGATCATCCTGGCGGGGCCGGGGGCCAACTTGCTCCTGGCCGTGGTGATTTTCTGGGTCCTGTTCATGGCGATCGGCCGGTCGCTCCCGGAGCCGGTCATCGGCCCCCCGGCTGAGGCCTCGCCCGCCGCCGGGGCCGGGCTTCGGGCGGGGGACCGGATCCGGGCCGTGGACGGGGACCCGGTCCGCGGGTGGGAGGAGATCGCCTCCCGCCTCCAGCAGGGGCGCGGGGCGCCGGTCGCCCTCACCATGGAGCGCGCCGGGGAGACCCGGACGGTGCGGTTGACCCCGATCCCGAAGACGGTCGTGAACCATGTCCTGACGGCGGAGGTGGGGCGGGTCACGCCGAACTTCCCGGCGGAGGCGGCCGGCCTCAGGCGGGGCGACCGGATCGTGGCCATCAATGGCCAGCCGGTGGAGACCTGGCCCGATCTGGCCCAGGTCATCCACGCCAGCCCGGGCCGGCCCGTGATCCTCACCCTGCTGCGGGGGGAAGAGCGGCTTGAGGTGACCGCCACCCCGCGCGCGAGCCGCCCCCCCGACAACCCCGAGGGTCGGGAGATCGGCCTTATCGGCATCGAGCCGATTAATGACGTCATCCGCAAGGAGTCCCAGGTCTGGGACCTGGGGATCGGCCCCGCCTTCGAGCGGCTCCACCCGCTGGCCGCCCTCGCGGAAGGGGTGCGCCGAACCGTGGACGTCTCGGTCACCGTTCTCTGGTTCCTGGGAAAGCTCCTGCAGGGGGCACTCCCGGCCAAGACCATCGGTGGCCCCCTCACCATCGTCCTGATGGCGGGGGAGCAGGCCCAGCAGGGCTTCCTCTACCTGGTCACCTTCACCGCCGTCATCTCGATCAACCTCGCGATCCTGAACCTCCTCCCCATCCCCATCCTGGACGGCGGCCACCTCCTCTTTGCCGCCATCGAGGCGGTCCGGGGGGAGCCGGTCAGTGTCCGCTGGCGAGAGATGGCCCAGAAGGTCGGCCTGGTCCTGCTGGTGGCCGTCATGGTCTTCGCCCTCTATAACGACATTTTCCGGGTCTTCGGCCCCTAGCCCCTCTCTCACGAGGAATCCCATGGCAGAACGCGCGACGCAACCCATCATCCGGCGGAAGACGCGGCAGATCCAGGTTGGCCCCGTCAAGGTGGGCGGGGAGGCCCCCATCTCCGTCCAGTCCATGACCAAGACCGACACCCGCGACGTGACCGCGACCGTGGACGCCATCTGGGCCCTCGAAGCGGCCGGCTGCGAGATCGTCCGGGTCGCCGTCCCCGACGCGGAGGCCGCGGCTGCCCTCCCGGCCATCCGGCGGCAGATCCGGATCCCCCTCATCGCCGACATCCACTTCGACTACCGGCTGGCCCTCAAGGCCCTGGAGGCGGGGGTGGACTGCCTGCGCCTCAACCCCGGCAACATCGGGGGAAAGCAGCGGGTCATGGAGGTGGTACGCGTGGCCTCGGAGCGGAAGGTCCCCATCCGGATCGGGGTGAACGCCGGCTCCTTGGAGAAGGAGCTCCTCCGACGGGACGGCGAGCCCACGCCCGAGGCGATGGTGGAGAGCGCCCTGAAGCACATCCGGATCCTCGAGGAGTGCCACTACCCGGAGATCAAGGTCTCCCTGAAGGCCTCCCACCCCCTGATGATGATCCAGGCCTACCGGCTGCTGGCCGCGCAGGTGGACTACCCGCTCCACCTCGGGGTGACGGAGGCCGGGACCGCCTTCGCCGGGACGATCAAATCGGCGGTGGGGATCGGGACCCTCCTAGCGGAGGGGATCGGGGATACCATCCGGGTCTCCCTGACCGAGGACTCCGTGGAGGAGATCAAGGCCGGCTTCGAGATCCTCAAGGCCCTTGGCCTCCGGCAGCGGGGGATGAACGTCATCTCGTGCCCCTCCTGCGGCCGGGTGGAGATCGACCTGCTCGGCCTCACCAAGGAGGTGGAGAAGCGCCTGGCGGCCCTTGGGATCAACAAGGCCCTCAACGTGGCGGTCATGGGCTGCGCCGTGAACGGGCCGGGGGAGGCGCGGGGCGCCGACATCGGCATCGCCGGGGGCAACGGGGTGGGCATCCTGATCAAGAAGGGGCAGATCATCCGGAAGGTCAAGGAGGCGGAACTCGCCGACGCCCTGGTGGAGGAGATCCAGCGGATGGCGGCGGCGGGGCTCCTGGAGGAGGCCGACCCCGGGACCGGCGTGGTCGTCACGGCTCCCAAGGCCTTCCCACCCGACGACCCGCTCCAGGTCTTCTACTCCAACGACTGAGGCCCGCGGGAGGCGCGGGGAGGGGGAGGAGCCGCTGGGTTCCTCCCTTTGTGTTCCCGGCGGGCCGGGGAAGGGGATGGGGCAGTACGAGCGGCACGTCTTTGTCTGCACCGGCGGGGAGACCTGCCCGCTCCAGGGGGACACGCCGGCCTACGTGCAATGGCTTCGGGATACTCTCCGCGCCCGCGGCCTCAGCGCCCGGATCCGGATCAACAAGAGCGGCTGCTTCGACCAGTGCGGCAACGGCCCGATGATCGTCATCTACCCTGAGAACGTCTGGTACTGTGGGGTTCGCTTCGAGGATCTGCCGGAGATCCTCGCGGAGCACCTGGTGCATGGCCGCCCGGTCGCGCGCCTGCGGTACGTGGCTCCGCCGGGGAAGAACAAGAACCCGGAGAAGATGAAGGCGGCCCAGGAGGCGGCCGCCGCCCGCCGGGGGCAGGGGTAGGCGCCAGGGGCGCAGGGGGGCAGGGTGCGCTGGTCCCGATCGCTGATCCCGACGCTGAAGGAGGACCCGGCCGACGCCGAGGCCGTGAGCCACAAGCTCATGGTCCGGGGGGGCTTCGTCCGCCAGCTGGCCGCGGGGATCTACGTCTACCTGCCCCTGGGCCAGCGGGTCATGGACCGGGTCACCGCGATCATCCGGGAGGAGATGAACCGGATCGGCGGGCAGGAGGTGACGATGCCGGTCCTCCATCCCGCCGAATTGTGGCAGCAGACCGGCCGCTGGCAGGCGATCGGCGACGAGATGTTCCGCCTGAAGGACAGGAACGAGCGGGACATGTGCCTGGGGATGACCCACGAGGAGGTCATCGCCTGGATCGCCGCCAAGGAGATCCGCTCCTACCGGGACCTGCCGCAGATCTGGTATCAGATCCAGGTGAAGGAGCGGGACGAGGCCCGGCCGAAGAGCGGCGTGCTTCGGACCCGGGAGTTCGTGATGAAGGACTCCTACTCCCTGGACGTGGACGCGGCGGCCCTGGAGAAGGCCTACGAGCTGCACCGGCAGGCCTACTGCCGGATCTTCGACCGCTGCGGGCTCCGCTATCACGTGGTCCAGAGCGATCCCGGCATGATGGGCGGGGCGGGCTCCCACGAGTTCATGGCCCCGAGTCCGGCCGGGGAGGACCAGGTCGCCCTCTGCGGATCCTGCGGCTACGCGGCGAACCTGGAGCTGGCGGCGTCCCGGCCGCTCCGCCCGCCCCGGCCCGCCTGGGCGGCCCCGGAGGAGGTCCCGACCCCGGGCGCCCGCACCATCGAGGAAGTCGCCGCGTTCCTCCGGGTGGATCCCCGCCTCACCCTGAAGACCCTGATGGTCGTGGGGAAGGAGGGGCCGGTGCTTTGCTGCCTCCGGGGGGACCACACCCTCCACGAGCGGAAGCTCCTGCGCGTCCTCGGGGAGTTCCGGCCCGCCCACCGGGACGAGGTGAGAGCCCACGCCGGCATCGAGGCCGGCTTCCTGGGGCCGGTCGGGCAGCGCCTCCCGATCCTGGCCGACGAGGCCCTCCGGGAGGGCGTCTACGTGGCCGGCGCGAACAAGCCGGACACCCACGTCCGGGGGATCGTCCCGGGAGAGCACTTCACGGCGCGCTTCGCGGACCTCCGGGCGGTCCTGCCGGGGGAGGGCTGCCCGCAGTGCGGGGCGCCGCTCGCCGTCGAGCGGGTCATCGAGGTCGGGAACATTTTCAAGCTGGGGACGAAGTACTCGGTCCCGCTGAAGGCGGTCTACCTGGACGAGGCGGGACAGGAGCGGCCCATCGTTATGGGATCCTACGGGATCGGACCGGCCCGGATCGCCGCCGCCGCCATCGAGCAGAACCACGATAGGAACGGGATCATCTGGCCGGAGAGCATCGCCCCCTTCGCCGTCCACCTGGTCGTGGTGAACGTGAAGGAGGCGCCCATGGCGGCCCTGGGGGAGCGCCTCTACGCGGCGGCACAGGCGGCCGGCCTCGAGATCCTCTTCGACGACCGGGACGAGCGGCCGGGGGTGAAGTTCAAGGACGCCGACCTGCTGGGGATCCCCTACCGGGTGACGGTGGGGACGCGGGCGGTCCGGGACGGCCTCGTGGAGATCCGGCGCCGGCGGGACGGGGAGGAGTGGGCCGTGCGGGAGGGAGAGGTCATTCCGCGGCTGAAGGATCTCCTCCGGGGGGCCTAGGGTGCGTGCCGAGTCGGGGGCTCTTTCCGTCTCCCCCCTCCGCCGTTACGGGCCGGCGATCCTCTGGATGGGGGCGATCTTCCTCTTCTCCACCGACCACTTCTCCGGGGCGCAGACGGGCAGCCTGCTCCTCCCCCTCCTGGCCTGGCTCTTTCCCGGGGCGGCCGCCGAGACCCTCGCCCTGCTGCACGAGGCGCTCCGGAAGGTCGGGCACCTCACGGAGTACGGCGTTCTGGCGGTCCTCTGGTATCGGGCCCGGGCCTACCGGACGGCCGCCTGGGTGCCGGAGGCGGCGCGCCTCGCGCTCCTGGTGGCGGTGGCGTACGCCGTCACCGATGAGTTCCATCAGGTCCTGGTGGCGAGCCGGACCGGGAGCGGTGTGGACGTCGCCATTGACGCCGTGGGCGCGGCCGCCAGCCTCCTCCTGCTGCGCGGGAGCGGGGCTGCCCGGGCGGCGCTGGCGCGTCACGAGGAAAAAAACCCGGGCCGGGGGACCCCCGGCCCGGGCGCATCGTCGGAAGGTTGAGACGCTGGCCGCTACTCCTTCGCCGGCGTCTTGGACTCGGTGGAGGCGGGTTTCTCCGACGCGCCGTTGTCGCTGCTCTTCTTCTCGGCCTCCATGGACTTCTTCCGCGCGGCGTTCGGGTGGTCGGTGACGTACCAGCCGGTCCCCTTGAAGACGAGGCCCGGGGCCGACAGGAGCCTCCGCACCGGCCCGCCGCAGAGGACGCACGTCGCGACAGGCGCATCAGCCATCTTCTGGATGACCTCGAAGGTGTGGCTACACGCCTCGCACTGGTACTCGTAGATCGGCACCGGCAGACACCTCCTTTTGCCTTCACCCCGTCCTCCCGGCGGCCTCGGGGCAGGCCCCGGGGGGACGAGCGCACGAACGTAATACATAAGGTAGACAGCCCCGCTTGTCAAGCGCTTTCGAGGGGGATGGCGTGGTTCGGGAGTACCCCGAGCGGCCCATCGTGGCCGTGGGCGGCATCGTGGTCCGGAACGGACAGGTGCTCCTCATCCAGCGGGGGCGAGAGCCGAGCGCTGGCCGCTGGACCATCCCCGGGGGGGCGGTCAGGGTAGGGGAGCGCCTCCAGGAAGCGGTGACCCGGGAGCTCCGGGAGGAGTGTGGGGTGGAGGTGGAAGTGGGCCCGGTGGTGGAGGTCCTGGACCGGGTCGTGCGCGACGGCACCGGCCGGGTTCAGTTCCACTATGTCATCATTGACTACCTGGCCCGCTGGGTCGCGGGGGAGCCGCGGGCCGGCTCCGACGCTGCCGCGGTCCGCTGGCTCCACCGGGAGGAGTGGGCGACGCTGCCCCTGACGGAGGGGCTGGGCCCGGTCCTCCTCCGGGCCCTCGCCCTGGCCGGTCAAACGCGTTGACAGGCCCGGGTGCTCATGCTAGGTTGGCTTCACCGCTAGGGGTGGCATCGCTGAGAGCCCCGTGGCCGCGCGGGGCAACCCTCAGGACCTGATCCGGGTAATGCCGGCGTAGGGAAGCGGGACGTGAGGCTGCCTCTCCCCTGGAGGTGGCCCTTTTTGTTTGGAGGGGCTGGTGGAGCTTCGGGTGAACGGGAAGCCACGGGCGAGCCGCGAGGGACTGACCGTGGTGGGTCTGCTCGCGGACCTCCAGATCCACCCGCAGCGGGTGGCGGTGCAGCTCAACGGGGAGATCCTCAGACGGGAGCAGTTTCCGGAGGTGGTCCTGAAGGACGGCGACACGGTGGAGATCATCACCTTCATGGCCGGCGGGACAGGGGAAGGAGGGGCCGCATGGTGACCCAGGATCCCCTCCGACTGGGCGGCCGGGAGTTTCGCTCCCGGCTGATCGTCGGGACGGGGAAGTATCCCGATTACGCCACGATGCAGCGCGCCCACGAGGCCTCGGGGGCCCAGATCGTGACGGTGGCGGTCCGCCGGGTGAACCTGGACCGCACCCAGGAGTCAATGCTGAACTACATTGACGAGTCGCGCTACACCCTCCTCCCGAACACCGCCGGCTGCTACACGGCGGCCGAGGCCATCCGGTACGCGCGGCTGGGCCGGGAGGTGGGGCTGTCCAACTGGGTGAAGCTGGAGGTCATCGGCGACGAGAAGACCCTCTTCCCCGATACCGAGGGGCTGGTGGAGGCCACCCGGGTCCTGGTCAAGGAAGGGTTCATCGTCCTCCCGTACACCAACGACGATGTGGTGGTGGCGAAGAAACTGGAGGATGCGGGGGCGGCGGCGGTGATGCCGCTCGGGGCGCCCATCGGGTCAGGGCTCGGCATCCGCAACCCGTACAACATCCGGCTCATCCTGGAGGCGGCGAAGATCCCGGTCATCGTGGACGCCGGGGTGGGGACCGCCTCGGATGCGGCGATCGCCCTGGAGCTGGGCTGCGACGGGGTCCTGATGAACACCGCCATCGCCGGCGCCAAGGATCCGGTCATGATGGCCGCCGCCATGCGCCATGCCGTCGAGGCCGGGCGCCTGGCCTACCTCGCAGGCCGGATCCCGAAGAAGCTCTACGCTACCGCCTCCTCCCCGCTGGAGGGGATGATTGCGTAGGGTCGAGGGGGAGGCGCCGGCACCCCTCGGCCCCGGGGCCTGGGGACTCTACGTCATCACCGACCGGCAGCAGACGGGTGGCCGGTCGCTGGAAGAGATCATCACCGGGGCCCTGGCGGGCGGCGCCAGGGCCTTTCAGTTGCGGGAAAAAGACCTCCCGGCCCGGGACCTCTGCCGCCTGGCGGAGCGCCTGCTGGTCCGGACTCGCCCGGCCGGAGCGCTCCTCCTGATGAACGATCGGGTGGACGTGGCGCTCGGGGTGGGGGCCGACGGGGTGCACCTGACGCGGCGGAGCCTTCCCCCCGCGGCGGTGCGCGCCCTGCTCCGGCCGGGGATGCGCTTGGGGGTCTCCTGCCACACCCGGGAGGAGGCGCTCGAGGCGGAGGCCGGGGGGGCGGACTTCGTTCTCCTCGGCCCCATCTTCCCAACCCCCGTCAAGGCCGCGTACGGCCCGCCCGCCGGTCCGGCCCTCATCCGCCAGGTCCGGCCCGCGGTTGCCTGCCCGGTCCTGGCCGTGGGCGGGATTACCGCGCACAACGCCGGTGAGGTCCTCGAGGCCGGAGCCGACGGGGTGGCCGCCATCTCGGCGGTGATGGCCGCCCCGGACGTGGCCGCGGCCACGCGGGCCCTCCTGGCGGCCGTGCGCCGGGCGCCTCGTCCGGCGTGAGGTCCTCCCTTGCGCATCCTGGTGGACGGGTATAACGTCATCCGGCGCCTGCCGGAGCTCCGGGTCGTGGAGCGGGCCGAGGGACTCTCGGCCGGGCGAGAGGCCCTCTGCGCGCATCTTCGGGCCTACCGGCGAGCCCGGGGGCACGCCATCACCGTCGTCTTCGACGGCGCGGGCGGCACGGGCGCATCGAGCGGGGGCGGGGGCCTGACGGTCCGCTTCTCCCGGGCCGGGGAGACGGCGGATGCCGTCATCGCGCGGCTCCTTGAGGCGGGTGGCAGCGGCGCGGTGGTCGTCAGTTCAGATACGGGCGTGGCCGCTGCCGCCCGCCGGGCCGGGGCGGCCGCCGTGACCGCCGAGGAGTTCGGCGCGCGGCTAGAGGCGGTGGCCATCGGCGCCCTCAAGGGGGCGGAGGAGAAGTCGCCCGCGGATCCCGCCAAGGGGAAGGGGCCGAGCCGCCGGCTCCCGAAGGCGGAGCGGGCGCGCCGCGCGCGTCTGGGGAAGCTCTAGCGACAGCCCCGCGGAGCGGCCGGGGGGCGCGGGGGGGCGAGACGGGATGGGGACAGGCAGCGGCCGGGTCATTGATCTCAGGAGCGACACCGTGACCCTCCCCACGGAGGAGATGCGGGAGGCGATGCGGACGGCCGCCCTGGGGGACGACGTCTTTGGCGAAGATCCCACCGTGAACCGTCTGGAGGAGATGGCCGCGGCCAAGCTGGGGAAGGAGGCGGCCCTCCTCGTCCCCTCGGGGACCATGGGGAACCAGGTGGCCCTCCTCACCCACACCCGCCGGGGGGACGAGGTGATCCTGGAGGCGGACGCGCACATTGTCCACTACGAGTCCGGCGCCCCGGCGGTCCTCTCGGGCGTGATGCTGCGCCCCCTCCCGGGGCGGGACGGTCTCCTCACCCCGGAACAGGTGGAGGCCGCGGTGCGCTCCCCGAACGTTCACACGCCTCCGACCGGTCTCGTCTGTCTCGAGAATACCCACAACCGGGGAGGAGGGAGCGTGTACCCGCTCGCCACCCTCCAGGCCATCGCCGCCGTGGCCCGGGCCCGCGGCATCCCGGTGCACCTGGACGGGGCTCGCATCTTCAACGCCGCCCTGGCCTCGGGGGTCCCGGCCAGCGCCATCGCGGCCTGCGCTGATTCCGTCATGTTCTGTCTCTCGAAGGGGCTCTCCGCCCCCGTGGGATCCCTCCTCTGCGGCCGGGCGGACTTCATCCCCCGGGCACGCCGGTTCCGCAAGATGCTGGGGGGGGGCATGCGCCAGGCGGGGGTCCTGGCCGCGGCCGGCATCGTGGCGCTGGAGAAGATGGTGGACCGTCTGGAGGTGGACCACGCGAATGCGAAGCGCCTGGCCGCGGGCCTGGCCCGGATCCCCGGGATCCTGCTGGACCCGGACCGGGTGCAGACCAACATCGTGATCCTCCGGATCGCGCCCCCCTGGACTACCGCGCCGCTCCTCAGCGCACTGGCCGCGGAGGGGGTCAAGGCCCTTCCGGTGGGTCCCGCCGCCATCCGGATGGTCACGCACAAGGACGTCAAGGCTGCCGACGTGGACCTCGCCGTCGCCGCTGTGGCCCGGCACCTGGGTACGGGCGGGGCGGTCTGATTCCCAGAAACACGACGGCCGGCAGCGCCCGGGCACTGCCGGCCAAAATGGTGACGTGCGGGGTACTGCTAGCGCACGGCGACCTTGAGTGCCTTCCCCGGCTTGAAGCGCGGCACCTTCGTCGCCGGGATCCGGATCGCCCTACCCGTCTGGGGATTCCGGCCGTTCCGGGCCGCGCGCCGGGAGACCTGGAACGTGCCGAACCCCACCAGCGTGACCTTCCTGCCCTTCTTTAATGAGTCCCGGATGCCCTTGAGTGCGGAACCGAGTGCCGCTTCTGCCGCTTTCTTCGTGACCCCCGCGTCCTTCGCCATCCGTTCCACCAGATTCGCCTTCGTCATCCCCGTCCCCCCTTTCCCCGGTGGTTCCCCAGGCCCAAGTGCCTAGGGCTATATCAAAGGGGCGCGAGGGCTGTCAAGGGTCCAGGTCAGACTCGGCGAGTCCTGGCGAGCCGCAGCAGGTGCGCCTCAAGAGGTCCTTCAAGAAGCGCGGGACTCTTCTGGCCGTGGAAAGGAAGAGCGCCACCGCATCTCTCCCGACTCAATCCTGAACCCGCGCCGGCGGTTCCCCGCTCCCCTCCGTCGTCCCCTCGGTCCCCGGCTCCCCTGCCGCCGCGTCGCCGCCCCTTCGGCCGGCGCGGCGGGCGAGCGCCTCCCGCCACGCCACAAGACGCCGCCGGATCTCCGCCTCGAACCCCCGCTCCGTGGGCAGGTAGTAGCGGCGCGTGACCAGCGGGTCCGGCAGGTACTGCTGGGGGACGAGGGCGTCCGGAGCGTCGTGGGGGTAGCGGTAGTCCTTCCCGTAGCCCAGGGCCCCCAGGAGGGGGGTCACGGGGTTGCGCAGGTGCATCGGGACCGGGGCCGCGGGCGCCCTCTGGACATCCTCCTGGGCCGCCCGGTAGGCGCGGTAGACCGCGTTGCTCTTCGGGGCGGTGGCCAGGTAGCAGACGCACTCGGCCAGCGCCAGTTCCCCCTCGGGGGAGCCCAGAAAGTGGTACGCCTCCTTGGCGGCCACGGCTACGGCCAGCGCCTGGGGGTCGGCGGTGCCGATGTCCTCGGAGGCGAAGCGGACCAGGCGCCGCGCAACGTAGAGGGGATCCTCCCCGGCGGCCAGCATCCGGGCCAGCCAGTAGAGGCTGGCGTCCGGATCGCTCCCGCGGAGGCTCTTGTGGAGGGCGGAGATGAGGTTGAAGTGCTCCTCCCCCGCCTTGTCGTAGAGGAGGGCGCGCCGCTGGGCCGCCTCCTCGGCCAGGGCGAGCGTGATGGTCCCGCCCCCCGGGCCCAGGAGGCTGGCCGCCACCTCCAGCATGTTCAGGGCGGCCCGGGCGTCTCCCGCCGCCTGGATCACCAGGTGCCGCAGGGCCGCCTCCTCCAGGGTGATGGGGAGGGCCCCGAGCCCCCGCTCCGGGTCCGCCAGGGCCCGGGCGATGACAGTCCGGAGGTCTTCCTCTGAGAGGGGCGTGAGCGTCAGGACCCGTGCCCGGGAGAGAAGGGGGGCCACCACCTCGAAGGAAGGGTTCTCGGTGGTCGCCCCGATGAGGAGGATGCTTCCCCGCTCCACGTGGGGGAGGAAGGCGTCCTGCTGCGCCTTGTTGAACCGGTGGATCTCGTCCACGAAGAGGAGCACCCGCTCGCCCCCGGCGCGCCGCTGCCGCTCCGCCTCGACCAGGACCGTTTTGATTTCCTTGATCCCGGCCGTGACGGCGGAGAAGGGGAGAAGGGGGACCTTCAGGGCTTCGGCGATCAGGAAGGCGAGGGTGGTTTTTCCGGAGCCGGGTGGCCCCCAGAGGATCAGGGAGGGGAGGCTGCCGCGGGCCAACACCACCCGGAGCAGCTTCCCCTCCCCCAGGAGGTGCTCCTGTCCCACGAACTCGGCGAGGCTCCGGGGGCGCATCCGGTCGGCCAGGGGGGCCGTGCGGGATGGGCGCGGCCCCACCTCGCGGGCAAAGAGGTCCATGGGCTCCCCCGGGTCCGCGCCGCGGAGCGATGAAGGGGCCGGTGAAGCCGGGACGGGGATCCGCCCCGGGGCCGGGGCGGCTCCGGTGAGAGCCGCGGGCCCCGGGGCGCCCGCCGGATTACTGGACGGTGAAGGTCTTGCTGGTCAGGACCTGACCCGCTTCGGTCAGGGCCTCCACCTTCCAGGCCCCGGTCCACTCGGGGAGGATCGTCTTGCTGCTCCAGGTCCGCCAGGGCGAGCTTTCCACCGGGAGCTTCACCTCGGCCATGACCTGGTCCTTGTAGGACCACCGGTGAGTGATGGTCGTGGGAGCCTCCGCCCCGCGGACTTCGGTAAAGTAGTAGACCGCGTGGATGGTCGGGGCGAACACCTGCGCCGTATCCTGGGGTTCCCGGTCCACGACGCCGGCCGTCACGGCGTCCCGCGCGACCGAGAGGCCGGGCGCCTGGGCCGGGGGGGCCGGCGCGACCGGGGCCGCAGGGGGCTTGGGTGGAGCCTGCTGCGCCGGGGCCGGGCTCAGGAGCAACCCGACCAGGAGCAGGGAGAGTGCCGTCCGCCACATGAGCTGCATGATCTCCTCCTTTCGCTTGGGGATCAGGGGCCACACTCCGCCAGGAGGCGCTCGAGGGCCACCTGGGGGTCCGGGGCGGCCGCAATCGGCCGTCCCACCACCAGGTAGTCGGCTCCCGCCTCGAGGGCCTCCCGCGGCGCCAGGACCCGCACTTGGTCATCCCGGCCCGCCCAGGTGGGGCGGATCCCTGGGGTGACCAGCAGGAAGCCCCCCCCCAGGGCCTCCCGGAGCGCCCGGACCTCCTGCGGGGAGGCCACGGCGCCGTCGAGCCCGGCCGCCTTCGCCAGGCGGGCCAGGTGCAAGACCTGTTCCGGAAGCGGCCGGGCCAGGCCCGCCTCCTCCCGGGCAGCCACCGGGGTGAGACTGGTGAGGACGGTGACCGCCAGGAGCTTGGGCCGCCGCCCGCCGTCCCGGCTGGCCGCCCTTGCCGCGTCGACCGCGGCGGTCAGCATCGCCCGGCCGCCCGCGGCATGGACGCTCAGCATGGCCACGTCCAGGGCGGCGGCGCTCCGGACCGCGGCTGCTACCGTCGTGGGGATGTCGTGAAACTTCAGGTCGAGGAAGACCTCCGCCCCCCGCGCCCGGACGGCGCGGACAATCTCGGGGCCGGCCGCCGTGAAGAGCTGGCTCCCCACCTTGTAGAGGCGGGCGTGGCCGGCGAGGCGGTCCATCAACCGGGTGGCCAGGGCCGCGTCCGGCACATCCAGTGCGACGATGACCCGCTCGGCTGCCGAGAGCCGCATCAGCGGCCCCCGGCCGCCCGCGCCGTCGTGGACTGTCGACTCAGGACCTTCCCCCGCGTCCCCCCGTCCCCCCGCACGACCGCCCGGCCGAGCGCCTGGAGGGACGCCCGGGTGGCCCGGCGTATCCAGGTTTCACCGTGGGGGCGGGCCGCCTCGCGGGCCTGGAGAGTGCTCAGGACAGTGATGGGGTCGGCCTGCACATCCACGTCCGTGGCCTCCCTTGCGTCCTTTTCGGCGCCACCCTATACTGCGCGGGACGGGCGGATCGAACCGAGGCTAACACGATTCTCTGGGGGAGGCAACGCGAGGCACCGCGGCGGCCGGGATGCTTGAGGTCGAGATCCAACAGGGAAGCGTGCTCGACGCGGAAGCGGAGGCCATCGTGAACGCCGCCAACAGCCAGGGCTGGATGGGGGGTGGGGTGGCGGGCGCCATCAAGCGGGCCGCGGGGCGCGCCGTGGAAGAAGAGGCCGTGGCCGCTGCCCCCATCCCTGTGGGTTCCGCCGTCGTCACCTCCGGGGGGAAGACCCGCTTCCGGGGAATCATCCACGCCCCGACGATGGAGCAGCCGGCCATGCGGATCCCGGTGGCGAACGTGGAGGCGGCGATGCGCGGGGCGCTCGCGGCGGCGGAGGCGCACGGCTTCGCCTCGCTGGCGGTCCCCGGCCTGGGGACCGGCGTGGGCGGCGTCCCGAAGGCCGCCGCCGCGGCCGCGATGTGCGGGGTCCTGCGGACCTTCCTGGCCAAGCGGCTGAAGCGGGTGGTCCTGGTGGACTTGGACCCCGAGATGGTGGCGGCCTGGCGGAGTGCCTGGGCCGCTCGAGCGGCGGGCCGCCCGTGAAGCGGGGGGCTGTCCTCCTTGGCCTTCTCCTCGCGGGACTGGTCATCCCGGCCGCCGCCGCGCCCACCCCCGAGGAAACCATCCGGGCCGGCACGGCCCGTCTCCTGGACAAGGACGTGGCCGGCGCCGAGCGCACCTTCGCCGATCTGGCGGAGGGGCCCGCGGGCTTCACCCTCCCCTTCTTCCGGGGCCTGGTCACGCTCGTGCGCGCGGAGAAAGCCGAGGACCCGGCCCCAGCCCTGGACGCCTTCCTGGAGGAGGCCGGCCCCACCTTCGAGGAGGGCGAGGCCGCGCGCGAGGCCCGCCCCGAGGATGCCCGCCTCCACCTCTTCCTGGGGATGGCGTGGGGCACCCGGGCCATGGTGGAGGGAGCCCGGGGCTATTACCTGCCGGCCTACCGGTCACTGCGCCGGGCGCTGGAGCGGTTCCAGCAGGCGAAGGTCCTCGACCCGGCGTCATCCGACGCCGATTACGGCCTCGGCCTGTACGCGGTGAGCGTCGCGCAGATCCGCGGCTGGCGCCGGCCCCTCGTGAGTCTCCTCCTCCCCGACGGCGACCTGGCGGAGGGGGAGGCCGCCCTCCGCCGGGCAGCAGCCGAGGCCCTCTTCACCGCAGATCTGGCGGCCGTCGCCCTGATGCGCCACACGGTTGCTGCGGACCGCTTCGCCGAGGCCCTCCCCTTCGCCGAGCGGCTCACGGCCCGCTACCCCGGCGACCCCGACTTCGCCTTCCTCCTGGCCTTCCTCTACGGCGAGACGGGCCGGCCCGCCGAGGCGGCGGCCGTGGCGGACCAAATCCGCGCCGCCATGGCGGCCGGCCACGAGAACTACGGCCACGAGATCAATCCCCGCTACCTGCAACTCCTGGGGAAGCTGGCCATGGACCGGGGGGAGTACACGGCGGCCCTGGCCAACTTCGAGCGGGCCTACGCCGCCCGGACGCCTCGCTTTGCGTGGGTCGCCGCCTGGGCGGCCGCCCGCGCCGGCATGGTCCACGATCTCCTGGGGGAGCGGGAGGCGGCCGTCCGCCGGTACCGGCAGGCCCTGGCCCTGGAGGGGGATGGCCCGGCCCACGCTGCCGCACGCCGCCACCTGGAGGAGCCCTACCGGGGCCGCGGCGTCTCCCCCCCTAAGTGACACCCCAGGAGGGGTCATGACCGACCTTGCCGCCATCCGGGATGCGGCCGCCCGCCTCCGGGGCGTCGTCCACCGGACGCCCCTCAGCCCCGCTGCCACGTTCAGCCGCCTCGTGGGCGCACCGGTCCACCTCAAGTGCGAGAACCTCCAGCGGTCCGGCTCGTTCAAGGTCCGGGGGGCGTACATCTGCATCCTGTGGCGGGCGGCGCGTCTCGTCGGGGGATAATTCCCTTGACAGGGGGATGCGGCGCGGTGAGGGTGAAGGCGTGGCGAGAGTCGGACAGGTGAGGGGGGCGG
>Ga0184627_10000219_pt1 | contig 25348 bp, 21 predicted proteins | sample PLM3_127_b1_FD_133150 | JGI IMG/M metagenome (GOLD analysis project Ga0184627, IMG submission 133150) | Groundwater sediment microbial communities from an aquifer in East River, Colorado, USA - PLM3_127_b1 | ecosystem: Environmental > Terrestrial > Soil > Riparian zone | place: USA: East River... | reverse complement strand
GGTCTGCTGGGCGGCGCTGACGTGGCTGCCCGGCTCCCAGCCGCCACGCCCGAGCAGGTCCAGCGTCGTGCAGGTGCCGTCCGGGTCGACCCAGCCGGTCGGGGCGAAGCGGTAGCCGGCGTCGGCCGGCCGCGCCCACGCCTGCGTTTCCTCCTGCTCCGCGTCCAGCGCCAACCGCTCAATCTCACGGTCGAGCAGGGTAGTCGCAGCCTTCCTGCCGGTGATCGTGGTCTGGCCGTTCCGGTCGGGCGCCATGCGATCGGGACGATAGGTGGTGAGCGTCATGCGACGTCACCCCCGGACCCGGCCACGATCGCCTGCTCGACGAGGCGTTCAAGGACGACCCTCGGGATCAGCACTCGGTCACGCAGGCGGATCGCAGGCAGCCTGCCTGCCGCGATCTCCCGGTACAGCGTCATGGGACTCACATCGAGCCGGCGTGCTGCCTCGGCGACGCTGTAGGCCAGACGGTCATCTTGACCGCCATCGGCCTGCGCTACCGGCCTGGTAGCCGGCGCGCTACGATTCTGGTGCATCTGAGCCTCCAATCTCTGATGCACTGGCCTGGGGTGGCGCTCCTACGCCCCCCAGGCCACTTCGGTCATGCGGACGGTTTGCCCGAATCCTCCTCTCTCTCGAATCCCGGCTCCATCCACTCGAAGACGAACTCGTGTCGATCCCCGACATAGAGGTCATCAGCGACCTGAAGAGGCCGGTCTTCCGAGTCGTAGTCGATGTGGAGCAGGCGCACCACTGGCGTCCCGGGAGCTATCCGAAGCACATGCGTTTCCTCTGGCGTCGGCATTCGGGTGCTCACGACCTCAACCACGCGGGCGAATCGGTAGCCCAGGTTCTCGATCGCCGTGTCCGGCCCCTCGGGCAGTGCTCCCGGCAGCTCGAGCCGGGATCCCTCAGCCAGCCACAGAGGGAAGTAGCTCGCCGAGAGCACGGCCGGTTCGTCATTGACGAGCTGAAGGCGGCGGCGCACGACGACTGACTCTTCCGCTTTGATCTCAAGCCAGGCTGCGACATCGGGTGGAGCCTCTCTCCGACCGACTTCCAGAATCCGGCGCGAGGGCCGCTGGTCCTGGGCCTCGATCTCGGTGTCGAAGATCGGCTGTCCACTGGCGCGATGAGCCGCGTGGCGACGGTTCGAGGCCACCCGGCGGATGGGCGGGCGCTCCCGCACGTACGAACCGAAGCCCTTGCGGGTGACTACGAGGCCTTCGGTCTCCAGAAGGCGGAGGGCCGCACGAACCGTCGTCCGGCTCACGCCGTACCTGGTCTGGAACTCGCTCTCCGTGGGGAGCTGACCCCCGCCGGGCCGCCTGCCACTTCGGATCTCCGAGCGCAGTTCATCGGCGAGTTGCCGGAAGAGGGGCCGATCGCTTGATGGGTCGAGTGGCATCCTGCCCCCTCCGCTCGGAGATGTTGTGCTAGGACGACAACGCGAGTATCCACGAGTCGTGCCGGTCCGAGCGAACGAGCGAGGCCGCCGCAAAGTGGAGCGGGAGGAATGGGGGCAAGTCGACCTCAAGGAAACGGGTCCTTCCTGGCAACCTATAGTCCTAGGATGACAGGATACCCCAGAGGGCACCGACAGTACAGAGACAAGGTACGTCTGTCGGCAGTTCAGGCGAGCAAGGCTCGCAGGTCTGTCGCCTCGCGCCGGATGACTTCTTCGGGCAGATTGGGCCGCTCTTCAGCGAGGAAGGGGAAGGGGCGGCCAGGCGCGGGGTCGCCGTCCGCGTACCGCGGCACGAGATGGGTGTGGAGGTGCGGGACGATGTTGCCCAGCGTCTCGTAGTTCATCTTCAATGGTTGGTAGTACTGCTGAAGCGCCCGAGCAACGCGGAGGACCTCGTGCCAGTACCCAGCCGCCTCGTGTGGCTCTAGGTCCGTCGGTTCGACAACATGCCGGCCGCGCCAGATCACGATGGTGTACCCGCGCTGCATGTCGGCCCGCTGGAGGTAGGCGTCGCTGTAGGTCGCTGCCTGGATGCGCACGCCGAAGCCGTTGTCGTCGGTCCGACCGTTCGCGCACATGGAGCAGTTCCGCCCGTCTATGAGCGCCTTCCAGTCCTGCGGCCATTCGGTGCTCATACTTCGGTCTCCTCTCCACCAGGAGACGACGGTAGTCGAGCGGAGCGGGGTCGGGGAAGCTGTCTGCCAAGCAACGCAGCAGCGCGCCGGTCGCCGTCGGTGACGAACGCCGCGTATGCGCGCAGGGTCGCCGCGCCTCACCGCCATGTCCAAGGCAGCCGACGACCGTCCGCAGGTCGACGCCAGCATAGGCTCGCTGGTGATCGCTGCCCGGTTCTCACTCGTCATCAGGTGGAGAAGCTGCCTGGCTTCGGCTGGGACGAGGGATACTGCGCCCGAGCAGCTCCGCCGCGCGTCGGTCCGAAGCACTGAGGAAGTGCGCGTACACGCGCAACGTCGTCGAACCTCCGCCCCCATGGCCGAGCCGGCCGGCAACGGTCCGCAGATCGACGCCTTCGGCAAGGAGTTGCGTCGCCGAGTAGTGCCGAAGCTGGTGCAGGTGGACGGACATGCCGATCCGCGCGGAGAAGCGCCGGATGCGCTGGCTGACCGAGTCAGGCGCGAGGGGCGCCTGGCCGTTCGGATGGGCTGAGAACACGTAGGCGTCGGCGGGTAGCTCAACCCCGCAGAGAGCGGCCCGGGCCTGGCACCGAACGAGATGCTCGGCCAGTAGCTCGACCGTCACGTCATCAAGGGCGAGCCGCCGGCTCTGGTGGGTCTTGGTGTCCTTCTCCTTGTGGTGCCGGCCACGCTGGACGTAGTTGCGGAGGAAGACCACTTCGCGCCGGTGGAAGTCGATGCAGGACCAGCGCAGGCCGCACAGCTCGGCCCGACGCGCACCCGTGGTGAAGTCCAGCCACAGCAGCATCCCGAAGTCCGGGTCGGCCTGCCAGGCGGCTTCCAGGAGCCGGCCCAACTCCTCCGGTGTCGGCGGGTGGATTTCCCGCTGGACGAACTTCGGCGGTCTGGCCAGCTCGGCCGGGTTGCTTGGGAGCCAGCCCCATCGGACGGCGTAGCCGAGGGCCGCTTGAAGGATGAAGTGGATCTTCCGCACCGTGCCGGGCGAGAGCGGTCGGCCGCTGACCCCACCTCGTGCCCGAAGGTGGCTGTAGAAGCTGTCGAGCGCGTCCGGAGTGAGCTTGGACAGCCGCACCTCCCCGAGGGCAGGCTCGATGTTGCGTCTGACGTAGCCCTCGTTGACCAAGCGGGTGGTCATCTCCAGCTCGGCGAGTTCAAGCCAACGGCGCAGCAGGTAGGACACGGTGACGCCAGTTGCGGGCTGCCGGCCCTGGTCGACCTGGGCCAACAGCCTGGTTCGGAGCCGTTCGGCTTCCTTGCGGTCGTTGGCCGTCCCGGTCAGCCGGCGTCGCTTGCGGGTGAAGGGGTCCGTGCCGGCCTCGACGAAGACCCGGTAGGTCCCGTTCGAGCGACGTTCGATGTACCCACGACCCATGCCACCAGCATACTCGTCACCAAGGTCGTCACCAAGGGGACTGGCGGCCTCACGCCGGCTCCGCGAAGTGCCTGCTAGGTGGTGGAGCCCTCGATCGGAATCGAACCGATGACCTGCGCTTTACGAGAGCGCCGCTCTGACCGACTGAGCTACGAGGGCTAGCTGCGACAACAGGCTACGGGGCTTGTCCTTGACCGCCAAGTTGACCGCCATCGGTGGCTTCATCGTCCTCCTGGCTGCCAAGGAGCCGGCCCATGGCCTCGGCCGCGCCAGCGTGCATCGTAGCAGTGACGTGCGAGTACAGGTCCAGCGTGATCCCGATCTGGCTGTGGCCGAACAGGTCGCTCACGACCTTTGGGATGGATACCCTCCGTGGCGCGTCGTTCGCGCTCGGCGACCTGCTGCTTCTGGTGCTGGGCGAGCGCCGCAGTCGCCAGCTCGGTGGAGCTGGACGGCCCGCCGGGACTGGCGGTTCTTGCGATCCGAGTGATGCTCGAACCCTACAGCGACAGCGATAGCAAGGCAGTCAGAGCGGTTGACGAGGCCATGCGGGCGACGCAATCCCCGAGTGGGCTATCCCGTTTAGGTTGTCAAGATCATTTAGACACTGGCGTCTGTACGCCTACTCGCCGCGAAAAGTGACAGGAGTCTCGCCGGCAGGTCTTTGCGGTTCTCCAGCGTAACCTCGATCCGCTGAACATCGGGATGACGCTTGAGCTCGTCAGTGAACGGATGCCCGAACACGTGAACCGTGGCGCAGAGCGCCACGTCTCGCGCGAACAACTCACCAACAGCGTCGACGAACGCCGCCGAAGCCAGCTCCATCCGCCCAAGCTCGTCAATGACAACAATCCCATCGAGGTCGTCGGCACGTCGCATTGCTGGCAGCGCCAGACGCTCGAAGGCCGCCACGTCGACGCGGTAGCGACCCACAGATGGCCCTGCCGTCCAACCCACATGGGCGATGACGACCTCGGGCCCGCCGATCCCATGCGCCGCGAAGCCGACGCGCCGTCCCTGCTCGCGTAGCTCACGCGTCGTGAACCCGACCAGCGGGATACCCGCCTCGCGAAGCAAGTCCACCAGCCGGCGCACCACTGTCGTCTTGCCCACGCCCGGCGGACCTTCCAGCAAGACCTTCCGTGTCACGGCTCCCACCGTGCCAGTGTGCTCCACGGCTCACCCATGCGCCCGTCGGATCGCTCACCGGATACAACGCGGGCAAGACCCGTCGTATTGGGCCCCACGGTCACCCTGCGCGTGTAGCAGACCGCAACAAACGAGCCCTTCGAGGCATCCACCCACGGCGAGCTGGCCGGCTGCTGGTTCCCGGAGACGTCACGGGCCTGGTCCACCCGCCAGGCTCCCACGTCCCACCGAGCCAACACACCAGCACGCGACGGGAACCCGGCCACCAGCTCCCCCCTGCTGACCGGCTCGGCACGCGAGCACAGCCAGCGGGCGCGCCACGTCTGGCGCCCATGGCCGGGTCCGCGTACAGGACTCCCCCCACACCGAGCAGGGCAGCGACGGCGAACAGACACAGCCGGCGAGGACACACGACGCCTCCACTCCCTGCTCCCAAGCAACACCGCTTGAGACCATAGCCGTTCCTCGGATGCTCCCGTAGGGCCTCCCAAGCGCGCCGCGCGCCCGACGGGTGGAGGCTGCCCGGCCGTCCTCGACCGGCAGACCCGAAGGGAGCCGCTGTGACCTCACCCGACCACCTCCCCTCGACCCCCCGCTACGACCGCATCGTGGCCGCGTCCCGCCAGATCGCCTGGGACCTCGGCCACAGCTACGTCGGCGTCGAGCATCTCTTCCTCGCCATCATGCAGGACCCTGACGCCGTGCCGACCCAAGTCCTCACCGGGTTCGTCGGTCCGGTGCAAATTGGCGATGCCGTCCGTGAACTGATCACGTCCGAAACCTGGGGCAGCCGCCGGGGCGACTGAAGGTGGCGCTGCCGCGCCCCTCCGGGGCCAGCCAACGAGGCAGGTGATCACCCGGGACGGGCCTCGCCCATAGCCCGAGCCGGTAGCCATCGCCGCCAGGTGCGAGACACGTTCATCCTCGGCGGCCGTGCCCTCTGCGTGCCAGTAGCATCGGTTCGGAAGGGTCACGCACGGTCAACAGCGGTCGGCCGCAGAGTCGATGAGCTGCGCCGGCAGCGGCTGACGACCAGGCCCGGACATGCTTCCCAAGCTTGCGGTGCTCCAGGGCAGGGATCGGCCTTGCCGTGCCCGGCCGGCAGATGCGGTCCCTGGTCGCGGAGGGACCGGGGAACGCCCAAACGGCGTCCGCGACCGGACGGGAACCGCGAAGACCGATCCGCGGAGCTGAGACACCTGGTGGTGGCTATCAGTCAGACGGTGTCGTGTCGTGCTCCAAGGCGCGCCGCATCCGAGTGGTCGCGTCGCGCACGATCTGCCGCTCCTCGTCGGTCAACTCTGCTGCGCGGTATTCCACAATCCAGGCGATCCTTGGCAGATCGTGGATCATCCACGGAGTGAGCCGCACGTCAGGCGGCAGGAGCGAATCCTTGTCGGTGGCGAGCAGGTCACCGCAGGTCGGGCACCTCTGGGCGTGCATCGTCATGTGTCTGAGTATGGTCCGCGCCGAGGCGCTGGTCCACCACGAGTACGGTCAAGGGCTGGAGCCAATGGCATCACGCCATACCGAGGTCGTGCTCCCTACCCGTGCCACCAGCGTGCCATGAGCATCGGTCCTAGCCGGTCCTCAGCGGACACGGGAGCGCGTCATGGTGCCGGATCAGGCTAGCGGCAATGCCGGTCACTTACGAGAGCCTTCCCGTATCTACACACGACATCCATGCTGGTCACCGCGCCAGTACGTGACCTAACTGACCAGCATTGAGGCTAGCGGCGGATCTCGAGGCGGGCCATGGGGATGCGGGGGCCGGCGAAGGCGGCCTGGACCGACAGGAACGCGGCCTCGAGGGTGAGCAGGGGGGCGGCACCGATGGCGAGGCGGCGGTCGGCCTCCTCGAGCGCGGTGGCGGCGCGGACGGCGGCGGCCGGGTCGGCCTCGGCCGCGAGTCGCTCGAAGGTGACCGCCCGGTCGGTGTGCACCAGCCCGGCGGGCGGGCCGCCGGCGCGCAGCAGGGCCATGTCCCGGTACGCGCCGAGCAGGTCGGAGAGGGCCTCGCGGATGGCGTCGAAGCGGGCCCGGCGCAGCTCGCGGCGGTGCCGGGTCTCGAGCCGCTTGCGGATCGTGCCCGTGCCCCGGCCGCTGCCGAAGGTCTCCTCGAGCTCGGCCAGCTCCCGCACCTGCCTGGCCTTGCTGGCCGCGGCCACCTCGTCGGCGATGGCGACCACCGCGGCCGCGGCCGCCAGCGCCTCGGACGCCTGCCCGCGGGCGAGTTGCTCGACCAGGTCCAGGGTGGCCGACCGGCGGGTGCGGACCGCCTCGTCGGTGAGCAGGGCGCGGGCACGCGCGAGCCGGCCGTGGCTGGCTGCGGCCGCCCAGGCCGCCTGCTCGGGGGCGACCCCGAGCCCGTCGACCAGGGCGGAGGCGACCGTGGCCGGCGGCAGGCTGGCGAACGCGAGCACCCGGGCGCGCGACGGGATGGTGGCGACGAGCGCTTCGGTATGCCGGGTGACGAGCACGAACACGACCTCGGGCGGCGGCTCTTCCAGCACCTTGAGCAGGGCGTTGGCGGCCGCCTCGGTCAAGCGGTCGGCCTCGTCGAGGATGAACACGGCGCTGCGGCCTTCGTGGCGGGAGCGCGACGCCTCCTCGCGCAGGGCGCGGACGTCCTCCACCAGCAGGTTGTCGCCCTCGGGCTCGAGCAGGTGCACGTCCGGGTGCACGCCGCGCAGCACGCGGCGGCAGACGTCGCAGGTCCCGTCGCCGCCGGCCGGGCAGTTCAGGGCGGCCGCGAACACCCTGGCCAGATGCACCTTGCCGACCCCGGGCGGGCCGGTGAACACCCAGGCGTGGATCACCCGGCCGGACTGGACCGCCTCGCGCAGGGTGGCCACTGCCTCGCCGTGGCCGACCACCTCATCCCAGACGGGCATGACGGCCCTCCAGGCGGGCGAGCACGGCGGCGCGCACCTGGTCGGCGACCTGCCCGGCAGGCAGGGCGGCGTCGACCACGACGAACCGGTCGGGTTCGGCGCCGGCCAGGTCGCGGAAGGCCCGCCTGACCGCGCGGTGGAACTCGAGCTCCTGGTCCTCGATGCGGTCCCGGGCGCCGCTCCGGCGGGCCAGGCCGACCGCCGGGTCGAGGTCGAGCAGGACCACCACGTCGGGGAGCAGCCCGCCGGTGCCCCATCGGTTGACCGCCTCCACCGCCTTGACGCCGAGGCCGCGGGCGGCGCCCTGGTAGGCGAGGGACGAGTGGACGTAGCGGTCGCACAGGACCACGGCCCCGCGGTCCAGGGCCGGGCGGATGACCTGCTCGACGAGCTGGGCCCGGGCGGCGGCGAACAGCAGCGCCTCTGCCCGCGGGTGCATGCCAGCCGAGGCGGGGTCGAGCAGGACCTCGCGGATGCGCTCCCCGAGCGGGGTGCCTCCGGGCTCCCGGGTGACGACCACCTCCCGGCCGAGCCCTTGGAGGTGCCGCCCGAGCCGCCGGAGCTGGGTGGACTTGCCGCCCCCCTCGACGCCCTCGAACGCGATGAGCCGGCCCGGACCGGGGCCCGGGTCGCGCTCGGCTGCGTGGCGCATGGCGGCCGGCGACCCTACACGCTGACCAGCTCGGCCACCTGGACCTGGCTGCCGCACTTGGCGCAGGTCGCGGTCCCGCCGTCCTTGTCGGGGGCGAGCAGGCCGCCGCAGGTCGGGCACTTCTGGGCGAGGGGCGCCTGCCAGAGCGCGAAGTCGCAGTCGGGGTAGCGGTTGCAGCTGTAGAACGTCTTCCCGCGCTTGGTCCGCTTGGAGACGACCTCGCCCGCGCCGCACTTGGGGCAGGTGCCGAACGACTGCTCGCCGAGGTTCTTGATGCCCTTGCACTTGGGATAGTCCGAGCAGCCCAGGAACGGGCCGAAGCGGCCGCTGCGCCTGACCATCGGCTTGCCGCACTTCGGGCAGGGCACGTCGGTCAGCTCGGGCTCGGACTGGTCGGCCGCCTGCTCGGCCGACTGCTTGGCGTTGCGCCGGTACTTGCAGTCCGGGTAGCGGCTGCACGACAGGAACCAGCCGTACCGGCCCCACCTGCGCACCAGCTTGGCGCCGGTCTCCTCGCCGCATTCCGGACAGGTCTCGTCGGTTGCCTCCTCGGGTCGCGACACCTTCTCCTGGCGCTCTGCGATCGTTTCCTCGACCTCGTCGAAGAACGTCTTGACCAGCGGCTCCCACGCCTTGGAGCCGCTCGCGATGCGGTCCAGGTCCTCCTCCATCTCGGCGGTGAAGCCGAGGTCGACGACCTTGGGGAAGACGTCGGCGAGCAGGTCGGTGACCACGATGCCGACGTCCTCGGGGTGGAAGCGCTTGCGGTCCAGCCGCACGTACTTGCGCTCCTGCAGGGTCGAGATCGTGGGCGAGTAGGTCGACGGGCGGCCGATGCCGTGCTCCTCGAGCGCCTTCACCAGGCTGGCCTCGGTGTAGCGCGGCGGCGGCTCGGTGAAGTGCTGCTCGGGGGTGAGCTCCACGAGCCGGAGGACCTGGCCGACGGTGAGCTCGGGCAGCGTGCCGGTCTCCTCCTCGGGGTCGTCGTCGCGGCCCTCCAGGTAGACGCGGACGAAGCCGTCGAAGCGCATGACCGACCCCGAAGCCCGGAACACCAGCTCCCCGGCCTCGATGTCGACGGTGGTCTGGTCGTAGACGGCCTGGGCCATCTGGGAGGCCACCGTCCGCTTCCAGATCAGCTCGTACAGCTTGCTCTGGGCCGGCTCAAGGTGGCCGCTCAGCGACTCGGGCGTGCGCCCGGCCCCGGTGGGCCGGATCGCCTCGTGCGCCTCCTGCGCCAGCTTGGCCTTGGCCTTGTACTGGGTGGCGCGGACGTACTGGCTGCCGTAGCGCTCCCGGACCAGCCCGGCGATCTCGCCCTGGGCGGTCTGCGACAGCGAGGGCGAGTCGGTGCGCATGTAGGTGATCAGCCCGACCGAGCCCTCGCCTGGCAGCTCGACCCCCTCGTAGAGCTGCTGGGCGATGGCCATGGTGCGCTTGGACGAGAAGCCGAGCTTGCGCGAGGCCTCCTGCTGGAGGGTGGAGGTGGTGAAGGGCGGGGCCGCGCCGCGCTTGCGCTCGCTCTTGGTCACGTCCCGGACGACCCAGGCCGCCGCCCGAGCCGCCGCGGCGGCCGCGGTGGCCGAGCCCTCGTCGCCGAGCACGAACTTCTGCTTCTCGCCGACCGGGTAGCGGGCGTGCACCGCCTCGTCGGCCTCGGTGGCCAGGTCGGCCTCGAGGCTCCAGTACTCCTGGGCCCGGAACGCGTCGATCTCCCGCTCCCGGTCCACGATCATCTTCAGGGCCGCCGACTGGACCCGGCCGGCGGACAGGCCGGCCCGCACCTTCCTCCAGAGGACCGGGGAGAGCTTGTAGCCGACGATCCGGTCGACCACCCGGCGGGCCTGCTGGGCGTCGACGAGGTGCGCGTCAATCTCGCGCGGGCTGGCGAACGCCTGCCGGACCGCGTCCGCGGTGATCTCTGTGAACGTGACCCGCCGGGTCGAGCCCGCCGCGAGCTTGGCCGCCTGGGCGATGTGCCAGGCGATGGCCTCGCCCTCGCGGTCGGGGTCGGTGGCCAGGAAGACCTGCTCGGCGCCCTTGGCGGCCCTGCGGATCTCGGAGACCACCTTCTTGCCCTTGGCGGTCACCTCATAGGTGACGGCGACGCCGCCGTTGATCTCGACGGCGAAGTCCGACTTGGGAAGGTCCCGCACGTGGCCCATGGAGGCCAGGACGGAGTAGTCCTTCCCCAGGTACTTTCCGATGGTCTTCGCCTTGGCCGGCGACTCGACCACTACCAGTTTGCGTGCCAATCCAATGTTCCTTCGTTCGAGGTCGTCGACAGGCGACCGGGACCTGCCCTCGGGAGCTGGTCGGTTCCGTCCGGCGGAACCGGACCGTTTCGGGGAGACGGCGTAGTGTTCTGAGGACACGCCCGAACTGTCAAGGCCCGAACAGCATCGCGCTATTCCCGGCCGTTGTCAGCCGGGCGTCCACAGGCCCTCGCTCCTCCATCCTACCGGCCCCCGCAACGGGGCACCCGGCTCGGGTCACCGTGCCAGTCGTACTTGCGACCACGGCCTCCATCCGACCGGCCCCCGCAACGGGGCACCCGGCTGCCCAGCGCGGTCAGCGGACCTCGCCGGCGTCCGCCGGCGGGGAAGCGGGCGCGCCCGACGCCGTGCCAGCCCCGGAGACCTGGTGGCTGCTCCCTGGCGCGGCCGGTCCGGGCACCACCGGCGGCATCTCCTCGGCCTGGGTGGCGATCAGCTCGACGCCACCAGCCCGGCTCGAGCGCCACAGGGCCCAGGCGAGGATGGCCACGCCCGCCACCGCGATCAGCACCCGCACGGCCGTGTCGTCCTCGATCGCCACCACGGTCGGGACGACCAGCACCGCGACCAGGTTCATCACCTTGATGAGGGGGTTCAGCGCGGGCCCTGCGGTGTCCTTGAACGGGTCGCCGACGGTGTCGCCGATGACCGTCGCCTTGTGGGGATCGGAGTTCTTGCCCCCGTGGTGGCCTTCCTCCACGTACTTCTTGGCGTTGTCCCAGGCGCCACCGGCGTTGGACAGCATCACGGCCAGGAGCTGGCCGGTCAGGATTGCCCCAGCAAGGAAGGCCCCGAGGGCCTCGGCCTGGAACAGGAACCCGACCGCGATCGGCGTCACCACCGCGAGCAGGCCCGGGGTGAGCAGCTCGCGCAGCGAGTCCCTGGTGCAGATGTCGACCACGGCCGCGTAGTTGGGCCGCTCGGTGTAGTCCATGATCCCCGGGTGCTCGCGGAACTGCTTGCGTACCTCGAAGACGACCCGGCCGGCCGCCCGGCCCACGGCCCGGATGGCCAGGGCCGAGAACATGAAGGGGACCGAGCCGCCGATCAGCAGGCCGACCAGCACCTCGGGATGGTCGATGCGGATATCGACCTGGTCCGGGCTCACGCCGGCGGCGATCAGGGCGCGGCGGAAGGAGCCGAACAGGCTGGTGGCGGCCAGCACGGCGGTCGCGATCGCCATGCCCTTGGTGATCGCCTTGGTGGTGTTGCCGACCGCGTCGAGCTTGGTCAGGACCTCGTTGCCGGCCGCGCCGACGCTGCCCGACATCTCGGCGATGCCCTGGGCGTTGTCGCTGATCGGCCCGAAGGTGTCCATGGAGACGATGACGCCGACGGTGGTGAGCATGCCCATGCCGGCCAGGGAGATCATGTAGAGCTGGAAGTCGAGGCCCTGGCCCGACCCGATCAGCACGCAGCCGATGATCGCCCCGACGATGGCGAGCACCGCATAGACGGTCGACTCGAGCCCGGTGGCGAAGCCCGCCAGGATCGTGGTGGCCGGCCCCGTCTCCGAGGCCTCGGCGATCTCCCGCACCGGCTTGTACCCGGTCGCCGTGTAGTAGGAGGTCATGAGCTGGATGACGCTGGCCAGGACCAGGCCGAGGACCACGGCGGCGAGCGGCCGCCAGTCCTCCACGTAGGCGATGGACACCACGCCGACCAGCACGGCCGAGACCACCGCGGCCCCGAAGAACCCGCGGTTGATGGTTGTCATGCCGCCCTCGCTCTCGGAGCGGGGGCGCACCATCCAGATGCCGACGATCGAGGCGACGATGCCGATGGCCTGCACCATCAGGGGGAAGAGCAGCCCGACGATCGGCCGGTCGGGGAAGGCGGCGGTGCCGAGCACGATCGCGGCGACCAGGGTGACCTCGAAGGACTCGAACAGGTCGGCGGCCATCCCCGCGCAGTCGCCCACGTTGTCGCCCACGTTGTCGGCGATCGTGGCCGCGTTGCGCGGGTCGTCCTCGGGGATCGACCGCTCCACCTTGCCGACCAGGTCCGCGCCCACGTCGGCCGCCTTGGTGAAGATCCCGCCGCCGACCCGCATGAACATCGCGAGCAGGGCGGCGCCGAAGCCAAGGCCGAACAGCACGTTCGCGGCCTCGCCCTTGTAGAGCAGGACCACGGCGGCCGCCCCGAGCAGCCCGAGCCCGACGACGAACATGCCGGCGACCCCGCCGGCCCGGAAGGCGATCGGCATGGCCTTCCGCAACCCGCCCTGCTCGGCCGCTGCCGCCACCCGGACGTTGGCCCGTACGGCCAGGCTCATGCCGGTCCGGCCGGCCACGGCCGAGAAGGCGGCCCCCACCAGGAAGGCGACCGACCGGCCGATGCGCACCGAGTTCGAGCTGGCCTCGAGCAGCAGCAGCAGGAAGAACAGCAGCGCGACGAACACGGCCAGGGTGCGGAACTGCCGGTTCAGGTAGGCACGGCTGCCCTCCTGGATCGCGACGGCGATCTCGCGCATCCGCTCGGTGCCCTGGTCGGCGACGAGCACCTGCCTGACCAGCACGAACGCCACCACGAGGGCGATGACGGAGACCAGCATGACCGCCAGCAGGGTGGTGTTCTCGAAGCCGCCGAACTTGATTCCTTCGACGCTGCCCTCTTGGGCGAGCAGTCGGACCTGGCCCATCAGACCTCCTCAGACGCCCCGCCATTGGGGCGTGGTCTCGATCCACACGAACCGGTAGCGTTCGGCTGGTGGGGAGCGGGAAAGCGTGAAGCGCGGGCTGGCAACGGCACCGCCCACCCCTCGTCGGGGTGCGCGCTCGCCATCTGCCAGACCCGCGAGAATGTAGGGGAATACTGCCATCGACGTCCGAGCCGGGCAACCTCTCCGGGTTCCAGGGGACCCCCGAACCCGGCCGGCGGGGCTACCGCGATTCGGACCACTGAAGCAACCGGGTCAGGCGTCAGGGGAGGGGCGGCGGTCCCTCGCGGCTGCGGCGCAGCCAGAACCGCATGCTGTGGCCGCCGCCCTCAAGCGCGGTGCTGTGCAGGCCGTCCACCAGCGCGCCGACCAACGCGAGGCCGAACTGGCGGTCGTCCACCTCGCCATCCTGGGGCAGGTTGGGCGCGTGCTCACCGGCCGGTGCCCGGTCGCGGACCTCCACGCCGAACCGGTCGGGCTCCTCGACCAGGTCGAGCTCGATCGGGGTGGACAGCCCGGCCCAGGTCAGGTCGCCCACCGCGACCGCGCAGGTCTCGGACACGGCCACCTTCAGGTCCTCGACCCCCTCTTCGTCCACGCCGGCCTTGCGGGCAACGATCCCGACCACCAGGCGGACGGTGCCAAGCAGCGCCGGCTCGGGCGGGAACGCGAGGTGGACGACTGGCGGAGCGGGCTCGCTCGAGGTCACGGCCGGTGCTACTCGGCCGTGTCCGAGATCGCCTCGGCGACCGAAGAGTGGATCGGGAACACCTTGGTCAGGCCGGTGATACGGAAGATCTTGAGGATTTTCTCCTGGGTGCACACCAGCCTCAGGGAGCCGTCGTGGTTGCGGACCCGCTTCAAACCCCCGACCAGCACGCCCAGGCCGGTCGAGTCCAGGAAGTCCACCTTCTCGAGGTCGACGACGAGATGGTATTCGCCGTCGCTGACCAGCTCGATGAGCTTCTCGCGGAGCTTGGGGGCGGTGTAGACGTCGATCTCGCCCCCAACAGCGAGGACTGCGTGGTCCCCTTCCTTCCGCACGTTCAGGTCGAGGTCCATGCCCTCTCCAGTCTCGATCATCCATTGCGAATGCAGCCGAGAGGCTAACGTCGGCCCCCCGTCGGAGCAAGAAAGCGTCACCATAGGCGTGCCCGGGACCTCCGGCAAGCCAGGCGCGCCCGGGACCTCCGGCAAGCCAGGCGCACCCGGGACCTCCGGCAAGCCAGGCGCACCCGGGACCTCCGGCAAGCGCACCGGGGCGAGTTGCCCGTCCCAACCGGTCTCGATAGCCTACGACGCGCCTTCCGACCCGAGATCCGGCTCGAGATCGCTGAGGTCTCGCCCCCCAAGGTCCAGATCGCAGCTGCTTAAGGAGCGGAGCCCTGTCCAGGTTCAACCGTGCCGCCGCCGCGCTCGCGGCCGCCCTGCTGCTCGCCGCATGCACCTCGGGGAAGGACGGCGCCACCACGTCCAGCGCGCCCGGCCAGCCAGCCACGTCCGGCCCGGCGACGGCCGCCCTGCTGCAGCTCGACGTGAAGGCCGCAGCGCAAGGGCCGGAACGGGGCTTCAACCCGAAGACCGCCGCCCGGCGGGCAACCCCCGGCGTGGAGCAGTTCCTCAGCCGCTACCTCACCGTCGCGTTCCTCGACCCGGGGCAGCAGCGGACCGGCTGGCGCGACCTGCTCGCCCTGTTCGACACCCCGGTGCAGCAGGCGGCACGGCGCGACCTCGACGCCCTCTGTCTCGGGACCGCAGCCACCCAGGTCAAGACCGTCCGGCCCGGCCCGGCCAGGGCCTCCGTGATATTCCTCTACCAGGGCGGGCGGGCGGTCGGCGCCACCATCAAGCTCGCCTTCGACGGCTCCGCCGACGTCGGGCAGGGCACCGGCCCGGTCCGCCTGCGCTCGGTGTTCCAGCTCCTGTGGACCACGAAGGGCTGGCGGATCGCCTCGTACCAGAGCCAGACGGGAGCTTCCCCATGAGACGCCCCATCGCCGCCCTCGTGACCCTGGCGCTCGTCGGGGCCCTCGTCGGGGTGGCCGGCACGGTCGGCGTCACCACCTTCCTGAACAGGAGCGACGCAGCCCCGGCGGTCACTGTCCAGCGCGCCCACAAGGGCGCCGCCGCACCCAGCTTCAAGGGCCGGATCACCTTCCTCGTGGTCGGCTCCGACTCGGGAGCGCCCAAGTTCGGCCGGGGCGGCGCCGCCGAGCGCGGACGGGCAGACTCCCTCCACCTGGTGGTGCTGGACACCAGCAAGCGCCAGGGCGTTGTCGTCGGCTTCCCGCGCGACAGCTACGTGCCGGTCCCCGGGTACGGCAGGAACAAGATCAACGCGGCGATGGCGTTCGGCGGCCCCTCGCTGCTGATCCGCACCTTCGAGCAGCTCACCGGCATCAACATCGACTACTTCGCGCTCACCTCCTTCGACGGCCTCACCGACCTGGTCAACAAGATCGGCGGCGTGCGGGTCAACGTCGACATGAACATCCGCGACCGCGTCGCCGGCGCGTTCATGAACAAGGGACCGCAGCGGCTCTCCGGCGCGCGCGCGCTCGCCTACTCCCGGGCCCGCAAGACCCTGCCAGGCGGCGACATCGCCCGCTCCCGCCACCAGGGTCAGATCCTGGTCGGCGGCCTCGCCACCTACCAGGCGCAGGTCGCAAAGGACCCGGCCCGGGTCATGAAGTGGCTGGCGATCATGAATGACGAGGTCCAGACCAACCTGCCGATCAGGGAGCAGATCAACCTGGCCCTGTTCGCCCGCACCGTCCCGCCCAGCCGGCTCAACAACGTGGTCGTGCCCAACACCACCGGCACGGCCGGTCGGGCCTCGATCGTCCGCCTCCTCCCCGGCGCCTACTCCCTGTTCGCCCGCGTCCGGGCCGGCCAGTCCGCCTAGCCTGACCCGCTTCGCCGGGCCCGGCCCGCCGGCTGGTACCGGAGTCGGCACCCACCCGCGGGCGCCGGGCACCGCCTGGCCGCGAACCATGCTGGGGCCGGCACTCGCCGGGCGGGCGTTGCTGGGCCGGCACCTCGCCACGAGCCTCGCCGGGGGGTCGGCACTACCATGACCGGGTGTCCACCGCCGACCCCGCCGTCCTGATCGAGCACCTGACCGGTGACCCTGACTACCGCGGCCAGCTCGTGCACCTGGAGCGGCTGCCGGTCCGCGCCGCCCGCCTGGAGGCACTCCCCGACGACCTCCCCGGGCTGCTCCTCTCCCGGCTCCGCGCCAGGGGGGTGACGGCGCTCTGGAGCCACCAGGCAGAGGCGGTCGCCCTCGCCCGTGCCGGCACGCACGTGGTCGTCGCCACTGGCACAGCCTCCGGAAAGAGCCTCTGCTACCAGCTTCCGGTCTTCGAGGCCCTGCTCGGCGCGCAGCCACGCACCGCCCTGTACCTGTCGCCCACCAAGGCGCTCGCCCACGACCAGCTCCGGGCCATCCGCTCGTTCGCGCTCACCGGCGTCCGGGCCGCCTCCTACGACGGCGACACCCCCACCGAGGAGCGCCCCCTGGTCAGGCGGAACGCCAACCTCGTGCTCACCAACCCCGACATGCTCCACCGGGCAATCCTGCCCGCCCACGAGCGCTGGGGCGGGTTCCTCGGCCGGCTCGCCTACGTGGTCGTGGACGAGGCCCATACCTTCCGCGGGGTGTTCGGCTCCCACGTCGCCGCCGTGCTCCGCCGCCTGCGCCGGCTGGCCAACCGGTACGGCGCCAGCCCGGCCTTCCTGCTCGCCTCGGCCACCCTCGGCAACCCTGCCGAGCTGGCCGAGCGGCTCGTCGGCCTGCCGATCGAGCCGGTGACCGCCGACGGCTCGCCCCGCGGCCCGATCGCCTTCGCCCTCTGGGAGCCGCCGCTGGTCGACGAGGTCACCGGCATCCGGCGCAGCCCCAACATCGAGGCGGCCGCCTGGCTCTCGGCCGGCGTGGAAGCCGGGATCCGCAGCCTCTGCTTCACCCGCTCCCGACGGGCCGCCGAGCTGGTCGCCACCTACACCAGACGGCGGGTCGCCGAGGTCGACCGGGCCTCCCGCGCGCAAGGCGAGCGGCGCGCCCTGGCCAGCCGCGTCCGCGCCTACCGGGCCGGCTACCTGGCCGAGGAGCGCCGCGAGCTCGAGCGCGGCCTGGTCAGCGGTGAGCTGCTTGCGATCGCGGCCACCAACGCGCTGGAGCTCGGCATGGACATCGGCGGGCTCGACGCGGTCGTCCTGGACGGGTTCCCGGGCACGGTCGCCTCCATGTGGCAGCAGGCGGGACGCGCGGGACGCCAGGGTGGCCCGTCCCTGGCCGTGCTGGTCGGCTCGGACGACCCACTCGACGCCTACCTGCTCCACCACCCGGCCGACCTGTTCGGCCGGCCCCACGAGTCGGCCCTCGTGGACCCTGGCAACCCGTACGTCCTGGCGCCTCACCTCGAGTGCGCCGCCTACGAGGCCCCCCTCACCGAGGAGGACCTTGTCCTGTTCGGCCCGGCCGCCCGGGACGTCGCGGCCGACCTGGAGGCCGGGGGCAGCCTGCGCCGGCGGGCCGGCGGACTGCGCACCGCGTCCGGCCGCACCCCGGCCGGCGACGTCGACCTGCGCAACGTCGGTGGCGCCCCGGTCACGATCGTGCTCGCCGATTCCGGGCAGGTGATCGGCACCGTCGACCGGGCCCGGGCGACCTCCACCGTGCACCGGGGCGCCGTCTACCTCCACCAGGGAGAGCCCTACCGGGTCGTCGAGCTCGACCTGCGAGGCGGGGCCGCCCTGGTCGAGCCCGCCGCCGGCGACGAGTACACCCAGGCCCGCCGCGACACCGACATCCAGGTGGTGCAGGCGACCCGCCGGGTCGACCTGCCCCGCTCGGCCCTCTGGCTCGGCCGGGTCGCCGTCTCCGACCAGGTGGTCGGGTACGAACGGCGCCGGGTCGGGTCCGGCGAGGTCCTCGGCTACGAGGATCTCGACCTGCCCCCCACCCTGCTGCCGACGGTCGCCTACTGGTACACCCTGACCCCCGAGCTGCTGGCCGCGGCCGACCTCGGGGTACCAGCCAGCGTGCCTGGCGCCGCCCACGCGGCCGAGCACGCCCAGATCGGGCTGCTGCCTCTGTTCGCGATGTGCGACCGCTGGGACATCGGCGGCGTGTCGACCGCCTGGCATCCCGACACCGGCATGGCCACCATCTTCGTCTACGACGGCCACCCGGGCGGCGCCGGCATCGCGGAGCGCGGGCACCTGCTCGCCGCCGGGCACCTGCTCGCCACCCGCGACACCGTGCGCGACTGCCCCTGCGAGACCGGCTGCCCGTCGTGCGTGCAGTCGCCCAAGTGCGGCAACGGCAACCACCCGCTCGACAAGGGGGGCGCGGTGCGCCTGCTCGACGAGCTCCTGGTGGACCTCGGCACCCCAGCGGCCCACGCGGGAGCAGGCCGGTGACGACGTGCCCGACGGAAGGACCATGCAGAACATGACCCTGTACATCGGCGTGGCAGGAGCGTCGCAGCCAGAGCCCGAGCTGGTCGACATGGCCGAGACCCTGGGACGTCGCCTGGCCGAAGCCGGCGCGATCGTGGTCTGCGGCGGTGGTGCCGGGGTGATGGCGGCCGCCTGCCGGGGAGCGGCCGCGGTGGGTGGGATCACCGTGGGCCTGCTGCCCGGGGGGAACCGGCACGACGGCAACCCGCACCTGAGCGTCGCCCTACCCACCGGCCTCGGCGAAGGACGCAACGTCCTGCTCGTCCGCGCCAGCGACGCGCTGGTCGCCGTCGGAGGCGGCTACGGCACGCTGTCGGAGATCGCCCTCGCTCTGCGCACCGGCGTCCCCGTGGTCGGGCTGCGGACCTGGTCGTTGGCGCTGGCTGGACGGCCGGTGGACGCGTTCCCGGTCGCGAGCCAGCCGGACGAGGCGGCACGCCTGGCCGTCGGGGCGGCAGAGGCCCATGCCAACCGCTGACCGGGACACAGCGGCCCGGTCACCCACCCGGAGGCGCGCCGGTTGCCTGGCTTCAGCGGCCAGGTCCCAGGACCTGAGCTGGTCGACCGCGGCGCCGGGCCGTTGCAGGTACCCTTGCGGCTGGCTGCGAGCGGTGTCCGTGGCCTGGCCGAGGTGAGCCGGAGCCAGCCGGGCCGTTTGGCGGCCTCGGGCGGGGGGCATTTCCCGGCCGGGCGGGTTTGGCCCACCCGACCTTGACGACGAGGGAGGCGACCGCCATGGCCGTGATCTTCCTGCTGCTCGCCATCGGCGTTGGCGCCGCGATCGGCGACGCCGTGTACGAGAGCACCGACCCCGGCACCATCACCGTCCTGGAGCGGACGACCGATCAGTTCACCGAGGGCCAGCTCGTGGGGATCTCCGCCGGGCTCGGCCTCCTGCTCGCGCTGCTGCTGGTGCTCGCGGCCAGCTCGACCAGGGGCCGCCGGGCGCGACGCCGGGAGCTGCGGGAGGCCACCCACGATCTGGAAGACCGGGTCGCCGAGCTGGAGCGGGAGGGCGCAAGGCTTCGCAACGACCTCGCCCAGCGCGACCAGGCCCTGGCGGAATGGGATACCGCCCTCGCCCAGCGTGACCAGCTCCTCGCTTACCAGGATGGGGAGCTGGCCCGGCGCGACGAGCTGCTCCAACGCGCCCGACAGGCGCGGCCCACGAACCGGCCGCCACAACCGGTCGACACCACCACCTCCGACCGGCCGCGGCACTGGCGCGAACCGGAGGACGCGCAGGCGACCGAGCGGATGCCACCGCCCCGCGACCGGCCGGTCGACCCTCGTCGCGACGATCCGACAGACCCCTTCCGGGCCGGCCCCGAAGGGCCGGCCCGACCGCTGCGCAGGCCCGGTGGCACCTCGTGAGGTCGAGCGCGTGATCCTGAGCCCGCCCTGGATCCTGAGCCCGCCCGGGCTCGGGCGCGGAGCCCGGGCCGGCGGCACCGCCCGGGCCGGCGGCACCGCCCGGGCCGGCGGCACCCGGGCTTGGAGCACCGCCCGGGCTCGGGCGCGCAGCACGACCGGGAGCCCGGTGGGCGGGAGCACCACCCGCAGGCGCACGGTGACAAGCGCCTGCGAGGGCGAGCAAGCACACCCTTGCAGCTCGGCCCCGTTGGCCCCCGCGACGCTCGCGGCCCTGGCCGGGGCTGGCTCCCCGGTCGCTGTCAGCGCCGCGAGCGCGGCCAGGTCAGCCGCGGTCTGTACCCGCGCCCGGGCCGCGGCGAGCAAGCCGACATCGAAGGCGGCAAGACCGCCCAGGACCACGACGACCCCGAGCCCGAGCGCCACGATCGTCACCGACCCGACCTCGCGCCACCCGCCCACAGGTGCCGCCCGCTGCCGGGTTCCGCCAGACACCGACAACTCACGATCCTGCGGGAGCTGGCGCCGGGCCGGGCTCGACCGCCGCGACCGCCGCCGCTCGGACGGTGACGGCCGGCACACCGGGGAGGAAGCCGACGGGCAGCGAGACCTCGACCCGCACCCTGTCCGGCGCGACCGCAGCGACCGCGACATCGGCCCGCCGGCCGGGGGGAAGAGCCGCACGCGCAGCCGCGACCGCCCTGCCGTGATCGCCGCTCAGCGCGGCCTCCCGGGCACCCTCGCGGGCGGCCCCTTGGGCGACCACCTGACCGAGCGCGATCCCGATCAGCGTGACCATGACCAGCGCCACGGCCACGAGCAGCGGGATGGCCGCTGCGAGCTCCACCGTTGCCGCGCCCCTGGAACTTGATTTCGCGAGCATCCCCGAGCTCTTGCGCGGGATGGCCGCTGCGAGCTCCACCGTTGCCGCGCCACTCTGGCTGCGCGTCCGCTCCATCGTCAGCCGATGCCGAGCATGCCGCGGACCTGCCGCAGGACCGTGTCCAGCAGGCCCGCGACGGCACCGTTGCGGGCCCACGCCAGGGCGAGCGCCGCGATCGTGGCGGCGAGGACCATGATCAAGCTAAGGCCATACGGCCAAGCCTGCTGCCACACCGACCGGGCGACGGTTGCCCTCCTGCACCGCTCTGGACCATCTAGCCAGCCGGTGAGTGCTGCCGTCCAGTGTGTTGCCTGTGCCAGAATGCGCCGTTCGAGCGCTGAGGCGAGCCTCACGAATTGCCACGACAGGGGGACAGCCATGGGCAGCCAGCCGGCCGCGTTCATGAGCTACTCCCACTTCGACGACGGCGGCCAGCTCACCCAGTTCCGGGAGCTGCTGAGCGCCGAGGTCGGAGCCCAGCTCGGCGAGGACTTCCCGATCTTCCAGGACCGCAACGACATCGCCTGGGGCCAGCACTGGCAGACCCGCATCAACGACACCCTGGACGCAGTGACGCTGCTGATCCCGATCATCACCCCGAGGTTCTTCCGCAGCTCGCCCTGCCAGGAGGAGCTCGCCCGGTTCCTGAACCGCGAGCGCCAGCTCGGCCGCCAGGACCTGATCCTGCCGGTCTACTACATCAGCGCCCCGCAGCTGGACGACCCGGCGCGGCGGGAGGCCGACGAACTCGCCCCGGTGCTGGCCGCCCGCCAGTGGACCGACTGGCGGGAGCTGCGCTTTGAGCCGTTCACCTCCCCCGTGGTCCGCAAGGCCCTCGCCCAGCTCGCCATCCGCCTGCGCGACAGCTTCTGGCACCCCCCCGCACCCCCCCGGCCCGGCACGGCCGGCCGGGTCCCCGCCGGGGCGGCGCCGTCCCTGGCCACGGCAGCCGAGCCGGCCACCGCAGCCGAGCCGTCCGCCGCCGGCAAAGGGCTTGAGACGGCCAAGCAAGGACCGCCCATCCGTGTGGTGGACGCCTACGGCCGGGGCGACCACACCACGATCGGCGCGGCCATCGCGGCGGCCCGCCCGGGTGATCGGGTCCTGGTCCGGCCTGGCCTGTACCAGGAGGGTGTGGTGCTCGACAAGCCGCTGGAGCTGTTCGGGGACGGCCCCGTCGGCGACATCGAGGTCCAGGCCCGCGGTAGTCACGCGCTGGTGTTCAAGGCCAACCTCGGCCGGGTCGCCAACCTCACCCTGCGCCAGGTCGGCGGCGACGGCAAGTGGTACGGCGTGGACATCGCCCAAGGGCGCCTGGAGCTGGAAGGCTGCGCCATCTCCAGCCAGCACCTCGCCTGCGTCGCGATCCGCAACGGCGCCGATGCGCGGCTGCGCCGCAACCGCATCCACGACGGCAAGCAGGGCGGCGTACTCGTCCACGACAACGGCCTTGGGACCCTGGAAGACAACGACATCACCGGCAACACCCTCAGCGGCGTGGAGATCAAGACCGGCGGCAACCCCACCCTGCGCCGCAACCAGCTCCACGACAACAAGCAGGCGGGCGTCCTCGTCCACGACAACGGCCTTGGGACCCTGGAAGACAACGACATCACCGGCAACACCCTCAGCGGCGTGGTGATCAAGACCGGCGGCAACCCCACCCTGCGCCGCAACCGCATCAACCGCAACGGCTATTACGGGGTGCGCATCTATGACGGGGGCCGTGGGGTGATCGAGGACAACGACCTCGCCGCCAACAAGCAAGGCCCCTGGAACATCGCCAAGGACAGCGAGCCGAACGTGACGCGCGCTGGCAACCGTGAATGAGGCCGCACGACCAGCCTTGCGGATGGCCGAGAAGCTCTGACGGCGTGCGGGCGAGCCGGTAGGGGCCGCCCGACGCTAGCGCGACCAGCCCCGCCGCGACGCGGGTCGCCGTCCGCGATGGCCGCGGGTAGGACCATGATCAAGCTATGGCCATATCAGGATCGATGGTGTAACTGTGTTCTTCCCCGACTGCCGTAGCTCGTAGAGCCTGTGTTTCCGAGTAGCCGGTTGGGGTGCGCGGTGCTGAGGCAACGTCGTTGCCGCTTGCGGGGTCTGGACCTGCGGGCTGGAGTGCGAGGGTTGCGGCGTCGTAGCGTATCGGCACCATCCGGCCGAAGGGGGTGCCATGGCGGGCGCGCAGGACGATCCGAGGCCAGCACGCCGACAGATCGACCTCAAGGTGCTCGGCGTCGTCGCGGGCGCTGGTCTGGTGTGCCTGCTGGCCGCGGTGACCGGTGGCACGGTCAAGGGGCTGGGGTTTGAGCTGTCGGGCGTCAAGGCCGGGCCGGCGCGGATCACCCTGGGGGTGCTCGGTGGGCTGCTGCTGCTGGCCGGCGTGGGGGTGTGGTGGTGGCAGGACCGCCGTCCCGCACCGGCGCCGCCTCTCGAACCGCCCGAGTCTGCTGGCGGGCTGCCGGTGCCGGTGCGACGGCCGCGGCTGACACCACGGTTCACCGGCCGCAAGGAGCTGCTCGCAGAGGTGCGCAAGCGGCTCCGGGGCGGCCGGCCGGTGGTGCTGGTGGGGATGGGCGGGGTGGGCAAGACCCAGCTCGCGCTGGCCTACCTGGCCCGCTACGGGCAGGGCTATCAGCTGATCGGCTGGCTGCGGGCCGAGCAGCCGCCGACGCTCGCCACCGACTACGCCGCCCTCGCAGTCGAGCTGGAGCTGCCCGAGCGTGACGAGAGCGAGCAGGCGAGGGTGGTCGCGGCGGTCCGCGGCTGGCTGGCCGAGCACACCGGGTGGCTGCTGGTGTTCGACAACGCCGAGACGGTCGCGCCCTACCTGCCCGACCGGCCCGGGGGGCACGTGCTGGTGACCTCCCGGAACCCTGGCTGGCGGGACGAGGTGACCGTGCCGGTGATGCCCTGGTCGCGAGAGGAGTCCCTGGAGTTCCTCGCCCACGCCAGCGCCGGGGACGAGCCGGCGGCCGACGCGCTTGCCGAGGTGCTGGGGGACCTGCCGTTGGCGCTGGAGCAGGCGCTCGCCTACCTGGACGAGACGCACAGCTCCATGGAGGAGTACCGGGAGCTGCTGGCTGAGCAGGCGAAGGAGCTGTTCAGGCGCGGGAGGCCGTCGAGCTACCAGGAGACGGTGGCGACCACCTGGTCGCTCTCCATGCCCCAGGCCCGAGAGCGAGCGCCGGGTGCCGAGGACCTGCTGACGCTGTGCGCGTTCCTGGCCGCCGACGACATCCCCCGCGGCCTCCTGGCCGGCCACGCCGAGGCGCTGCCGGAGCCGCTCAGTCGCATCGCCGCCGACCGGGTTGCCTTCAACGACGCGACCGCTGCCCTTGCCCGCTACTCGCTGGTCACCGCGGCACCGGGCACGCTTGGCGTGCATCGCCTGGTCCAGCTGGTGGTCCGGCAGGACTTGGACCCGGGTGAGGAGGGCTGGTGGGCGGGGGTCGCGGCGCGCCTGCTCCGAGCGAGCTTCCCGGAGGACAGCGGGGACGTCCGTACCTGGCCGACGTGTGCGCGGCTGCTGCCGCACGCGCTGGCCGCGGGCGGGCACGGCGAGCGGCTGGCGGTGGAGCCAGAGGCCGCCGGCTGGCTGCTGGACCGGGCCGCGACCTACCTCCAGGGCCGCGCCCTGTTCGGTGACGCCAAGGCCCTGTTCGAGCGGGCCCTGGCCATCGGCGAGGCCGATGGCCAGGGCCCCGACCACCCCACCGTCGGCACCGCCCGGAACAACCTCGGCGGCGTGCTCCAGGCCCTCGGGGACCTCACCGGCGCCCGTGCCCAGTACGAGCAGGCCCTGGCCATCACCGAGGCCGCCCTGGGCCCCGACCACCCCACCGTCGGCACCGCCCGGAACAACCTCGGCGGCGTGCTCCAGGCCCTCGGGGACCTCACCGGCGCCCGCGCCCAACTCGAGCAGGCCCTGGCCATCACCGAGGCCGCCCTGGGCCCCGACCACCCCACCGTCGGCACCGACCGGAACAACCTCGGCGGCGTGCTCCAGGCCCTCGGGGACCTCACCGGCGCCCGCGCCCAACTCGAGCAGGCCCTGGCCATCGACGAGGCCGCCCTGGGCCCCGACCACCCCACCGTCGGCACCGACCGGAACAACCTCGGCGGCGTGCTCCAGGCCCTCGGGAACCTCACCGGCGCCCGCGCCCAGTACGAGCAGGCCCTGGCCGTCGCCGAGGCGGCCCTGGGCCCCACCCACCCCACCGTCGGCACCGACCGGAACAACCTCGGTGGCGTGCTCCAGGACCTCGGGGACCTCACCGGCGCCCGCGCCCAGTACGAGCAGGCCCTGGCCATCGCCGAGGCCGCCCTGGGCCCCACCCACCCCGACGTCGGCGCGGCCCGGAACAACCTCGGCGGCGTGCTCCGAGACCTCGGGGACCTCACCGGCGCCCGCGCCCAGCTCGAGCAGGCCCTGGCCATCGCCGAGGCCGCCCTGGGCCCCGACCACCCCACCGTCGGCGCGGCCCGGAACAACCTCG
>Ga0184627_10000217_pt1 | contig 25489 bp, 22 predicted proteins | sample PLM3_127_b1_FD_133150 | JGI IMG/M metagenome (GOLD analysis project Ga0184627, IMG submission 133150) | Groundwater sediment microbial communities from an aquifer in East River, Colorado, USA - PLM3_127_b1 | ecosystem: Environmental > Terrestrial > Soil > Riparian zone | place: USA: East River... | reverse complement strand
CTCCGGCAACTTGAAGGACTCTGGGAGGTGACCAGGACAGGGGATAGGATCATCGGGAAATCACCCTCGGGGATTCCAGTGAGCGTGGTCGTGTCGGAACACCTGACTGCACACGCGCTATTCGCCGCCACGGGAAGCCAGGAACATCTGAATGCTTTGGCGGCTCGGGCTTCTCGCATGCAGGTTCCGTGGACTCTGACTTCGGAGGTTGGTGGGCAGCTAGCGCCCAAGGCCGATTCAGAGGAAGCCCTCTACGCCGTCTTGGGTCTCCCGTTCATTGAGCCGGAGTTGCGCGAAGGGTTAGGGGAAATTGAAGCGGCGGAAGCGGGCCGCCTGAAGCCGTTGGTGGAGGCCCGACAGATCCAGGGCATCTTCCACAATCACACCACCTACAGCGATGGGTCAGCCAGCCTGGATGACATGGTGGCAGCAGCCAAAGCGCTTGGTTATCGCTACATCGGCATCTCGGACCATAGTCAGTCGGCCTTTTATGCCAATGGTCTCAAGGAAGACCGCATCCGCGAGCAGCATGCGGCGATTGACGCCCTCAGAGATCGCACCTCAGGCATTGCGATTTTCAAAGGCATTGAGGCAGACATTCTCGCTGACGGTTCGATGGACTATCCGGACGACGTATTGGCGAAGTTTGATTTTGTGATTGCTTCAGTTCACAGCCGGTTCAACTTACCGGAGGAAGAGCAGACGGCGCGCGTCATTCGGGCACTAGCCAATCCCTATGTTACTATGTTGGGCCATCCCACTGGCCGGCTGCTGCTGTCGCGCGAGGGGTACCGGATTGATATGAAGCGTGTGATAGACGCAGCCAAGCAGTACGGGAAGATCGTGGAGATCAATGCGAATCCCCACCGGCTCGATCTGGACTGGCGGCTCTGTGGCTACGCGAAGCAACAGGGGGTGAAGGTGAGCATCAACCCCGACGCCCACGCGACGGAAGGCTTGGAAGATGTGCCCTTCGGAGTCAACGTCGCCCGCAAAGGTCGGTTGGAACCGTCCGATGTGATCAATACGTTAGGACCGCAGGAGATTTTGCCGGCGCTTACCACAGGTCATCGCTGACATGAATTGTTGAGAAGGAGACGCTATGCTTGCGACGCGCGTGAAACAGAAAGACAGCATCTTTTATTTCATCTCATATCAGGCGGCTGATCTTCTGGACAAGGTTCGGTTTACCAGCCGGTATTACTTCGAGGGAGAAGAGATCCCGCAGGGCCGGATCTCGGAGCATGATGAGGTCGCCCAATTCATTTCGAGCATCGAACGAAACGAGCGAAGCTTTCAGCGTGTCCTGAATCGTCAGAAGATCAAACAGATTGTCAATTTCTATGAGACCGTGGTTGCCCAGCCGATGGTTCCTGGTACCGTGCTGCTCTTCACCGATGAGACGCTGCGCTTCCAGAAAATGGGGGACTCTGACTCCGTCGGCTTCCTCAGCGAGCCGAAGGGCAAGTATCTGATCATTGACGGCCAGCACCGAATCGCCGGGCTGCGCTTCTTTAGAGAGCATCACCCGGACGATATCGACAAGGTCGAGGTGCCCTGCGTGCTCTTCGACGGCCGGAGTGCCGAGTTCGCGACGGAGATGTTCGTCATCATCAACTCGACGCACACGCGCATCAACCGATCCCACTTGGTGGACCTCTATGAAAAGGTTTCGTGGGAAAGTCCGGAGAAGAAGTTCGCGGCGAAGGTGGTCAACCTACTCTATGGCGAGGCCGACTCTCCGCTCCAGTACAAGATCAATCGGTTGGGCGGGCGGAGCAAGCAGGAGAAATGGATTCTCCAATCAGAGATGTTCAACGAGTTATACAAGCTGGTGCAGCACCACGGTCGCTGGATCGAGTCACACCTCGGCACGAGGACCGACAAGTGCTACGCCCTAGTGCGGGATTATCTAAAAGGCGTAAAGGAGGTCATGAGCGAGATCTGGGGGAACAATGAGCGGTACACGTTCACACGCGACGTGACGCTCAAGGCGCTGGTCCGGGTGCTGGACGACTTGATCGTGGATCGCAAGCTCATGGGCCAATGGGAGCAGGAAAAATCCCCCAAGCCATTTGTGGACACCCTCAAGGCCTGGGCCGGGCTGACGAAAGAGTTCCGGGCCGAGGGCTTCTATGAGCGCTTTCCGGCCAAAGGCCAGCTCGAACGAGTCCGGCGCATCCATACGCGTCTGCTCGACGCCATTATCGGGTAGGAGGCACTTATCGCTCTTTCCTTAGCAGCTCCCTGAATGCAGGGTGGACCCTCTCGTGAGCGTTCAGCCAGCGAACCTCTGGTGGGTAAGCGATACTTGTGCTGTGTGGGCCCAGTGTTGAGGTCAGCTCTTTCGACTCGTCTTGGCCATGACGGCACTGACCAACTGCTCCATCCGCGTGCTCTTGCAGGACGGACAGCTCACGGATCCACTCTCGTGCTCTTTTAAGCTTAAGGTCAGAAGAGACTCTTTGCCACAATCCAGACATTTATATTCGTACATCGGCATCCAATCCACCTCCCTTCGATGTTGACCACCTGGATGTCGCGGGTCAGGTTATGTGTGTGTGCAGGTTGGGAAAACTTCGCCATTAAGATTACTCCTCAAGCCAAGGACTGGACAAGGGGGTGAAAAGTGCTGCGCTCTCTGCTCTTGCGCGATGCGGCTGTTCTCCTTGCAACCATGTCTGTGAGCACCCTTGGTGTCCTCGATCAGGCTACCCCTGGTGCCTGGGCCGCCGCGGATGATCCGGCAAAGCTTGAGGTCCGCACCGAGCCTGCCGGCGGCGTGCGGGCTGTGGCTACCCTTCGTCTCCAGGCTGCACCCGAAGTGGTGCAGGCAATTCTGACCGACTATCCGCAGTGGCCGAGCCTCTTCGGCGCCACGCTTCGAATAGCTCGGATCGAACGGCATGAGGATCGCGTCTTGACCGATCTGTATATCAAACACGCCCTTTTGGCTGGCGAGCGCCGACTACTCTGCGAGTCTCGTGAGCTACCGGACGGGGGGCTGGTCACCACACTGATTACGGGGGACTTCAAGCGGTATCACCGGACCTGGAAACTCAGTCCGGATGGATCCGGAGCCGTGACGCGCGCTGAGTTCGAGCTCCTGGTGGAAGTGGACACCTGGGCTCCGGACTGGCTCATGGCCTTGGAGCTCCGACGCCAATTGGAACAGCACTTTCGTATCTTGGACGAGAAGGTGACTGAACGGGCGCGCTCACTAAGCTGGAAATCTGAACTCGGCCAGCTCCACTCGTTCCAAACCCTGCTTGACGAGGGCGCCGAGGTCGAACCCATGCTCGATCTTTCTGATATAGTCCAGGCTGGTTTTGGTGCTGGGATGAGGCGGCACGAACAATTTGCAGCAATCCTGGTCCGGTTCGATGGAGGTCTCGAAGGTGCCGATTCGCTGGGCCTGTTCCGTAATCTCGACCTTGTCCATGCCGATCAGCGGACGGAGGACCGGCAGTTGAGCGGCTTCTTCCACCACGCTGAGGTTCTCCGGTGTCTGTGACGCCACCTGCCCCAAACTGTCGCCGGTGACCAGCGCCCAACACCGCTCGCGTCGCGCCAATTCCTCGGCAATCCGCAGCATCATCCGGCGGTACAAGACGACACGGAACGGCGCCGGCGCTCCAAGCACAATCTGCCGCTGAATGTCGCCGAACGGGACCAGGTATAGCCGGGAATAGAGTTGGTACTGCGTCAGCGCGTCGATGATCTCGCGGACCTTTTCTTCAGAGGCACGGCTGACGTAGGGCCGCCCGTGGAAGTGCACGAAGACCGCCCTGCACCCGCGTTTCATCATGCGGTACGCCGAGACAGGCGAGTCAATGCCGCCGGAGACAAGGCAGGCCACCTTGCCGCTGCAGCCGGTCGGCAGTCCGCCGGGGCCGGCCTCCCGCTGGACGGAATAGTAGGCCTCCTTGGTCAGCATCTCGACGGAAATGGTCAGCTCCGGGTTGCCGAGGCTGACCCGCTTGCCGGTCAGGGCGCAGACGTGGGCGCCGATCTCCCGATCAATATCCACTGAAGTCATGGGGAAGCGTTTGTCGGCCCGCTTCGTCGAAACGCGGAACGTGTTGAATCGCAGATCCCGAACCGTTTCCCCGATGGCTGATTTCATCGCGTCCAGCGTTGTGGGCAGGTCCGGGGTCAGCGGCACCGACTGGGCGAGCGAGAAATGCACGACTCCAAAGACTTTGGCAAGGCGAGCCTTCACCAACTCCCAGGATGTGTCCTCTCCGAGGGCGACGCGAATGCGTCCGGGCAAGGGAGCAACCTGCGTCACACCGAGATCGCGAAGGGCGAGCCGAAGATGGCGCACCAGCCGCTGCTCGAAGTAGGGCCGGTTGCGACCCTTGAGGGCCAGTTCGTGGTAGTGGAGAATCGCGCACCACATCTTCCAACCTCTCCCACAACTAGAGGTTTTGGGCTGCACAGGAGGCCGGTCTGTCAACTACTGCGCGCGTCCAGCGAGCACGGATGACAGACGGCCGACAAAAGTTTTCAATGAGCGCCCAAAGCCTCTAAATATCGTTCCGCATCCATTGCGGCCATGCAGCCGGAGCCTGCGGCAGTGACAGCTTGCCGATAGCGGGAATCCTGGACATCGCCGGCCGCAAACACCCCCGGCACGTTCGTGGCGGTCCCGTTGCTGGTGAGGATGTACCCCTTGGCGTCCATCTCGATCTGGCCTGCCAACAGGCTGGTGTTGGGACTGTGGCCGATGGCCACAAACATGCCTGCGCAACTCAATTCCGAAGTCTGACCTGTCTGCAAGTTCCGTAGACGGACTCCGGTGACCACCGTATCTCCCAGGATGTCGTCCACCACCGAGTTCCAGATAAACGAAATCTTTTCGTTCTTGAACGCCCGGTCCTGCATGATCTTGGAGGCCCGCAACTTATTCCGCCGGTGGACGACGAACACGCGGGTGGCAAACTTCGTGAGGAAGGTTGCTTCTTCCATCGCGCTGTCGCCGCCGCCGACCACGACCAGTTCCTTGCCCCGGAAGAAATAGCCGTCGCAGGTGGCGCAAGTGGAGACGCCGTGCCCCATGAGCCGGGATTCACCTGGGACGCCGAGTTGAATGGCTGATGCACCAGAGGCGATGATGAGTGTTTTGGTCTGGATCGTCTGCGCGCCCTCAATGGTTATGGTGAAGGGTGTACGCTTGAGGTCCACGGCTGACACATCGCCTGTCCGTAATTCTGTTCCGAACCGTTCCGCCTGGGCCCTCATCTCTTTCATCAGGTCCGGTCCCATAATCGCATGGTGGAATCCCGGGTAGTTTTCCACCTCAGTGGTCGTGGTCAATTGGCCGCCGGCCTGCAAGCCTTCGATCAGCAAGGGGGATAAATTCGCCCGTGCGGTGTAGATCGCAGCCGTTAAGCCTGCCGGACCGGAGCCAATGATGATGACATTGCGCATGGGGGGACTCTAGCACAGCGATTGATCAAGCGGAAGAGGCCGGGTTAGGCTATTCGCCGCAGCTCCGCGTAAATCCGTGCGACATCACGACGGAGTTGCTCGGGGGGCAAGGTGCCATTGACGACGAAGTCGGCCAGTTTGACCTTCCGGTCGAGGGGCATCTGAGTCCGAATGCGTCGGAGCGCTTCGGCGCGTGTGAGGTGATTGCGGTGCCGGAGCCGTGCGATTTGGGTCTCGCGGTCGGCGGTGACCACGATAACGCGGTCCATCCGTTGATGCGCGCCGGCTTCGATCAGCACAGGGGCGTCGTAGAGAATGACCGCATGGGAGTGCTTCTTGGCGATCTCTCGAGTCAGACGGGCCTGCTCTCGGGCCACCCGGGGATGGATGATGGCACCGAGTTGGCGAAGCCTGGTTCGGTTTCGAAAGACGATGCTTGCCAGCGCGGTGCGGTCGAGAGTTCGGTCTGGACGAAGAATCTGCTTCCCGAACACTCGAACAATCTCCCTCCAGGCCGGCTTATCCGGCTCGACCACAAGGCGGGCCAGTAGGTCGGCGTCGATCAGCATCGCCCCGCAGTCTTGAAACATGCGCGCGACGGTGCTCTTCCCGGTGGCGAGCCCTCCGGTGAGTCCGACCAAGATCATGCCGGAGCATAGCATGTGTGAATGGTGAATGGTCAATGGTCAGCGTCCAATCGGTCGGACAATTTCCATCGAATGACCACTGACCAATCAGGTCTCATTGCTTGCTTGACTTGTCGCCAGGCTTCCCTGTATCACGCTGTCATGGCCACTTTTCTCTCTCATCGGGCCGCCTGCCTCGGAGCTGTGGTGGTCTTCCTACTTTGCTGTGGGGCAAAGGGTTATGCCGATGAGACCGTCAAATCGCCAATGATTCGGGAGTCTCGCGTCCTGGTGGTAGCGCTTGATGGCACAGGGCAATACCGGTCTATCCAGGAGGCGATTGACCATGCCGGCTCTGGTGACACGATCCGGATTAAGGCAGGCGAGTATCCGGAGGATGTCACCATCCACAGCAAGCATCGGCTCAAGCTGATCGGAGATGGGGCGGACAAGGTGAAGATCCTAGGACGCAACCGGGTCGGGGCGTTTCACATCGGGAAGTGGCCCTACGGGGCGACGGAGGTGGAGATCAGCGGATTGACGGTCCAGGAACGTGGCGGCCTCGCGATGGGGATCTTCAATGGGCGTGCATTGGCGCTCCGCGAAGTCCATATCAACGGAATGCTGTTCGGGCAACAGGTCCAGGATGTCCGAATCGAAAACTGCGTGATCGGTGGGAGCGAAACCACCGGTATCCAGTTGGCTGATTCCCAGGCCCTGCTGGTCGGCAACTTTATTCACGATAACGACCATGGGGTCACGGTGGCAGGCAAGTCGGATGTGCGATTGGAACGGAACGTGATCACTCGGAGCCTGTTTGAGGGGGTCGTGGTCACGGACAGCGCGCGCGCCGTACTGCTCAGTAATACCATCGTCAAAAACGGCGGCGGGGTGGCCTTACTAGGTAGCTCGCGAAGCGACGTGTCCGGCAATATCGTCGGATTGAACAAGGTCGGGTTTGTGGTTGGAGCCTCGAGTACGACGAATAGTTCGTACAACGCCGTCTTCAACAGCGAGGAAAACTACCTCCGAGCCGGTTCTCCGAATGTGCCGGCACCAGAGCTGAAAGCGGATTCGGACCTCACGGTTGACCCTCGATTTGTGGACCCCAGCCATGACGATTTCCGGCTCCGATCTGATACCCCTCTAACCAGAGTGGGAGGGTTTGCCTACCTCGGCGCTTTGGCTCCAGTTGACGGGTCTCGTTGATGGTGTCAAGACTTGTTCATACAAATCAGCATGTTACACGCAGACTCGACGACAGGTGAAATCCGTGTGGTATGATACAAGCATCGGATTTGCATCTGGCGCAAGACTTGCTCCACTTGATAATGAACTCTCAAAGCTGACGGAGACGAATAAGGGTAGAGCAGGATGGCTAGCTACCGCCCAGAGCATGAAAAAGTCGGCCCGGAAGGGATTCCTTCCCTGGAAGACCTGGAACCAGGAAGACCTGTCGGGGCGATTCTGCCTCTGTCCGAGCACGCACAGCTAGCCATGCGCGACAGCATCGAACTGATTGACTATCTCATGAACCAGGACCACATCACCTGGAGCTAAGCACCCCGCGCTCTCCGGCGCTTTCTACCTGAGCTAAGGACTCTCCCAAAGCATCAACTCCTGGCGAATTTCCACTAGGTTGTCCAGCAAGCGTTTCCCTGCGCACGCCACTTGACATCATCCTACCCCGCTGATACTACTCGCACGCAACCGGAAACCTGGCCAAGCTCTGACAATGGAAGGAGGACTGGATGAAGTTCGTGCGTGCTCGTTGGATGATTCTCGTGCCGATTCTCATGTGCATCAATGCCGTGGCTGTGGCGGAGGAATTGCCCCGCGAGGCGACGCTGCCGCTGTCTCTGGCGAGTAAAGCTGCGGCTGTCGCGGTCGAAAAGTGTAAACAGGATGGCTATCGCGTCAGCGCGTCGGTGGTGGACCGCGCCGGGGTCCTGAAGGTGCTGATGCGGGAAGACGGAGCAGGTCCTCACACGACAGACAGCAGTAGCAAGAAGGCCTATACCGCGGCCAGCCTCCGGCGGCCCACCAGCGAGCTGGCTGAGCTGATCAACAAGATGCCGACACTCCAAGCGCTGCGGGAGATGAACGACAGAATCCTGATCCTGGGCGGTGGTCTGCCGATTGAGGTTGGAGGCGAGGTCGTCGGCGGGATCGGGGTCGGTGGCGCCCCAGGCGCTCATCTAGACGATGCCTGCGCCCAGGCTGGGCTGGACAGTATTGGAGCGGCGCCCAAGGTTAAGGCGCCGGCAGGAAAGTGAGGCATCCGTTTGCACAGGCCTGCTGCTGATTCCAGCAACGGCTAAAACGTGTAGACGAGCAGACTCGTGAATTGGAAGCGCATATAGACGCCGGCGATCTGGGTAAAGTCCGCCATCGTTTTGAGAAGGAGCCGCCTCGGCAATTGCGCCGTGTAGGAGGCGTGCGCATCGCCGCCGATCCGAATTACGCCAGCTTTTTGGGTCTCATCAATGTACTGCACAGCCGGCCCCGCCGCGAAGTAAAACTCGTTCTTGCTCTCTGCTGTGTGAACAAAAGAGACCCGCGGAATCTGGTTCAAGAAGACCCGCGGGCTGAAATACCCGCCGGGGAGCGGCTCGACCGTGCTCGGGCTGAAGCCGGACTGATCGGATCCGTAATGCGTGAGGTAAAGGAGATACTCGGCCGACACGTCCCAGGCCTCACCGCGCTGGAGCGGGAAACTCATTTTCATATCGAGCCCCGCCTGTTCGTTCTTGCTGAGGGATTCGGCGGATACCCAGCCGACAAAGGGCGTCACCTCGACCTGTACTTGGTCCGAGCTAACGTTCACCGTCGTGTAGAACTGATGCGCGCGGGCGACGCCGATGAGTTGGCCTGACGTTCGAGACCCGACGAACGCCGTGAACGAGTCGTACTTGAATTCCCGCTTGAACCCCGGGCGAATCGAAAATGAACCGCTCTCGTGTATGTATTCGAATTTGAACGCGAGCCCATCGGCTTCCGTCACACCGTGGTATTCCAAGATCCCGTTCAAACGGTTCGTCGGATTGAAGCGAACCTGGGTGCCGAGCGAAATATACCCGCCCAACGCGCCTTCTGACGAATCCCAGAAGCGCTCGAACCCGGCTTCCAGAGTGGACGTCGTAAATGGCGTGAGGTCCATTTTCCCGCGAGAGCCCAGGCGGACTCCGTACAGCTCGAAGGGTTTCTCGGGCTGGATAAGCACTCCAAGAGTCCCTTCCAGAGTCGGTTCACGCCCCCTCATCATCTCGGCTCGGAGCGTGGTCATGTCGCCGGGTTCTCGCTTGGCGTACTGGAGCGCCAGGTTGGTGTGATACAACGCCTGGTCGTTGTTTCCAAGCCATGCGTAGGCTTTGGCCAGGCCGCGGTGCGCCTCCACGCTGCGCGGGTCCTTCGCGAGCACTTTTTCAAACTGCGTGATCGCCTCGGGGCTCGTCTCTTTGTATCGAGCCAGATGCGCCGCATACCTTAAGCGCATCCCGGGATCGTCTTTCTGTTTGAGCCCCATTCGGTAGTATTTCAAGACATCTTTCTCGCGGTGGGCATAGCGCGACCATTCCAGTGCCAGCGCCTGTTTGAAGGCGATCTCTGGATCATCCTCGTACTTGTTGAGATACCGATCGAACTGCTCGATAGCTTTGTCCTTCAATCCTTGCTTCTCATAGGCAAGGCCCAGGCTCCGCATCGCCTCCCGATTGTCCGGATTCCGCTCGACCACTTTTTCAAACGCCTCGATGGCCGCCTTGTAGTTGCCGATGTCCATATTGGCCCGTCCGCGGGACATGTACCAGGACTCTGTGAATCCCTCTGCCCATGCACTCGTGCTGGCAAACAGCCCTGTCAGAACCATCAGCACCTGAATCAGCGCTCTTGCTTTATTCAAGTTCTCTCATCTGCGGGTGTGTCGTTTCTCCGGGCGAAGGCAGTGCACAAGGCCGCGAAAAAGATGCAGAGCCATCAGGAGATTGCTGCGCACTCGGGCTGCATGTGGTTCATGCCAAGTCTCAGGATCACTAAACAGATTAAGGATCAGTTTGCGGCGGTTGTCCTCGCTCAGGTTGACAAAGGCCAGCCCACATTGCGACAGGCGGGGAGACAGTCGCTCATGATAGATCGCCTTGCACTGGCAAGTCACCGGGTATCGGTCGTGAACTGTGATGTCCACAAGCGGAGGAATGTCCTCGTGCCCCGTGGAGGCGAATGACACGCCCGAAAGGCTCAGATCACGGGTTTCTCCCTTCAGGCAAAAGCCGTCACTTCTTAATTCGAATGGAACGGACTTCCTGATCCGCTCCTCGGCTCGTCGCTGAGGCTTCTCCCAAGCGATCAGCAAGCCGGCCAGCAAGAACAGCAGGTTGAAGGACGCCCAACTCAGGTTAAAGAAGTAGGCATCCTTTTCAATACCGAAATAAAAGAACTCCGCCAGCCCTTTGACGATGGCGACCAGGGTAAGCGCAGTGGCAAGGACCAAGCCCTTGGATGAGCTCAGGTCGAAGGTGCGGCGATTCGAAGTCAGCCCTTTAGGCGTGACCCTGAAGCCCAGTCGTTTCGGAAGCAACAAATCGAACATAGAGCGAAATAGCGGAAAACTGACGGTTGTCTCATACACGGAGGACCAGAGTAGCCGAGGCCACCCAGGCAACAGTGCGTATGAGATCAGAGGGAGCATGACGATGAATGGGAGCAGATAGGCGACCAGCACCGAGACCTCGGAGAAAATTGGATGGAGATGGAACAGCAGGAAATAGAGCGGCGTGATCCAGAAAATCACTCGAGCTGCAGGAAAGAAAAAGTAGTACAGAGAGGCGAAGTAACCGAGCCGCTGCCGGAGGGTTAGACCCCGACAGAACAGCGGGTTGTCCTTAAAGAAGATCTGCAGGCAGCCGAGGGTCCAGCGTCGTCGCTGGATGATGTAAGACGACAGGTTCTCCGCCGTGAGCCCCACGGCCAGGTCTTTGTCCACAAATGCCGAGCGCCATCCTGCTGCATGGAGATGCTGGCTCGTGTGAATGTCTTCCGTGATGCTCATCAGGTTGAACCCATTGATCCCAGCGATGGCGGAGCGCCTGAAGACCGCACCGCTGCCCACGAAAAAAGAACCGTTCCAGAATTGTCTGCCTCCCTGAATGGCATGGTTGAACAGGTCCTGCTCATTCGGAATCTGGTGGCTGGCTCCGAACGCACGCTGGAAAATGTCCTGATTGTAAAAATGGTGGGGTGTTTGCACGAACCCGAGCTTGGGGTCGGCAAAAAACGGCACCGTTTCTCTCAAGAAGGTGGTCACCGGGATGTGGTCCGTATCAAACACGGCGATCAACTCGCCGCTGGTCTGGGTCAACGCGTGATTGAGGTTGCCGGCCTTGGCATGCTTGCGTGGGCCTTTGATGTAGCTCGCACCGTAGTGCGCGGAGAGCTGCGCGACCTCTGGGCGATGACCATCATCCAAGACATAGAGACGTGTGTTCGCGTACTCAATCGCGCAGGCACTGATCAGAGTCTTTTCCAAGATGTCACAGGACTCCGAATAAATGGGAATGAAAATGTCCACAGAGGGGGCAAAGCCCGCCGGGACTTGTGGAGTGGATTGCGGCTTCCGCCTTCCTCCCAATCCTACCTGTAGAAAGAGCAGCAGGACCGTGGAAAAGGCATAGAGTTCCGCAGTCCATAACGAAATGCTGATGAAGGGGCCTGGTACTTCGAGAAAATTCAGCGTATGGGTAAACCGCCACACCAGATAGCGGGCACACAAATAGAACCCGCAGCCCAGAAACGCCAGTTTCAAGATGCGGTGGTACTGAGCGACAAAGAACAGGCCGATCGTCACGGCAACCAGTGCCCACGGGAAGTGGACGGAAAAGCCTTTGAAGTCGAACGGGCGCAGGAATCCCAAGAACTCGTCGAACGTTCGAAGGAGTTGGAGTTCGAACGCGCGACCGAACCAGAGCCAGTTATGGAGGTAGTAAGGCGTGTCCTTCCCGGCGAGGGCCTTGGCGCGGAGTATTCCCAACTTCGTTTCGCCGATGAGCCGAGCCAGATCGTGCTCCTCCTGCCATGCCAACGCGTGCACGGTGGCATACAGAGGGAACCCTTCCAGTTGGGAAAGCGGTTGGCCACTGAGCGAGTAATGATCAAACAGCTTCTTGCGGGTGTGCCACTCGCGCTGAAAGAACCTGAGCATGGCACGCCGGAGCTCGGTCTTGGGTCGTTGGAACCAGTTCGCGTCGAGCGCCACTCGCCAGAACAGAGGGAAGGCATCGTAACCGAATGAGGTGGATGCTCCGGTCTGAGGATGCTGGAGGGAGAGTTGCCGAGTGTGTTTGTTGATGAAGACAATTTCGGGTGGAAGCGGAAGCCGCTGCTGGAAGTAGATCCAACTCAGAATCTGGTACGAACTCTCGACCAAGCGTTTCCAGGGATGCCTCGTATCAACGCTCGCAAAGACTTCATAGGCGTAGGGGGCCAAGTACGCGACGTGAATCGTCGGGTATTCTTCATCGACCGCCCAGTTTCCCGCCGTCACGTAGGAGCGAGAGCCGATATGCAGAATCTCCGCCGTCCAGATTGAATCAAGAATCGCGAGCGCCTCTTGCTCGAAAGACGGTTCAGAAAACCGCCGCGAGGCGAGAATCAGGGCTAAGGCAATGTCGGTATCCGCATCTGTGGCCGAATTCGACGAAAGAACTTTCCCCTTCCACTTCCATGCAAAGAGTTTGTCGGGGCGCACCTGAAGAGTCTGTTTGGTCCAAGTCCAAACGGTCGTGAACGTCTGACGATCGTTGGACCAGACCGCACGGAGCATGGCATAGCCTTGCCCCTCGGACGTCGTCAGCCTTTGTTCATCCAGGCTAACGACACGTCCACTCACGATATATCTTTGCTTGTAGAAGCTCCATAGCGCGGACAGTTCATCAATCTGTCGGATGTCTTCTTCACTTGATTTGTTTGATGACCCTGACTCGCTCGAGGCAGGCATGGCCAGAACAAAATCAACAAGGACGATAGGGATAAGCAACAGGAAGCTAATATGCATGAGTGCCGTCATTGCGGTGATACTCAGTGTGTTCCAAAAAAAGAGACAACGGACTCACACATCCTTCGAGGAACATCCAGCAGGTAGGGACGGGGATTGTGGGAGTATGACATACTGGTCCTGTGCCAAAGGCCTAATATTAGGTTGTCTTCTGGAAGCCAAGTGTGTCACGAAAAACTGGCGCATTAAATCATAGCTGTCTCAACTCAGGCAAACCCTCTTGCCAGGCCAGGAAGAATTTGACAATCACATCTAGTCCTGAGACTTTTGGTGGCAACCCCTAATCCATAACACCTGTTCCCTTGTGAAGTGTGCTGTTTCTCGGGGTGCGCGTAAGTGAGCATTTTAAAAAACCTGGCGCACGTTGACTGGATTGCAGAAGGAAACAATTCAATATTGCCCTCCCTTGGGGATGCAAATTTGACATCACGGGGTTAGGACGAAGAAGGAGTTTAGGGCAGAAGCAGAGAGACGCGGGAGATAATATTTGTGCTTCTCATTGTGACTGCAGGGTTTTGCAATATTGGTCGAACTGTGCCACAAACGCTACGAATTGATCACCGCCTTGTCGTCGATAGTTTCCCGAGGACATTCCTTCACGCTGCTCTTGTCTCAGCCTTGCGCAGGCCTGTCGTTCGGCATTGCGCACCTGTGGTTGAAGTCGTTGTTGCTGCTCCGGAGACCGTTGCAGCAGATCCACCTGGAGTTGTTGCAGAGACAAGTAATGACCGTACATATCCTTATCAGGGCTTGTCTCTGCCAAGGCAGGACCAAGCAGAAGCAAGCTGCTAGAGAGGAGGAGCACGATGTAGTCCAACTTTAGAGCGTCCTTCATACAAGATCTAAACTCGTCCCCACTATAGGGCGTCATTCTGTCGTCGTCAATATGCCAAAGCTCTAATTGGTCCATGAGCATGCTGACCTTGTTCCTAACTGACGCGGGCAGGGAAGCGTCATGGTTTTCTGCAGCGGAGCCACAAGGCCTTCTGTTGTCCCCTTTTCCCACTTTCAGGGATGGCACCGACAGCGCAAAGTTGTGGCGGACTGAGTCGGTCGGGGTCAGCGATCTGCCGCATGGAGATGTCTGAGATCGGATTTGGCCAGTGAGGTGTCCAGAGAAGCCGGGAAAGCTTGGGGAGGGATGGTATAAGGAACAAGACGTCTCAGATTGAGAATCGGGCGTTCAAAGAAAGACCATGAAACAGTCGCAACAAGCAGCAGGCCGACCAGCCAGAGCGAGAGTTGCCCATAAAAGCCAATGTCCAGCGATAAGGTGTCGACAAGTTTCTTGGCGACCCCCGCCACCAAGGCATGCCACAGGTAAAACCCATAGCACCGTTTTCCAATAAACATCAGGGCGCTGTTGCTGAGTAGGGAGCGAGTCCATCCTTGGCACTCAATGCCTGCTCCCACCATGATGGCAAGGGCTATGGCAATCCATGTGTATCCGAACAGGGTGAACATGAGCGGTCGCGTGTGAGGAAACGATGGGCTAAAGGGGACAAGAAAGGTGGTGAGGAGAACGACCGATGCGAAAGGCGCAAGCTTCCTGCAAGAGCTGATCGTGTGCGGCTTCCACGACTGGTTACTGAGCAACAACGCGAGCACCGCTCCTGAGGCGAGCGCATCCAGATGGCAGATAGTGAGGACGTACACTGCAGGGTAGCCAGAGGCAGGATACACGAGACTTCTGGCGAGCGGCGAAAGCGCAATAACACTAAGGCTGAGTAGGAACAACTTTCTTCTACTGAGGTAATGAACCAGTACGGGCCAGAACACATAAAACTGCTCCTCTACGGCCAGACTCCAGAGAATCATGACGACAATCGGCTGCCAGCCGTTGAGCGCGATGTGCACATTCCCAAAATAGAAAAGATAGGCTAACCATCCGTCAAAGTCTTGGAGGATTCCTAGAGGGTCACCGAAAGCGGTATTGAGTTTCAACACGACGAGATAGACCACAGCCAGCGGGAGAATTCGAAGGCCTCTTCGATACCAAAAGACCTGCAACGAGCGTTTCGCTTCTTGACTCCGCAGCAGAATGGACGTGATCAGAAAGCCACTGACCACAAAAAATAAATCGACGCCTACCCAGCCGGCCGTGCTCATTCCCCAGAATATCCTTTGCAAAATCCCCTGGAAAATCTCCTGGGGAAAACCCGTGCTATCCCGGAAAAGGAATGGCGCGTGATACCAGGCGACCAGCAGTATGGCGATTCCCCTCAGTCCATCGATAGTCGGCAAGTATTCGATCGCGCTGTTGCCTACTGGATGCCCCGAAGGTTCGGAGCCATCCTTGGTGGCTTCAGCCGGCCACTTTGTCAGTAGTGAAGAAAATCCCAGCACGTGACACCATCTGATTAGGTGGTAGAAGCTGCCAGAAATCCCCGACGGTGCCCACTCATGTCATAGCCACATCACTAGAGGAGACGGATCCCCTTCTGCGCCGGAATCTTCTCCACCAAGGCGAAATTCGTCCGCACAGAGACGATCGGTTCGCCTCGCTGCTCGATGTGGGACTCGGAAATGGGACCGAGCCAGTCGTCAGCCTGGGTCAGATAGCGGACCTTATGAGGATTCACGCCCATGATGCGCGCACAGGTGGCGTCGACGGCGGGGAGATTGCGCCCCATCACCAACACGCCGGCGTATCGAGGCGTGCCCATGATGGGCCCGTCTCCCTCCATACCGATAATGCCATCCACGATAGCGAAGTGAGGACGGAGCGTGGCGTTGATGTCCAGGATCGAGTTGTCAATGCCGGCATGATGTAAGACGTTCTTCGGCCAACCATAGTAGATTCCCGGCATCACGCCGAACAGATTTTTCATGGACAGGGTCACGCCTGCCCAGTGGTGTGTCTTGAGCTTCGCCACCGAGACGATCCAATCTACTTCTTGGAAAAGGGCGGGGAATGTGAGGGTACGCAAACGGGACCAGCGACCAGCATTCTCAAGCGTGTATCCGGTGATATAGTTCAAGTCGAGAAAGGGAATGCGATCTTCGTGAAGCACCTCAGCCAAACCCGACTCTTCGAGAACCGCCAGCGTATCCCGCCGATGTCCAGGTCCTTCTGCCACGATGACTTTAGCAGCCCCCCACCGCAAAAATGCCTCCACCGCGCCGCGGACAACCAGCGGGTGAGTGTTGATGTGGATAACGCCGGAGCTTGTCTCCACAAGATTCGGTTTCAGTAAAATGCGTTTCCCCTTGATTTCCTCCGGGGTGACGCCCAACTCAAAGAGCCCTTGACCGATCACGGCTGCGAGGTCCAATTGGTAGCTAGAAACCTTGGCAATGAAGGTCTCGGCATGCAAGCGAGGTTGGGTCAGTCTCTGCACTAACGAGATGCCGGACGCCAAGACAACTCCGCCAGCGAGCGCCTTCATGAAATCCCGCCGTGTCCATTCCTGACCCTGGCGATTCGAGAGATCGGATTGCGCCATCCCCGCTTACCTTTCTCTTACAGCAGCATCGTGTACAGGTATCGAGTCGTCTTTGCCGAGTTTTGCGAGTCCGCCTGGGGCAAGGAGGGAGAGGATCAACAGACAGAGAGATGCCGTATCATAGGCCCCATATCGTTTTTGTCGTTCAAGGCTCTCAGCAACAAGTGTCGGCGCGCTGGTTGGAAGGGCTCCCCATGACCCGAGTCCCAGGAGGCTCCAGCCAAGTGCGATAGGGGTTCGCAGGCTTCCAAGCTTACCAATGAGATAGTCCAAACTGCCTTGGGCCTGTTCACGAGGAACTCGGCCGGCCAGCGCATGGAGCGCGGCGCCCGTAGTTTCTGGAGCTGGGTACAGTTCTCGGCCGAATACCGTTGTGTTCCCCGTGTTCCATCCACCATGAGGTAATTGACGATCGAGCAACATTCGAATGGCCTCCATGACTCTCGCATGGCCGCTATGTCCAACGGCAGTTAGTGCAAGGATTGCCAATGCGGTTGGTTCGATCCAGGAATGTGTGTCGCTAATCCAAGGCCATCCCTTGAGCAATGTGTTGTGGCCAAGGGGGTCGTTAGAACTCTTCTGCCAATGCCGGCCTGTGGTACGTAGCAGAAACTCAACGGCCTGCGCTTGAGCCTCGCGGTGATGCGGTGAACCCAGCCAAGCGAGAATGGCCAACGGAGTCGGCCAGAAGGCCTCCGGGTGATCCACTGAGATGCCGATTCGTCCATCCTCTCCTTGGTCCTTCGCAAGGCGCGACCGGGCAGGATCGAGGAGATCGCCTCCGGCATCGCTGCATTTCAGGGCGAGAATGGCCCAGGCTGTGGCGTCCGGCCGATAGAGCCCGCCAGGCCGATCGGTAAAGCCGCCGCCGAGCACGGCCCGTGCAATCAGGTGCTGGAGAGATGAGGTGAGCAGAGGAGGTCTGGTCGCGACTGCGTACATTAGTGGTGGGACAGCGCGGGTAACAAGGTTCGAAAGATCGTGATGATGGCCGGTCCTAAGACGACAATGAACAGACTGGGGAAGATAAAGAAAAGCAGAGGAAAGAGAAGTTTAATCGGCAGTTTTGCCGCGAGCTCTTCCGCCTTCATGCGGCGAGTGACCTTCATCGCGTCCGAATGGACCCGAAGGGCCTGCCCGATACTGGTTCCGAACCGATCTGTCTGGATCAGCATGGCGGTCAAGTTTCTGAACTCTTCCAAGGCGATGCGTTGGCTCAGATTGCGCAAGGCGTCCGAACGAGTCACCCCGGTCCGCAATTCCAGTGCAAGCAAATTGAATTCGTCGCTGAGGTCCCAGTGGGCGAGCTTGATCTCGTTGCCGACCCGGTTGATCGCTTGATCCAGTCCTAGTCCTGCCTCCACGCAAACTACCATGAGATCGAGGGCATCTGGAAGCGCATGGAGAATTCGGCGTTGTCTGCTGCTGGTCGTCCAACGAAGCCAGTAATCCGGGACGTAATAGCCGACAAAGGCCGCTCCCACATAAAACGTGATGAGCATGCTGTAGCTAGGGAATCCCAATGTCTTTGTTGGAATCAAAGTCGTGCCCAGGAGCAAGGCTGTCGCACAGAACAGCTTGCTGCCGAGAAGGAGAATAGGGGCTCGTGGGTGGCGATAGCCGGCCGTGATCAAGGAGTGTCGAAGGGTCGAGACATCGGCTTCGTTACTCGGTTTCATCGCATTGCCGAGACTCTCGATCAATCGGGTGAACTGCGTTCTCAGCGAGTCTATCCATCCCATTTCCTGAACGGACTCTGGAGTGTCCAGGCGGTTCTCCACACGCCTCTTCCACGTTTGGACTGCCTCGCGGGAGCTGAGATAAATATAGAGCGCCGAACTAGCCAGCAGACACAGGAGAAAGGCCAAGATGCTGATGAGGATCGGACTGGTCATTCCATGTTCTCCCTAGACCTTAATCGTGATCATGCGCTTGGTGACAAGGGCTCCCATGAGCATCAAAAGCGAACCGACTGTCATCATTATGTGTCCGATAGGGTCTGTAAACAGGAGAGTAATATAGGCCGGATTCACTTTATAGATAAGGGCTCCAAAGACGAATGGTAGCGCGAATAAAATAATCGCCGAGACCCTGCCTTCCGCTGATAGTACCCTGACTTTCATATGCAGCTCAAACCGCTTGCGGATAAGTTGGCCCAGCGACTCGATGATCTCCGCCAGGTTGCCGCCGGTCTCACGCTGAAGATTCACGGACGTGACAAAGAATTTTATGTCCACGCAGTCCACTCGGTTGGCAAGATTCTGAAGAGCCTGAAGAACATCAAACCCCATGGATACTTCATCAAACGCTTGTTTGAATTCGGATCCGATGGGATCCGCAGACTCTTCACCGACCAGCTTCATGCCGATGAAGAAGGCGTGGCCGGAACGTAGGGCTCTTGCAATCAGTTCCAAGGCCTCCGGGAACTGACGTTGAAATTCCGCCATGCGCTTCGTTTTCTTGCGCCAGAGGTACAGGAATGGAAAGGAGGCGCCGACTCCAGTGGCGCCCATCGTGAGTAGGACGTGAGCGCCAAGCCGCACGGAGATCAGGCATGCCGTGATGGCCAGGAGTCCTGAAAGAATCAGGAAGGCGCCCAGCGGAAGGCGGGCTTTGGACCGTATATGCAACCTGCGGAGGCTGTTCAGGCTTGTAAACCTAATCAGCAACTCATTAAGCCAAGGGATATCGCTCAGCACGTCCTTGCGGATGATGCTGCGACCGTCCACCTGACCCTGAGATTGTCTTTGTGTGGACCACTTTTGAAGGCGTTCGATCACGCGCTCCGTCTTTTGATAGGCGAACGTGCGATAGACGTAATAGCTTCCTTCCAGCAGCAGCAGGATGGTCAGGAAGATGCCGAGCGCGATCAGACTGGTCAGCATTCGTACACCTTACTGGCATCAAAGATTTCCTGAGAAAGGGGAATGCCGAAGGCCTGGAATCGCTCGACAAACTTCGGACGTACGCCGGTCGTCCTAAACCGCCCTTTGATCCGTCCTTGCTGGTCCATGCCGGTCTGCTGAAAGGTAAAAATTTCCTGCGTGGTTACGACATCTCCCTCCATCCCCGTCACTTCTTGGATGCCAGTCACCTTCCTGCTGCCGTCCGAGAGACGCGTCAATTGGATAACGACGTCCAAGGCCGAGGAAATATAATGCCGCAAGGCTTTGGTGGAGAGGTTGAGACCAGCCATGGCGACGAGGGTCTCGAGTCTGGTCAGCGCGTCACGCGGCGAGTTGGCATGCAGGGTGGTCAGAGACCCGTCATGGCCAGTGTTCATGGCCTGAAGCATATCCAAACTCTCTGCGCCTCTGACTTCTCCCACGATGATCCGGTCCGGACGCATACGGAGCGCGTTTCGAACAAGGTCGCGCTGCGTCACCTCTCCTCGTCCCTCAATATTGGAAGGCCTCGTTTCGAGCCGCACCACATGCGCCTGACGAAGCTGGAGTTCGGCCGCATCCTCAATGGTGATGATCCGTTCGTGACTCGGGATGAATCCGGACAGGACGTTCAAGATCGTCGTTTTTCCGCATCCCGTCCCGCCGGAGATCAACCCATTGAGTCGGGCTTTAACAATCCCTTGCAGGAATTCTCCCATATCCGGGGTCAACGATTTCTTTTCGATCAAATCGTCGAGCTGGAGTGGATCCTTGCTGAACTTTCTGATGGACAAGGATGGCCCATCGAGCGCCAGGGGGGGAATGATCGCATTGACTCGAGAACCGTCCACCAAGCGGGCATCCACCATCGGCGAGGACTCGTCGATCCGGCGTCCCACGCGTGACACGATCTTGTCGATGATCTTCCTCAGGTGGGCGTCGTCCCGAAACCGGACCGGCGTCAGCTCGAGTCGCCCGAATCGCTCGACAAACACTTGTTTGTACGTATTGACTAGGATATCCGCCACGGTGGGATCGGACAGTAATGGTTCCAAGGGGCCAAGCCCTAAGACCTCGTGCAAGATGTCTTGGGTCAGTTGAGTGCGCTCCCGGAGGTTTAGCGGGACAGACTCTTGCTGAAGGACCTGCTCGATCACTTTGGTGAGTTGGGGAGCCAACGTCTCCTGCTGCATCACGCTGACGGCGGGGAGATCGAGCATCTCGATGACGCGTTGATGGACTCTCTCTTTCAAGTCGTGATACGTGGCGCTCAGCTCAGATACTGTCGACTGCTTCCCACTCAACATCGCTGTTTCCTCCAAAGATCAATCAGTCTCGCTGTGAGTCAACCGTTCAGAAGACTTGGTTCTACGCTTTGGCATCAAATCCGAACCCAGGCAGGTACCGAGCCAAGAAAGAGCCCTTCTTTTCCTCAGGCTTACTCTGGGAGAGATAGCCGCCCCCTTTGTGCTGTTTCGCAAGAGCCGTGGCGTATTGCAAGTACCACTGCGTGACGGCGGCCCGCGGCGCCACGCACTTGAGCGACTTCCCGTTACTGATGGCCTTGTTGACCGTTTCGTAGTCATTCGGAATGATCCCAGTCACCTTGTGTTCAAGAGTCTTTTCGGTGTGGCGCAATATCTCTTCGTCTTGCTGGGTGTACCGGTTCACCACAAGCGAGATCTTGTCCGAGCCGTAATTCGCGGCATGGAGCAGCTCCAGCAGCCGTTTGGTCCGGCGGATTGCCGGCAGGCTGAGCGTCATCACGACCATGACGCTCGATGAGTAATCCAACGCCTCTCTGATGGCGTTCTCCAGAATATGCCCGCAATCAACAAAGACGTAGTCATAGGTGAACCGCATCAGGTCAAGGGTACGCAGGACGCAACCCGGAACCGGCTCGCCCCCGTTCAAGCCATCATAGCCAGACTGGAGGAGATCGATTCCCGACTCGTGCTTGGCTAGCACGCTGTGCAGGATGGTCTCATCCAAGCGGCTGATGTCATCGGAGAGGTCACGGAGGCCTCGAGGCGTCGGTAAATCCAGAAAGAGAGGCAAGTCGCTGTCGTGCCTGTTGAGGTCAACCAGCGCGATTGACTTGTGCTGGGCAATCTGTCTCAGGCTCATGGCCAGGTTCGTCGCGACGGTACTCGTCCCGATGCCCCCTTTGGCTCCGATGACGCTGACGACCATTCCGGCCTTTTTCTCATTGGCCAGATTCTTGGCTTTGGCTCGTTCTTCGAATCGAGCGAGCGCCGCCTCTACCTCCTGTCGGTTGATCGGCTGAGGAATAAATTCTTTCACTCCGATTCGAAACGCTTCCAGGATGACCTGAGGATCGGACCGACTGGCGGTGAGAAAGATTTCGGTCTGAGCAGCCGCGCTCAACGTGGAACGGATAGCCGTAAAGGTGCGCTGCGGACTCCCCTCATCGAGCTCGAGCACGACCATATCAGCCGAGCCGGGACCCTTGGTCTGTTTCACGATAATGCCGCGGCGAGCCGTGAGAATCTCTGTAAAGATGCCGCGCACTTTGTCGTTTTTACACTCCAGCGAAACCGTCAAGAAACGGGCCATGCGTCAATTCCTCCTCTTCCGCCGATGCCGAATTTACTGCACCAGGCCTGGGATACTCGCAGAGGCGCCGAAGTTCGCGCCGCCGCCTTGCCCGCCCTGGACAGCGTTGCAGGTGACAATGCCGTCAATTTGCATCGTGGGAGGGCCTTGGACATTGGTGATATTGGCGGTCGCGTAGCCGACGATCATCATCGGGCCGCTGGGATTCGCGCAACTCGTGTCCTGGTACACGGGCACGAACACTTCCCACACAGAGGGGTCGCCTTGAGGCAACATGATGTTGAAGAGATTAATGAGATTGTCGAAGGCGCTGGCGACGTTCCCTCCGATAAATTCCAGGGACGTCTGGCCGGCGGTCGTTCCAGGAGAGGTATAGGTCCCGGCGGCCAAGCCGTCAATGATGTTCCCGAGCCTGTTGGCGTTGGATGGCGATTGGTCGAAGGTGTGCCATCCAGCGCACCCGACGGGATCATTTGTGGGATAAAACCGGATCGGTTGATTGCACCCGAAGTTGGTAAACCACTGGCTCGAGATGGCGAATGGCACATCCAGCTCTCCGGGGAAGGTCTGACTGATAAATGTCAGCGCGGCTGTGGCGAAGCTGTTCACGCTGACCGAGGAGATCCCCATGACGTTGGCCAGGAAGGTGCTGATCGGGCCATTCGTCGAGGCATCTCGCCGGGACGTCACGCGGACGGCATTCGGGAATGTATTGGTGACGGTGAAGGTCTTTGCCGCGTCATTCCACTGGCCGATTTGAATATCCGACGTATCCACCGTAATGGACATCCCTGCCGCCTGATTCTGGCCGGCAATAGTTTGAACCGCATTGAAGACCGGGGTTGGATCAGCGAGCTGGTAACTGAATTGCTGGAAAGGCGGTAGCGTTTCGTAGATCAGCCCCAACTCTCGTGCTCCTGCCAAGGCCGCCGCGTCAGAGATGTTCTGGAGCTCATTTCTCGCGACCAAGGCATGGCCGATGTCAAGGCTCAGCGCGCCCATGGACAAGAGCATGACGAGGGTGAGCGCCACAATCACAGCCGTCGCTCCCCTGTCATCAATGAGGATGGATGGAGATTTCAGAGCTGCCTGCCGTTCGTTATTCATGTCTCATGACCGTCTGGCCGGTTAAGGCGAGCGTATTCCCCAGCCCGAGAATGCCCGGGACGAAAAAATTGTACGGATAGGTGACCGTGACCGTCAGGGTGTTAGGGGCGGTTAAGCCGGCTCCCGCGATGTTAATGGTCACCGCGTTGGGATCGAGGCCCGTCCCTGTCAGGAAGTTAGTCACAACGGTTTGAATTTCGCCCGCGGTCGGCTTCACAGTGTTTTGCACGATGCCGGACCTGGCCCCTTCGCGGCTGGCGTTCGTGATGACTTCACGGAAATACATGATCAAACCGAATTCAATAGTCCCGAACAGGATCAGCATCAAAACGGGGAGGAGAATGGCGAATTCCACGGCGGCTGCGCCACGTTCGTTACGATGCTTCATAGTGGTCGTCCTCTTCTGACATTCACTTCGTCTGCACGCCGGTCGTAACCACTGATTTCTCGAATCCCTCTGCCGGTTTCTCAAAACCCTTCCGGTAGTTTTCCATCGCCGTCTCAGCCACATTGCCTTCCATTCCGACGACAGGCTCGAGGTTCTCTCCCGCATCAGGGTTGAGGATCTGGCCATGCTTGGCCAAGCCATACGCTGTTCCGGTTTTGGCGCCGAGCTGCGTGGGGCGGCTACATCCGCTGCCTGCCATGACCATCAGGCATGCTATGCCCAGCAACGCAAGAGGTGTTCTGTGCATAAAAGTCTCCTTCCAGTTGGTTGTGTCAGCTCGTCCCTCCTGTGTCCTCATGGGACAATGTGGCCGAAGGATCCTTCCATCCGACGATGAGTCTCGTTCCACCGTGATCCCAAGACTTCGGCTGCCGGAGAAACCAGTCCCTTCCTCCCTCCGAACCCGCCTTTTTCGGCCATGCCCAGGAGATAGAACTCAAAGTCATTCGGCTCGACGTAATAATCTGTCGGAAGGGTCTGGCCTGCCAGTTCCAGCGGCTTGACCAGATGAGCGGTCACGATAATAAGCAACTCCGTCTCGTTCTTTTGGAACGATGAACTCCGGAAGAGGGCGCCCAGTATCGGAATATCTCCGAGGAAGGGGAACTGCTTAATACTGGTCCGGACGTTATCCCGGAGCAGGCCTCCGATGGCGAAGCTTTGTCCGTCGGCCAGTTCGATCACCGTCGAAGCTCGCCTCGTGCTGATGGCCGGAATGGTGAATCCCTGGAATCTGAGGGCGTTTGCGAAATCTAGTTCAGACACCTCCGGCGCCACATTCATGCTGATGTGTTTGTCGCTCAACACGTTCGGGCTGAAGATCAACCCGACCCCGAATTTCTTGAACTGAATCGTGACGACGCCGAAGGCCTGGGGCACAGGGATTGGAAATTCACCGCCCGCCAGGAAGGCTGCTTCTTGCCCACTGAGGGCCACCAATGTGGGTTTGGCCAACACCTTCGCAAGGTTTTGCTCTTGCAAGGCGTCAACGAAACCTGACCACGTGATATTTCCTGTCTTGAACCTGAATCCAGCGTTGATTGCGGAGGTGGCCTCTTGTGCCAAGCCCAAGGTTGAGGACAAGGCGCCCACTGCGCCTTGGCTGAACGCGCCACCTCCGAGGATGGTTGTGAGTTGATTCAGCGCGGTGAAACCGAATCCTTGCGGCGTGGCGGCAGCTGCATTTATTCCCAGCCGGCGGATGAGTTCGCGGTTCAGTTCCGCTACGCGCACTTCCAGCATGACCTGCTGGACGCCGCCTACTTGCAGGGCATTGATCACTTTTTTCGGCGCATAGGCCTCCGCCACCCCCACGATATTCATCAGATTGGCGGCGCTGGACACGGTTCCGGACAGCGTGACATGGTCATGATTGGCCGTGACCTTAATGCCCTGTTCATCCGGCAGGATGCGATGCAGGTTCTCTTTCAGCCTGGTCAAATCGGGACTGACCACCACGTCGAATATCCTGGACACCTTGTCGTTCTCTTGCCAGAGCGTGAGGGTGGTCACCCCGACTGCTTTCCCGGTGAGATAAATCTGCGTGGGAGACAGAATGACCGTGTCGGCGATTTCGGGGCTGGCGAGCGATGCGCGTTTGATCACCGTGGGCGTATCGATGACCCTCGATTTGCCGACAGTGAGCTCCAGCCGTTGCGCCTCGCGGCTCTCAACCGAGGCCTCCGGCGTCTTCTGTGCGTGACCGACCGACGGACCGAGAAGCGCGAGGACAAGCCCCCACACGAGCCCCGATCGACAGTGTTTCATTGCAGTATTCCTCCGGGTTGTGTTCTCATGATGTCCGCTCCCTTTCCACCGTGCCGGCACCCTAGAATTTTTGCGAGTTGACCGACGTCCCTCTGATCACCTCGACCGTGACGGGTGGAACCTCCGGGGGCTGGTCCTGCCCGGGCGGCTCG
>Ga0184627_10000216_pt1 | contig 25585 bp, 30 predicted proteins | sample PLM3_127_b1_FD_133150 | JGI IMG/M metagenome (GOLD analysis project Ga0184627, IMG submission 133150) | Groundwater sediment microbial communities from an aquifer in East River, Colorado, USA - PLM3_127_b1 | ecosystem: Environmental > Terrestrial > Soil > Riparian zone | place: USA: East River... | reverse complement strand
GACGGTCACATCGGCCGCGGCCTTGAGCGTCTCGCTGCCCCACTCCACGGCAGCCCCCACCTCGGCCAGCTCCAGCAACGCGTGATCGTTTTCCGCGTCGCCCACCGCCACGGCGTTCCGTGCCGACAGGCGGAGCATGTCGAGCGCGACGTGCAGCCCGGTGGCCTTGCTGACGCCTTGCGGCAATGTCATCACGCGGCCGCGGTTGAACAGCATCACGAGCGGCAGTTCCAGCGCGCGAATCGCGTCCAGCACGCGAGGCGCATCGTCTGCGGCGCCGTCCACCATACACTGCCCCGGCGTGGTCGGGATGCCACGCTGCCGCAACTCGGCAACGAAGGCGTCCGGGATCGGGGGCGCCAGCAACGAGGTGTGGCCGCTGTCAGGGAAATGCAGGACGGCGCCATTCTCGGCAATCACGCCGTCGACAAAGTGCAGGTCACCCGCGACCCGGCGCAACTCGGAGAGGATCCGGCCCGTCACCAGGAGGACGGTGATGCCGCGCGTCCGAGCGTCGGCAATCGCGTCGCGCACGGCCGGATCCAGCCGATCACCGCGCGCGATGGTCCCGTCGTAGTCCAGGGCGAGCACCGACAGCTTCACGGATCTCCCATCCCAACCCGCTACTTGACGTCCTCGAGCCGAAACGACACCACGACCGTCAGGATGAACCTTTCCGGCCGGCCGTTCAGCAGGACCGGCGAATACCGCCACTGGCGAACCGCCTCCAGCGCCGGGCGATCCAGCACCCCGTTGGAACGCAGCACCTTCAGGTCCACGACGCGTCCCTCCTCATCGACGATCGCCTCGAGGATGACCATCCCCTCGATCCCCGCCGAAATGGCGACGCCGGGATACACCGGATTGACGCGATGGACGAGCGTGGGCGGGAGGATCTGACCGCCGATGCGAATCGGCCCTCGCCGCGCCGGCGGCGGCGGCGGCGGAATCTCCATTTCGAAGCCGCCGACGATGCCCCCCGGAATGCCGCCGGGCACACCGCCCTCGACGCCGGCTACTTCCGCTTCGCCGAGGTCCGCGGCCAGGGCTTCGGAGACGATCTGCAGCGGCACTTCCACGGGCGCGACATCGCCAGAGGTCGGAACCGGCTCCGGCGCCGACGGCGGTCTCTGCGCGGGCGCCTGGACCGGTGGTGGAGGAGGCGGCGGTGGCGGTGGCGGCGGCGCGGTGACGAACGCCATCATCGTTGACACTTCCGGCAACTGGTCGGTGACGTAGAGCCACGGGAGGACGATCATCAGTCCCATGACGATCATCTGCGCCGCCGACGACAGAAGAATCGGAACGGCCGGCTTGTGAGGCAGGTGTGCCGCCTTCCCGGTAATCAGATCGAACATGGTTGCCTCCGCGTGCGGAGAGATTCCAGTACCTGACACGCTACGCGTGATGCTCGCGCGGCCGGCCGGCAGGCAGATTCCATGTCCGCCTGCTCTTGATGACTTCCTCGATCAGGCAGATGCCTGCCAGGCCGGTCACGGCGGGGACCATCCCCACCATCATCAGCACGAGACCGAGGAGCGACGCATGCGTGGCGCCGTACGCGATCAGCCACAGGCCAGCTGCCACTCGCAGCACCCGTCCCGGCACAGACCGCATGAACGTGACGAACCACATGGACCGCTCCTTTGCGCTGATGGTTTGTGCAAGGGCTCGGCCACGCCGAAACGCGCGCGACGGGCGCGTTGCGCTCGACAGCGGCGCGGCGGCCGGGAAACTTTTCGCGCGCTGCGAAAAAATCCCGCGCACCACTCGGGCCAGCTGAAGCCGGCCCCTCCGACAGCGGCAGGGATCACGTACGAATGCAGGGGCCGCCTTCAGGCGGCCCGGGGACCGCCCGTGGCGCGGCGCGTGCAATCAGGCTATGCATGCCGCCATCCTCTTCCGCACGTCTGTGGAATGGGCGGTACGATGGTCGAATTGCTGCACGACACGACCTGCCGGCTGCACCCGCTGACCGACGTGGGCACGCGCGAGATGATTGACGGGATGCGCGGTGCCGCGCTGTTGCGCGGCTTCCGCGGAGCGCCCTCGCGAGACGAGGCTGCGCTGCGCGACATCCTCCTGCGCGTCTCTGCACTGATCGAGGCGTGCCCGGACATCGTCGAGCTGGACCTGAATCCGGTGATCGTGACCGCCACCGGCGCGCGGGCGGTCGACGCGCGGATCCGAATCGAGCCCCACCGGTGAGCCTGCTCGTTCGCGGCATGCTGTGGTTCACCCTCTACATGGGGCTGGTACTGGCGCCTGGCGCGGTGGCCGTGATCGCCGACCCGTTCGATGCGCCGCGGCCGATGCTGGTGGAGATCAGCGCGGCGCTTGGGCTCGTCGCCTTCGCCGTCATCGCCACGCAGTTCGCGCTCGTGTCGCGTTTCCAGGCCAGCTCGAAGCCATTCGGCACCGACGCGCTGGTCCAGTTCCATCAGTACATCGGGGGAATCGCCCTGGCCCTCGTTATCGCGCACCCGCTGCTCCTGAATGCGGCAGGCCTGCCGGGGGGCGCGTGGAACCCGTTCGACCCCGGCCTTGCGACACGAAGCGGAGCCATCGCCCTTTGGGCCCTGGTGCTTCTCGTCGTGACGACCGTCTTCCGCCGGCGGCTGCGGCTGGCGTACGAAGCGTGGCAGCTATTGCACCTGGCGCTGGCGACTCTCGCCGGCGTCGCCATGCTCGTTCACGTGCTCGCGGTGAACGGTTACACGCGGACGGTGCCCGTTCGGTTCACCATGCTCGCCTACGCTGCAGCGTTCGGCATCGTGACGCTGCAGTACCGCCTCCTGCGCCCGCTCCGTCTGAGGCAGCAGCCGTGGGAGGTGACGGCCAATCTCGACGCGGGCGGCAGTACCAGACTGCTGCGCGTGCGCCCGGTCGGGCACGCCGGGTTCCTCTTCGATCCGGGCCAGTTCGCCTGGCTCGTGACCGGCCGGACACCGCTCTGGGCACAGCAGCATCCATTGTCGATAGCTTCGTCTGCGGAACGTGGCCCGGATCGCACCATCGAGTTCGCGATCAAGGCCCTTGGCGACTGGTCGTCGCGGGTCGTTCCGAACCTCGCTCCCGGTACCCGCGTCTGGGTCGACGGCCCATTCGGCGCCTTCACCACTGAACGGAAGGCCGGACAGGGATTCGTGATGATCGCGGGCGGCATCGGCATTGCGCCGATGCGATCGATGCTGCTCAGCATGCGCGACCGCGAAGATCGCCGCCACGTGGTCCTGCTCTATGCCGCCCACGATGAAGGCCGGATGATTCTCCGGGAGGAGATCGAAGGGCTCTGCGGCTCACTCAACATCGACCTCGTGCTCGTGCTCGAGGCGCCGCCTGCGGGCTGGACCGGCGAACGAGGTCAGGTCACGCGCGATACGCTGCAGCGGCACCTTCCGGCGCAGTTCCGCCGATATCACTATTTCGTCTGCGGGCCGCCGCCCATGATGGATGCGGTCGAGCGCGTACTCGCCACGCTCGGCGCGCCAACGGCGTCGATCGACAGCGAGCGTTTCAACGTGGTGTAACCATGCGACACGTAGCCGTCAGGCGCCTTGCGGTACTGCTGGGAGCGGTCTTCCTGCTTTGGGCGGGCGTCTTCGCCTTGATCGTGCGCCGCGAGCCGGCCCCCGAACCCCCGCCGGTGTCTCCCGCGGTCGTCAGCCGCGCGGCCCTGTACGATCGCCACTGCGGGTCGTGCCATGCCGCGGGGGACCTCCGCGCAACGCAGCTACCGGCAGCCGGCGGCACATCGCGCGCAGAGCTCGAGAAGTTTCTCGAAAGCCACGGTGACGCGCCAGCGGACGACGACCGGCAGATTCTCGATTATCTGGCCGACCTACCGCCTCAGTGAGGCTCGAGTCACATCGCGGGCGATGCCCTCGCGGGCCGCCGCGACGACGTCTGCGGCGCTCCAGTCGATCCAATCCGACAGCCCCGCGGTTTTCGCCAGCGCGCGCGCCACGTCGCGCGCCGGTCGGGCGTCGCGCCGGTAGATATCGGGGTGGACCTCCAGGTACACGGCGCCGTCCTGCACAGCCACGAGCACCGGCTCGTAAATGGTTCGGCCGGGTGTGCCGATGCTGATGCGCGGAAACAGGCGCGCGATGTCCTCGGGAGTCATACGGATGCAGCCGTGCGTCGCCGCCCTGAAGATGCTCGAGGGTGCGTTCGTCCCGTGGATGCCGATGCCGGGCAGGCTCAGCCCGATCCAGAACGCTCCGAGTGGATTGTTCGGGCCGGGCGGCACTCGGGCAGGCTGCACGCGCCCCTGCCGCCGGCTCTCCTCGAGAATCGAGGCGGGTACGTCCCAGGTAGGCTCGCGCTCCTTCATGACGACCACGAACTCGCGCGTGGGCGTCTGCCAGCCGCTCCGGCCGACGGCCACTGGATACCCCACCAGGCCACCATCGTCCGCGTCGTAGAACAGCATCCGCTGCGGGACGTTGATGATGAGCGTGCCGCCGTCGAGCGACGCCGGAGCGATGTGCCGGTTGTCAACGCGCAGCAGTTGACCGACTGCGAGCTTCGCGTCCGTCGCGAGGCCGTTGTCACGAGCCAGTGCGGAAACGCCGGCGCCGTGGATCGCGCCGACCCTCGACACCGTGTCTCCCGGACGCACCGCGTAGACGGTGACGGCGCCGACGAGGACCGGGCGCCGTCTTTCGGGCTCCTGCGCGGGTTCGGCGACGGGCACGAGCAGCGACGCGAGGACGACGACGAGCAGGCTCAGAATCCCGGTCGCGCGCCGGCAACAATCCGCAACTCTGTCCACAGGTCACGCCCCCCGATCGGCGGGTGCCGCAACTCGTGTGCCTGAGGTCTGGTCGATCAACGGGCGGCGCGCCGACGATCGGGCGCCCGCAGCACCGCGCGCCGCACCGGCAGGCTGCGGAATTTGCCGGAGCGGCGCGGAAATTTCCCGCCTGCGATCACAGGAGGCGGCCGGAGTCAGCAAGATTCCGGCCTGCAACCGGCAGCCGACGTGAGCTCTCCGTCGTCATCGACATGGCCCGGAATTGGAAGGTGATTGAGCGCGGAGGCCACATTGGCGATCCAGATTCGTCACGTTCTGTGCCCGATCGACTTCTCGGATGTATCGAGGCATGCGCTCGACCACGCGGTCGTGCTGGCCAGGCACTACGACGCCCGCCTGTCGGTGCTGCACGTCCACCAGCTCTCAATGCCTGTGTACGGGGTGTCGTACATGGGCCCCGAGGGCTTGCAGCCGATCGTGTTGACCGATCTGGAGCGTCAGCAACTGCTTGAACGGCTCGACACGTATGTTGCCGCCGACCGGGCAGCGACCGATGTTGAGATCGAGACCGTGCTGGACGAAACGGTGAACGTCGCTGACGACATACTGGCGCGCGCCCGATCCTCGTCGGTCGACCTCATCACGCTGGGTACGCACGGCCGGTCCGGCTTTCAGCGCCTCGTGCTCGGGTCGATCGCGGAGAAGGTGCTTCGAAAGGCCTGCTGCCCAGTGCTGACAGTGCCGCCGCACGCTCCAGACGCGGTACCCCGCGACGGCGTCTCCATTCAGCGGATTCTGTGCCCCGTGGACTTCTCCTGCAGCTCGAGGCGCGCCCTCGAGTACTCCGCTTCGCTCGCGCAGGGGGCGCACGCACGCCTCACCGTCCTGCACGTGCTGGAACTGCCGCCGGACCTGTCTGAGTTCCCCTACAGCGGACTCGCCGAGTACCGAAACAACCAGTTCCAGAAGGCTCGAAAGCACCTCTCGGAGGCGGTCAAGGCCTCAGTGCCACCGGCATGCCCGGTGGACGAGCTGCTGCTGGTGGGGCGGGTCCACCGGGAGATCCTGCGCGTCGCCGCCGATCAGGGCGCGGACCTGATCGCGATGGGCGTCCAGGGGCGCCATGCGGTGGACCTGATGTTCTTCGGCTCGACGGCCAATCACGTCGTTCGTGAAGCGACGTGCCCCGTGCTGACGCTGAGGGGAGAGAGGGAGCGATGATCAGCATTTCGCACATTCTCTGCCCGGTGGACTTCTCGGAGTTTTCGCAGCACGCGCTCGATCACGCGATCGCCATGGCGAAGTGGTATGACGCTCGCCTGACGATGCTCCACGTCTTCGTCAACATGGGCGCGGTCGATCTCCCCCCGATCGAGCTCAAGGATGAGGAACGCGCGCGGCTCCTCACGGAGATGCGTCGCTTCGCCTGTGCGCCGGACCTCCCGATCGATCTTCTGATCCGGGAAGCAGCCGACACGCACCGCGAAATTCTCCATCAGGCGGCGGCGCTGCATGCGGATCTCCTGGTCATCGGCAGCCACGGACGAACAGGTCTTGAGACGCTGCTGCTCGGATCAGTCACCGAAAAGCTGATTCGCAAGGCGACGTGCCCTGTGATGGTCGTGCCGCGCAGCGCTCCTGACGCCGCGCGCGGCGACGCGGTGCGATTCAGCCGAATCCTGTGCCCGGTGGACTTCTCCGAGGGCTCGCTCGCGGCGTTGACCTACGCATTGAGCGTCGCGCAGGAGGCCGACGCCAGGCTCACGATCATGCACGCCATCGAAATCCCTCCGGAGCTGGCCGAGGATCCCGTGTCCCCCAGCTTCAACATCGACGCGATCCACGCCGCCACCCGAGCCGCCCGGCTTCAACGCCTGCGCGAACTGGTTCCCACGTCAGCCCGGGCCTGCTCCACGGTCGAGACGATGGTGTGCGAGGGAGCCGCCTATGATCGCATTCTGAAGATCGCCGCCGAACAGCACAGCGATTTGATCGTGATGGGCGTCCAGGGTCGCGGCGCCATCAGCCTGCTGGTGTTCGGCTCGAACACCGTGCGCGTGACGCGCGGTGCGGCCTGCCCGGTCCTGGTCGTGCGGCGGTAGGGGACCCTTGTGACGGGCACCACGGGATGCCCGGTCAACCGAGTGCGTTGTCGAGCGACATCATGACCGCGAAGCCGAGGATGAAGCCGAGCGTGGCCACGTCGATCGCGCCGGATCGAACCGTCTCCGGAATGAGCTCCTCCACCACCACGTACAGCATGGCCCCCGCGGCCGCGGCCATCCCGTAGGGCAAGAACGCGGCGGATACCAACGCGAGCGCGGCACCAATGACCCCGGCGAGCGGTTCAATGGCCGCGGAACTGGCCCCAGAAGAAGGAAGCGCCCGCGCGTCATGCCTCCGCGGCGCAGCGGCAGCGCGATGGCCAACCCTTCGGGAATGTTTTGAAGCCCTATGCCCAAACAGGTGAGAGGTCCTCCACCTGACCTCAACGGTGATGCGTGCCTCTACCAGGCGTTCGCTGCCTGGTGGCGCTTCCGATGCGGCGCCCGGTGCTTGAGCGTCCAGCGCGTGGTGGAGACGACGCCGCGGTCCGCGCCCTGGCCCAGCAGGCCGAGCAGGTCGGATACCGTCACAATTCCGACGACGCGTGTCGAATCGGTCACGACGAGGCAGCCGATCGATCGGCCGCGCATCAGATTTGCCGCCTGTCGAACCGTCGTCGTGGGCGGCACCGTGACGACGCGCCCGGTCATGAGCTCGCCGGACGTGCGATTCCTTCTCACCGACGGACCCCGGAGGCCGCCCGCGTCCCGGTCCGACAGCACCCCGACAACACGGTGCCCTTCGGCGACCACCAGATGGTGAATCCCTTTCGTGCGCATCAGGTTCCAGGCGTCATCCGCCGAAGTACCCGGTGAGACAGTCTGCACATCCTCGGTCATCACATCCTGCACGCGCATCGTCGTCGCCTCCACCAGAGTGCCGCACATCACCAGTCGGGGCACGGTCTCGTGGCGCTCACGCGTCGTGTGCGTCTGCGGATACATGCGCACCCAGAAGCGTGGGCTTCTCGAGCTCTCGTCACGCTCCCGATCCGTCGCACGCGCGTGGACGCCCGGGGCCGTGTCCCGCGCCGAAAGAGAAAGCATACGGCGCACCAGGTGCCCTGATGGCCGGCGTGGGCGATCCGGCGGCCACCCCCGCGGGATTGCCGACGCCCCGTGGGTATTGTTTCCGGGACACTGCGAAATACTTCGCGCATGAGGACGGCGCCAGGCCAGCCGCTCGTGGGGAAGCTCAGGATCTCTGCCGGTATCCGCCTTGCTTTGCTGAGGACGCGTGATCACTGAAGACCAGACGGCCATCATCGACTTCCTGACGTCGCCGTCCACCCACGGCGGCGCGACGGTGGAGCGGATCGATACGCATACCGCGATCGTGTTTCTCGCGGGTGCGCGGGCGTGGAAGCTCAAACGCGCGGTGCGCTTCGACTACCTGGATTTCTCCACGGTGGAACGACGGAAGGCGATGTGCGAAGCGGAGGTGCGCCTCAACCGCCGCGCAGCCCCGGCGGTCTACCGTGGCGTGGTGGCCGTCACGCGGGCGCCTGACGGCTCGCTGGCCCTTGACCGCCCGGGGACGCCCGTTGACTGGCTCGTCGAGATGAATCGCTTCGAGCAGGAGGGATTGCTCGATCGGCTGGCCGGAAGCGGGCGTCTGGACCTGGCCCTGATGCCGCGCCTGGCCGCGGCGATCGCGCGCTTCCACCTGGCCGCGGAGCGCCGAACCGATCACGGCGGGAGCGCCGGCATGGGCTGGGTGATCGAAGGGAACGCCGCCGGGTTCGCGGAGTTCGGCGCGGCTTTCCTCGAGCCTTCGGCGTGTATTCGCGTGACCAACGACGCGAGCGCCGAGCTCGACCGTCACAGCGCGCTCCTCGACGCACGACGTGAGGCGGGATTCGTACGCCAGTGCCACGGCGACCTGCATCTTCGCAACATCGTGATGCTCGAGGGCCAACCGACCCTGTTTGACGCCATCGAGTTCAACGACGAGATTGCCTGCATCGACGTGTTGTACGACATCGCGTTCCTGCTCATGGATCTGTGGCGCCGGCACCTGCCGCGGCATGCCAATGGGATATGGAACGGGTACCTCGCCGAGACCGCCGACCTGGACGGTGTCTCGCTCCTTCCGCTGTTCCTGTCCTGCCGGGCCGCCGTACGAGCCAAGACCAGCGCCACGGCCGCACGCGTGCAAGGCGACCCTGAGCGCGCCAGCGAGCTGCGGACGTCAGCGCAGGAGTACCTCGCGTTGGCCGAACGCCTGCTGCATCCGGCAGAGCCGTGCCTCATTGCCATCGGAGGCTTCTCGGGATCGGGCAAATCAACGCTCGCCCTCGGTCTGGCGCCATCGGTTGGCGGTGTGCCTGGCGCCGTGGTGCTCCGCAGCGACGAGATCCGAAAGCGGCTGTGTGGCGTGCCATCCCTCGAGCGCCTCGGCCCCGAAGGCTACACGGCGGACATGTCCCGAGAGGTGTACGCGGCAGCCGCCCACCACGCCTGCACCCTTGTCCGGGCAGGCCACAGCGCCATCGTCGACGCGGTGTTCGCGAATCCTCAGGATCGGGCCGCCATTGAGCGCGTGGCCGCCGACGCCTCGGTCCCGTTCCTCGGCCTGTGGCTCGACGCGCCGGCGCCGGTGCTCATCGACCGTACACGCCAACGCGTCGCCGATGCGTCCGACGCCACGGCCGATGTTGTCCGCCTGCAGCTGGCTCAAGACGCGGGAGCGATCGGATGGCTGCGAATCGACGCGTCGGCGCCGGCGGAGGTTGTGTTGCAGAAGACCGTGAACTGCCTTCCGGCGCGATCGACCGTCGATGGATAGCCATTCCTCGTCCAGAGCGCCGGGCGATGGCCCTGACGCTGTGTGGTCCGAGAGACTTGGTCGTGAGGCGCTCTTCGCGCTGGATGTGGTGCGTGAAGCTGTTCACCTGACGGCGGCGATACAGGACGAGACGGCCGGTGGCACGATCACGAAGGCAGACGCGTCCCCAGTCACGATCGCCGATTTCGCCGTCCAGGCGCTGGTCGCCGCACGCCTTGCTCGTGATTTCCCGGATGATGCCCTGGTTGCTGAAGAAGACGCCACGGTGTTGCGTCAGCCGTCGGTCGGGGGTCTCCGTGCGCGGGTTGCTTCGATGGTGCGGCGCGCCGTCCCCGAGGCGAGCACGGAACAGGTTCTCGACTGGATCGATCGGGGCGGCGGGATCGGCCCGCGCTTCTGGGTCCTGGATCCGATCGACGGCACCAAGGGCCTGCTTCAGGGTCGTCAATACGTCGTGGCGCTCGCGCTGATCGTGAACGGCGTAGTGCGGGTAGGGGTCGTGGGATGCCCGAGGCTGTCGGTGGCCGGCGGTCAGGCGGGCCCGCCGGATCGCAAGGCGACTGGCGGAGGCGGGAGCGCGCTGGCGGTGCGCGATCGCGGTGCGTGGTGGTTGCCCACGAGTGGCGAGCGCGTCCTGTTGTCGGTGTCCGCTCGCGCGGATCCGGTGCATGCGCGCGTCTTGTGGTCGTACGAGGAGCAGCACGGCGATGCCGGTCGAGCCAGCCGCGCGCTGCGGGCGCTCGGCAGCGAGGAGCCTCCGATCCGCATGGACAGCCAGGCGAAGCACGTCGTGCTGGCTGCCGGCGAAGCTGACGTGCTGTGGCGATTTCCGCAAGACCGCGACTTCCACGACGCGATTTGGGACTGCGCCGCCGGTGCGCTACTGATCGAGGAAGCCGGCGGGCGCGTGACCGACCTCGCCGGCCGCGCTCTCGATTTCACCGCCGGCCGCCGCCTGCTCCGCAATCATGGGTTTCTCGCCTCCAACGGGATGCTACATGAAGCTGCGCTGGCCGCTGTCCAAAGACATGATTCGACCTTTGACCTTTGACTTTTGACCTTCGACTTACACGAAACTGTTTATTCGACCCGCCCGTGCCACGACCATCCGTCGGCAGGCCGCTTCACACTCTGGATAAGCAGTCGAAAAGACGACGGATCGCGTGCCGGCTCGCCGCCCACGATGAGCCGATCGCCGGGCCGGAGAGTCGTTCTCGTGATCTGTGACTGCGCCAACTGGATGGCTGACCCCCACTCCAGTGCCCAGGTCTTGGTCGTCCCGTCTTCGTCCGTGACGTCAAGCCTCATGAACGAATGAGGGTTCCGCCACACAAACTCCTTGACGACGCCCTCAATCTCGACCCTCTGGGTCGAATCGTAGGTCGCCGAGAACGAATGATGCGCGAACACCCAATCGGCCCCTGCCAGCAGGGCGACACCGGCACATAGCACCAAGAGCCTTGTTTTCATGAGATCGTCTTCTTCAATGCCATCTGGCTCTCAACGCCCCGGCCGGCCGGGCTTGACTTGAAGGCCTCCAGGACGAGTGATTCGAGCCTGTGCATGTCGAAGGGCTTGCTCACGACGCGGTGCGCGCCGAGGTCGAGCGCGCCTTTCATGACTTCGGGCGTGCCGTAGGCGGTCATCATGACGATAGCGCTGTCGGGCCGCAGCCGGCGTACGTTGGCCAGCAGCCCCAGGTCGCTTGAATCGGGCAAGCGGTAGTCCAGCAGGACGACGTCGATCGGCCCGGTCGTGTCGGTCAGAGCCTGGACCGCGGCCATTGCATCGCCCGCTTCGACAACTGTGTGACCCTCCTGGGCGAGCGTTTCCGCAATCGACCAGCGGATCAACATCTCGTCCTCCACGACGAGCACCCGGAGATGTGGAGCTAGTACATTCATGAAAATTTCACATCTGTGGGGAAATTGACCCGATGGCCTTCGTCCGGCTTGGGCACGAATCGCGCCCTTTTTGTCGCACCGTGGGCCGATTTCCCGGCGTCCAGTGTTATGCGGGTTCAAGAACCGATCCACCGCCCTTCGGGCGCAGGGCCGAGGCTCCAGCCAGCGGCAGGTGAACGGTGACCGTCGTCCCCCCGCCGGGCGGGCAGTCGATGCGAATGGTGCCCTGGTGCGCCTCCACCAGCCGCTTCGCGGTGGGGAGACCGAGGCCGGTACCGCGCGCCTTGGTCGTGAAGAAGGGCGTGAAGATCTTCCCCCGGATATCGGCCGGGATACCGGGGCCGCCGTCGATGAAGGCAACGTGACAGAAGCCTTCGGACGATTCCACCGACACGCGGATGCCCCCCTGGCCGCGCATGGCGTGCGCGCCGTTGACCATCAGATTCAGGAACACGATCTTCAGCAATTCGGGATCGGCGACGATTGGCGGCGCCGATCCCTGGATGTCGATGCGAATGCTGCTCAGCGCCGGATCGCTCGTGAGCAGTCCAGCAGTCGTCGCAATGAGCGGCGACACGTCGATGGGAGACGGCTTCGGCTGCGGGGGTCTGGCAAACAGCAGCAGGTCCTGTATCAGGCCATTCAAGGTGTCAATGCGGGAGACGATTTCCCCGACGACCGCCGTCTCCCGGCTCTCCTGCGGCAGCCGGCTGCCGATCACCTGCACGGCGCCGCGAATCCCGGCCAGCGGGTTCCTGACCTCGTGGGCAATGACCGCCGCCATCTCGCCGAGCCGGACGAGCGCTGCCTGCTCGCGGAGCTGCGCCTCCATCTGTACGCGCGCACTGAGATCGTGCAGTATCCCGGTGAACTTGCGGTCGCCGTCCAGCAGCATTTCACCGACGGACAGGTGAAGCGGAAACGTGCTGCCATCCGCCCGGCGCCCGGTCACCTCGCGGCCGATCCCGATAATCTTCGCCTCGCCCGTCTGGAGATACCGGCCCAGGTACCCGTCGTGCTCGTCGTGGTACGGCGAGGGCATCAGCATGTTGACGTTCCGGCCGAGCACTTCCGATTCGGCGTAACCAAAGAGGCGCACGGCTGCGGGATTGAACGCCTCGATGCGCCCGCGGGCATCGATCACCACGATCCCGTCGACGGCGGATTCGATGACGGACCTCCAGCGTTCCTCGCTCGCGCGCAGCCGCTCTTCAAGCGCCACGCGCGCGGTCAGATCGTGCAGAATGCCCGTGAACTTGCGCTCGCCGTTGATCGACATTTCGCCGACCGACAGGTGCAGCGGAAACACCGTCCCGTCGCGGCGCAGCCCCTGGGCATCGCGGCCGATGCCGATGATCTGCGCCTCGCCCGTGTGAAGATACCGCCCCAGATAGCCGTCGTGTTCATCGCGATACGGCGGTGGCATCAACATCGAGACGTTGCGGCCGATGACCTCCGAGGCCCGGTATCCAAACAGACGTTCAGCAGCCGGATTGAACGTCTCGATCCGCCCGCGTGCGTCGATGACGACGATCGCGTCGACGGCCGACGCGACGATCGCAGCGAGCACCTGGCTGGCGCGGTGGTCCGGATTCGGAGGTTGCAATTGTGAGCCTGTCCAAGGATAAGCCGCTTGGGCCCCGACTTGCAGGGTTAGAAAGCAAGGACTGTCGAATGACACCCGATCTCTCCACCACGAGCGCCCTGCTTGGCGTCATGGCCGCTGTGAGCCTGCTTGAAGCACTGGCGCTGATCGCGCTGATCGCTGGTGGGCTTCTCCTCTATCGACGGGTGACGCGGCTGATTGCCGGCATTGAAGAGCGTCAGGTCGCGCCGGTCGCCGCGCGCGTCAACGCCATTCTCGATGATGTGAAGGGCGTCACGAAGGTCGCGAAGGACGCCGCGGAGAGCGCGGACGGGGGTGTGCGCTGGGGCCTCGCCTGGCTGCTCAGGCGATTGCGGCGGGGCGCCTAACCAAGGCCAAGTGGAAAAGTGGAACAAATGGAAAAGTGGAAAAGTGCGGTTCCGCCTCATGCCGCGATGCCGCGCGCGCGCCGTCGTGCGAGGCGCCGCACCCGTGCGAGGCCCTGCTTCTCAACCTGACGAACCCGCTCGCAACTGACGCCGAGCCTGCGTGCGAGCTTTTCCGCAACGGACACGAAAAAAACGCGCCGAGCGCGCGGCCCCATTTGCGCGGCGCGCGTGTCGCTCGCGGGCATCAGCCCCGCGGCCACTGGCACACATGATGCGGGTGATGAGACCGATGTCGATCCGGTTCGCAATGCTCCTCATCCTCGTGATGACGGGGCGTGCCTCGGTGCAGGAGACGCCGGCGGCCGTTCCCTTAGTGCCGTGACGAGATCCATATGGTCCGCGTCCTGATGCCGGCCGTCCCCACCGTGTTCGCGACGTACGTGCCGACGTGTGTGCCTCGGGCAGTGCTGCCGAGCGTGCCCCCTGGTGAGGCGCGCATCAGGCAGGCGGCGACGGATCGCCGCTCTCCAGCCGCTGGCGGATCGTTCGAACGATCGCCGCGCTTTCGTCCGTCAGGCGTCCTTCAATCAGCTTGCGCTTCAACCCCCCGAAGAGCCCGCTCAGCACGTCGACCTGCGAGCGGTTGATGTAGACGAGGTAGCGCAAGCCGTGCGCGGCGTCCTCGACGACGGTGGTCACGCCGAGGGACCCACTACGGTAGTGCGTCGCGAAGATCTCCTTCCCGAGAACAAGGACGGCTGGGGCGCCGGGAGCGTCCGGCCGGACGATGTCAACGTGGGTCACCGAGATTACGCGTTTGCCGGTGCCATATTGCTCTTTGGACCAGTACAAGAACGACTCGCCTCCCGGCAGGTCGCCGTGCGGGGCATCCTTCAGCCGCGCCGCCACATGCGGAAGCCGCTCTCCCAGATACGGCGAGCCCCGCAGAATTGCGGCCAGGGCGTCCTCGGGCCGGACCGGTTCGCGGCGATGGGCGTATGGCGGCAGGCCTGCCAGACCGTCAGCCCGGTACGCGTTGACGCGTTCGAGGACCGCCCGCCGGAACTCCTGCCGGATGGCCGCCCGCCAGCTCTGGCCCGCGGCGGCCGCTGCGGCGCGCAGCGACTGGATCTCGCGAGCCCCGAGATGCACCGCGCAGTCGCCGGCGCGGCACCGTGCGATGGCGTCGACATCGCCCTCGTCGAGAATAAGGCCATTGAGGTCTTCAAGCACGGGCGGATCGGAGAAGCGGCGAATCGCGAGCACGAACGCGCTTTGCTTCAACTGGGCGATGGCATGCGTCCACGTCACCAGCGCTTCGGGGGACACGTCCAGCCTCGAGGCGGCAAACACGCTCAGCTCGCCGTCGCGGGCCGGCAGCACGCGCACAATCACGTCGCCGCGCGCGAGGCGCTGACGGTCGGAGAAATCCACGGTGACGGGCGGCTGGAAGAACGCGAACGGATCACCGCGCCCGCTGGCCGCAGTGTGGGCGTGGATGCCTGTGAGGATGGCGGCGGCGGTGCACGCGAGCGTACGTTGATACATCACATCAGCCGACCGCGTATTGGGGACAGCATTGGCCTCCGCCGCAGGCCGCCCGCCCATCGGCCGACACGAGGCGCGGCAGTCTCGACCGACAACTCTCCGTCGCGATCGACGACCAACACGGCCTGTCCTCGCTTCCTCCGCGGGATACGGCTTTCGTAAAGGAGGCTGAGGCAATGACCGTGCCGCGCTGGATCACTGGACACAGGCGGGACACCGGGCGATCCGTCCGCGTACCGGCTGGCGGCGGCGCGGCACCAGCGGAAAAACCCGCGGGATTCGAAGAATTCCCCGCGGCGCCGCCTGCGGACTACTCTGAGCCCGCGTCCTGGATCGGGATCCACGCGCGAAGAAATCGCCGGCGCTCGGGAGATTTCACGCGCGGGTGCGCGCGAACCATCCCAAGCCGAATCCCACGAAAGATCCCGCCACGGCGCCGGCGACGATTGCGATACCCGCGGCCCGCAGCGGGTGCTCCCGGACCTTCAAGACGGCGTCGGCAGCGAGGGATTCCGTCGCGTGACGGGCGGCGCCGATCGCGCGCTGCGACCCGCGCACGTTGTCCTTCACCGATTCAAAGACCGGCCATGCGCACGGGTCGCCAGGGGTTTCTGTCATCACGCCCGATCGAATCGCGGTTGCCATGACACACCTCCCGGTAATACACGCAGCAACGACTGTACCTGTCGGCTCAGACACTCACGGCGCGGCGGTCAGGCAGCTACCGCCTTCGGCGCCGGAAGATGGTGGGCGCAAATCGCCTTCAGCGTGTCGACCACCTCGTCGCCGCGCACCGCCGCGTCGGGCCCCGCCGCCAGCACGAGGTCGTTCAGCGAGATCACGCCGACGAGATGGCCCCGAGCGTCGACGACGGGAAGGCGCCGGACCCTGTGCGTCTTCATCGCCGCGAGCGCAACATGCGGGTCTTCGTCGGGACCGCATGTCCACACGGTTCTGGCTGCCACCTCACCAACCTTCATGGCCGCGGCGCGCGCGGGCCGGGTGGCGAGCGCGATACAGATGTCACGGTCGGTCAGGACGCGGACGAGCGCACCATCCTCCACGACCGGCAGGATGCCGCAGTCGGTATCCCACATCTGACCCGCCGCGACAGCCAGCGTCGTCTCGGGAGTGCAGATACGTGGTTCCGGCGTCATGATGTCTCTGATCTTCATGGTCCCTCCCCAGAAGCAGGGTCAGACTGCGCCCATCACCTGCTCCTTCCGCTTGTCAAGTTCCTCTCTGGCCCGGGCGGCTGTGCGCATGAGCAATCGCGTGCTCGCTCGCGCCGCGGACCGCCACTGCCTATCCGTGCGCCACGCAGCGCGACGCCGGAATTCCCGACCCGAGGCGGGCGGAAACAGTACGCCGAGCGCCCAACCTGCCATTGCCGCCGCCACGGCGGCGCCCACCATCGTCAGTGTCAACTTCGTGCGTGACATGGAGATCCTCCTTTTTCCGGGCCCCAGGACCTAATGAACCAGGAACGCGTCCGGAAGCGCGTCGATGACAATCTCCGCGTGCACATCCCACAGAATGAGGGCCCCGCTGACGATGCGGTACTCGATCGCCGCCGGCAACGACGGGAGGCGGAGGAGCAGCGCGTGTGGCACCGGGTCCATCGCCCAGGCCGGGATCGGCTCGTTGACCGTCAGGTCGACGACGAACTCGTCGGCCTCGAGGTCGCCGTCAACGAGCCCCTCGATATCGACGTCGTAGATGGCGTCCGCGATCAGTCCCCGGAGCAGCTGCGCGACGGGCGGCGTGAAGATGTCGCCCTGATGCGCGGACGAGCGCGCGGTTCGAATGGCGGACGCCAGGTACCGGCGGGTGAGCATCAATGACCATGGATCCCGCCGCGCGTCGAACGCCGGCAACGGTTCCTCGAGTCGGGCGCGCAGCCGCACGTATCGCTCGACGTGGGTGTTGAACATCCGCATCGCATCGGCCTGGCCAATCGCGTCCGGGGCCTGCTGCGCGGCCGCCGCGCTCGTCACCGCAAGGAGACAAGCACACGTAAGCGCTGCCTGAAAGACACGTCGGATGCGTACTGGCCGCATGATGTCTCCTCAACACAGAGGGCGGTGGCTTCACTATCGCACTGGAGCATCAACCCCACTGGAGCATCAACCATGCCGCGGCATCCTGCTCGAAACGCTGATCCTGGCACCGCTGTGACACCCCATGGGCGAAGGGGGGCGCGGAGTATTCCGGCGGCATGCGGAATTTTTCGCCGCATGCGCGGGCGCCTGCCACGGACGCGGCGGTTCACGCCAACATTCGCCAACAAATCGAGGCACGCGGCCTGCTCGACGGGTGAGGCACATCGATTGCACACCGTCCCGATACGGAGCACAGCATGGCCACGAGCATTGCGACCCTGCAAACGATCTGGGACTGCCGCTGGAGCCGGCTAGGCCGTCAGGTGCACGGCGTCGAAGGGCGCCGACAGCCGGAGCCTTTCTGGGTATGCGTCAGGCATCCGGGAAAACGGCGCGGTGTCATCGACCAGGAGTGCGAAGAGTGCGGATTCTGGGAGAAGGAGGACCCCTACGCCGGGGGATCGAACGATGCGTAGGATACCGATCGCACTCGTCGTGCCCGCCGCAGCGGTGCTCGTCACCGTCGCGGCAACTGCCCAGCAGGAGGCCCCATCAGCGCCGGCGACAGTCAAGGGAGTCATGGTCACCATGACGGTCCCCGCGTCCGATGTGATCTTCGACGCGGCATCGGAGCCACCGAAAGACCATCAGCAGTGGGTGGCTGTGCGGACGAGCGCCCTGATGCTTGCCGAATCCGGAAAGCTGTTGATGACCGGCGAACGCGTCAAGGACGGCACGACGTGGATGGAGATGGCGCGCGCGCTCGTGGACCAGGCGGAAGCGACGTTGAAGGCCGCCGAGGCGAGAAACGGCGACGCGCTGTCGAAAGCGGGCGACGACGTCTACCTGACCTGCGAAACGTGCCACGCGCGCTACATGGACAAGTAACGAAGCCATATAACTGGAGGATGCGATGGCGGAACGCACTGAACGAGAGGTCCTGCACCACTTGATCGAAGTCTGCGAGGACGGCGAGCGCGGGTTCCTCGCGGCCGCGGCCCAGGTGAGCGATCCCGGGTTGAAGACGCTCTTCACGGAGCTGGCCGCGGAGCGCGCACGATTTGCTGCGGACCTGGTGCCGCACCTGCAGCGGCTGGGCGGGCGCACCGACAAGGAAGGCTCGAGCGCCGGAACATTGCATCGCGGCTGGATCGGTCTCAAGGGCCTCGTGCCGGGCCATCACGATCATGGGATCGTGACTGAGGCCGAGCGCGGGGAGCACGCCGCCCTGGGCGCTTACGAGGACGCGCTCAACGGCATGCTGCCACCGACCGTCAGCGGCCTCATCGAAGCGCAGCGTGAGGCGATGCAGAAGGCGAACGAGCGCATACACGCGATCGACACTGGTTATTCGTAATTGCCGACAGCTGATGGGGGTAGCCGTGGAGACTGAGACCTCGTACCTCGGGTTCCGCCTTCCGCACCCGTTCATCGCCGGCGCCTCGCCGTTTGGACACCATCTCGACACGGTGAGGCGTCTCGAGGACGCCGGATGCGCGGCCGTCGTCCTGCACTCGCTCTTCGAGGAGCAGATCACGGCCGCTCATGACGGGCACATCAGACACATGGACCCGTTCGATCGCACGTTTGCCGAAGCGCTGGCGGACTTTCCCGGCCACGACGACTACCCGCTCGGCCCTGACGCCTATGCCGAGCACCTCAGTCGCGTGAAACAGGCTGTTAAGATCCCGGTTATCGGCTCGCTGAACGGCACATCGCCGGAGTCGTGGCTGAAATTCGCGCGAACCATCGAACAGGCAGGCGCCGACGCCCTCGAGCTCAATCTCTACGAAGTCGTCACCGGTCTGACGGTTCCCGCCGCCGCCGTCGAAGCGCAGTTCGCGGGCATCGTGACCGAACTGAAGCGGATCATCAGGATCCCGATCGCCGTGAAGGTGTCGCCGTACTTTACGGCGTTCGGCGATATGGCCAGACACCTCGACGCGGCGGGCGCCGACGGCCTCGTCCTGTTCAACCGCTTCTACCAGGCCGACATCGACATCAAGACGATGAAGGCGGCCGTTCACGTTGAGCTCTCTACCAGCCGTGAGCTGCTGCTGCGTCTGCGCTGGCTGGCGATCCTGTACGGCCGCGTGAGGCCTTCGCTCGCGGTCACCGGAGGCGTGGCGACGCCCGACGACGGCATCAAGGCGATTCTGGCGGGCGCCGATGTCGTGCAGATGGTATCGGCGCTCCTGCGCCACGGACCGACCCACGTACAGGCCATGCGCCTCGGTCTCGAGCGGTGGATGGAGTGGCACAAGCTGGAGACCCTGGGCGACGCGCGCGGCCGGGCGAGCCTGCAGCGAACGGCCGACCCGGCCGCCTTCGAGCGGGCCAATTACATCCAGACGCTCCAGAGCTGGGGCCACTGAGGCGGCCCGAGGAGACACTGTGGGCACGGCAGTCACGTCCGAAACGGGTCCGACACTCACAGGCGGAACCGTCAACGATGATCCCTTTCACGATCCACTGCTAATCGGCATTGGGATCATGTTCGTCGTGTACGCAGTCGTCGTCCTGACGCTGCTCGGACTCTTCTATTGGGGCACGCTGTATGACGCGCCGTCGTGGAGCGTGCACAGCTTCCCACCGCCCATCGTGCACTGAGGGCCGTGACTCTGGCTTCTGGCCTTGGGCTTCAATAGGCAATGCGGCGGGTTGAGGGCTGTACCTGCCGGCGGCTCACGCGCACGCGCACGTCCACGGCCCGAACGCCGTGGTCGAGCACCTTGAGCGGGTTGATGTCGAGCTCATGAATCTCAGGGCAGACTTCCAGCAGCGCCGACACGCGCAGCAACGCGTCCACGACCGCGTGCTCGTCGGCCGCCGCATGACCCCGGTAGCCGCGAAGCAGCGGCGCACATTTCAGGCTCTCCACCATCTCCGCAGCGTCAGCATCGGTCAGCGGGTGCATGCGGAAGACTGTATCGCGCAGCAGATCGACGAGGACCCCGCCACTGCCACAGACGACCAGTGGGCCAAAGATCGGATCGACGACAGCGCCGATCAGCAGTTCCACTCCGCCTGGCACCATCTGCTGCACGAGCGCGGCAGTCATTGCATCGCCCACGCGGGACTTGAGCACTTGAAACGCATCCCGCAGATCCATCTCGCCGGCGATGTCGAGCACGACGCCACCCACCTCGGTCTTGTGCACAATTTCTGGCCCGACAGCTTTGATCGCCACCGGGTAGCCGATCTCGTCCGCCCCTGCGACTGCCTCCTCAGCGGTCGTAACAAACCGTGCCGACGCAGTGCTGATGCCGACACCTTTGACGAGTTTCTCCACTTCGGATAGCGTGAGCCAACCCTCGCCACGCGCTAGAGCCGTGTCGACGACCTCGCGTACGACGTCCGATCGGATGTGTGCGAACTGCGGAATTGATCCCTTCGGCCGGCGGCGCCATGCGCCGTAGGTTGTCACGCGGGCCAGCGCGGTCACGGCCGCTTCGGGAAACAGGTACGAGGGGATGGGGGCGAGCTCGCGCGGCGCGCCACGAGCGCTGATGAAATTCGCCAGGACCGGCTTCGTGCTGCCTGTGGATCCCTCGACAATCGCCCTGGCCACGTCATCGGCCTTCGTGACGAGCGGCGGGATGAAGATGACGAGCAGGCTGTCCACGCCGGCATCGGCAAGCAGGAGCTTCGCGGCCTGGCGGTACTGCTCCGGCGTGGCGGACGCCAGCATGTCGACGGGATTGCCGACGCTGGCCGCCTCCGGCAGGAACTGTCGCAACTCGGCGATCGTGGTGTCGCTGAGTGAGGGCAGCTCCAACCCGTTGGCTTCGCAGGCGTCGGCCGCCAGAATGGCGGGCCCGCCGGCGTTGGAGAGCACCGCGACGCGCGGACCTGCCGGCAGTGGCTGGTGCGCCAGCAGTGCCGCGACGTCGAAGAGCTCCTCGATCGTCCCCGTCCGTATGACGCCGGCTTGGCGGAAGAGTGCGTCGGTGACCGCGTCGCTGGTGACCAACGCGCCCGTATGCGACGAGGCAGCTCGTGCGCCCGCCTGTGAACGGCCGGACTTGACCGCGACAATTGGTTTCTTCTCAGCAACGCGGCGCGCGATCTGACCAAAACGGCGCGGGTTGCCGAAGCTCTCGAGGTACAGAAGGATCACATCCGTCCGCGGATCATCGGCCCAGTACTGGATGAGGTCATTGCCAGACACGTCGGCCTTGTTGCCGACCGACACGAACGTCGAAATCCCCAGGTTCAACTGCCGGGCGTAATCGAGAATCGCCAGTCCGAGCGCCCCGCTCTGCGTCGAGAACGCGACGCGCCCCTCGATGGGCGCGACCGGAGAGAACGTCGCGTTGAGCCGGACGGCGGGATCGGTATTGATGATCCCCATGCAATTGGGTCCGACCATGCGAATGCCCGCTGTTCGCACCTTCTCGAGGATCTGCCGTTCGAGCGCGCGTCCAGCGGCGCCGGTTTCGGCGAACCCGGCGCTGATGATCACGAGCGCCTTCACGCCTTTCGTGATGCAATCGTCCACGACCGCGCTCACCTGCGCGCAGGGCACACAAATCACGGCGAGATCGATGTCGCCGGAGATGGCCGTCACTCGTGGCTGTGCCGGGACGCCGTCGATTGACGCCGCCGAGGGATGAACGGCGAAGAGGCGCCCGCGGAAGCCGCCGTCGACGAGGTTATGCAGAATCTCAGAACCAATCTTTCCTCGATCGCGATTCGCGCCGACCACGACGACGGTCGCCGGTTCAAAGAAGCTTTTCATCGACGCTGTCGCCGCTGCCCGCGACCGTTCTGCAGCCCTGGCTTCGTAGACCGCCGTGTGCTCGAGCGACAGCACGACGTGAGAGACTCCGCCCTCGAGGCGCCGATCCACCTGGAACCCGGAATCGAGAAACACGCGCTTCATGCGCTCGTTGTCGTGCAGTACGTACGCATCGAATGTCCGGATGTGGTGATCGCGCGCGATGTCGGCGAGCGTCTCCAGCATCCGGGTTCCAACGCCGCGACCCTGGAGTGCGTCCGCGATTGTGAAGCCCACCTCGGCGCGCTCCGGCGACTTCGGGTCGCGGCTGTAGCTGGCGACTCCGCTCAGGCGGCCTCCGGACTCTGCGACGAGGACGAACTCGTCCTCGTGGTCGGCGCGCAGCAGTCGCGACACCTCCGGCACTCCTGCCCCGGCACCGCTGAAGAACCGGAAATGAAGGCTCTCACTCGACAACCGGTCGTGCAGCTGGCGAAGCCCCTCTCCGTCGTCCGGGCGTACGGGCCGCAAGCGAAGGGTCGACCCGTCTCGCAATACAACGTCGGACTCATACTGAGGCGGATAGGAGGTCATGGGCGTCGCAGTGGATTGAAGAGGTCTGGGCGTAATGCTCCAGACCCCTCAATCCGACGTCAAGCGTGAGGCACGGCCGCGGCCGTGTGCTCGACAGAAACCGAAAGAGCGGGGAAGCATTACTGTGAGCCCGTAAGACGAACCGGATCCTGTCCTCGCCAGCTATTGCCGCGGCGAGACGGCTTCGGCCACACACATCGTGTCCGGGTCCACGTCAGGTGGAACACCTGAGATGGTGTCTCCCGTCGAGAGACGAGGCATCCTCCGGTCCCGCATCTGCATCATTTCGTCGCGCATGATCGACTGCCGTTCGACCATTGCCCTCAGTAACGCGGCCATCGTGTCGACCTTCAGCTCGCCTACAAACATATTCATGTCGATTGCAAGCGTCTGTATGAGCTCATCCAGAGCCGCCATCCTCGCCATCACGTCGTGGCGCCCCTCGGCCATGGATTGCGCGGTGAGCCACAGAGGCATCGCCTGGGCGTGGTCCTGATGCCCGTTCACGTGCCGCTCCCCGGCGGACTGTGGTGACGCCACCGTTGCCGAAAGTGTCACGACGGCTGCCATCACGATTGTCCTCAGCCATCGACGCGTGGAAGTCATAAGAATCTCCTTGGAAATCCGGCTCTGCTGTCACAGGGGCATACGTCATGCCACACCCCTCCGACAGTGACCGCCCTGCCAAGCGGGAATTCAGAGCTGTGTGGGGCCGCTAGGGTGGGGAAAGTTTCCGCGGAAGACGCGAAAAAATGCGCGGCCCCACGACGTCGGACACGCGCGCCGGTTCGCTCGCACCCCACCCAAGAGATCACCATCAATCCCAGACATGCGTTACACCCACGATGTCACCCGGAACGCGTCCGGCAGCACGTCGATGACGATGTCCGCGTGAACATCCAGGAGAACGAGGCTCCCGTTTGCGATGCGGTATTCCATCTCATTGGGCAGCGCCGGGAGGTGGTGCAGGAGCACCGCCGGAACCGCGTGACTCGCCCCTTCCGGAAAGGGTTCGTTTACGGCTGGTTCGTCAACGGCCCAAAATTCCTCCGACCACACATAGAGCATCGCGCCAGCATCTCGGCCAACAAACGCGTTCGCGATGAGGTCCCTGAACAAGTCTGCGATGGCCGGCGAGAAAATGTCACCCTGCTTCGCGGTCGCTCGGGCGCTTCGAATGGCAGACGCCAGATCACGCCGGCTCAGGAAGTGCGACCAGAGATCGCGATTGGGATCGAGCCTTGGCAGGGGATCCGCCAGTCGACGGTGAAGTGCCGCGTAGGATTCGACACGCTCGTTGAACGTCCTCAGCGCATCGTTGTTGGCCCCTGTTGGCGCAAGGGCTGCGTCCATCCGCCAGGCGCCGAGGAGCAACACGGCCGCGAACGTGATGAATACACGAGGCGCATGATGACGGGCGGGCATGGTCTCCTCCTTGACGCCGTACTGGAACGCGTCACCACGACACGGAGCATTGGTCGTACCAGTGCCAAATCAATGGCTGGCACTGAGATCGGTGCTTCAGCGAGAAACGTTGCGGGAACTTTTTCGGTGACGTGCGGAGAAGTCCACGCTCATGCGGGGGAACGACGTCGAAACGTTACGCGTGCGGGAACCGGCGGCGGCGGGCGGCTGGCACGGCATTGGCGAGCGAGTCAGCACTGTGAAGGAGATAAGGCGATGAATAAGATGATTTGGGCCCTTGCCGTGGTACTGGCCAGCGCCTCGGCCTGCAGTAATCCAGCGAACAGCGTATCCACGGCGACTCCTGCGCCTGCCGTGAGCGCAGCGCCGGCGAGCGACGCGAACGTCGAACAACAAGTGATTCAAGTCGTGAAGGACTGGGTCGATGCCGTCCCAAAGCGCGAGGCGGCACGCATCGGGCCATTGCTTGCGGACGATTTCGTCGCCATCCTGTGGGATGGCAAGCAACGCACGAAAGCCGAACACCTGGCGGAGATTAGCTCCGGCCAGTACGTTGTTGAGTCAATCACCTTGGAGGATACGCAGGCGCGGGTTCTTGGAGACACAGCGGTCGTGACGTACTACCAGTTTGAGAAGAGTCAGACCGCGGGTACCAACACCAGCGGCGGTTCAGCGTGGACCGACATCCTGGCGCGACGAGATGGGCGGTGGCAGATCATTGCCGAGCACGGGTCTCGTTTCAACTGATCGGTCAATGGCGGGCCTTCCGCTGCAATCGCCTGGGGCGGATGGCTCGCGTATCACAGGTGCGAGTAACTGGGGAGCGTCCTGGGCGGCGCTCCCCTCTGAGCTTCGTGTGCGCGTGTTGGCTGAACCGGGGAAATTCCACGGGTGTCAGGAAAAATTCGCGTGGCTCGGGGCCGCCAGGATTCCTCCGTTGCCCGCCAACCCTTCAAGAGCTGCATTTTCGGTGTTGGCAGGCTGCTTGCCCTCCTGGAACCCAAGAATCCGAACGTTCCGTTGGGAAGTGAGGCGAGGCGCTATGACACTCAACCGTCGAACATGGCCCGCTCTGTTCATCTTCTGCCTCGTACCGGCCATCAGCGTTGCGCAATCGGGCACGGTATCCGGCCGCGTCGTCGATGAAACCGGCGGCGCGCTCCCCGGGGTCACCGTGCTGCTCCGTACCGGCAGCGACGCGCCCACGGAGACGGTGAGCGGTGAGGATGGCGGGTACAGCCTCACCAACGTGCCGGCAGGACGGTATCAACTGTCCTTCATGCTGATTAACTTCGCGACGCTCACGCGGAACGACGTGAACGTGCAGGACGGTGCAACGCAGGTGGATGCCGTGATGCACCTGTCGCTCAGCGCCGAAGTCACCGTGATCGGGAAACGGACGTTTGCCAATCTCGCCGACGTGAAAAACCCTGCAGAGAACCTGCTGGGCATCGCGCAGTCCGCGAGCCAGGGCGCGATTACCGCCCGCCAGCTCGAGGTACGGCCGATCCTGCGCGGAGCAGAAGTGCTGGAGACCGTGCCGGGCGTGATCATCACCCAGCACAGCGGCGAGGGCAAAGCCAACCAGTACTTCCTGCGCGGCTTCAACCTCGATCACGGAAGCGACTTTGCCACGTGGGTGGCCGGGACGCCGGTCAACATGCCG
>Ga0184627_10000215_pt1 | contig 25654 bp, 23 predicted proteins | sample PLM3_127_b1_FD_133150 | JGI IMG/M metagenome (GOLD analysis project Ga0184627, IMG submission 133150) | Groundwater sediment microbial communities from an aquifer in East River, Colorado, USA - PLM3_127_b1 | ecosystem: Environmental > Terrestrial > Soil > Riparian zone | place: USA: East River... | reverse complement strand
GCTTCGACTTTCTTGCCGTTGACGCGCATTTTGATCTTCTTATTCATCGCTGTTCCTTCCTTCGGCTTGACTCGCGTGCTTGGTTTCAGCGCAGGCTGGAAAAACCCACTGGGGCTAACTTATAGAAAGAAATTCCCTAAACTGCAAGCCGGTTTGCCGTTAATATCGCGGAAAATTTGCGGGAACTTAGCGTGAAAGGAATCTCTCACCGTGCACACGTCGATGGTCCCCGCCGGGGAACCTTTCACCGGCCTCGTGTCGTTTGCCCGCATTAAAAATGAATGACCGAGCGGATGCTCCTTCCCTCATGCATGAGATCAAAAGCTTCGTTGATTCGGTCCAGCGGGAGCGTGTGCGTGATCATCGGGTCAATTTTTATCTCCCCTGTCATATAGCGCTCGACGTAGCCCGGCAACTGCGAGCGTCCCTTGACGCCGCCAAAGGCCGTGCCGCGCCAGACCCGCCCCGTGACCAGTTGAAACGGGCGGGCGCTGATCTCTTCGCCGCCGCCGGCGACACCGATGATCGTAGACTCGCCCCAGCCTTTGTGGCAGCACTCGAGCGCGGCGCGCATGGTTTTCACGTTGCCGATGCATTCGAAAGAATAATCCACGCCGCCGTCGGTTATCTCGACGATCACTTCTTGAACTGCCCGGCCGCTTTCCTGGGGAACGATGAAGTCGGTGGCGCCCAGCAATTTCGCCATTTCAAACTTTTTGTGATTGATGTCCACGGCGATGATGCGCTCCGCTTTGGCCATCACCAGTCCTTGGATCACGCTGAGACCAATGCCGCCGAGACCGAACACGGCGGCGCTCGAACCGGGCCGCACCTTGGCCGTGTTGAGCACGGCACCGATGCCGGTCGTGATGCCGCAGCCGAGCAGGCAGACCTTGTCCAGTGGAGCGGCCGGGTCGATTTTCGCGACCGCGATCTCCGGCAGCACGGTATACTCGGAAAACGTCGATGTGCCCATGTAATGGAGAATCGTTCTACCCTTGAGGGAAAAACGCGAGGTGCCGTCCGGCATCACGCCTTTGCCTTGCGTGAGCCGAATCGCGCCGCAGAGATTGGTTCTGCCGGATTGGCAGAATTTACACCGGCCGCATTCGGGGATGTAAAGCGGAATGACGTGATCGTCCCGGTTGACGCTTGTCACGTCTTTTCCGACTTCCACGACGACGGCCCCGCCTTCATGGCCCATGATCGCGGGAAATAACCCTTCAGGGTCTTTGCCCGACAAGGTGTAAGCGTCGGTGTGGCAGACGCCCGTCGCCTTGATTTGCAGCAACACCTCGCCGTTCTTCGGTCCTTCGACCTCAACCTCTTCGATGACCAAAGGTTTGCCTGCCTCCCAGGCGACGGCGGCCCGTGATTTCATAGCGCCTCCTGTGATTTTGATACCTGTCTGAACTGACACTAATTCAAACGTCTTAAGCAAGTTGACATGCGAGGGAACGACCCTTCCGGCCGCAGCCGATAGGTCCGTACCTCGAAGGCCGCCAGCGCCAACCCCTTTAGGTGTTTACTTTGACGGTTCGGGCCTACCCCGACCGGCACGCTTAGGCGTCTGCGGCCTTCAGGCTCGCTCCCTCTCATGCTGGTGTGATGTAACAATTGTAAAGACGTTTGTATCAGTCACGGAATAATCAGCCCTTTAACAGATTCAATCCGGTTTGGGAACCCGGGCCCGCTGGGCTCAGGAGCTTGCAATCCCCACTCGATTTGTGGGAAAGATTAGGAAAATCTCGCGAAGGAGGAGAGCTTATGTTTCTTGAGATGAGAACCTATGTGTTGAAACCGGGCATGACCAACAACTTCGTGGAGCGCTTCGCCGAAGGGTTGACGGCGCGCTTACAGTTTTCCAAGCTCCTGGGGTTGTGGCAATCCGAGGTGGGCGGGCTGAACCGGGTCGTCCATATCTGGCCCTACGAGAGCTTCGAGGACCGCGAGCGCATCGGCGCCGAGGCGCGCAAGACCGGCAAGTGGCCGCCTAAGACCCAGGAGTTCATCGTCACGCAGGAGAACAAGATCATCCAGCCGGCGCCGTTCTCGCCGCCGCTGCCCGAACGCAAGCTGGGGGAGGTCTACGAGTTCCGGACCTATACCTATCAGCCGGGAACGATGCCGGCGGTGCTGGAGCGGTTCGGCAAGGTAATTCCCGGGCGCACGAAGATCTCGCCGCTGGTGTTCGCCGGCAACACGGTTATTGGTCCGCTCAATCAATACATCCACGTCTGGGTTTATAAAGATGCCGGCGAACGGGAGCGGCTGCGCGCCGAAGCGACCAAGACCGTAGAAGGATGGCCGCCCGCGACCAGAGAGTTCCTGGTCATGCAGGAAAACATGTTGATGGTTCCCTCCGCCTGCGCGCCGTTTAAATAGAACGATCGCGCACGGGAGTCGTCGGGGAGGTACTTCCGATGAAGCATGCGCTCAGCGCAGTCGGTCTGGTGCTGTTATTGAGTGCCCAGTCGCTCGCCGCTGAGCGCATTCGCATCGGCTACAGCTCCATCAGCGGCTCTTACCTGGGCCTGTGGGTCGCCCGCGACGCCGGCTTGTTCGCCAGGGAGGGACTCGATGACCAGATGATCCTGATTCCGAGCGGCAGCCAACTGGCTCAGGTGGTGATCGCCGGCGAAGTCGACATAGCCGCATTGAACGGCAGCTCCGCCATGGCGGCGGCGCTTCAGGGCGCCGATCTCAAGATCGTCGGCAATACTACCAACCGGCTGATTTTCTCCATCTATGTCCGGCCGGAGATCAAGACCATCGAGGCCCTCAAAGGGAAAAAAATCGGCGTCACCCGCTTCGGCTCCGCCACGGATATTTCCGCCCGTTATGCCCTGCGTAAACACAACCTCGACCCGCAGAAGGACGTGAACATCCTGCAGATGGGTGCGATGAGCTCGATCATGGGCGGCCTCCAGGGCGGTTCCATCGACGCCGGTCTAGTTTCGCCGCCGACCCTTTTTGCGGTGGAAAAGCTCGGTTTTCGAGAGCTGGTCAATGTCACCGATATGGACATCGCCTTTCCCAATCCGTCGTTGGTCGTACAAGGCGACATCATTAAGAAAAAGCCCGAGCTGGTCGATCGCTTCATGCGCGCCTATGCGCGCGCCATCCAGCGCGCCCGCACTGACAGAGAGCTGACCTTTAAGTCCATCGCCAAATACACCAAGATTGAGGATTCCTTCGTGCTTCAGAAAGCCTACGATCTTTACGTCGGCAAGGTCTTGGAGAAAGCTCCCTATATCAATATGGCCGGGATGAAAAACGCGCTGGACGACTTAGCCAAGACCGTTGCGGCGGCGAAGGACGCAAAACCAGAGCAGTTTATCGACATGCGGCATCTCGACCGGCTGGAGAAGAGCGGCCTGTTGAAGGAGCTTTACCGCTGACGTCGAGTTCGCGCATCGGAATCCTTGCCAGTCACAGTCAGTCTTGGCGGCGAAGAGACTGTGTCATAACGTACCGGGGACCGACGTGTCATCCCGAACGAAGTGAGGGATCTTAGATTTCTCGCTGCGCTCGAAATGACATGAGAGCGATGCACACGCTATCTCCGCAATTGCGACACAGTCCCGAAGAGGAGAGGGAGAGCTGAACCGGCTCTCCCTTTTTTTGTCCCAGCTGCAAGGCGACCCCTCGACTCGGGTCCCGGCCATGGCCGGGACCACTCGCTCGGGATTCCGCCTGAAAATCGAGGGGTCGAAAGTGATGCCCCGGGCTTGCCCAGGGTGCTCCACTCTCACAACCCAGCCGGGCGGCATGAGTCTCTGGCAGCGCGGTAAATTTTCCGTTACATCATTTCCATGTTCTACAAGTCCCTCGTTCGCCCGCTGCTCTTTCGCAAGGATCCGGAGAAAAGCCACGAGCAAATCTTGGCGCTCCTGTCCCACCTGGAATTTCTCTACGGCACCCTCAACGATTTCTACAAGGTCGACGACGACCGACTGAAAGTCCGGATCGGGCCGCTGACTTTTCCCAACCCTGTGGGGCTCGCCGCCGGCTTCGACAAAAATGCCGTGGCGCCGAAGACCCTATCCGCCTTCGGGTTCGGCTTCATGGAAATCGGCGCGGTCACGGCGCAAGCGCAACCGGGCAATCCTAAACCGCGGCTGTATCGGCTGCCGGAGGATCACGCGCTGATCAATCGTCTCGGCTTCAACAACGAGGGGGCTGAGGCGATCGCGCTCAAACTGGAACGCTTGCGGGCACGCGGCGCCACGCCTGAGGTTCCCCTCGGCATCAATATCGGTCGCACCAGGATCGTCGAGACCAAGGACGCGGTGATGGACTTTCTCCTTGCCTTCGATAAGCTTTTCCCTCACGGGGATTTTTTTTCGCTCAACGTCAGCTCGCCGAACACGCCTAACCTGCGCGATCTGCAAGAAAAGGCGCTGCTGAGAGAACTCTTGGCCGCGGTGCAGGAAAAAAACCGCGCTCTGGCAACCCGGGCCAAAATCGATCCCAAGCCAGTTTTCGTGAAGATCGCCCCCGACATAGAATTTTCCCAGGTCGATGAGATCATCGAAGTGGTCGCAGCGGTCAAACTCACCGGCATCGTCGCCACCAACGCGACCGCGTGCATGCGCGAAGGACTAAAATCTCCGGCGGCCCGGGAGCCGGGAGGGTTGAGCGGCCGGCCGATCACCAGAATGGTCACCGCCTTTATCTCTCATATTTACCGGGCCACCCAAGGCCGGCTGCCGGTAATTGGTGTAGGCGGAATCTTTAACGCCCAAGACGCCTACGACAAGATCAAGGCGGGCGCCGGCGCGGTGCAGATTTACACCGGCTGGGTCTACGAAGGGCCCGGTGCGGTCAAGCGGATCAATCGAGGCTTGCTCAGCCTGCTCGAGCGAGATGGGTTAAAACATCTGTCGGAAGCGGTGGGAATGGAGAGCCGATCAACGAATCAGGCCGGCTCTTTTAAGCGCGCGTAATCGGCGCGCGCGTCGACATCGACACATGGAATTTCCTCGCCCCACGGGACCAGTTCCGCTTGGTCCCGATTTTTTTCGAGCAGCGCACGGGCGCCGCGGTTGCCGGAGAGTTTCAAGAGCTCTGGAAACAGTTCACGGCGAAACAGCAACGGGTTTCTCGGTTGTCCTTGAAACGACGGCGCGACAATCAGCGCGCGGCTGTTTTCGAAGCGCTCGATCAGCGCGTCGATAAGCTCGCTAAGAATGAACGGTTGATCGCCGGCCAGAAAGAGCACGCCGTCACTGTTCGGGTCGATGGCCCAAAGGCCGGCGATCATAGAGCTCTTGGGGCCGCTGCCGGCGCCGTAATTGACGAGCCAAATCAGGCGTTCATTGTCTACCGTGACGTGCCGCCGCGCCGATTCGAAATCGCTGACGACGCAAACAACTTCCCCGATTTTGGACGCGAGCGCGCCCTCTAGGACCCGTTGCAGAACCGGTTTGTCTCTCAGCGGCAAGAGCGCCTTTTGCTCTCCCATGTTTTCAGCCCTTCCTGCGGCGAGGACGACGGCGGAGACCATCTCAATCATTCCAACGGCTGTCTAAGGAAAATCAACTCTCAACCGGCTTTGCGTCTCGGTAACTGCTCATAACGAAGCGTTCGACGCCGAACGCTTTCTCAGGATGCATGGCTTTCTCACCTAACGCGTTCGCGCAAGAGTTGCAAGGAAAATTTTGCCGAACTTAACGAATTCTCGAAGCTCGCCGCCATTCGCTTGCCGCGGTGGAGCCCCACGGGCAAGCCCGTGGCACCTTCCAGTACGCCCGTGGGGCGGAATCCTGGGCAAAAGCCCCGGGCCAACGCCGGGGCTCGAGTCGAAGGGTCGCCTTGAAACCCAAGCGCCTTTTGGGTAACGTCGCGCCCATGTCCCGTCGCTTCAGCATCGAGGTCGCCAAGGACTATTTCAATTTCGCGTCGGCGCACTTTCTGATTTTCGCCAACGGCCAGCGGGAGCCCCTCCACGGCCACAATTATCAAGTTTCGGTCGGCATGGAGGGCGAGTTAGATCAAGCCGGTGTGGTGATGGATTTCATCAAATTCAAACCGCTGGTCAAACGGGTGTGCGATAGTTTGGATCACCGGACGCTAATTCAAACCGAGAGCGACGCGATCAAAGTGCGTCGGAGAACGAAAGACGTGGAGATTTTGTACAGGAAACAACGGCTCCTCTTGCCGCGCGGCGACGTGATTCTCTTGCCGCTCAAGAATACCAGCACCGAGCTGCTGGCTGAGTATCTCGCCAAGCAGATAAAACGCGGAGTCCAACGGGAATTCCCACGAGCAAACATCCGTTACATGGAAGTGGCGGTCGATGAAGCGCGCGGCCAAAGGGGCATATTCCGCGGCGAGTTCTAGCCGCCGTCACGAGCGGATAAATAGCCTCTTACCACGAAGGACCCAGCGCGGCATAGCGGCCTGGATCCTTCGTTCTGAATAGTCCTCTGGCCTACCACCGATGAAACGGAATTGAATTTAACAGCCTCCTAAGCGGCAAAACCGCTGCGCCACAGCTCGGCGATTTTGGCGAGGTCTTCGGGTGGGAGAGTTACATCGCCCCCGGCCGCGTTTTCACGCATCTGCTGTGCATTGCGCGCCCCGGGAATTGCGATGCTCGCGGCGGGGTGGGCCACACAAAAAGCTAACGCCGCTTGACCTAAAGTCTGGACCGGCCCGTGGACGAGAAAGCGCAGTTTTTCCGCCTTCGCCAATTCCTTCGCAAACGCTTCTCCTTTGAAGCTGCGCGCGCGGACATCTTCCCCTTGGAACCTCTGCTCGTCGGCTTGGGTCAATTTGCCGGTGAGAATGCCGCGCTTGAGCGGCAGCCGCGCGATGATGCCCACGTTGGCGGCCTGGGCGAGCGGAAATATCTCCTGCGCGGGCTCCTGTTGGAGCAGGCTGTATTCCACCTGAATCGTCTCGGCGCGCCCGCCCTTGGCGGCGGCGATGCCCTCGGCCATGGTGTTGATCGAGACGCCGTAGTGGCGGATCTTTCCTTCCTGCTTGCGCTTTTCAAGCAGCTCCCACACTTCTCCGCGCTCGATCACCTCGACGTCAGGATTATGCAGTTGGTAAAGATCGATCCAATCGGTCTGCAGGCGTTTCAAGCTTCCATGCAGCACGTCGTCGATATAGTCCGGCGTGAAAATTCTCTTACCCCTATTAGGTCCGACCATGACGTTGCCGCCCTTGGTGGCAAGGATCACTTTGTCGCGCCGGCCCTTGAGCGCGTTTCCTAGAAGCGTTTCGGAGTATCCGGCGCCGTAGGCATCCGAGGTGTCGATGAAGTTCACTCCCAATTCGAGCGCGGTGTCGATGGCGGCGAGCGATTCTTCGTCCTTCATCGGCCCGAAGTGGCCGGCGTGGACCATCGTGCCGAGGCCGATGACGCTGACTTGCAATCCCGTCCGTCCTAAAGTTTTATACCGCATGTTTTACCTCCGGCGCTTACCATAAGATAAGCGAACGCGTTCATGCAAGGCATGGCGGCCAACTGGCGCGTTGTTGCGGAGTAGATGGGGTATGGCGCGTCGCTGCATTGACAAGCCACGGCCGATTCCATACATTTCAAATGCAACTCTACACTGATCTGAGCGGGCGTAATTCAGTGGTAGAATGCCAGCTTCCCAAGCTGGACGTCGCCGGTTCGACCCCGGTCGCCCGCTCCAAAATTTCCCGCAGCCAAGAACCAATCGAACTGTTCCTTGTCACCCATCGCCTTCGGCGCGGCTTCTCCCGCCGCCGGCCGGTTGATCATTGCTCGTTTGGCGTAATAATCGGCGCAATCATGACCGCTGATTTCATCGAGAGCCAACTTGCGCGGCTGAAGGGCGCCGGGCTCTATCGCAAGTTGTGCCGGGTGGAGGGCGATCAGGGGCCGAGGCTGATCCTCGACGGCCGGGAGGTAATTAATTTTTCTTCGAATCATTGCCTCGGCACTGCCAACCGTCCAGCGTTGGGCGCGGCGGCCAAATCGGCCATCAACCGGTACGGCTGCGGCACCGGCGCCGCGCGGCTCATTTCCGGCAACATAACGCTGCACGTAGAGCTGTAATTCCTAATTCATCTAATTCCCAATTCCGCTTTTAACCATGGCGGCTATCTACAGCCGCGAGGGGTTGCTGTGCGAGTCCAGCAAACCGCCCTTTGAAGTGGAAAAGTAGCCTGTCCCGTCTCATTGCCCGATATGAGACATTCAACGAACCAGTAAGCTTCGGTCTGAACGATTGGGTTTAAGTCATGGCGGGCGCGCGTGTTATTGTATATACGATGCGAATGAGCGTATCGGCGGAAAGAATAAATATCGGTAGGAGCGCCGCGTGACCGGGCACAAGATCGTCATTGCCGGAGCCGGGATCGGCGGATTGACTGCCGGAGCAGGCCTTTTGCAGGCAGGGCATGATGTCACGATCTTCGAGCAGGCATCCGAGTTGAGCGAGGTCGGAGCCGGTCTCCAGCTAAGCGCCAATGCGACCCATGTGCTGCACCATCTTGGGCTCGGAGCGGCGTTGGCTGAGGTGGGCGTTCGACCCGGGGCCTACGTCTTTCGGCTCCACGACACCGGGGAAGAGATGCATCGATTTGCGCTGTCCGACGAGCATGAGAAATTGCACGGCGCGCCCTATTACCAGGTTCACCGCGCCGATGTTCACACTCTGCTCGCGGCGAAGGTGCTTGAACTCAAGCGTGACGCCATTCGACTGAACTGCCGGGTCATCGGATTCGCAGAGAGCGGCGACGGCGTCAAGCTGCGCTTTGCCGACGGCACGACAGTCCAGGGTGACCTTTTGGTCGGAGCGGACGGTCTCAAGTCCGTCATCTGCCAACAGATCAACGGAAATATTGCCGCGACGTACACGGGCGACGCCGCCTGGCGAATTACCGTCCCGGTCGAACGCTTGCCCGAGAATTTCATGGAACAGGTCATGATGGTCTGGATGGGGCCCGGGCGGCATGTCGTGGCCTATTACCTGCGCGCCGGCGCCTTGTTGAACTTCGTCGGGCTGGTGGAGACCGAAGAAATTTCCGAGGAATCGTGGACGGCCAAGTTTCCCTGGGAAAGGTTCAAGGCGGATTTCGCGGGTTGGCATGCGGATGTTCAGACGATCATCGCCGCGGCCGATCGGGAGGGATGCTACCGCTGGTCCTTGCACTATCGGCCCGCGATCAGGAACTGGAGCACACGCCGAGTTACGCTTCTGGGGGACGCAGTCCATCCGACACTGCCTTATCTCGCTCAGGGCGCTTGTATGGCGATCGAGGACGGCGCAGTGCTGACGCGCGCGCTGGAGCACGCCGATTCGATTGCCGATGCGTTGCAGATTTACCAGCGCAACCGCGTCGACCGGACGGTACGGATCGTCAACCAATCGACCGCCAACCGCACGCTCTTTCATCTGCGCACCGTCGATGAAATTCGCGGGTCGTTTGCGAAGCGGGATGAAGGAGCGGACCGCAACGCGTGGCTCTATTCCTACAACCCGCTCACGGTCAAGTTAGTTTGAATTCGCCGTCGTGGCTTCGAGAATCGGTTAGGTGAGAAATGTCAAAAGTAAAGACGCGACCCCATGGCGTGAAATGGAGAGGCAATTTGACATCGATGCCAGTGCCCGGTAAAAATCCGGCACCAGATTTCAAAATCGACGCAACCGTCACGAGTAGGGACCCATGATTCAACCCATCGCACTTTCGGCGACGTACAAGCCGTGCTGCAAGATGCAGGATTCCATGGCCGTGATGACCGAGTTGCTCGCGTTTGAAAACGGTGCACCGTTGTTCTTGGTCGCGCTATTAATATAACTCTGCGCTAAAGGCGCGCTGGCTTAGGAAGGGGCTGCGATATGGCGAAAACCGATACCATGAGTGCTACACGCATGACCCGTAGCTGGCTTACTCCTCTGGACGGCGGCACGGGCCTGATGGCCGCGCTGATCGGCATCATGGGATTTTTTGTCCTGTACCCTTTGGTATTGATCCTGATCAACAGCTTCAACACAGCGACGATCGCCGAGCCGCCGGTCTATGGATTGAAAGCCTGGCGCGAAGCGTTCAGCGAGTATGGTATCTGGCGCTCGTTGTGGAACAGCATCAAGATCGGCATCGTGCTGCAGGTCATCGCCCTACCCCTGGGCATTTTTCTTTCCTGGCTGCTCGCCCGTACCAACATTCTTTTCGCCAACGTCTTTGAGTTCGGCTTCTGGATCTCATTTTTCCTGCCCAATTTAGCGACCACGTTCGGCTGGATGCTGATGCTCGATCCGAGCACGGGGCTGATCAATTCGTGGCTCCGGCAAATGCCATTTTTGAGCGGGCTGAATTTCGACGTCTATTCTTTTTCCGGGATCATTTGGGTTCATGTGGTTTCCACCGGCTTGTCGACCAAAGTGATGCTCATGACGCCGGCCTTTCGGCGCATGGACGCGTCGATGGAAGAGGCGAGCCGCATGTCGGGCGCGAGCGCGTTCACGACCTTGTGGCGCATCACGGTGCCGGCCATGACGCCGGTGATCGTCGTGGTTTTTCTGCTCAGCGTGATCCGCATCTTCAGCAGCTTCGAGATCGAGCTTTTGCTCGGGGTGCCGTGGAGTTTTTACGTTTATTCGACCAAGATCGTCGATCTGGCGCGGCAGGAGCCGCCACTGGTCAACCAAGCAGCGGCGTTGGGCAGCATCATTCTGATATTTCTCGCGGCGTTTATTCCGCTCCAGCGCAAGTTGATTACCCGCCGCCAATTCACCACCGTGACCGGCCAATTCAAACCTAAAACGATCGATCTCGGCGCATGGCGTTATCCGGCGACGGTATTTGTTGCCTTGGTGATTTTTATCCTCGACGTGGTGCCGCTTTTAAGCGTCTTGGGCGGCAGCTTCATGACGCGTTTCGGCTTTTTCAACTTGCCGAAAACATGGACGTTGGAATACTGGAAAATGGCGCTGAACGATCCGCGCATTCTCCAGGGCTTGCACAATACGTTGATCGTCGCGGTCAGCGCCGGACTCGTCGGCGCCATGCTGTTTTCTGTGATCGGTTACGTACTGGTGCGGACCAAGCTCCCCGGCCGCGCGGCGCTCGATTCGATCTGCTGGCTGCCGTCGGCGATCCCCGGCGTGTTGTCCGGGCTCGGCCTATTGTGGATGTTTTTAGGCACGCCGTTCTTTCGCCCGTTCTACGGCACCCTCTTTCTCCTCGTGATCGCGCAAATGCTCGGCGGCATCACGCTGTCGACGCAGATTATAAAGGCGAATTTTATCCAGCTCGGCAAAGAGCTGGAGGAATCCTCGCGCATGTCGGGCGCGGGTTTTTGGCGCACCTACCTGCGCATCTTATTTCCCTTGATGGCGCAGACGATGGTCATGGTGGGGGTCATCAAGTTCATGTTCGCCGCGCAACATAATTCAGCGATCATTCTGCTGGCGACTTCGGAAACCAGAACCTTGTCGCTGCTCGCTCTCGATCAGGTGGCGGCGGGTTACCGCGAGGTGGCGAGCATCACGATCATCCTGGTTACCTTGCTCACGCTTGGATTGGCTGTCGTCGCGCGATCGTTCGGCCTCAAGGTCGGCATCCGGACCGAGTGACGAGTATTCGTATGTTACTAAAACGGTCGAAGATCGAGAATGGAGGATTGACGATCGCGATTCTCAATCCTCGATCCTCCATCATCGGCTGAAACCACAGATCATCACCCCAACCTGCCAAGGATAAAAGCCCGTGAGCTTTCTACGTATTCAAAACCTCTCCAAGACCTTCGACCGGATCGTCGCGGTTAACCGCATCGATCTCGAGATCGAAGAAGGCGAGTTTTTCACCTTGCTGGGTTCCAGCGGTTGCGGCAAGACGACCACGCTGCGCATGATCGGCGGCTTGGAAAAACCCGACGGCGGCGAGATTCATCTCGGCGATCGATGTCTGGTTTCCTCTGCGAAGAATCTTTTTATCAAGCCGGAAAAGCGCGACATGGGCATGGTGTTTCAATCCTATGCCCTGTGGCCGCACATGACCGTTTTTGAAAATGTCGTCTACCCTTTGAAATTGCGCGGCGTCAAAGGCCGCGAAGCGGAGAGGCAAGTTACGGATGTCCTCGGGCTGGTGGGACTCGCGGGGCTGGAAGACCGGCCGGCCCCGGCGCTCAGCGGCGGGCAACAGCAGCGCGTCGCGCTCGCCCGCGCCCTGGTGTTCTCGCCGAAAGTGCTACTGCTCGACGAGCCGCTGAGCAATCTCGACGCGCAACTGCGCGAAGAAATGCGCCGCGAGCTAAAGGCGTTGCAGCAACGGGTCAACGTGACGGTGATCTTCGTCACCCACGACCAGATCGAAGCGCTGAGCTTGTCCGACCGCATCGCGATTATGAAATTCGGCGTGCTCGAACAGGTCGGCACCTCCGAGGAGGTTTACTTCAAACCCGCCACGCCGTTTGTGCGCGATTTCCTGGGAAAGACATTCCTTTTGCCGGGCAAAGTGGCGACGGTCTCCGACCAACGGGTGCAGGTCGAGGTCCAGGGCGTCGGCGCTGCCGCGCTCACGCTCGAGCGCAACAATGTGATTTCATCCGCCAAGGGATTTCCCGCCGTTGGCCAGCCGGCGATGGTCGCCATCCGCCCGGAAAAAATCGTTCTCTCGGATCGGGTTGGCGAAGGACAGACAAATGTCGTCGAGGGAACCTTGCAAGCGACGCAGTTCCTCGGCGACCGTTACGAATATACCGTGACGCTGGGCTCGGAAACCCGGGTCATCGTCTCGCCGGAGGCGCGACAACTGAAACAGAGCGGCAAGGTTTTTCTCGAACTCAAACCCGACGGCATGACACTCTGGCCGCGCGAGAGCTGAGTGATCCAGAATCGATGTTTTTTGATGCCGTGACGCTTTGTCCTTCGCGATGATGCGGACGCAACTTAAATCTGTCGGACGCTCATGATCGAAAGAATCTCGTTAGAGCAAAACTTCCCATAACGGTTCCACAAAGCACGGGGGGGCAGAATTATCCGAACTCCCCTTGTGCTCTGAATGCATCTCGCGCATAGATCAGTCTGAATTCTTCATAAAGCCGTAACTTGCTTTTTCCCGGGACGTGGCCATAGAATTCGGGCCGTGACCGGACCTTGCCAAAACCGTTTTCCCCACCGCAAACGCCCGGCGCTTGAAGCGCTGATCCTGTGCTCCGCATTCGCGCTTTGTCTGACGTTTTTACCAACGGCGGCGACCGGCGCGGTAGGGGGCTCGTTGATCGACTTTGATAGCCTCGGCGTGCGGGCAGGTCAACTTGCGGCCCAAGTTTTGGACGGCACCATCGGTACAGGATCCCCAATCGAAATTCGTAGGACCGGAATACCGACGTTCGACTGGCGGGCCTTAAAACGTTGGGGGATCAGCGAAAGCCGACTGCCTCCTAGAAACACCGTCCAGTTTAGGGAGCCGACGTTCAGGCTGGGGCAAATACTTCCACTCGAAGGCCATCGGATTGCGAAGCTGCCGATTAACACCCAATTAGCGGCCTACGGCAACGTGGTAAAGCCGGACTTCGGTCCGGCGGGGCAGTTACGCTTCCAGATACAGTTTCTGTTTCCGAAGTAGAAAACGCTACGGGACCCAGGAGGTGAATGTATGAAAACCAAAATAAGTAGCGGGGGAATATGTTCTCTAGCCTTTTTCTCGTTCGTGGTTTTCCTTTCGGGCTGCGGCCCTAGTTTTCAGGTCGCCGGTTACGTCGAGCGCGGCAGAGGAGCGATGTTGGCGGGCGATAATCAAGCCGCGCTTGCTAACTTTCAGAGTGCCCTGCAGACGGATCCTAACTATGTGTACGGGACGGATCTACGGGCTGGGGTCCTGAGCTATCTGGGGAGAGCGCAATACCTGAACGGGCAATTGGGGCAAGCGCGGGAAACTCTTGAAAAGGCCATTGCTCAGGACCGTGACGACAACGTTGCAAGGCTTTACCTTGGGCTTGCCCTGGCGCGCCAAGCCGATCGTGGCAGAAGTGTGAAAGAAATTGGCGCCGGCATGAAAGGAATCCGCGATTTTGTAAATTACATCAAGTCGACTTTTTCCTCATCGTTTGGGCAATTCTGGGATCAAAATCGAAGCATACGTGATCTCACAGAAAAAGATCTCGCCATGATCTCTAGCGGGAATATCGACTGGCAGCAGCTCATGTCCGACGGCGAAACCCTGGGAAAAAAGATTGAAGAAGAGCCCGCGTTAGCCCGGCGACAAGAACAGAATCAACTCGATCAGATGTATCGCGGTCGTTGATACCAGCGTCGAGAGGAAAGCTTGGAGTCGGCAAGCCATAAGCAAGGCCGTTCGGCGTTCACGGCGAGAGGGTATGCACCAAAGAGACCTAGCGCGGCCGAGCCGCAACCGAAGAGTTATTTTACCGCAAAGAACGCGAAGAGAGCAGGGTAATGGCGGCTTTTGGGTATTTCTAAAGGTTGCCCGGTCAGATTCGGAATAAGAAATAAAGTGAAGACCGAATTACCGAACGCTGAAATCGTGCTGTTTAATTCCATAGAGTCTATGTTCGGACCCGAAGCGAAAAAAGTGGATGCGCTGATACTCACGGCTGAGCGGGGTTCCGCGTGGACATTATTGCACCCCGAACTCTCCGTAGTCGTGCCAATGCCGCGCCTGGTAAAGGTGCCGCTCGCTTATCCTCTTGAATCTGATCCCAGCTTCGCGAAGTTGGTCGATACCTGGATCGATCTGAAACGGAAAGACGGCACGATCCAGACCCTATACGAGTACTGGATCCTCGGTCGGAACGCAGCTCCGCAGACAGCGCGTTGGTCAGTGATTGGTAACGTGCTGCATTGGGTAGAGTGAGCGCGCATGACCGAGAACGTGCAAGGTTCAGAAGGACATCAAGGCGGGAAACGGAGCGGAAATGAGTTTTGAACAGGAGCAAACGGAGAAAACAGAGAAATTTTTAACAATCTCTGTTTCCTCTGTTGCTTCGTGTTAAAACGTGACGAGAGACAAATGGCTTGTAGGGCAGCGAGTAATCAAGATGGCAGCATACAGGGAATCATCTGCCGGCTAGGCCGGCGATAGATGCGGAAGTCGGAATCGGTGGTGAGAATGATCGGATCAGGAAGCGTTTCGGTCATGCGCACAAGGCAGGCGTCGGCGAGGCTCATGGGCACGTCTGCGTATTTCTGCAAGAGCTTGAGTACTGACTCCACGTCGTTGTCCAGGTCGAAAACGACGATCAGGGCCCGGCGGCGAAGCAGCGCGCTGAGTCCGGGCGCGCCGCGCGCGCCGAGAAGGTGGAAGGCCTCAGACAGGACGGCTTCGCAGGTGCGCCAGGGTGGAGCGTAGCCAGGCGCTTGCGTCACCGCCCACCGGTGGTGGGAGTCGCGGCGGCTAAGCAGGGCCGCTAAGAAGCCCGCGTCAACGAGCACGTTTCTGGCCATAGCCCGTGGCTTCCAAGTATCGCTTCTTTCGTGCGCTCAGGTCGGCCGGCAAACCGTCCACCGAGCCGATGAGATCGGCAATGGCATCAAGCGGCGTGGACTGACGCCGTGTGGGTCCGACGGCGCGCTGCAAGCGTTCGCGAACGATGTCGGACTTCGAACACCTGCGCCCGCGCGATTCCGCCTCGATCTCAGCTACGAGCGGTTCGGGCAGGCGTACGGTTAAAGTTTTCACATGAGCAGTGTATTACGATGCTGCCAGGGATGCAAGACAGAGCTAGAAATAGCGACCTCGACGTCGGCCCGAAAGCGCATCGCCGGTCGCGGATGATTACACGATGCACATGAGCAAGTTCAACGGCGAGATCAATTGGATTCAATTGGACTTGGGGCTCGACGATCACGACCATCTCATCAGTCCTGAAGAGCGGCTGCGCATCGCGATGGCGAGGCAGTAGGAAGAAGTGGCGAGTGACGAGTGAATTCATCGCGGTTTCACAGCCATTTGTTTGAGTAGTCGGGCGGGCAGGCTAAAGGCGGTATTGACAATGCTCCAAATTCGCCGAAAATGGAGTGAATGGAAATCCTCCCCAGAATCATGGAGTCCCGCGTTCGGCAGGCGTTGCAGCGGCAGAAGTCCGTGCTGCTGCTCGGCCCGCGCCAGACGGGCAAGACGACCTTGTTGAAGCCGCTACAACCGGACCTGCTATTGAACTTTCTGCGGCCGGAGGTGCGGCAGCGTTACGAGCGCGCACCGCACCTGCTTGGCGCGGAAGTGGAGGCGCTCGGTGAACGCACGCGCGGGGGCCGAGCGCTGGTCGCGCTGGACGAAGTGCAGCGCGTACCTGAATTGGTGAACGTGGTGCAAGACCTGATTGATAGGAGGGTGGCGCGGTTTATTCTGACCGGTTCCTCGGCGCGCAAGTTACGGCGAGGCGGCGGCGTTAATTTGCTGCCGGGTCGCCTGGTGCCACTGCGGCTGGATCCCCTGTCGCTCGCCGAGCGCGTTCCGCCCACGATCGAAGAGGCGCTGGTGTATGGCAGCCTGCCGGCTATCGCGTTGGCCGGCGACGACGCGGCGCGCGAAGAGGATTTACGGGCCTACACGACGCTCTACCTAGAGGAAGAAGTGCGCGCCGAGGCGCTGGTGCGCAACCTAGGTAGGTTCGCACGGTTCCTGCAATTGGCTGCGCTCGAGGCCGGTGGAATCAGCCATTTTCGCGGTATCGCTCAGGAACTCGGCGTGCCCCACACCACGGTAGCTGGCTACTATGAAATCCTGGAGGATTGCCTGATTGCCGAGCGGGTTGAGGCGCTGTCGGAGAGTCGCACACGGAAAAAGCTCACCAAGTCACCCCGTTACTTGTTCTTCGATCTGGGTGTGCGCCGGGTCGTTGCGGATGAAGGCCCCCGGCCGCCGGCGCGCGTGCTCGGCGCAATCTTTGAGCAGTTTGTTGGGCTGGAACTACTGCGCGCGACACGGCAGACCGCGGGTAGCGTGGGTCTCAGGTTTTGGCGCGATCCCGATGGACCCGAGGTGGATTGGGTGGTGGTGACAGAAGGCCGCTGGTTGCCGGTGGAAGTAAAGTGGAGCGATGCGCCGACCGAGCGGGACGTACGGCATCTCCAAACTTTCCTGTCCGAGTATTCTAAGGCGGGCGCGGGAGTAGTTGTCTGTCGAACGCCGCGGCGGTTCAAGATCACTCCGAAGATCATCGCTGTTCCCTGGCAGGAAATTCCACAACTTGTGGAAGACCTGGCGTGACCTCGATGCTCACCAGGAGCGAACGCGGGAATGAGCACATTGGCAATTGGCAGGCGGCGAACCGTGCGGCCGGGAGAGATTGAACTGCTGAAGCGATGAAGAATTCAATTCAACAGAAGCGCACAGAGGGAACGGAGAAACTTTTTTGATTAACTCTGTTTTCTCTGTTGCCTCCTGTTCAAAATGATTCCCAACACTCGTCCCTTTTGAGCGCGAACTGAGGAGAGCGTAAACCGTGGATGAATTACTGACACACATTTGGAAAAACTTGACCGGGCGGTCGGCTGTGCTCGCTGATGCTGCCCGTCGCGCGGTTGGTGGTTGAAGCCGAGGTTTCCTAATACTCAAAATGAGCTATCGACTGTTGTCGGGGAGAGCTGGCTACGCGCTTCCTAACGGAAAGCGGGTAGGAGGCAGAAGGGGAGCTTGATTCCAGCGGGGCGTGTTCGTAAAGTCTACCGAATGATGATCCCAACGTGTCGCCATATTTCAAACCGTCCATTCCGAAGTCTCGCGCGGTGTGCTGCGCGTAGGCGTAATGACCGATCGGCTTCCCTTCGTGTTCCTAAACCGCGAGGGTACGCTGGTTGGCTTCGATGTGGAAATGGCGCACCACCTCGCTCGAGATCTTGGTGTCCGCGTAGAATTTGTCGATGTTGAGGAGCCGGCCGCGCTAACCCGCCTGCTAGCCATCGGTCGAATCGATCTCGCTATGACAGGCCTCCCGGTGACGCCAGCGCGCGCCGGCGAGACGCTATTCTCCGAGTCCTATCTCGACGAGACGCTGGGTTTCGTCGTGAAGGATCACCTGCGCGAGGAGTTCTCCAGCTGGGCGAACATTCGTGACCTGGGGGCGTTCCCCGTGGGCATTCCTAACTTGCCGTACTATGTCGATCGAGTCAAAACGCGGGCACCGGCGCTGAAGCTGGAAGCGGTGGATACCACGAACCCGATCGAGAACGTGTTGAAACAAGTAACCTTCGAGGCCGTGGTCCTGCCTGCCGAACGCGGCTCGGTCATGACTTTGCTCTTTCCGAAATACACAGTGGTCGTGCCCGAACTGGGAATCGTCAAGATCCCGCTGGCGTATCCCGTGGCCAGGCGCGATCAAGAGTAGGCCCACTTCATCAATACCTGGATCGCGCTCAAACGAAGAGACGGCACCATTGACGCGCTCTACCGGCACTAAATTCTCGGCGAGCAAGCCGGCCATCGCCAGCCTCGCTGGTCGGTCATCCGCAACGTGCTCCACTGGGTGGAGTGAATCCACATGACCGAGATTTGGTACTCATTCAGTACCGCCACGTTCGAACGAAAGAGGTGATAGCGTGAAAACCGCGCTTCATATTCTATTGGGAGTCATCGTTACGGGAATAACCGCTTGGGCAGCGGGGATGCTCTATTTCTCGCCTCTGCTGGCAGAAAATTGGCGAGCGCGCGCTGCCGGCGCTTACGCGGCGATTACGCTTCTTGCTTTCATTTTTCTACCGCAGCGCCGACGCACATTGCTCGGTTCGGTCGTCGCATTTGCGCTGCTGGTTTTTTTATTCTTCCAGATTCCCGCATCCAACGATCGCGACTGGCAGCCTGAAGTGGCGCATACGCCCTTTGCGACGATCAATGGCGACCTGATTACGATTCACAAGGTGCGCAACTTCAACTATCGCACAGAAACCGACTTTGACGCGCGCTGGGAAACCCGCACTTACGATCTCAGCAAGCTCGATTCCGGGGACATCATCGCCGTGTACTGGGCGGGCAAGGCCATCGCCCATGTCATGTTGAGCTTCGGCTTCGCGGGCAAAGATTATCTCACGGTGTCAATCGAGACTCGCAAGGAGAAAGGCGAGAGCTATTCGACTCTCGCCGGCTTCTTCAGACAATACGAACTTTCTTACGTCGTCGCCGATGAGCGCGACGTGATTCGCGCGCGAACCACTTACCGCCAACCCCAGGAGGATGTCTACATCTACCGGACGCGCGCGCCGCTCAAGAACATCCGCCGGATCTTTCTCGACTATGTTAAGACGATCAACGACATGCGCGAGCGGCCGAGCTATTACAACACGCTCACGACCAACTGCACGACAAGTATTTTGATGCACACGCGCATGAACCCGGAGTCGCCGCCTATGTCATGGAAAGTTCTGCTGAGCGGCTACGTGCCGGACTATCTCTATGAGCTCGGCCGGATCGATACGACAAAGCCGTTTGCCGAATTGGAGCGGCTCTCGCGTGTGAACGATCGCGCCCACGCCGCCGATAAAGATCCGGCGTTTTCGCAGCGCATTCGGGAGGGGCTGCCAATCCCGCCACCGTCTTAATCATCTCGTGGCGATGTGGATAGCGCGACGACAGCGAATGGAACTTCACGTAAAGTTGATTTCTGAAGATTAGACTACCAACCGGAACCGGGACGAAAAATGGTGACGCATGAATTCTAACTCGATGCAAGAAAAGTCGGTGAGAGCGCGGTTCGCGCTTTGCTGTGTTGTCCTGATTGGCGTGGCGCTGATTCTGTCCGGCTGCTCTACTCCGATCGGTGTTGTCTGCGGCACCACTCAGGAGATTCATTACGGGCTCACCGCAAACGTGATATCGGCGGGTGAGTTGAGCAGTTGGTCCAGTCAGGTTCTCCAACGCAACAATTTATCCGAACGATTCAAGGCGGAGCCCGAGGCGACTCTCAACGAGCTGCGGAAGATACTTGCCCAGACTCCCAGCGAAGAACGGCTTCAAGTCCGTCTCTTTGCGCTTGCAGAGCTTTCGTTTCTTCATGCCGAGAAGACCGGGCGGAGCGAACATTATCTCGCGGCGACCCTATATGCCTACGCCTTTCTCTTTCCCGAGAAGGGCAATCAACCCGATCCTCTGGATCCGCGCGTTCGCGTGGCAGCGGATCTTTATAACCTCGGCATAACCAAAGGCCTGGCATCGCCGAATGGGGAGGAAGTTACGATCAAGGCGGGAACGTTGGCGCTTCCATTCGGCGAGCTCACGCTGACCACGCAGCCCGGTGATTTTCTCTGGGGAAGCTACCGCTTCAAGCGCTTCATCGCGGTTGGAGAATTTGAGGTGCGTGGTATGGCTAATCGCTATCGTCAGGCTGGTATCGGTGCCCCGCTCGCCGCGGAGGTTGAACCCGCCGACACCGCATCGTCGGATGCCGCGCGCAAGCGCATCCCGCCGAGAATTAAGGTCGCAGTCACGGCTTTTATCAGAATTGCGGAGCCGCGCCGCGGGGTGCTAGACGGGAAGCTCAATGGTCGCTTGGAATTGTACGCTGCCGACAATTCGTCTGCGGCTAGCTTGGCTGGGCGCAATGTGCCCTTGGAACTGGAGCCGACGGCGGCACTTGCGTACATGCTCGAGGGAGCGCCCGTCTGGGACTTCGAGTTAGCGGGCTTCCGCTTGGCAGATCCGCAGAAAATACTTGGTGACGGCCTACTTATGCTGCACCCCTACCGCAAGGGCCGCATCCCGGTTGTGTTGGTGCATGGCACGGCGTCGAGCCCGGCCCGCTGGGCGGATATGATCAACGAGCTGACCAATGATCCTTCGATCCGCGGACGCTACCAGTTCTGGCTCTTTCAGTACAACACCGGCCAGCCGATTGTTTATTCGGCTCACTTCCTGCGGCGCGCCCTGCTCAACGTCGTCGCCGAGATCGATCCCAAAGGCGAAGATCCGGCGTTGCGGCAAATGGTTGTTATGGAACATAGCCAAGGCGGATTGCTGACCAAACTCATGGCGATCAAAAGCGGCAACCGGTTCTGGGAAATCGTAACGACGGTGCCGTTTGAAGAAGTCGAAATGCAACCGGAGACGCGGGAGCTCCTGAAAGAAGCGGAATTCTTTGATCCGGTGCCCACCGTCCGGCGCGTGGTCTTTATTTCCACGCCGCATCGAGGGAGTTATCAGGCCACCGGATCGGCTCTCAATCTGGTTAATAGGCTTATCCGCCTACCGGGCACTTTAGTTTCACAGCTTACAGATCTTTTGGCCCAACCGGCTTTCGCCCAACTCCAGATGAGCCAACTGCCGACCTCCGTGGACAACATGAGTCCGGGGCATCCGTTCCTGCGCGCGTTGAACGATCTTGCCATCGATCCTGCTATCACCGCCCATTCGATCATCGCCGTGCTCGGTGAAGGTCCGATCACCGGCAAGACCGACGGCGTGGTCGCTTACGAAAGCGCGCATATCGAAGGAGTCGAGTCCGAGAAAGTCGTGCGCTCGGGCCACTCGACGCAATCTCGCCCGGAAACGATCGACGAAGTCCGGCGAATTTTGCGCGAGCATATCGGCGTGCGCTAAAGAATCGACACCACTGCGCTGTCGCGGTGCGTCGATGGGGCTCTTCGTTAGCTGGACGTCGCCGGTTCGACCCCGGTCGCCCGCTCCACAATCTGCCGCAGCCAAGAACCTACGCAGAACGTTCGTCGTCCCTCATCGCCCTCGGCGCGGCTTCGCGGCCGCCGGGCGGTTGATAATTGCTCGTTTGGTGTAATAATCGGCGCAATCATGGGCGTTGATTTCATCGAGAACGAACTCTCGCGGCTGAAGGAAGCCGGGCTTTATCGCAGGTTGCGACGAGTCGAGGGCGATCAGGGCCCGGCGCTTGTCCTCGACGGCCGGGAGGTGATTAATTTTTCTTCGAATAACTATCTCGGCATCGCGAATCATCCGGCGTTGGGCGAGGCGGCCAAGGCGGCCATCGATCGATACGGCTGCGGCACCGGCGCCTCGCGGCTGATTTCCGGCAACATGACGCTGCACGAAGAGCTGGAAAGCAAGATCGCCGAGTTTAAGGGTACGGAAGCGGCGCTGGTGTTCAATTCGGGTTTTCAGGCGAATACCGGGGTCATCTCGACGCTGGTCGGCGAAGGCGACGCAGTTTTCAGCGACACGCTCAATCACGCGAGCATCATCGACGGTTGCCGGCTGTCGCGGGCCAAGGCGGCGGTCTACGCCCACCTCGACATGAATCAACTCGAACATGAGTTGAAGCAATCGCAGTCCGTCCGCCGCAGGCTCATCGTCACCGAGTCGCTTTTCAGCATGGACGGCGACGAGGCGCCGCTGGCCGATATCGTCGATCTCGCCGAAAGGTATGGCGCGATGCTCATGGCCGATGAAGCTCACGCCACCGGAGTGTATGAACCCAACGGCGCGGGGCTGGTCGCCAAGATAGGTCTCGGCGACCGCGTTCTTGTTCAAATGGGCACTCTCGGTAAAGCCCTGGGCGGCTTCGGCGCCTATGTCGCGGGCAGCAAGGCGCTGCGCGAACTATTGATCAATCGCTGCCGCAGTTTCATTTTCACGACTTCACTGCCACCGGCGGTCATGGCCATGGCGATCGCGGCAATCGGGTTGGTTGAGCGGGAGCCGCAGCGGCGCCAGGCGCTGCGCGGTAACAGCGCGGCTTTGCGCGGCGGTCTGGCGGCGTTGGGCTATGCGCTGGGCGGCAGTCGGAGTCAGATTTTGCCGCTGATCGTCGGCGACGCGCAGCAGTGCATGAAACTTTCGCAGCGGTTACTGGACCGGGGCGTGTTTGCGCAGGGCATCCGTCCGCCGACCGTGCCGCCGGGAACCTCGCGCCTGCGCATCACGCTGATGGCGACGCATACGGATGAACAGGTCGACCAAGCGTTGGAAATATTTAAGGCAGCGAAAGACTGAAAAATCGATAGGTGTCAGGCTTCATTTTATTGAATTTATTGCTCTGGAGATCGCCTCATGGTAGTTTCCCTTCATGCCTCGCGCACCCCGCATCGAGTACGCTGGTGCTTTCTATCACGTGATCGCACGAGGCAACCGGCAGCAACCCATCTTCCACGGCGAAGAAGACTACCGGAAATTTCTCGACTCGCTGGATCGTAACGTCAGCCGTTACCACTTTCATTTATACGCCTACGTGCTGATGCCCAACCATTTTCATCTTCTGCTTGAGCAAGAAGGATTCCCTCTCTCCCGCCTCATGCAGGTTCTGCTCACAGGCTACGCTCGCTGGCACAATCTGCGCTACCAACAGATCGGACATCTCTTTCAGGGGAGATATCGAGCGCTTCTTTGCGCTAAGGAAAGTTACCTCTTGGAATTGACGCGCTACATACACCTCAACCCCGTCAGGGCGAAGATCGTCGAGCGTCCCGAACTCTACCCCTGGAGCAGTTATCAAGCTTACGTGGGCAGAGTCTCAGGGTGTTCGGTCGAAAGCGGGGTCGTGTTAGGGTTGCTTGCTCGGAAAGAAGCAGCGGCTCAACGAGCCTATGCGGAATTTGTGATTGATGCGTTGGGAGAAGGTAGAAAGCCGGAGCTTTACGCAGCCACTGAACAGAGATTTCTGGGCGATGGCCGATTTGTAGAAACAAGTAAGAAGCGCTATCGACAGGTTACCGGAAACCAGGCCGTTTGTGCCGTTAAACCGTCGATTCGTAAGATCCTCGAGATCGTTTCAGAGCACACCGGATGTGCTGCTCCTTTGGTTGTGGGCAGAACAGAGGGCGAGGCAGAAAAAAAGGCGCGCGAATTAGTGGCAGGCATCGCCCGAGGCTATTTTGGGTTTTCCTTGACCGAAGTAGCTGACTCGCTCAACCGCAGGCCCAACACTATCTCGGTACTCGCGCGGCGACTGGCGGATCGTGTTCAGAGTAACGAAACCACGGGGGCCCTTGTGGAAAAACTGATTAAATCAATTAAATGAAGCCTGACACCTAATTTATGGCGCTCTACCATGACAAGCTAAAGCAGCTGGATCACGACTATCTCTGGCATCCGTTCACGCAGATGCAAGAGTGGATGGGCGAGGACCCCTGCATCATCAGCCAGGGCGACGGCCATTATCTCGTCGATGTTCATGGCAGGAAGTACCTCGACGGCGTGTCCTCGCTGTGGTGCAACGTTCACGGCCATCGCAAGAAAGAAATCGACGACGCCGTCAAAGCGCAGCTCGATCGCATCGCGCATTCGACGTTTCTCGGGTTAAGCCACGTGCCCGGCATTCAGCTCGCCCAGAAATTGATCGATATCGCTCCCAAGGGACTGCGCCGGGTCTTTTATTCCGATGACGGCGCGACGGCGGTGGAGATCGCGCTCAAGATGGCGGTGCAATATTGGCAGCTCAAGGGGCACACCCAGCGCACGCGGATCGCGACCCTGGCGGAGTCCTACCACGGCGACACGGTCGGCTCCATGAGCCTGGGCTACTCCGAAACGTTCCATCGATTTCACAAAAGCCTGTTGTTTTCTGTCTTGCGCCTGACGCCGCCCCACGTGTTTCGCTATGACCAGGGACTGAGCGAAACGGACGCGCTTGGAGCTGCGCTCACGGAAGCGGAAGGCAAAATTACCGCCGAGAAAGATGCGTTGGCGGCTTTGGTAATGGAGCCGCTCATGCAGGGCGCCGCGGGCATGTGGGCGCAGCCGGTGGAATATGTCGCGGCGCTCGGCGAGATTTGCCGGCGCAACGGTGTGTTGTTTGTCCTCGATGAAGTCGCCACCGGCTTCGGGCGCACGGGGAAAATGTTCGCCTGCGAGCATGCCGGCGTGACGCCGGATATTCTCTGCCTGGCGAAGGGAATCACCGGCGGCTATCTACCGCTGGCGGCGACCCTTACCACCGAGGAGATCTTTTCCGCGTTCTTAGGCGAGTACCGGGAGTTCAAGACTTTTTTTCACGGCCACACTTACACCGGCAATCCGCTCGGCTGCGCCGCCGCGCTGGCGAACCTCGAACTGTTCGAGCGGGAGAACATCGTCGAAAAAATGCAGCCGCGGATCGCGTATCTCCACCAGCGGCTTAACGAAGAGTTTCTTCCTCTCGCTCATGTCGGCGATGTGCGGCAGTGGGGCTTCATGGCCGGCATCGAGCTGGCGGACGACAAAAAGAGCCGAAGGAGCTATGCGCCGGAGCTCCGCATGGGGCATAAAGTCACACTGCAAGCGCGCAAGCGCGCCGTAATGCTCCGGCCATTGGGAGACGTGATCATTCTTATGCCGCCTTTGAGCATCACGGATGAGGAGCTGGCCACGCTCTTGGATGTGGTCTACGATTGCGTTCGCGAAGTGACGGAGGAGTAATGGTCCTTGAGTTGTTTGACAGAGTCGAGAATCGAAGATTGAGAATGGAGGATCGATCTTCAATCCTCGATCTTCCATCGTCGAACTTGGGATGTTAATGGGTGGTGGGGTTCTAATTACCGGCACGGACACCGGCGTCGGCAAGACCTTCGTCGCCTGTGGCCTCGCCGCGCTTCTGCGAGACCGCGGCTATCGCGTCGGGGTGATGAAACCGGCGGAAACCGGATGCCTGGAGCGGGACGGGGAACTTCTACCCCAGGACGCCGTGCGCCTGAAAGAGGTGTCGGGGTGCCGGGAACCGATCGAAAAAATCTGTCCCTATCGGCTCCGCGATGCGCTGGCGCCGAGTGTGGCCGCGGAGAGAGCGGACTTAAAAATCGATGTCGACCGGCTGATGACGGTTTACGATGAG
>Ga0184627_10000214_pt1 | contig 25719 bp, 22 predicted proteins | sample PLM3_127_b1_FD_133150 | JGI IMG/M metagenome (GOLD analysis project Ga0184627, IMG submission 133150) | Groundwater sediment microbial communities from an aquifer in East River, Colorado, USA - PLM3_127_b1 | ecosystem: Environmental > Terrestrial > Soil > Riparian zone | place: USA: East River... | reverse complement strand
CCTTGAACCTTGAACCTGGAACAGCCCTATAGGGCCTCCGCGGCGAAATCCGCGAGCCGCGAGCGCTCCCCGCGCGTGAGCGTGATGTGCCCGCTGTGCGACCAGCCTTTCATGCGGTCCACCACGTAGGTGAGGCCGGAACTGCCCTCGGTCAGGTACGGCGTGTCGATTTGAGCGATGTTGCCGAGGCACACCACCTTGGTGCCGGGGCCGGCGCGCGTGATCAGGGTCTTCATCTGCTTGGGCGTCAGATTCTGCGCCTCGTCGATGATCAGGTACTTGTTGATGAAGGTGCGCCCGCGCATGAAGTTGAGCGACTTGACCTTGATGCGCGAGCGGATGAGGTCGCGCGTGGCGGCGCGACCCCATTCGCCGGCGTCCCCATCGGTGCGATTCAGCACGTCGAGGTTGTCGTCCAGCGCGCCCATCCACGGGTTCATCTTTTCCTCTTCCGTGCCGGGCAGGAAGCCGATGTCCTCGCCCACCGGCACGGTGACCCGCGTCATGATGATCTCGTTGTAGGTCTTGTGCTCCAGCGTCTGCATCAACCCCGCCGCGAGCGTCAGCAGCGTCTTGCCGGTGCCGGCCTGCCCGAGCAGCGTGACGAAGTCAATTTGCGGATTCATCAGGACGTTGAGGGCAAAATTCTGCTCGCGGTTGCGCGCCATGATGCCCCACACGTTGTGGCGCTGGCTGGCGTAGTCACGCAGCGTCGTCAGCACCGCCGTCTTGCCGCTTGTTTCCAGCACCTGCGCGTAGAACGGCTTGTCCGCCTCGAGATAGACGAACTCATTGACCCGCAGGCCCGGGCACAGCGGCCCGCGCACGCGGTAGTAGGTGTGCCCTGACTGCTGCCACGATTCCATTTCCTTGCCGTGGCGTTCCCAGAAATCCTCCGGCAGGGCGCGCGTGCCGGTGTAGAGAAGGTCGGTGTCCTCCAGCACCTTGTCGTTGAAGTAGTCCTCGGCCGCCAGTCCCAGCGCGTGCGCCTTGATGCGCATGTTGATGTCTTTCGACACCAGGATTACACGGCGTTTGGCGTGCAGCTCCTGCAGGTGCCTGACCACCGCCAGCACCTGGTTGTCGGCCTTGCCGCTGGCGAGGCGGGCGGGGACTTCATCGTGGATGGCGTCGGTCTGCAGAAACAGGCGCCCGTTGGCGGTCCGGTCTCCGTGGACCGCGAGCGGTATGCCCTCAGCGATGGCCGCTTCGCTGCCGGTGATTATCTCGTCGAGGTAGCGGCTGGTCTGGCGCGCGTTGCGCGCAACTTCGGACATCCCTTTCTTGTTGTTGTCGAGCTCCTCCAGCGTCGCCATGGGGATGTAAAGGTCGTGCTCTTCGAAGCGGAACAGGCTGGTGGGGTCGTGCATCAGCACGTTGGTGTCGAGCACGAAAAGCTTGGAGGCGGCGGGGAAGCGGGCAACTACGGACGACGGCGCGGACGCGGTCTTGCGTTGGATCATGGAACTTCCTGGTAAACGGTAAACGGTGAACGGTGAACGGTGAACGGTGAACGGTGAACGGTAAATCGCGAAACGCCCGAAGGCGACTGGTAAGTTAGTGTCGTCCGTTCACGGTTGACTGTTCACCGATCACTAGCGCAGCGTTCGGACGAACTCGAGCACTTCCTGCGCGTGGCCCGGCACTTTGACACCGCGCCATTCGCGGCGCACGACACCCTTGGCGTCGATGGCGAAGGTGCTGCGCTCGATGCCCCGTACTTTTCTGCCATACATGTTTTTCATCTTGATGACGCTATAGAGCTTGCAGGCGGTCTCCTCGCTGTCGGACAGCAGGTCGAAGGGGAACTTCATCTTGGCCTTGAAGTTCTCGTGCGACTTGATACTGTCGCGCGACACACCGTAGATGCCGCACTCCAGCTTCTGGAACTCCGCGTAGAGGTCGCGGAATTGCTGGCCCTCGGTGGTGCAGCCCGGGGTGTTGTCTTTGGGATAGAAGTAAAGGACGAGAGGGGAGCCCTTGGCTCGGGGCAGGCGGAAGGTCTTGCCGCCGGTGGCGGGTAGTTCAAAGTCGGGTGCCGGCTGGTCTAGCATTCGTTGGTTCGGTTCCTCATCGCGTTACGCTATGAAACCTATGGTGAACGAATCCCGCGTCTGAGGCAAGCGGCAGCCTGTCGGACTGGGTCTCATGAACGGTTGGTGTAAACGCGTGGGTAGTCGTTCTTGCCTATTGCGGAGCCGACAGGCTGAACAGGTACACCTTATTTGCCTAACAACTAAACGCCATTCAGTTCAGGTTGACTGCAACCCCTCACAATTCGTCCTTCAATTCAGGAGTTTGTCGGGCTTGGCTCCGACAAACTCCTTAGGTCAGGAACTCCTTGCCCTCCATGGCGACGGCTCCGCGCATGCCCGGCGCGACAGGCTCGCCGACCACCCGCCGCGGCAGGCGCGTCATGGCGAGTTCCGCCGCATAGTCCTGCAAAGACACCAGCTGGTAGCCCAGCGCGCGCCAGCCCGCGAGCAGGGCGCGGAGCTGCGGCGCGAACCGCGTGCCTTCGACTTCGGCGTACAGCGTGCAGACGTGGCCGGTCGGCGCCGGATCGCGACTCGCCTCCAGCAGGCGTTGCACGGCTTCGTCCGGCTTCGCGCCGGCGGCGAACAGTTCGGCCAGCGTGGGCAGCGTGGTGGGCAGCTGCGGGCAGGCGACGATTTCGCCCCTGGCGACGGGGATGTAGGGTGCCGTGCCGCGCGTATCGGAGCAGTGCCGAAAACCGAGACGCTGCGCGTGGCGGTAGGCGAAACGATTCATGCGCCAGGCGGGTGCTCCACGGACGAGGGCAGGGCTGCCAAAAATCTCCTCGTAGCGCGCGCAGGCGCGCGTCATTTCGGCGACGGTCCACGCTTCGTCCGCGCCGGCGATGCGATTCACCCAGCGCGCCCGGTTGTAAGCCAGTATGCCGGTGTCGAATCCCTCCGCCTGCACGGAGCGCATCGCGTTAGCGCCGCGCGACCCGATATCGGCCGCCGGCAGCAGCGTGCCTGACAGCAGGGAGAGGCCATAGCACCTGAGCCTCGGCACCGGGGGCAGGCTGCCCAGCGCGGTTCCGGTGTAGTCGGGGCCGAGACTGAAGAGGAAAGTTGCTCCGGCGTGGTGCTCCTTCAGGATCGCCGCCAGGCGCGGCGCCGCCACGCGAGTGCCGCGCAAGGTCGCCACTTCGATGCGCAGGGCGAGCTTCACGAATGCCGTGAATGGTGAATGGGAAATGGTGAATGGATAACGCGCATGGCTAATTCAAGTATCACGCCGCTAGACTGTTCTTGCCACCGGCAGCCGCGCCGGACTCCACGTCGAGGCAGCGGTGGGCGAGCGCTGCGAAGGCGCTGTCGTCCGCGCGGTCGAGCCTGAGCTTCGCCGCGCGCGGTAGCGCGGGATAGTGATTGTCGATAGCGCGGGTGTAAGCGGGATCGTAGTGCCTTGCCAGCAGGTCTGCTGTCAACTCGTCCCACTTGCATGCCAGGGTCAGCTCCTTCCATTTTTCGATGACGGCGTGGCCATGCAGCGGCACCAGGCATTCCAGTTTGGCGAGCAGGTTCTCCGGCTGCTGGAGAAAGTGCGCGTATTCCTGCTTGAGCAGCCCGACCCGCACGTCGATCGGCGACTCGAGCACCACGCACTCGCTTTTCCACATCGTGTCTATCAGGGCGGCGGGCACGCGCAGCACCCCGATCTTCTTGCTCTCCGCCTCGACGTAAACCGCGCGGGCAGGGTCGAACCTGCCGAGAGCGCTCCAGATCAGGCTTTCGAACATCTTCTGCCCCGGCTGCGGCGCGCCCGGCAGGTTGCCGAGCACCGAACCGCGATGCGCTGCCAGCGCCTCAAGGTCGAGCACTTGGCCGCCGGCTTCGCGCAGGGCGCGCAGCAGCCGGCTCTTGCCGGTCCCGGTCAAGCCGCATACCACACGCAGCCGGAACGCGCGCGGCAGGTGCTCGAGATCCGCCATTACCGCCCGGCGGTAGGTGCGGTAGCCGCCTTCAAGCCGCGAGACCTGCCAGCCGACCCTCGACAGCACCTGCGCGAAAGCGCCGCTGCGTTCGCCACCGCGCCAGCAATATACCAGCGGGCGCCATTCGCGCGGTCGCTGCAGGAAGCGCTCGTTGAGGTGCCGGGCGATATTGGCGCTGGCGAGCGCGGCGCCGATCTTTCTGGCCTCGAAGGGGGAGCGCTGCTGGTAGATGGTGCCAACGCGGGCGCGCTCGGCGTTGTCGAGCACGGGATAGTTGACGGCGCCGGGCACGTGATCCTCGGCGAATTCGCCTTCGGAACGAACGTCGATAACCTCGTCAAAGCCGGATAGTTGTGCTACGGTTGCTGTGGCCGGTTCTCGCATGGAAATTCCTGTTCTGCTGCGCGCATCGGCGCATAGTATAGGAGCCTTTAACATAACGAAGTACACGCATTTCGTTATGTTAGAGGCTCCAGGGTAAATCATGAACCAGGCAATGAAACCCCCCGCGATCCGGCTGACCCAGCTCGCGCACGGCGGCGGCTGAGGCTGCAAGCTCGCGCCAGCGTTGCTGGGCGAAATACTGGCCGGGACGCCGATCGGGCGTGCCTGGCCGGACCTGCTGGTCGGCCACGACACCAGCGACGACGCCGCGGTGTATCGCCTGAGCGAGTCGCAGGCGTTGGTCGCGACCACCGATTTCTTCACGCCGGTGGTGGACGATCCGTACGATTTCGGCCGCATCGCCGCGACCAACGCCATCTCCGACGTCTATGCCATGGGCGCGCGCCCGATCATGGCGCTGGCGCTGCTCGGCTTCCCGCTGGGCAAGCTGCCGACCGAAGTCGTGCAGCGCATCGTTGCCGGCGGGCGCGATGTGTGCGAATCGGCCGGAATCCCGATTGCCGGCGGCCATTCGATCGACTCGCCGGAGCCACTCTATGGACTAGTGGCGCTGGGGCTGGTTGACCCGGCCAAGGTCAAGCGCAACGACCGCGCGCGGGCGGGTGACGTGCTGATTCTCGGCAAGGCGCTGGGCGTGGGCATCATGGGCGCAGCGCTGAAAAAGGGGGAGCTCAAGGACAAGGCCTACCAGCAGATGCTGGAGTCGATGACCCAGCTCAACACGCCAGGCATGCAGCTCGCGGAAATGCCGGGGGTGCATGCGCTGACCGACGTCACCGGCTACGGCCTGCTCGGGCACCTGCTCGAGATCTGCCGTGGTTCGAAGCTTGCGGCGCAGGTCAGCTTCGATGCCCTGCCGATACTCCCGGCGGCGCGGCACCTGCTGGAAGCAGGCTACGGCACGGGCGCGTCGGACCGCAACTGGACGAGCTACGGCCCGTCGGTAGATCTCCCGGCGGGCAAGCCGGCGTGGTGCGCGAAGATTCTCACCGACCCGCAAACCAGCGGCGGCCTGCTGGTAGCATGCGATGCCGCCACCGCGCCTGCCGTGCTGGATGTTTTCAAGCGGCAGGGATTCCAGTACGCGATTCAGATCGGCACCCTCGGCGCCGGCGAGCCGCGCATCACCGTCGAGTGAACAGTGAACAGGGAACAGTGAACGGAAATAACGGCGGGCATGCCGCCGGCTCGTTCCGTTTGCCGTTTGCCGTTTACCGATCACCGTTCACCGATCGCTGGCGTTTGAGCAGCGGCCGCAGCCCTTTCCATATGGTGTCGAGCATCACCGGCTGCGCCGCGGCGGCAGGGTGTATGCCGTCGGCCTGGAACAGGTTGGGCTGGTCGGCGAAGCCTTCCAGCAGGAACGGCACCAGCGGCAGTTTCCTGCTCCTGGCAACCTCGCCGAAGAGGCCCTGGAACTTATCGGCATAAGGCCTGCCGTAATTCGGGGGTATGCGCATGCCAACGAGCAGCACTCGCGCGTTGGCGCGCCGGCAGGCGTCCACGATCGCTTCCAGGTTGCCGCGCACCGTATCGAGGCTGGCGCCGCGCAGGCCGTCATTGGCGCCGAGTTCGACGATGACGAGCGCGGGACGGTGCGTCTTGAGCGCGGCTTCGATGCGGTTGCGGCCGCCGTCGGTGGTTTCGCCGCTGAGGCTGGCGTTGGCTACCTTATAATCCAGTTTTTCCGCGCGCAGACGCCGGGCCAGCAGGCTCACCCACCCTTGCTCCAGGGGCAGGCCATAGGCAGCGGACAGGCTGTCGCCGTACACCAATATGGTTGCGGCGGACGCGGTTGCGGCTGACAACGCCAGCGCGAGAACCACCGCCGTAACCGCGGAACGCATGAGCATGCAGAACAATCAGGCACCCACCATCATCAAGGCCTCGGAACTGGGCAAGCAGGTTACCACCGGCGCCGTCGAATTGACCATTTTGAGCGGCGTGAGTTTCGAAATTTGCGCCGGGGAAGCGGTCGCCATCGTCGGCGTATCGGGGTCGGGCAAGTCCACGCTGCTCGGCCTGCTCGCCGGGCTCGACACGCCGAGCACGGGGACGGTGAAAATCGATGGGCACGAACTGTCCGCGCTCGACGAGGACGGGCGCGCCGAGTTGCGTGGGCGCATGGTCGGCTTCGTGTTCCAGTCTTTCCAGTTGTTGCCGGCGATGACGGCGCTGGAGAACGTGATGCTGCCGCTCGAGCTTGCCGGTGCCGCGGATGCAGAGGCGGCGGCGCGGGCAATGCTGGGACGCGTTGGCCTCGGCGACCGCCTGCGCCACTACCCGAAGCAGCTCTCGGGCGGCGAGCAGCAGCGCGTGGCGATCGCGCGCGCGTTCGTGACGCGGCCCCGGCTGCTGTTCGCGGACGAGCCGACCGGCAATCTCGACGCCGCCACCGGCGCCCAGGTGATCGAGCTGCTGTTCGAGTTGAACCGCGATAGCGGGGCGACGCTGCTGCTGGTGACCCATGATGAAATGCTGACCCGGCGCTGCGATCGCATTCTGCGACTAGCCGGTGGCCAATTGCAGAACGGCAATCATTAGCCGCCAAGACGCCAAGACGCCAAGACGCCAAGAAAGATAATAATTGAACCGCCAAGCGCGCCAAGAACGCCAAGAAGTGCAAAAACAAGATTGAACCGCCGAGCACGCCAAGAAAAACGAAAATGAAACCCAACAACTTTTGTGAGTTTGCATTATGAATTTCGCGCGCGAAATTCATCTGGCGTGGAAGCTCCTCGCGCGCGATTACCGCGCCGGGGAACTCGCGCTGATCGCGTTCGCCATCATCGTCGCGGTCGCGTCCGTCACCACCGTGGGATTTTTCACCGGCCGCGTCAAGCAGGCGCTCGACCAGCAGGCTAACCGGCTGTTGGGGGCCGACATCGTGATTGCCGATTCGCGGCCGCTCGGGCCTGAACTCGAGCAGGGTGCGACGCGCCTCGGGCTGGCGGTGGTTTCCGTCATGCGCTTTCCCAGCATGGCGATACACGGCGACCGCAGCATCCTCAGCGAGGTCAAGGCCGTAGAGCCGGGCTATCCGTTGCGCGGTGAACTGCGCATCACGGAGCGCCTGTTTGCACCCGACCGGCAGGCTGGAGCCATACCCGCGCCGGGAGAAGTCTGGGTCGACGAGCGGCTCTATACCGCACTCGATCTCGGCGGCGGCGGCGGCATCACGCTGGGCCAGCGCGAATTCAGGGTGTCCGCCATCATCACCCAGGAGCCGGGCGTGGAGATGGGCTTTCTGAGCGGCGCGCCGCGGGTCCTGCTCAACGCCGGCGACCTGGATTCCACCGCTCTGATCCAGCCGGGGAGCCGCGTGCGCTATCGCCTGAACATCGCCGGCGGCAACGACGCGCTCGAGCAATACCGCGAGTGGGCGCGGGAACGGCTGCAGCCGGGCCAGCGTCTCGAGGGAATACGGGACGCACGGCCGGAGCTGCGCTCCGCGCTCGAGCGCGCCGAACGGTTTCTCAATCTCGCGGCGCTGACCAGCGTATTGCTGGCGGCGGTGGCGATCGCGCTGGCCACGCGGCGCTACTTGCAGCGCCATCTCGACGGTTGCGCGGTGATGCGCTGTCTCGGCGCCCGCCAGTCCTTGATCACGCGCCTGTACGTCATGCATTTTACGATGCTGAGCCTGCTTGCCGCCGCGGTGGGCGTGGCGCTAGGGGCGACCGCGCAACTGACATTGGCACGGTGGCTGGGGGAAGTCGTGGCCGTGACGTTGCCTGCGCCAGACATCTTGCCCGCCGTCCAGGGCCTGCTGGTGGGATTGCTGCTCCTGCTGGGTTTTGCCCTGCCGCCGTTGCTGGGACTGGCGCAGGTGCCGACGCTGCGCGTGCTGCGACGCGAGCTGGGCGTGCCGAAAGGGTCCGGCGCGCTGGGCTACCTCCTGGGTGCTGGGGTGATCGCGGGCATGATCCTGTGGCAGGCGCAGGAGCTGCGGTTCGGTTTTACGGTGCTCGGCTGGCTGATGCTGGCGATGGCCGCCGCTGCGGTGCTGGCATGGCTGCTCCTGCGCGCGCTGGGGACGTTACGCTCGCGCGGCGTCTCCTGGCGCTTCGGCGTGGCAAGCCTCCAGCGCCGGGCGCTCGGCACCATCCTGCAAGTTGTCGCGCTCGGCCTTGGCGTCATGGCACTGCTCACGCTGACCCTGGTCCACACCGATTTGCTCAGCACCTGGCGCCAGAGCCTGCCGCCGGATGCCCCCAACCGCTTCATCATCAATGTTCAGCGCGACCAGGTCGCGCTGATACGAGACTTTTTTGCCGCAAACGGGCTGCCGGCGCCGGAGATATTTCCGATGGTGCGCGGCCGGCTGGTCAGAATCGGCGAGCGTAGTGTGTCGGCGGAGGATTTCACTGAAGACCGGGCGCGGCGGCTCGTCACACGGGAATTCAACCTGTCATGGGCGCCGCGCATGCGACCCGACAATCGCGTAGTCGCCGGCCACTTCTGGGAGGAGGACACGGCGCGCGTCGAGCAGTTCTCGGTCGAGCGCGGGCTGGCCGAGGCGCTCGGCATCAGGATGGGGGAGGTGCTGACGTTCGATGTCGCGGGAACGCCGGTTGCCGCGGCTGTCACCAGCCTGCGCAGCGTCGAATGGGACAGTTTCAACGTGAATTTCTTCGTGCTGGCCCCGCCCGGCCTGCTCGACGCGTACCCCGCGACCCATGTCACCAGTTTTCACCTGGCGTCCGGCCACGTCGAGTTTCTCAACGCGCTGGTGCGGACGTTTCCCAATATCGTGCTGATCGATATCGCGCACACGCTGGCGCAAGTGCAGCGGATGATCGACCAGGCGGCGCGCGCCGTGCAGTTCGTGTTCCTGTTTACGCTGATCGCCGGTCTGGCGGTGCTCTATGCCGCCGTGGCCAGCACGCAGGACGAGCGGGTCTACCAGGCGACCCTCCTGCGCACCCTCGGCGCCAGCCGGGCGCAGATCCACCGCGTCCACCTGGCAGAATTTGTGCTGATCGGCACGGTGGCGGGCATCGTGGCGGCGGCGGGGGCCACCGGCCTCGCGTACTTCGTCGCCAACCGTTTCCTCCATCTGCAGTACTCGCCCGACCCGGCGGTGTGGCTGATCGGGGTGGCCGGCAGCGCGCTGGGAGTGGCCGTCGCCGGCTGGATAGGCACGCGGCGCGTGCTCGCGGTGCCGCCGCTCAGCGTGCTGCGGGCGCTCGGCTGAGCCCGCTGCTGCTATAATTCACAGGCGATGCCCGATGTCCTGTTCGTGATACTGGCGCTCGCCGTCCTCGCAGCACTGGTGGTGCTGATCGTGAGGCTGGCAGGCCACGCCGCCGCGGTAAAAGGACTCGAGGGTCAGGTAGCCCGGGCGCTCGAGGAAAAGCACCGGGCCATGCTGACGGACCTCCACGGCGGCCTCGCGCAGCAGTCCGACCGCCTCACCGCGCGCCTCTCCAACGAGCTCAACCAGACCCGCGACTCCCTGCACCGGCTGCAGCTGTCGCTTGGCGCCAGCCTCGGCGAGACCACCGACAAGCTGAACGCCAGGATCGACCAGCGCCTGGAGCAGATCTCGGGCAAGGTCAACGAGCGGCTCGACGAGGGCTTCAAGAAGACCAACGAGACGTTCGTCAACGTCATGCAGCGCCTCGCCACCATCGACGAGGCGCAGAAGAAGATCGAGACTCTCACCGGCAGCGTGGTAAGCCTGCAGGAGCTGCTCGGCGACAAGCGTTCGCGCGGGGCTTTCGGCGAAGTGCAACTGGAGGCCCTGGTGCGGAACGTGCTGCCGAACCAGGCCTTCGAAATGCAGTACACGCTGTCCAACGGAATGCGCGTGGACTGCGTGCTGAAGCTGCCCCCGCCGACGGGCCTGGTTTGCGTGGACTCGAAATTTCCCCTCGAGAACTACAAGCTGATGCTCGACCCCAAGGCCAACGAGGCCGACCGGGCGATGGCGCAGAAGGCGTTTCGCCTCGACGTACGAAAGCACGTCGATGCGATCGCCTCGAAATACATCATCGACAACGAGACCTCGGACGGCGCGGTGATGTTCGTGCCGGCGGAGGCGGTGTTCGCCGAGATCCACGCCTACCATTCCGAGGTGGTGGACTACGCCATCGGCAAGCGGGTGTGGATCGTGTCGCCGACCACGCTGATGGCGGTGCTCAACACCGCGCGCGCGGTGCTGAAGGACGTCGAGACGCGCAAGCAGATTCACGTCATCAAGGAAGCGCTGGCACGCTTGGCCGTGGAGTTCGGCAGATTCGACGACCGTTTGAAGAAGCTCGCCGACCACATCCGCCAGGCGCACGAGGACGCGGAGCGGATACAGATCACCGGGGGCAAGATCGCGCAGCAGTTCCAGCGCATTGAAGCGGCAGAGCTGGAACCGCCGGAAGGCGCGCGGCTCAAAGTCGTCGAGCGGCGGGACGACGGCACGACAAAGTGACCCCTCCCGTCATCATGTTCGAGGCCCTCAGAAGCTGGCGCCGGGAAAGAATACTTAAACGGTCCGCCCTCGACGCAGCGCAGTGGCGCGCGGTGCTCGAGCGCTATCCCTTCACCCGCGCGCTGTCCGTGGACGAGCGCACCCGGCTGCGCGACAAGGTGGTGCTGTTTTTGCACGAAAAGTCGATATCCGGCGCGGGCGGGCTCGTGCTGCGTGACGAGATGCGCCTGTGCATCGCAGCCCAGGCCTGCATGCTGGTGCTCAACCTCGACTTCGACTGCTACCGCGGATGGGTAGAAGTGATCGTCTATCCGGACGAATTCGTCGCGAAGTACGAATACATGGATGAGGACGGCGTCGCGCACCAGGTCGAGGAACCGATGACGGGAGAATCCTGGCTCGCCGGGCCGGTGATCCTGTCCTGGGCCGATGCCGCGCTGCGCGACGACGAGCCCGCCTACAACGTGGTGATCCACGAGTTTGCGCACAAGCTCGACATGCTGAACGGGGACGCCAACGGCTATCCGCCGTTGCACCCCGGCATGGACCGCCGGGTGTGGTCCGACGCTTTCGGCGCCGCCTACGAAGATTTCCGCGGCCGCGTGGAGCGCCGGGCTGCCACCGGGATCGACTCCTATGCGGCGGAGAACCCGGCCGAGTTCTTCGCGGTGCTGAGCGAGGCGTTTTTCGAGACACCCGGCGCGGTGCTTGCGGAATACCCGGGGGTCTATCGGCAGCTCGCCGCCTTCTATCGCCAGGACCCGGCGGGGCGGCTGGAAGGGAAGATTTGAGTTTTAACTGTTCAATTTTGAATTGGGTGCCACCCCCCTTATCCGAATTCAACACTTAACATTCAACTTTCAAAATTGATTTCCCTCAATTCATCGCTCGCCAACACCAAGTCGAAGACCCTGCTGTTCGGCGGCTTCGGGCTGCTGCTGGCGGCGCTCACCGCGCTGATCGCGCTCGGCCTCGGGCGCAGCGAATCGTTCAACAGCCGGATCAACGCGCTTACCGAGGCCCAGGGGCGCAAGATCGGCACGGTGTCCGAGCTGTTCCTCGGCAACGGCCGGCGCGCGGCGCTGATCGACAAGCTGTTCGCGGCCGAAACGGCGGCGGCACGGCAGGCCGTGCAGGTCGAGTACCGGGCGGCGCTCGCCGGTTACGCGCGCGCGGTGGACAAGCTGCGCTCGTTGCAGGTTGCGCCGGCCGAGTTGGCCGCGCGCGACGAAGCGATCGCCGCGGCCGGGGCCGCCCTGGCGCTGGGCGAAAAAACCGTCTCCCTCCTGATGCAAGGCGAGATCGCGCCCGCGTCGGAAATCAACCTCACGCAGGCGGTGCTCGCCGACAGCCGTTTGCAGGAAACGCTGTACCTGGTGCTGGAATCCAACCACGCGCAGACCGCACAGTCCATCGCCGCCGCGAACCAGGGCATGCGCCACGGTTTCCTGCTGATCGGCGCGGGCGGCATTCTGACGCTGCTGGCGGGCATCGTGATCGCGCTGCTGGTGATCCGCATCGTTGCCAGTACCGCAGCCAAACTCGAGCGCGAGAAGGAGCTGGCCGAGGTCACCCTGCACTCGATCGTGGACGGGGTGATCACCACTGACGCCGCGGGCCGCGTCGAGTATCTGAACCCGGTGGCCGAGCAGCTCCTCGGCTGGAGCAGCGCGCAGGCGGCGGGCCAGCCGCTCGCCCAGGTCTACCGCGTGCTCGACGAACGCAGCGGCAAGCCGATCGAGCCGCTGCCATTCAGCCACGCTTCGGCGGCGGGAGAGCCGGAGCAGATCGCGGTGCGGCTGGTGGACCGCAGCGGGCGCGAGTGCCCGGTGCGTTACTCGCACGCGCCGATTCGCGGCCGCGACGGCACCGTGCACGGCAAGATCGTGGTGTTCCACGACGTGAGCCAGGTGCGCGCCATGGCCCAGCAGCTCCTCTGGCAGGCGAGCCACGACGCGCTCACCGGGCTGGTCAACCGTCGCGAGTTCGAGCGGCGCCTGACCGACCTGATCGAGACTGCCAAGTCGCAGCGCCGCGAGCACGCGCTGCTGTTCATGGATCTCGACAATTTCAAGGCGGTGAACGACACCTGCGGCCATAGCGCGGGCGACGAGCTGCTGCGGCAGCTCACCACCATCATGATGACGCGCATGCGCGGCAGCGACACGCTGGCGCGCCTGGGTGGCGACGAGTTCGGCGCGCTGCTGGAGGCGTGCCCGCTCGACCACGCGCTGCGTATCGCCAACGGCGTGCGCGAGACGGTGCGGGAGTTCCGCTTTGTGTGGGAGGGCAAGACCTTCAGCGTCGGGGTCAGCATCGGCCTGATGCCGCTCGATGCCGCGAGCGGAGACATCATCCAGGTGCTGGCCGCGGCCGACGCGTGCTGCTACGAAGCCAAGAACCGGGGGCGCGACCGGGTGCAGGTCTACCACCCGGCCGATCCGGCCGCCGGCGGCAAGCACGAGGAGCTGCAAATCGTGTCGCAAATCAACCGCGCGTTCGAACTCGGCCAGTTCCGCCTCTACCGCCAGCGCATCGCGCCGCTCGACGGCGTGCCGCGCCACGAGCCGCATTACGAAGTGCTGATACGCATGGTGGACCGCGCCGGCAACCTGATACCGGCCACCGGCTTCATGCCGGCCGCCGAGCGCTACAACCTGCTGACGTCAATCGAGCGCTGGGTGGTGAGCTCGCTGGTGGAGTTCCTGCACCGGCAGTGGACGGCAGGCGCGATTCCGCGCGAGCCGCAGAGCAGCGGCGAGCGCGGCTTCTACTCAGTCAACATTTCGGGGGCGAGCATCAACGACAAGAGCTTCCCCGATTTCATACGCAACCTGCTGACGCGCTACCAGCTGCCGAGCGGCCTGCTGTGCTTCGAGATCACCGAGACCACCGCCATCTCGAACCTGTCGAAGGCGGCGGAATTGATGCACGAACTGAAGGGCATGGGCTGCCGCTTCGCGCTCGACGATTTCGGCACCGGCATGTCCTCGTTCGCCTATCTCAAATATCTGCCGGTGGACTTCCTCAAGATCGCGGGCGTGTTCATCAAGGACATGGTCAACGACCCGATGGATAACGCCATCGTGGAGTCCATCAACCGCATCAGCCACATCCTGGGGATGCGAACGGTAGCGGAGTCCGTGGAGGACGCGGCGACACTCAGCCGCATCACGGAGCTGGGAATCGACTACGCCCAGGGTTATTTCGTCGCGGAACCCGAGGCGCTCGACAGCCAGCCGGCGCAGCAGCAGGCCGCCCTGTTCGCGTGAGGAGGCGCGCGCGATGAGCGAGCAGTACCTGCTCGCGGCGGACGTCGGCGGCACCAAGGCGGCCGTGGCGCTCGCGGTTGCCGGCGCCCGGCCGGAAGTCGTCGCCCAGCACGTCTATGCCTGCCAGGAATTCGCAGGACTGCAGCCGATACTGGAGAGTTTCCTGCAGCAGCCAGTAGTGGCGGGGCATCGCGGGGCGATCGCTGCCGCCTGCTTTTCGGTGGCCGGGCCGGTTACCTACAACAGCACGACGCTGACCAACCTGGGATGGAAGATCAACGGCAACGCGCTGGCCGTCGAGCTGCGGCTGCCGGAAGTGCGGCTGATGAATGATTTCGCGGCGGCCGGCCGCGGTATCGGCCAGCTCGCGCCCGGCGAGATCGAAACGCTGCAGGCGGGAAATCCGGTGGCGCAGGCGGCCCGGCTTATCATCGGCGCGGGCACCGGGCTCGGCGTAGGGCTGCTGACCTGGCAGGACAACGGCTACACGGTGCACCCGTCGGAAGCGGGTCACGCCGATTTCGCGCCGGTGGACGAGCTGCAGGACCGGCTGCTCACGCACCTGCGCCGCAGCTTCGGGCGGGTATCCTACGAGCGGGTGGTGTCGGGACCGGGCTTGATGCGCATCTTCAGCTTCCTCCAGGAAAGCGGTGCGGGCAGCCCCTCGAAGCAGTTGCAGGAAGCATCGAAGCAGCGCGCGGACACGGCGGAAGTCATCGCGAAGTTTGGCATGGCCAGGCTCGATCCCCTGGCGGTGCGCACACTCGATCTCTTTGTCTCGATCTACGGCGCGTTTGCCGGCAACCTGGCGCTCACCGCACTGGCGCGCGGCGGGGTTTACGTGTCCGGCGGCATTGCGCCGAGGATCGCCCCCAAGCTGAAGGACGGCGCCTTCCTGCGCGCTTTTATGCAGAAGGGCCGCTTCAGCGACCTGCTGGCGGCGATGCCGGTGCGCGTGGTGATGAACCCGCACGTCGGGCTTCGCGGCGCGCTGCTGGAAGCGGCCACCATGCGCAGCTAAGTTGAATAAACTCCTGGGCGATCGTACGGCGTTATTGCGCCAATGCCTCGATGCGCTCCGCTGTCGCCGGGTGCGAGGAATAGTAGTCGCTGACCGGATGGCGCTCGCGGCGGCCCTGCGGACCCCTGGCTACGTCCCCGTCGCGGGTGCGGTGGGCGGCTTCCAGCCTCGCCAGCATGTCGCCCAGGCGGCGCGGTGCTATGCCGTTGGCATTTAGCATTGCCGCGGCGAACCGATCGGCCTCGCGCTCGTGGTCCCGGGAGTAGCGAGCCTGCAGTATCAGGACCGGAAATCCTGCGGCGACGCTGCTGACGTCGCCCAGATACCAGGCGACCACGAAAGCGACGATCGAGCCCTGTATCAGCATGCGCAAGCTGTGCCGCCGGTCGAGATGCCCCAGTTCGTGCGCCAGTACCGCGATGATTTCCTCGTCGTGACCCGCAAGCTCCACCAGTTCGTCGGTGATCACGATGGTGCCGTCCGGCAGCGCCAATGCATTGGCGCCGATACCCCCGCCGTCGCGGAAAACGATCTCGTGCCGGGCTTTCGCACCCCCTGGCGCCACCAGCTTGTCGAAGGACTCGCGCAACGTCTGTTGCCGCGCAGCCGGCAATGCCGTCGGCTTCAGGACGGCGCGATCGAGAAATTGCAGAGTGCCGCTGCCTAGTTGCGCCAGCAGCTTTTCCGGGACCTTGAAGGCTATCCACTCCGACAAGGCGGGCAGGCCCCAGTGGTAACCGGCCCCCAGCGCCGCCACCGTGATGATCACCGCCGCCAACGCCGCGCGCCAGCGCTGCTGCAATTGCACTACCCAGCCGTCGCTATGGCCGCCGTGCCTGAGCAAAGCGTCGAAGGCCGCATGATTGCGCACCTCACAATGCGCGCCACCGGGGAACGATATCAGGCGCGGAGCGGCGCCCATCGGCTCCGATACCCGCAACGCGGCGAGCGGCTCGTCGCGATCAACGGTGCCGCCACGGACGCGCAGGCGATCGCCGGCAAGGGTCAGCATGACCGGGTGTATCCGCGCCGTCTGCCCGTCGAAATAATTGGCCGCCACTGGCGGCAGGTCAGAAGGAGATGTCGACATCGAATACGTCGGCGGTTTCCTCGCCCAGCGCGCTGACCGCGCGCTCCTGCGCGGCGAGAAACTCGTCCAGATCGCTCGTCGCGGCCAGGGCCATATGCGTCAGCCGGTAACGGGCGAGGCGGATATCGGCGAACGGCTTGTACAGGCCGAGCGTCAGGACGATGCCGAGGAAGTTGGTGAGGGTGATCGCGAACAGGTCGCGGGCTCGGACCTGGCTCCGGAATGCATGCGGCCCGAGCGCGGTGTGGTTCCAGACGAGATTCTGCATGCGCGCGGAGAACCAGGGGCCTATGACCAGGAACAGCAGCAAGTAGAACACAATGATAGCCAGGAATATCGTGCCCATGAGCGCGGACCGTGTTTGGGGGTCCGCCGCGTAGGCGACGCTCGCGACAGCCGCTGCCACCAGCAGCAGGACGCCCAGGAATACCACGCCGAATACCACCAGGTAGATGCGGTAAAACTGCCCTGCGCTGGCGTCGAAACGGAACGAGGCGTCGCCGAAGCGGCTGCTGTTGTGCTGATAGCGTTTGATTTCGCGGTGCGCCAGCGGCATCATCAGGCCCAGGGTGACGTAGGCAACGACGGGCCACAGCAGGAATGCCTGATACGCGCCGCCGACCGTTCCGGCAAACCGGAAACGCAGGCCGCGATAGCTGCTGTTTTGCAGCTTGAAACACAGCGACCGCTGGATCAGCCAGGGAAAAACGGCCAACAGCCCTGCCAGGACGATCAAGCCCAGCGCCACGCTGAAATAGCCGATCACGTTGTAGGCCACCAGCAGGCCGACGGCGATGAGGCGGCCCTTGAGTATGGCCTTGGGGTCGCCGTGAAAATCGAAGCCGTTGCCGCCGATAGCAGTGTTGCGATAAAAATACTGCAGCCGGCGCACCTTGGCCCACGCCGAATAAATCCCGAGAGTGAGAATTGTCAACGCCAGATTGACGATCCAGATCCGGAAATATTCCCCGCCCCGGCCCGTAAACTCAATGGGCCGTGCGGGCGCCGCGCCCGGTGTCGGATTCATAAGGGGCCGCTTTCGAACGTTTTCAGCTCGCCTTCCGTGTTGATGTTGCTGAACGCCGCCGCCTGATCGTCGAAGGCGACTTCGACGACCTTGAGCTTCGCGTACCAGGCGTCGATCTTGCGCCCGCCGCCGGCGAGATAATCGCCAAGGCCCGGCAGCACGCTGCGGCGGCACAGGCAGAAAACGGGGTGCGGCTGGTCCCCGGTTCTGGCGACCGCGATCTCCGCCCGGTTCTGTTCCAGCGCGGCACGCAGCCGCTCGACGAGGTCGCGCGGCAGGAACGGCGAATCGCAGGGGACGGTGGCGACGAGATCGTGCGCGGCTTCCTGCAGTCCCCGATGCAGCCCGGCCAGCGGGCCGGCGAAGCCGCCGATCGCATCGGGTATGACGCGGCGGCCGAAGCGCCGGTAGGTCTCGAGGTTCTGGTTGGCGTTGATCAGGACCTCGTCCACCTGCGGCGCGAGACGCTCGATCACCCACTCGATCATCGGCTTGCCGCGCAGCGGCTGCAGCCCCTTGTCAACACTGCCCATGCGGCGGCCTTTCCCACCGGCCAGGATCACTCCCGTGATCAATGTTGAGTGTTGAGTGTTGAGTGTTGAATTAGCCAAACCGCAACCGTCCCGGGAAACTCAAAACTCAAAACTCAAAATTCAACATTCGTCAAGAGCATCACGCTAACATGGTTTGCGTGATGCTCTTGACGAAGCGGTGCTTGCCGGTGAATAGCAGGTAATGCTTGTTCACCGCGCGGCCGAGCATGGTGATGCCGACCCGGGAGGCGATCTGGTGGCCCATTTCGGTCAGTCCCGAGCGCGACACCAGGAACGGCACCCGCATCTGGGCGGCCTTGATCACCATTTCGGATGTGAGGCGGCCGGTGGTGTAGAAAATCTTGTCCGAACCGTCCACGCGGTCGAGCCACATCTGCCCGGCGATGGCGTCCACGGCGTTGTGGCGGCCGACATCCTCGACGAAGTAGAGGATTTCCGCGCCGGCGGCGAGCGCGCAGCCGTGCACCGCGCCGGCGCTCTTGTAGATCGTCTCGTGGCGCCGCACGGTATCGAGCAGGGCGTAGAGCGTTTCCTCGGAGAGCCCGACGTCGTCGCGGAGCTTGATGGAGTCGATTTCCTCCATCAGGTCGCCGAAGACCGTCCCCTGGCCGCAGCCGGTGGTGACGGTGCGCTTCTTGAGCTTGTCCTTCAGTCCCTTTACGCCCTTGCGAGTCGTGACGGCGACCGAGTTGGTTTCCCAGTCCACCTGCACGGCTGCGATTTCCTCGACGGCGCCGACCAGTCGCTGGTTGCGGAGGTAGCCGATGGTCAGTGCCTCCGGCGCCTGGCCGAGCGTCATCAGGGTGACGATTTCGCGCTTGTCGAGATAGAGAACGAGAGGGTGCTCTCCCGCGATCGGCGTGGGCACCGCTTCGCCGCGCTCGTTGATCGCATCGACCTCGAACGTCAGCGGCCGGCTGGCGCTGGTGAGCTGGGGGCGGTAGGGCGTATCCATTTCAACGCGGAACGATGAACGCGGAACGCGGAACAGCATGCCGTTCATCATTCATCGTTCATCATTCATCGTTCCGGTGGCGTCAGCCGCCGATGTAGGACATCTCGATTTTCTGCAGCCGGGTGGTCTGGCTGGTGCGGATCTCGGAATAACGGTCGGACCGCTTCGACCAGATCGCCGCAACCGTGTCGCGAATCTCGCCGTCGGAGGCGCCGCCGCGAAGCAGGGCGCGCAGGTCGTGGCCGGCGGTCGCGAACAGGCAGGTGTAGAGCTTGCCTTCGGTGGAGAGGCGCACGCGGGTGCAGTCGCGGCAGAACGCCTGGGTGACCGATGCGATCACGCCGATCTCGCCGCTGCCGTCGCGGTAGCGCCAACGTTCCGCGACTTCCCCCGTGTAATTGGGGTCAATCTGCTCGAGCGGGAACTCGCGGTCGATCATGGACACGATCTCGCGCGCCCTGACGACGTCGTCCATGCGCCAGCCGTTGGTATGGCCGACGTCCATGTACTCGATGAAGCGCAGGACGTGCCCGCTGCCGCGGAAAAACCGCGCCATCGGCAGGATGTCGTTCTCGTTCTCGCCGCGCTTGACCACCATGTTGATCTTGACCGGCGCGAGTCCCGCCGCCGCGGCTGCGTCGATTCCCTCCAGTACTTTTGCGACCGGGAAATCCACGTCGTTCATGCGGCGGAACACCGCGTCGTCCAGCGCATCGAGGCTGACGGTGACGCGCCGCAGGCCGGCATCCTTGAGCGCGCGCGCCTTCTGCTTGAGCGTCGAGCCGTTGGTGGTCAGCGTGAGGTCGAGGCCGGGGATGCACGACAGCAGCCCTATCAAATGCTCGAGGTTGCGCCGGACCAGGGGCTCGCCGCCGGTGAGTCGGATTTTCTCGACGCCGAGCCCGGTAAAGATGCGTGCGGCCCGGGCGATTTCCTCGAACGTGAGGATTTCCTTGCGATCGAGGAACTGATAGTCCTTGCCGAACACTGCCTTCGGCATGCAGTAGATGCAGCGGAAATTGCAGCGGTCGGTGACCGAGATGCGCAGGTCGCGCAATGCCCGCCCCCGCCGGTCGCGCGGCGCGGGTGTCACCGCAGCGTTTTGAGCATTCAGCATTAGGCCGGCTTGGGGCTACCTTCGTATGCTTGCGATTATCGCTCACGAGCCGGCCTCCCGGCAAGGAAAACACTGTTTGCAAATCAAGTATTTGGATGTGTTTCCTGTTGCGCGGCGCCGGCTCCGGGCGCACAATGCCTGCATGGTCGAAAACGCCGGCCCGAGCCGCAATGCGCCGTACCCCATCGCCGTCATCATGGAGCGGGTGAAGCTCGCCAATCGCTGGGAGACCGAGCGCTGGGACGCGAAGGGGGTCGTGCGCGACGTGATGCCGGCGGGCAGCGGCGAGCGCGTCATCGTCAGCGATGAAAACCTCACGCAAATCCTGTTTCCCGGGCTGACGCTCAGGCTGCATCCCGACGAGGCGGAAGGCTATATCTACAACATCACCTCGCCGCAGCCCAAGATATTCATCATGTGGCGCATGCGCGACGAAATCGCGCGGCCGGAATCGCTCTCCGTCAGCTACCACGAGGGCGCGCGCTGGATGGACGCGGAAGAATGCGTGGGCGGCGTGGCGCTCCCGCCCGATCTGTTGTCGTGGATCGCCGAGTTTGCCGCCGAGCACTACCGGCCGGAACCGAAGAAAAAGGTGCGCTATGCCGGCAGCAAGGACAAAGGTGTGGCATCGCGCCGCGGAGGGGCGACATGACCCCCGGACCTGACGAGATCAAGACCCAGGATCAGGAGGGTACTGAGCCGGAGCCGTTTCTCTCGCGCTGGTCGAGGCGGAAGGAGGAAGCGCTGCGCTCACCCCCGGAGCCGGCGCCGAAAACAACGGCGGACCCCGAGACGCCAGCACCGGAGCTGCCGCCGCTCGACACGCTGACGCCGGAGTCCGACTTTCGCGCCTTTTTCCGTCCCAAGGTGGACGAGGACGTGCGTCGCGCGGCGTTGAAGAAGCTCTTCAGCGACCCCCATTTCAACCTGATGGACGGGCTCGACGTCTATATCGACGACTACAGCAAGTCTGAGCCCATCCCGGCGGCGATGCTGGCGGGCCTCAAGCAGGCGCAGAACATCCTGCAATGGGCCAAAGAGGACGAGGAGAAGCGCGCACAGGACAAGCTGAAGCAGAAGGCATCAGCGCCAGCGATCGAGCAGCCCGCATCACAATCCGCGCCGGAACCCGGTGTCCAGGCAAATGCGCCAGACGCTGCACCTGCGTCACCCGACGGCTCGGGCGGACCGGTAAAGTCCTAGTGTCCTGAATCGCGTGTCGCTGAACAAAAGATGCCGACAATTGACGACGCGCCGGAACGTGGAGCAGGGGCCCGCTTGCGGGATGCGACCGTGCAGGCGCGTGTGAGGACCGCGCATTCCGGCGCTCCCTTGTCCCGCTCCGGGGTCGCATCCAAGCACACACCGCTTGGAACCTGCTCCGCCCTGCGCGGGACACTTTGTCGCAAATCCTCGCCAGGTGGCCAACCTGGCTGCGGTTTGCTTCGCGTCTGGCGCCAATTTCGACACTTTTGTCGAGCCCGGCGCGTCGACAAGTTGACGGACTTATCAACGAACTAGCGACTCAGGACACTAACGCTGCGCAGCGCTTTTCGTTACGCTGCGCGATCCTCAAGCATCCACTCGCAGATCTCAAGGCGGTTCGCGCCGGACGCATGGCCAAGGACAAGCTCATCTGCAACTGCAACGGCACCATGCCGCTCGACGGCAAGGCGCTGGCGCGCGCGCTCAAGCTCGGCGCGGCGCCCAACGTCAATACCGAGCTCTGCCGCCGGCACCTGGTGTCGTTCGAAGCTGCGGTGAAGAACGGCAACGATCTCGTGGTGGCCTGTACCCAGGAAGCGCCACTGTTCAGCGAGCTGCACGACACGCTGAAAGGCAGCGCTGGCATCCAGTTCGTGAATATCCGCGAGGCCGCGGGATGGTCGGCCGACGCGGCACGCGCGACGCCGAAGATCGCGGCGCTGCTCGCGCTCGCCGATCTGCCGGAGCCCGAGCCGGTGCCGGTGGTTTCCTACAAATCCGGCGGCAGCCTGCTGATTATCGGGCCGGGTGCGGCAGCGTTGCAGTGGGCCGACCGACTGTCAGAGCAGCTCGCGGTAAGCGTGCTGGTGACCGAGGGAGGGGATAGCCACGAGCTGCCCTCGGTGCGCAGTTACCCCGTGCTTTCCGGAAAGCCGCGCGCTGTAACCGGGTATCTCGGTGCGTTCCAGGTCGAGTGGGAGCAGGTGAACCCGATAGATCTCGATACCTGCACCCGCTGCAACGCCTGCATACACGCCTGTCCCGAGCAGGCAATCGATTTCTCCTACCAGATCGATCTCGACAAGTGCAAGGCGCACCGCCAGTGCGTGAAAGCCTGCGGCGAGATCGGCGCGGTCGATTTCGAGCGCAAGGAAACGCAACGCAGCGAACGCTGCGACATGGTTCTCGACCTGTCGCGCGAGCCGCTGCTCAAGTTGTCGCAGCCGCCCCAGGGATATTTCGCTCCCGGTCGTGATCCGCTGGAGCAGGCGCTCGCCGCGCAACAGCTGATGAAGTTCGTTGGCGAGTTCGAGAAGCCGAAGTATTTCGAATACAAGGAAAAAATCTGCGCCCACGGTCGCTCCAACATCACCGGTTGCACCAAGTGCATCGACCTCTGCTCGACGCGCGCGATCTCGAGCGACCTCGACGAGAACCGGATCAAGGTCGAGCCGCACCTGTGCATGGGGTGCGGCGGTTGTGCGGCGGTGTGTCCTTCGGGCGCGATGACCTATGCCTACCCGCGGGTCTCCGATATGGGCGCGCGGATCAAGACCGTGCTGCAGGTCTACCGGGAGGCCGGGGGCGAGGGCGCGTGCCTGCTGTTTCACAACACGACGGACGGGCGCGAGCTCATCGCCCGCCTGGCGCGGCGCGGCAAGGGGCTGCCGGCCCACGTGATTCCGCTCGAAGTGTTTCACATCGCCTCGCTCGGGCTCGACCTGATGCTGGGCAGCATCGCACTAGGGGCGGCGCAGTTCATCGTGCTTTCGTCAGGCGCGGAGCCTGCGGAATACCGCGAGGCGCTCGAGCGGCAAATGGGTTATGCGCGGGAAATCATGGCCGGGCTGGGACTGGGCGACGGGCGTTTCCGGTTGGTCGAGGCCGGCAACCCGGCTGCACTGGAGCAGGCGGTGTGGGCGGGGGAGAAGCCGCGCACGCTGACGCCGGCTACGTTCAACCTCTCGAACGAGAAGCGCACCACGCTCGACTTCTCCTTTGAACACCTGCTGCGGCATGCGCCGGTGCGCACGGAGCAGGTCGCGCTTTCCGCTGGCTCGCCCTATGGCGCGATCGAGGTGGACCGGCAGAAATGCACCCTGTGCCTTGCCTGTGTCGGCGCCTGTCCGGAGGGCGCCCTCATCGACGCCAAGGACCGGCCGCAGTTGAAGTTTATCGAGCGCAACTGCGTGCAATGCGGGTTGTGCGTAAAGACCTGCCCCGAAGACGCTATCGCGCTGAAGCCGCGGCTGCTGCTGACTGCGGCAGCGACGCAGGCCGTGGTACTCAACGAGGACCAGATCTTCGCCTGCGTGCGCTGCGGCAAGCCGTTTGCCAACCAGCGTATCATCGACAACATGCTCGGCAAGCTCGGCTCGCACTCCATGTTCCGCGACCCTGCCGCGCTGCGCCGCTTGCAGATGTGCCAGGATTGCCGCGTGGTGGACATGTTCGAGAAGGGCGGCGACGGCACGATCTTCGATACCACCGGGAAGGGTTGAAGCATTGGCGGGCGAGCTCGAGGCCGACAGCGATGCCGCGGGAGTGCTCGAAGCGGAGGATCGCGCGCGCGCCAATTTCTACGGCCTGATCAGCCGGCTCTTCTATGCGCCGGCGGATCCGAACCTGCTGGCGGAAATCTGCCGCAGCGGTGAGGCCGGGGAGAGCAGCGGCGGATTGCACGCGGCGTGGCGCGGGCTGCAGGAAGCCTGCCGCAGCGCCTACCCGGTGATCGTGCGGCAGGAGTACGACAACCTGTTCGTCGGCGTCGGCCGGGCGGCGGTTACGCCTTATCTGTCCGGTTACGCCGAAGCGTCGGGTCCCGATCGCTACCTGGTCCGTTTGCGTGAGCTACTTGCCGCCTGGAGTCTGGGGCGGCGGGAAGGCGTGTTCGAAGTGGAGGACCACCTCTCGGGGGTCAGCGATGTCATGCGCTGGCTGATCCAGGAGCAACGCCCACTGGAACAACAGCGCGAGTTCTTCGATAGTTTTGTGTATCGCGGCGCTATTCCCTTTTGTGCTGCAGTGCAAAAGACACCGTCGGCCAGCTTTTACAGGCCAGTTGCGGCGTTTGCCGCTTCATTTTTCGAGCTGGAAAAGAGGGCGTTCGAGATGGTCGACCTGGCGTGAGCAGGGGTCAGTTGGTAATCGTTCTCAATAGCGGGCGATTCAGCGTATTAGGACTGATTCTCATTCCGTAATTGTAGCGTTTGTTCTTGATTTGCACCGTTTTGAAGCGTAAATTTTTCACAGTTGAAACATCCTATCGGCTTCCTAAAAGGAGGATGTGATGAAAGTCCCAGCATCCAAGCTTTCCCGCCGTAATTTCCTGTTGGCCGCCGGTGCCGGTGGCGTCGTTACCGCGGCGGCCATCGCCGGCAAGAGTCCTCCCGCGCAGCCCAAGAAAGCTGAAGCCGTGAGCGGATCGAAGGGCTATCACCTCACGGATCACATCCGCAAGTATTACGGCACCACCAAAGTCTGAGGGGAATTCCATGCTGCTCACCAGAAAATCCACGGGTCATTCCGCCACCTCCAGCCGGCTCGCCCGCTCGGTTTCGGGAATGCTCGGCAAGACCATAGACCGCCGCACTTTCCTGCGGCGCTCGGGCATCGCGCTCGGCGCGGGGGCGGTTGCCTCGCAGCTGCCGTTCAACATCGTCGACAAGGCGGAAGCCGCGCAAACGACCGGCGCCAGCATCGAAGTCAAGCGCACGATCTGCACCCACTGCTCCGTCGGCTGCGCCATCGACGCCGTGGTGCAGAACGGCGTGTGGATTCGCCAGGAGCCGGTGTTCGATTCGCCGATCAATCTCGGTGCGCACTGCGCGAAGGGCGCCTCGATCCGCGAGCACGGCATGGTGCACGACTCGCACCGCTTGAAGAGCCCGATGAAGCTCGTCGGCGGCAAATGGCAGAAAGTGAGCTGGGACCAGGCGCTGAAAGAAGTGAGCGACAAGCTGCTCGCCATCCGCAACGACAAGGTGAAGGGCGGCCCCGATGCGACGTTCTGGATCGGCTCCTCCAAGCACAGTAACGAGCAGGCCTATCTGTTCCGCAAGTTCGTGTCCATGTTCGGCACCAACAACATGGACCACCAGGCGCGCATCTGCCACTCGACCACGGTCGCGGGCGTCGCGAACACCTGGGGCTACGGCGCGATGACCAACTCCTACAACGACGAGCAGAATTCGAAGTGCATTCTATTCTTCGGCAGTAACGCGGCGGAGGCGCACCCGGTTTCCATGCTGCATACGCTGCACGCCAAGGAGAACGGCGCCAAGGTGATCGTGGTGGATCCGCGCTTTACCCGCACCGCGGCCAAGGCCGACACCTATTACCGCATCCGCTCGGGCACCGACGTGGCGTTCCTGCACGGCATGCTCCATCACATCTTCAAGAACGGCTGGGAAGACAAGAAATACATCAACGACCGCGTCTACGGCATGGACAAGGTGCGCGAAGAAGCCGCCAAGTGGACGCCGGACAAGGTGGAAGAAGTGACCGGCATGAAGGAAGCCGAGGTGCGTGATGTCGCGGAGTCGATGGCCAAGAACCGCCCCAGCACCATCGTGTGGGCGATGGGCCAGACTCAGCACACCAACGGCAACGCGATCGTGCGCGCTTCGTGCATCCTGCAACTGGCGCTTGGCAACGTCGGCGTGTCCGGCGGCGGTTG
>Ga0184627_10000211_pt1 | contig 25929 bp, 24 predicted proteins | sample PLM3_127_b1_FD_133150 | JGI IMG/M metagenome (GOLD analysis project Ga0184627, IMG submission 133150) | Groundwater sediment microbial communities from an aquifer in East River, Colorado, USA - PLM3_127_b1 | ecosystem: Environmental > Terrestrial > Soil > Riparian zone | place: USA: East River... | reverse complement strand
TCCCTCGAAACGCTGACACCAACCCGGAGTTCAAGGATTACAAGATTGAATTTCCTCTGGACCTTCATTGCGAAGGCATCGGTTCAACAGGTTGGGATTGGGTCGCTAAACGATCTCGTTGGGTCGGCTTCGACTTCGACAGCATTGTGGGCCATGCGACTGGCGTGGGTGTCACCAAAGAAGAACTCGATAAGGTTCGTGATGCCGCGCGTAATCTGGGTTATGTCGAAGCTAGACGTTCCACCGGAGGCGCTGGTCTGCATCTTTATGTGATGTTCGAGGATGATCCTGCCTTTGACACGAAAAACCATACCGAGCACGCCGCTCTAGGACGATACATTTTGGGCCTGATGAGTCGTGACGCTGGATACAATTTCCAGAATCAACTGGATGTATGCGGTGGCAATCTATGGATTTGGCACCGCAAGTCCAGCAAGGTTAATGATGGGCTGAAACTGTTAAAGCCGGCAACTGGTCTTTTCCCTTCAGATAAGATGGACCAAAGCTGGAAGGATCATATCGCCGTCATTCAAGGTAAGCAAGCTAGAGTCCGAATGCCGGATACCTTGGTCTCTGAACAAGATCAAGACCCATTCGAGCAACTAACGTCGGCCCACCGCCGGGTGAAGCTAGACGAAAAGCACAATCTGATTTTGGACGAAATCCGGCGAATGGGTATTATCTGCAATTGGTGCCCGGATCATTACCTTCTTCAAACGCACACGCACGCTTTCGCCCGGCTGATGGGACGAAAAGAAGAGCTTAATCTGGAAGGGGTTTTTCAGACTAGCAGCCAGGGTAAGGATTTGAAGACGGCCAATTGTTTTGCTTTTCCTCTGGACTTCGGCGGTTGGAAGATTTTCCGATTTGGTCCCGGCACTGGTGAATCACCGACTTGGGAGCAAGACGGTAAAGGATGGACCACTTGCGGGTTCAACGTGCGACCGTCTTTCAAGGCAGCCGCACGCGCCCTGGGCGGCAAGCAACTTAAAAGGGGCGGATACGAATTCGAGAGCATTGAAAAGGCCATCGAAGTTGCGGGATACCTGAACCCCGATGTCAAAGTCAATGTCGAAGATACCCTTCAAGGTAGAAAAGCCATACTGACTAAGACTAAAGAAGGGAACATCTCGCTGGAGATTCCCAAAGGCAAAACCGATCCCGAGTCCATCGGGGAATGGAACTCATCGGATAAGAAGGGTGCTTGGACACAGGTGCTTAATATCGTTGCTGACAGCGATGAAGTTGACATCACTGACTACGACGAATTGATTCGCTGCTTGGAAACCACGGCGGGCGATGCGGCTGGATGGTCCGTGAAGAAGCGATCAGACAATCAATGGACTCGCAAAAATAGCGCGAGCGTAAAGAACATCTTGCAAGAGATGGGACATCAAAAGCCCGAAGCGGAACAGATCATGGGTCGTTATGAATTACGACCTTGGAGAATGGTGATGATCCCATTCACCGGTGAGTATCCTGGCAACCGTCTGTGGAATGCCGGCGCACCCCAATTGAAATACGAGCCTGCGCCCAGGTTATCCGTGGGCGCAGACGGAGAAGGGGAGAACAGCCTGCATCCATTCTGGGATTTGATTATGGATCACTGCGGGCAGGATTTGACACCCTATCTAAAAGAGTTAGAATGGGCGAAGATAAGCGGTATCCGAACTGGCGGAGATTATCTTAAAGCAATCTGCTCTTCCATCATTCGGCTCCCTTACGAGCCGACACCCTACTTATTCTTCTTCGGGCCGGAGAATTCGGGGAAGTCAATCTTCCACGAAGCGTTCACTGAACTCGTAACAACGGGTGTTGTGATGGCAGACCGTGCCCTTACCAACCAGTCAGATTTTAATGGAGAACTAGAAGGTGCCATTATCTGTGTAGTCGAAGAAAAGGACATCAGTAAGACACCTGGAGCACTGAATAAAATCAAGGCGGCTGTTACCAACCGTCGGCTGTCGATTCGCAAAATGCGAACCAACTCCTACATGGTGGACAACATGACCCACTGGGTTCAGAATGCCAACTCACCAGACAACTGTCCAATCTTCGAGGGTGACACTCGCATCACAATGATGTACGTGCCCCGACCAAAAACCGACATCCCAAAGACAGTTCTAATTGACAAACTGAAGGAAGAAGCTCCGCAGTTTATGCGCACGCTAATGGACTTCCAACTTCCTCCGTCCACCGGACGACTACGCATTCCGATTGTTTCCACACAGCACAAACAGAGGGCCGAACAATTGAATCGTTCTCCACTCGATCAGTTTATTACTGAGAACTTGTTTGAGTGCCCAGGGGAACTTGTATCTTATGCGGACTTTTATGCAAAGTTCCTTGAGTGGTTGCCTAGCGAAGAGAAGGGCAACTGGAGTCGCTATAAAGTCACCAAGCATCTTCCTATGAAGTTTGCTTCCGGTGCAGGCAATGGCAACAAGACTTATCTCGTAAACTGCTCCTGGGAAGATCGAGCAGTTGCTTCGGACCCAACGCCGTATTACGTGGCGGGCGGTCGCATCAAAAGGGTGGAGAAATGAAGATCATCGGCCTCGGGCACTATTCCCGGACAGGCAAAGACACTCTTGCCAATTACCTAGTGACGGACTTACGAGCACACGGCATCATTGCCAAGAAGATTCCGTTTGCATGGAAGCTGAAGGACATCTGTCATCAGCTTTACGGTTGGTCAGGTCTGAAGTGTGCTGAGTTCTATGACACAAAAGACGGTGAACCGTTCAGGGATGTAAAGCTCCCCGGTTTGAACATGACACCGGTCGAAGTCTGGGTTGCAATGGGAACCCCGGCTGTTCGCAACAATGTGTATATGAACACATGGATCGACTTCGTTCTGAAGTCGGATCATCAAGCTGATGTCATCATCATCCCTGATGTTCGGTTCCCAAACGAAGTTGAAGCAATTCGGGATGCTGGTGGTTGGCTGGGTAAGATCGTTAGACCCGGTTATGGTCCTCGCAACACGGTCGCTGACCGCGCTCTGGTCGGGTTTACCGGCTGGGATGCTGTGATTGGTCAGTCTGGTTTAATGGGCGAACTGGAGCAGTGGGCACTAAGCCTATCGGAAGCCATCTCTCTTAAACGACTATACAGGGTCCAGACACACGAATCGAAGATGGCCGCTTTAGCCGTGGAGAAAATAAATGGATAGCGCTAGTGCCACCCGAGTCTTTGTGCTTGGAGCCGTTTATGATTTTCTGGACCATTGCTGCAAACGTGAGAACCCGCTAGTGATCGGCCAGGGATACGCCCGTGATCGGCTCGTTGCCGAATTTGAGCTATGGGTGAAGCAAAAGGGTCTTCCTATTCAAGGGATCGACCCCGATATGTTCCGACGCGCCTGCCAAACTGGAGCACTCAAGTAATGCCGAAGATTCGATCCTCCATGCCACATTTGAACGGCAACATTATGGCCGCCGTGGACTTCGAGACCACCGGCGTCAAGTCTGGTTGGCATGAGCCAATCCAGGTTGCTGTCGTACTCTTAAACTCTGACCTGCGGCCGATGGAAGACATCCGACCGTTCTACACGAACATTAAGCCGGAATTCCCCGAACGTCAAGACCCGGAAGCATCTCGCATCCACGGTCTCGACATGGACAACCTTCTTCTGTATGGCCTCGATAGGGGTCGGGTACAAGATTTGTTCATCGAATGGTGGGAGTCCATTGGGCTGCCATTCGAGAGGAAGCTGGTGCCTCTGGCGCACAATTGGCCTTTCGAGCACAGCTTTCTCCGCGCCTGGTTCGGACATGATCTGACCAACCGATTGTGGCATGGGCACGCGCGTGATGCGATGGAGTATGCCGTGAGTTTGAACGACAAGGCGTTCATGCGGGGCGCTAAGGTTCCCTTTTCTCAAGTTGGCCTGGGCGACTTGTGCAAGCACTTCGGCGTCATTAACCCAAAGGCTCACGATGCCCTTCACGACTGCCTCGCTGAGGCTGAAGTCTATCGTAATCTTCTCAACGTGGACATCCTGTAGTTGTTTCTTCCCTTACCACTGACTCGTGGCAAGTTTGCTATTGTGGATGATTTTATCTATGATATAGTCAACCGTCACAAATGGGCATTCAATGGTCGGTATGCTTACCGAACGGTTCGGCGTAATGGTAAGAAACATACTTTGTATCTTCACGTAGAAATCATTAGACTCTGCCAGAGAGGCTATGTTACTGGAGAAGTGGACCACCAAGACAGAGACGGTCTAAATGATGCGTCGGCAAATCTACAAGTGGTTTCGCACAGTGTTAATATGGCGAATTCAAAGAAAAGAATCGACAATAGTTCAGGGTTCAAAGGCGTGAGTAAACACCAACGGCTATGGAGAGCGTATATCAATGTCGATGGAAAACGGCATCATCTAGGTTTGTTCAAATCCCCCGCACAAGCCGCCCAAGCCCGTAAAAAATTTATCACACGAAAAGGTCTCGTGGGATTCAGGTCGGAGAAATAATGGCTGCCTTCAAACGAAGTGACTGGAATCAGATCATCCAGCAAGTAAATGACATCCGGGCGAATCCTCCCAGTGGGTGCGATCCTCTGGACCCTATTGACGAAGTGGGGCCGAATCATATCTGGACATTCGGCGACATACAAGAAGTGCAAGATGCTCTTATTGAAACTTGCGAGACCATCACGTTCAGTGAGACACCAGAACTTTGGAAACAATCCATCATCGACGAGATCAATGATGCGATGAGTCAGGTGTGGTGTGATTGTCAATGTAGTGAACCACCAATTCCATCGGAAGACGGATTTGAGTTCATTTTCTTCTCGATACCAAGCGGTCCATTAGTCGAGCCGCCGGAACAAGTTCTTTTATCTTCGTTGATTAACGGTATAGTTCTTGGCGCACCTGACATTCCTGGTCGAACATGGGCCTTCTTTGAAAGACTAAATCTGGATGGAAGCATCTTTGACAGTGATGATCTTGTCATTGAACCATTACCCTGTGATGGAGTCGTCAATTACGCCGGAGCTTTCATGGTGATTACCAGCACCATTGGTGAAGACATCAGCGCTGAATACATCCTTCGGTTAAATAATCCATAGTTGGAGAGACCCAATGAGTTGCTGTGATGGTGATATGCCGGCTAGACCTGTGATAACCCAAGAACAGACCGATGAAAATCTAGCACGCATCTCTTCCTCAGTAGTTGCACCTAGCGACCCAACCAAGCCGTTGGCGTCCAGTCTTCGCAATGCGCTGCCTCTAGTGGGCGGCCGGGTTTACGGTCGGCCGAAGATTCACGACGACGGCTCGATAGAGTTCGTGCCTGTCCTGGACGCGGCACCCCCGGTCGCGGCCGAGGGGTATTCTGCGGACCCGGACAATCCCTGGCTATTCCGACCAGCCTGGAATGAGTGCCAGAGGCGTCTGGCAGGCTTCAGGAAGGCCGCAGACGGCAGCCTAGGTCTGAAGATGCTTTGCCACAACCCGGCTGTAACAGCCCATTTCATGCGTTACGTGACCCCTGTGGATTGCTCGGCCTGCCCGCTCCGAGTAGGTCCACGAAAAAACCCCTCGTGACACAAGGCCACAAGGGGTTGAAAAGGCCCGAGGGAGTGGGCCTATGTTAGAATGTCGTCGATCAAGCCGAACTCTTTAGCTTCCTGCGCCGTGAGGATCATATCCGTGGCGCACTTCTTCTTCCAGAAGCTCGGTGGTCGCCCAGAGCGTTCCGCGTAAATTCGGTACATCGCTTGCTGGGATTTCTTCGTGAACTCGGCCCAGTTGTGAAACGATTGAAACGTATCCTCAACTTTCCACGATCCGTCATGCACCATGATGGTTGCATTTGGGTAGGCCATTCTCACGTCGGCCGCCTGTAGGATCACCGATCCCATTGACATCGCACAGCCCAGAACATACGCTGTGATCTCGCACGGGCAATGCTTCATCACATCATATATGGCCATGCCGTTAAACGTACAACCGCCAAAGCTGTTGATGTAAACGGTGATAGGCTTTTCTTTGTCTGCCGACTGCATGAGATGGAACGCCTTAATGACGTTCCGGCTTGTCTCGTCGTCGATACCATCCGAACCGTCACCAATGTAAACAGTCCTGGTCTCGATATGCAGATGATTGTCAAAGAACCTGTCGATACTCTCCTTCGCCACTCTTGCCATTTGTTAATCCTGTAAGAAGGCCGTTCCTGCACCCCACTTCCCGCCCTCATCGTCGAACTTGAAGTCGAAGGGTTGGACGTTATTGGTGTCGCTGAATTTAGCCGTGGTCTTAATAAGCAACTCATTGGCCAAGATACCTTGGAACACAGTCGCCAAAATGGATTCGGCGTTGTTATCAGCAGAGTCGATGATCTTGGTATTACGAATGTCGATCACGAAGGGTGATGCCTGCGAACCCGGCAAAGGGATAGCCGGCAACGGGTCGATATAGTTGAGCAGAAGGTTGGGTTGAGGATTAGGAGTATTGTCAACCTGGGCAAACACGTTGCCAGGGATGATTGTTTGGGCTACAAAACCAGTGTCAGACGGTGTGCGGTCGCCACGGTCGCTCTGTGGTCCGAATACCACATTGGGACCGCCAACGAATACCACACCGTTAATACCAATGGTTTCAGTGAAACCAATAGGTAAAGTACCCGTTGCACCGGCACCAATTCCTCCGCCACCCGCTGTTCCGGCAGCAATCTCGTCTGGAGGCGGCCACGTATCCGTTACCGGGAGTGAGGCAGGCCAGAAGAATTTGTAGAATACATTGGTGCCAACTTTCACAGGAACCAAACACTCAAAGTTGATGGCGTTATCTTCCGAATTGTAGCTGGCATTCTCCACAACGGCCTTAACAGGAGCGCTGGCAATGTAACCAGGGAGATCAAGTGTCACGGTGTCAAAGGTCTCCAAAGCCAGGAGCTTTAACATACCATTGAACTTTATCTTCTTCCAGGTGTACGACTTCCTAATCAGCCAGAACGTAGCACACTTGTAGATGATGTCTGGCTGATTGTAGATATACCACTCGAACTCTTCTTCCTTTGTGCCGTACTTCGGGACATTGTTCCGAAGAATGATCTTATTGGGTTCCTCAGCCGCATAGCTAAGCCACCATGTCACGACCATCTTGGTCACAAGGTCTTCAGTCTCGGTGAAGCCAACATCCACCGACTCAATCTCAATATCTGTCACCTGAATCGTTTTGTCTGATGCAGGTTCATCCGGCAGGTATTTCAGGTAGAAGAATCCGTTACTGAGCCACACGGCACATCGAGCTTGGAACGCAATTTCCCGAATCAACTCCAGAGTGTTCTTTCTATCCAGCACTGGGAAGTTGCTTGGGAACTGATTTAGCTTTGCTTTGACGATATTGAAAGTTGTCGTGTCAAAATCCAGATCGGTCCAGTTCTCGATGATGTATTCTAGGATGTCAACCGTGTTTGGTCCAATCGTTGATTGGAATGTCACGAATAGATCGTCTTCCCAGCCCTGATCCTCAATGCTCGATAGCGGCTTAGTAGTCACGACTTGTACTGCCGTGATGGTGCCGTAGTTTTGCACTTGGGTAAACCACAGCGAGTTCGGGACATTCACCAGCTTACGGACGCCACTCAGGGTCTTGAAAGCCTTAACGGCTAAGACGGTCCCCGGCGTGATCGACACGATATACGTGATTGGCTCGTCGCTATCAACCACAACTCGGCTACCAGCATCCGCCCAGAAATGCTGGGCTACCTGGGGTGTGGACGGGCGGGACACCTGCGAGATATTGCAAATGATGAACCCGTGCCGCCGAACTGTGTTACCGAACAAGTCACCGGTGCCCGGTGGCACTTCAGCTTGGAAGTCGAAGAACTGTGCTGGGGTGGCGGTCTCACATTGATCGGCACCAATCCCGCTAAAGAGTTCCGCAGCTTTATCATCGTTGTCTGGATGCTCTCGGTTCGTAATCGTGAACTCGTCACCATCCATGTGACCAGTGAATAACCCTCCGTTGATGTTCAAGCGGATGGTTGTATCTTGACGAAAATCTTCGCCGCCCAAGATTCGGACTGGGTTGCAGCCTAGTCCATTATTATTGGCGGCAGTGATCTTTGAGGCTCGTTGAATCTGCGCGCAAGATCGTTGTCCAGTTCGAGAATTGGCGGCCGAACTAATTTGTGCTTGCAAACTATTGATCTGATCGAGAAGCTCATCGGCCTTCTGGTTTCCTTCAGGAGTTCCCAGACCACTCCATGCAAAGTGGCACGCATCGAGAAAGCTAATGTTCTCCGACATCATCGCCAAGCTCATACCCAGCCCGCAGTCATCGCCGCCCAGCGGAACTTGATTATGCAAATCTTCGCCACTTATAATACCGACACCACAGAGCGTGCTGCCGGACACCGCCTTGTTCACTTGCAAAGCCGGGCAATCCAGAACCTTCCCGAAGATCACTGGCCAAGGTTTACCTACTAGGTCTTTCGGCAGGAACGGGAACTGACCTTCTTCGGCCGAGAACCCGAACTCTTTGTCTTCGAGTTGGGAGATGACGGAAAACGAAATAGACCGATTGGTTTCAGACCAAGACACGGGGCTGCTGAGCTTTCCGGCGAACAAGAGGAATTTGTCGCTAAGTGCCAGCCCGTCGAACCACTGATAAACACGAACATCTCTCTGGTGGATGTCATGGGAGTCCATGATTGCCTTGATTGATCCATCGGTGTCATCGAGAGTCACGCTCAGTTCTTGTGAGGAATTGGAATTCAAAACGTCGATTACATTGTCCAGGTCGCCTACTTCCGTGATCTTGCCTTTGACACTCGTGCCAATGTCTCGATCAGCGTAGGAAATCGTAGCGTTTAGCGCCCAATCCACTTCGATGATGATGATAGGCTCAGTGCCTTTGCTTTGCGCGAGCTTAGCCAAGCCCCCTGCCGAAATGTTTCTCATTGCTCGATGCCCTCAAATTCAAGTGTGATGCTCTGCAAATCGTTACGCAGACCATCGACTCCGACCGGTCCCCCGCCAGAGGGTGTGTCGAACTCAAAAGGATTATTCATAAAGTTCCCGATCCAGATGCGACCGTTGTGGTCTTCAACCCGAATCTTGGAAGCGAAGTAGGAAAAGAGGAAGGCTCGCAGCGCCAGAGCGGCGGGTCGAGCCATCACAAGGGTCCAGGTCATCTTTCGGCGACCGCCCTTACGTTTGATGTAAGTGTACAGCGTCCCATCAACCGCCCGCTTCGACGACACCGAGGCCGTTAGACCTTCGGTGTCGCTAAAGTCGGGGTTGACTGTAATTAGATTCGTCTGCACAGCCGGGTAGGGTGCCGAGAATTGCATTAGACTTTGGTTCCTTCAAACTCGAAGCTGGCCGTCATTTGGCAGCCGGGTCCGTCTTGAACAATGGGATCAGACGGATTGGTAATGACACCGACCCAAACACGATCCTCCCAGTCAATAAGTCGAATCTCCTGGCCAAGATAAGTATCCATGAAGGTCAACAAACCTTGAGCCTGTGTATTCGACAAACCGCTAAATGACACTAGGAGCGTTTGCACCTTTGGCCAAATTGGGTCGGAGTAAACGATCAAAGTTCCGCCGCGAGTTTCGCGGTTGATCCTCGTCATAGCCAACCGATCTTGGTTCCCTAAGTTGGGAGTCCGCAAGAGCAACTCATCTGTCACCATACCTGTGGACGGGTACTGAAGGCGGAAGCCGGCAGTCACGCCCGCTGCCGTATAAGTGGCCGGCGGAGGATTGGGAGCATTTGGGTCGCTCGTACCCCCCACGAAGGGCGAGTATGTGCATCGCGTGTTGTCCCTCTCTAGGACAAAAGCCACCGACTGTGTTAAAGCCAGATCACTTGTTGCGGCTTTGGTCCGAGTGATGATGAAGTCTGCTTCAACATCCAGTGAGTCCAATTCATTCTCAGCCAGCGCGTTGCTTAGTGTGGCCGAAGCCACACTGTTTAAGCTAATTGAGTTATTAGCCGATGCCGTCTTGTTTGTTAGTGCTGTGCTTGTCAGAGACAAAGCACTGGTAGCCGAGACCGAATCACCATCTGCTCTAGCATTCGCTCCATTCGCAAATTGAGCGAATGAGATGATATTCGACGCCTGCTTGACGCCTATCAGCACATAAGACACACTATGGCTCAAGCCGGTCGTGACTTCGACCATCGTGAACGTGTCCAAATCGAACACGAACTCGGTCGTAATCAGTAGGCTAGTAGCTGAAGCATAATGCGGTCTCAGTACATTAAGTGTCTGCTGAACATCAAGAAGGTCCGTAATGGACAACATCTTGATATTTGTGGTGACTTCCTGCGTGAATTCGATAACGTGAGCTTCAAGTATTAACTTGATGCTAGTATTACGTGCTTCCTGCGTCAGTGTCAGCGGGCTGGCGGCATTTATGCCAGTGATTGAAGAAGATGCGGTATTGGTTAAGTTAATGACCGATGCCGCTCGACGAATCTGCTCTGCCGTCGCCGTGCTGTCGGCAGTGATCGTGGAGATGGCGTCCCGGTATTTCTCTCGTGTCTCACCCAAATCAGTCAGAGAAATCGGACTTGTGGCGTAAACATGGAGATTGAAACCGGACCCGACTCCCACCAGGGCTAACGGGCTGCTGGCAGACACAATATATGTCTGGCCCGCATAGCCGAAGTCCAGGAGCGCTAAGACGTTATCCGCCGTGACAACAAAGATACCCGAGCGGGCCGAATCCGTTAGCGTCAATGCGTTGCTGGCGGAAGCACTAACCGGCCCCTCCCCAACAGCCGCACTCGTTAGAGTCAACGGGCTGCTGGCGCTCTTGTGGAATGTCTTGGGAGCCGAAGCTGTACTAACCAGGGATATTGGACTATTGGCATCCACCAATAAACTTCCACCAACCACGGTACAAGTTTGCGTCAGCGAGATCGTGTCTTCCAAGGAACGGTCGAAGATATTCGAGCCAGTTGGTTGACCACCGCCCAGGATCATATTACCGGGACGAGAATCCGCTGTACCTAATTTCCCGGTGAACATGACTTATTCTCCCTTACTCCAATGAGCCAATTCAATCAGCATCTCGGTTGAACCGGTGCCATTGTTTGCTTGATTGTTACCAAACCAGCACACCTTGTCCGGGTCGCCGGCAAAATAGCTGGTTTTGCTTTCCGATAGAACTGTCAACCATTCGATTCCATCAAAGCTCATGTAGAAAATTGTGTTGGTTCCGTCGTTTTCTATCTTGAACCAAACTACATCATCTACGATATTCAAAGGGGCCGGAGCGACGACGTTCGTAAAGCCAGTGGTCGGAGACGAATATCGAGTAATCCTAACCTGTGGGCCTTCTTGGAAGAATTTTTCCAGGAGGACACCGATGAGTACCAGTTTACCAGAACTGGATTCTCTAAATCCTACCCCGAAAAATGGTTTTGAGTCAGTGGCACCACTGATGCAGCCAGCACGCATAGCCATTCGGTAAGTGTAAGGTGTGCTGGGAGCACTTCTCTCCTGTGCATTCACACTGACTCCGGCGCGCTCGGGGACAGTCATTAAGATCGTACCACCACGATCTGTTACCGATGCACTATCTTGGTTCACCCAGGTAAAGTCTGATGCCACAAGTGGTGTAACACCGTCATCAGCAACCAGCAAACCGATGGGAGGCACATTGGCGGACCCAAACAAGCCAACATGATCTTGGAACAACCGGGTCATGCCTTGGTTGGTATAAATCATATTCACCGGGTCGGTGTCACTGTGCGAAGCCGCCGAAGTTCCCTCCTGGCCACGAATAACTGTCAATGTGTTAGTAGAACGCGCTATGCAAATCATCACTTCCGATCCGATAATAATTCGGAAATTACCTGTGGACGGGAGTACCGATCCTGTAGTTACCGTCAATGACGTTACACTGTTGTCAATGCCACCATTCAGCGTGGTGGCACCATTGTTCTTGTGTTGTTCTCGCAGAGGAATGCTCACGATGCTCGGCTCCAATGGAATAGGCGCGCCAACATTTGTCTGGCACTACTACCCTGATTGTTGATGCCCCAAACAATTTGATCGGGTCCGGTTGTCAAAAGAAACGTCGTGCGAACTTCCGATGCAATCTCGATGAATGCGATGCCATCAAAGCTAATCGAGAACTTGATGTTGGTATTGTCGTCTTCGATCTTAAACCAAATGTACCGACTGAACAGCAAGAGATTAGATACAGCCAAAAGACTCCCGTTGAATGACGTTGAGCTATTGAACTTATAGACGGCAACACGTTTAGCCTCAGAACCATCCGCAAGAACATGCATCACCACCATCTTGCTAGAGCTACTTTGTCGAAAGCCCACACCAAACTGTTGAATGCCTTCACGGACTGCAATGCCCTGCATAGCAAAGATGTAGCTATATGGGGCCGAAGGCGCAGTTCGGATCAAGGATCGAACATTCTCACCGGCAGCGGCCGGAGCACGCATCACAATCGTGCCATTCTCATCCGTGGCCGTGGATGAACCCTGGTTTTGCCAAGTGAAGTCCGAGACAACTAGCGGCGTGTCTCCGGCATCATTCACAATCTTGCCCAGGGGTGGGGAGCCGCTATACCCCCAAAGCCCATCGTTATCTTGTGCCCAGCGAGTCAGGCCGGCGGCCGTCACGACATGCACGACATCCGCTCCATTACTACCGCTGGCGGGCGTCGTACCTTCCTGGCCACGAACAACCGTTAGGTCGTTCGTGGAACGGGCCGTCACCAGCATGATCTCGTCACCGACACGAATTCGGAAGTTTCCAATGGACGGAAAGACTGTACCGCTCGTGACCGTAATAGTAGTTTGGCTGTTGTCGATAGCGCCGTTCAGTGTGCTGAAGGCGTCGTTCTTAAACTGTTCGCGTTTGGGTGCAGTCATTTCTTAATTCCTTCTTGCGTGTCATCCTTCCATCGACCAGTAAACAAAAGAAAAGGCCGGGACCGAAGCCCCTTGCAGAGATCGGCCCCGGCCGTGGCGAGGGAGAACGATTAGGCGCTGACGGTGTATGTCACCTTCAGTTGGTCGCCGTTTTGTACAGCGACATCGCCGCCAGTGAACAGAGCCGTGGCCCACAGCTTGTGAGCAGTGCCGGCCGTGTGGTCGCCCTTGGTCTGGGCATTGGTGCCCGCAGCCAGGAACACACCCTTCACGGTGGCAGTACCAGTGATGTCGAAGATCACTGGTGAAGAGTTGGTAATTGCCTGACCCGAAGCGGCACCTTCCGTCCACGAGGGACGAGTCGTGGTGCTGTTCGCGTTACCTGGATCAGTATAAGTCGAGAACTCATCCCAGCCGTTACCGGCTTGATTGATGTTGTCGTAGATGTCGGCCGCAGCCAGAGCACTGAAACCGGCGTTGTCGATGAGACCGAGATACCACACGGTCATCGGGGCCGGCGTGTTGTGAAACATCACGTCGAGCAAGAAGTTCTTGCCTTCGTTGGTGATGCCGTTCTTGAATTTGTAAGTGCCGATGACTTTGCCATCGCGGACGTGTTCCACTTGGAACTCACCACGAAGAGCGCTCAGTGCGTTCGACAGATCGGCGTCCTGGATGGGCTTGGCGTTCCGAATGAGTTGGACTCCGGCCGCCTGGGAAATACTCAATTGATTCATTTGATTCCTCAAATCTTGCCACGCCGATAACGGCCGAGGCGTGTTGAAAAGAACCGGGGCTAGGAACATCCCTAGCCCCGGAGTTTGTTGTTACCGACCGGAGCCTCGCCGCTTCTCGCGGCGGAAGGCTTTCATCACTTCACGGGCCGTCGCTTGAGGCGATTCGCTTCCGTTAATGTTGATTTTCACGTCGCCAATGTTGGTCACTCCACCACCTTCCTCTCGGAAGATTGGGGGCTTGCCAGCATTGATGGCTTGAATTTGAGAAAAGAACTTCCGAGTGGAATCCGGGTTGATGATGGACTCACCAGCACGAGCTTTCACGTTCATGGTATCCATACCACGATTCACCGTACCGCCTTGAGCGAAGTACAGACTCTTCTGACCCAGGAGGGTTCGACCCTGTGCAGCCGCCACCGAAGCCTGCTGGACAGTGATTGTCCCAGAAGGCACCCCGATGGCTGCAATCTGTTGCAACTGCTGGAGTGCCAACTGATAGCTGGTCGCCGTACTCTGGGCGTTAGTAGCAATAGTCCCTGTGGGTTGCACAGCATTGACTACATTTGTACTGAGACTTGAAGCCGCAGACAGGATGTTAGACACACCAGCTTGTCGAAGGATACCGTCGAGTATCTGAAGACGCTGGATTTGTTCCGGCGTAACCGGATCAACCTTCTGCAAAGACTGCGAAAGCGTAGCCGCTCTCGTAAATGCTTCGCCGATCAGTTTAGCATCTGTCGCCAGAGTACCAAATTTACTGCCAAAATCAAGCTGACCTAAAGACTGCAATTCCGTCTGTATAGCACCAACATTGATACTATCGGATTTGGCCAGTTCTTTCAACCGAGCAATCGTTGCATTGGTTGCTTCGACAGCCGGTTTGAACTGATCCTGTACCTGGGAACGCAGAGGCGCACGAGCCTCCAATTTTTGAATCAGCAGTTCAATTTCTTGACGCTGTTTAACAATCTCTTGGTCGAGAACATTTTGCTGGTTTTGCCGCCCACGGATACCTTGAGCTTCTGCGGAAACCTGATCTAGGGCTTGCGGGATTTGATCCGCGCTATTCCTCAGAGTTTGTCCGACAGCCTCTTCGAGATTCTTTAGGAAAGGAAACTGAATATCCAAATTGGAAAGCGATTTTCGTATCGCATTACCGACTCGTTGGACGGCCGCTTCAACATCAAATTGCAACTGGATTGGAGTTTGCTTCAGATCGCCTTGGATGTCTCGAACAAGGTTGCCCAAGCCGAGCGCATCCGCCGCCTTGAAATCTTTGCTGCTGAAGGCCAAGCCTGCGATTTTCTTCAACGCTTCTTGTCGTTTCTGTGCTCGCTTAGCTTCTTCTTCAGGATCGAATAGTTGACCTTGCTTGTCAAACTGTCCGACATTATCCAAAACAATTTGCTGTTGTTCTCGAATCTGCCTAAGAATTTCTTCCTGGGCGATTTTCTCTTTCTTCTGTTGCTCGACTCGTTTCCGTTGCAGATCATTGATCTGCTCTTCAGCGCTGATCTGACGCCGGGCGATGTCTTCCAGTTCTTTAGCGGAACGAACTTCCAGTGCTCGACTACCGGCACGTTGGCCAATAGATTGTGCTTCAGAAGCGATGGAGTCGGCCCGCTGAAACTGGGCTAACGCCCGCTGCTTCAGATTGTCGTCACCAGTTGCAAAAGCCTTGATAAGACTCTGCTCGGCCTTGCGTGCTTCGTCGGCCGCCCTCGAAACAAGGACACTGACCTTTTGGGCATCCGAGAAGCCACGAGTATTGAACTCGAACTTTCGGTCGCTCTGCCGTTGCTGGATATCAGCGATCCGATTTTGGGATTGCTGAATTAGATTGTCACTGTCCTGAATGGCGCTTTCAAGAGCTTGAATGAACTTGGTCCGTGCGCTAACCACCTTCTCCAAAGAACGCTCGGTGTTATCAACCAGAGCTTTGTTAGCGGACTGAGCCGCCTCAACATCTTTGAAGTATTCTCTGGCGATAACTCGGAAGCGTTCCTTGACCCCTTGAATAACTGCGTCATCAAAACCTTTGGCGGCTTTGAGTTTGTCATTCTCAGTTTTTCGGAAATTTTCCAAGTCCTTCTTATTTTGGGCTTCCAGAGCGCTGAGACCGGCGAAGGCTGCATTTGTCCGAGCACGGTCGATGGCTTCAAAAGCCAGAGGGATTGCCACCGCGAGAGCAGCCAAGGCTGCAATCACGATATTAACCGGGCTGGCCAGCGCCAACAGACTGAGCTTCATTACCCCGACAGCACCAGCTACCGCCACCAAACCTGCCGCCAATTGTGGCAGAGAGGCAGCGAGAACCTTAATCGCTTCAGTAGTAAGAGTGATTGTTTTTTCGTTGCCGAGAAGATCGGCTCCAAGTTTCACAATGGCTTGACCAAGTTCAACCGTGAAGGCATTTTTCACCTTGTTGATCGCGCTAGTCAGCTTTTCTGCATCTGTGGATGTAGCCGTTAGGAATTTGGAGTTGGCGAAATCCTCACCATTTGCCCTCGCCTCTTCGATGTTCGTAGCAAAGTCCCGGAGATTGTCTCCAGTCAAAGCCAAGGCACCGCCAATACCACGCACGTTCGGGAACAGCTTGGCAAAACCTTGCGTTGTCCCGTCTGTACTAGACGCCAAATCCGTGAGCACGCCAGACAAGCCACGAGTGCCAATGGCAGACTCTACGCTCGCAAAGCCAAGCTCGCGGAACTTCTTCTTCATCTCGTCAGTGGGCTTGGTCAACGCCGTGATGATACCACGGAACTGAGTCAAGGTTTCCGACGTACCGATGCCCTTATCCGAGATCGTAGCAGCCGCAGCCGCCAGTTCTTCGAGACTGATACCGATTTCTTTTGCAGCAGGACCAACTCGACCGAAGGCATTCGCCAATTCAGTCGCCGTCACACGACCCTTGTCGATAGCGGTGAAGAAGATACCAGAGATTCTCCCGGTGTCCTCAACAGACAGGCCGAAGCTCCGCATAGCTCCTGATAGTAAGTCAACTGAATCCGCCAATGTAGAATTGGTGGCCTTAGCAAACTTGGCAGCTTCTTCAGTGAACCGGAGACTTTCTCCAAAATCACCAACTTGGTTGCTCAATGCCTGATAAACACCCTTAGCCGTTTCAAGCAACGGGATGTTAAAATTATCGGAAATGGAGCGGACGCTTTCGGCAATCTCGCTGAAGCCCGCCCCGCCAGCAATCGTTTGGATCAACGCCACTTGACGTTGGAACTCAATCGCTTCGCTGACCGCATCATTGAGGGCGTTACGAATCTGACTGAGTGCTCGAACAATAAGCTGAGTGGCGACCACGCGGGAAAGAGTTTCCCAACTGATCGTCCACTTCTGGGTGGCTTGGTTGGCCTTCTGCAATTCGTTATTGGCTACGTTGCCAACATTACGAAGAGAAGACACCAGCCCATCTGCCGCTGCTTTTTGTGCATTGAGCTTCTGATTGGTCGGTTGACCAAGCAGTTGATTCATTGCATCAGCGGCAGAATCCCCTGACAGTAGTCGCTGTCGAGAAGGGCGAGATGTACCCGCACTGGAGCCAGTCCCGCTGGACTTGCTCTCTGTTTTATTGAGACGGTCGAGCGCTTTGGCAGCGGCTTCCGCCTCAGACCGAATCTGCTTGAGGGCGGCAACAGTCTTGCCGGCCATCTTGTTTTGGGCATCCAGCTTCGTAACAACAGACTGGATACGCTGCTCAAAGCTCGCGTAGCCCTTATCCAGGGCACTGAGAGCTTGTAACGCTTGACCAACGTCGATGCCAATTGATTGCTTGATTTCGTCAGCCATTTATTTCACCCTATACATGACGATCTTGAAATGGCCTTTGGTAAAGGACGGCAACCGAGCCGTCCTAGCAACCCGATTGAACGCTTCTCGTGCCGCTTCCTGGAAGTGGTACGGGCCTGGATCAATCAATTGAGACAATAATCCTGGGTCAGGATTCGTGTTGGCATTGTTGAATTCGTTCCAGATCAGATGCTTCAGCTTCGTGTCATAGTGAAGGAAGTATCTTCCGGTGGTTGGGTCTGCCTCTAACTCGCCGCCGGAGTTGCTCAACCCGTAGCTGATGCGACGGGGAGCGTTACTCTTTGGGGCGATAACGAGTTGAAATCCTATATCTCTGGAGACATGCAGGAACGTGGCCCAAGAAGCCCCGCTCCATACCGGAATCTTATCAGTGGCCGCTGTTACCCATTCAAAGGCGGCCTGTGTAAGAATCTCGGTGAGATGCTCGTGCGCACTAGCCCGATAGGCTTCCAAATCCAATCGTGGGACCGGAAGTGTAGCCTTTACTTTCATGGTCAAGTCCTGGTTATTTCTTACGAGGTTTGCTCTTCGACTTAGGAGCCGACGCTCGGGGCTTCCCTGCCCCCAGCATGGCTTCTTGCCTTTTGATCTCGTCGTGTGATGCAGTCTGATCGTAGGCCATAATATCCGCCTGCGCCTCAACACTACATTCTTCCCAGGATTCCTTCAAGCCGGGTGGCCTTACGCCGACCCGGACGCAGGCGGTCCAGATAGCGTATTTTCCGGTTCGGCTTGGGGGCCACTGGTATCGGCCTTCTGTGCCGCTTGACCACGTAGAAAACTGTCGCGGGCCGCCTTGATCTTCTCTTCGTCGAGCGTGTTCACGTCGATAACGAGTTCCAGAATGCGGTTGCGTTCCACCTGGGTGAATCCGGCGGCCTTCAGGTCGCCTTCCCAGTTGGTCCAGGTTTTCGGATTTGATGGATCAACAGTGCCCCACTCGATCTTAGAGTTGTCCAACGTGCGAATCACCATATAGCCAAGGCGCTTCAAAGCGTGCTGGCCCAAGATGGTCTGATACGTCGGGTCATTCGCGTCGGGGATAAACCCGTCTTTGGTCAGCTTGCCCGGAGGCTTGGGCATCGGGACCAGTTGTTCAAATTCGTCCATGCTGGGCAGTGCTAACGCACGAAACACCAGCGGACCATCTTCTCGTTCAATGACGAGAATCTTTTCGGACGGTTTAGTGACCGCCACACCACCAATCTTCATTGGATTTTCTCCCTCATGTGAAAAATGGGGCGGCCGGAATAATCCCGGCCGCCCCGAAAGGTTAAAGTTTAGCCACGCACGATTTCAGGTTCGGTCACATTGCAGCGACCGGTGCTCGAAATTGTTGCAGCATTCAGATCGAATTCCAGCGTATCGTGCCGGAACTCGGGGAAAGTCGTGGTCTCATTCTCCGCAGTCCCGCAGGGCGGGTCATGGAGAATCACGATGTCCACGCTGTACGGTTCGCACGGGTCGCTCGAAGAGCTTGTCCAGTCGGACGCGCCGCCGATACCTTTGAGGGCATCGACCGGAGTGACCAATTCACCTGTTCCCGTTCGGACGAACTCATACACGAAGTCCATTACGACATCCATCGGGACTTCGTTGCCTTCTCGCACTGTGTCGAGATTGCCACGATCCGTCAGGTATTCGTATTCCTTGTTCTCCGTGTACGTCAGGTTCCCCTCACCGATCTTGACTTCGATCTGGATAGGAAGGAACGTGATGACATCGTTGTTGATCGGCAAATCACCGCCATCGAGAGCCGGCGTAAACGTCAACTCCCAAGTGATTCCGCCCGGTCTCGGGGTCGTGATGGTAATGGTGTCGCCACCGCCCATCAGGTCCACGTCCGTACCAATCAGGATGGACACATTCAAGCCCAGGTAAACACCACGGAACTCGATGATCCATGTGCTTGCCATCGGCGAAGTCACAACCACGTCGCCGGGAGCAATGTTGCTGAGGGCTTCCAGTGCGGATTGCACCGTAGCAGCATTGGCGTCAAAAGCGATGTTGGCCGTCACCTGACCATTGAAGGTCAGCGTGAAGTTGCCTGACGTGGCATCAACTACGACTTGCTGCTTCTCGTTGCTGTTGGCAGCAGTGACCGTAAACGTGGTCAGCGGCGAGCCTACGCCCGCGACGTTGAACCGAGCGCCAATCGGAACCGTAGTCCGGGCGTTCGGCAGATTGGCCAGGGTGTCGATCTCAATGCTGGTCTGGCCACCAGAAATTGCCGCATCATCCACAGCACCGGTGCCGGAGAAACCGTCACGGATAAGGATGGTGCAGTCTCGAAGTTCAATACGAGCCATTGTTGTGTAACCCTTTCAAAGGTTAAAAGAGAGGGATTACGACCGCACGATTTCAGGCTCGGTCGCATTGCAACGGCCGGTGCTCGAAATTGTTGCGGCGCTCAGATCGAATTCCAAGGTATCATGCCGGAACTCGGGGAACGTGGTTGTCTCATCTTGGGCCGTTCCGCAGGGCGGAACGTGCAAAATGATAATGTCCACACTATACGGTTCACACGGGTCGCTCGAAGAGCTAACCCATTCGGCAGCCCCGCCGATATTCTTCAGAGCATCGACAGGAGTGACAACTTCGCTCGTACCGGTTCGGACGAACTCGTAAACGAAGTCCATCACAACATCCATCGGAACTTCGTTACCTTCTCGGACGGTATCAAGGTTGCCCTTGTCCGTCAGATACTCGTACTCTTTGTTCTCGGTGTACGTCAGGTTGCCTTCGCCGATCTTAACTTCAATCCGAATGGGGAGGAAGGTGATGACGGAATCATCGGCCACGGCGCTGGCGAGAGCAGGCGTGAAAACGATGTTGGTCGTCGGGCTGGTGCTGGATGGGGTTCGAGCGGTGACAGTGTGGATCGGCAGGCCAGTTTCACCAGCGACGGTAAAGCGAGCGCCGACCGGGATCAGATCGGTGTCCAGCGTATTGAGCACGATGGTATTGACATCGAAATCGACATCATTAGCCATCAGGCCCATTTGGTTGACAGCGGCGGAGCCGCTAAGACCATCCTGGATCAGGATGGTGCAATCTCGCAATTCAATACGAGCCATTTATGTTTGGTCCTTTGGTTGTGTTGGGGACACGTCAGCTATTGATATGTCCGATGTACCGGGCGTCAACGACGCCTTGCTTCAAGCGATCTGTCCTCTCGATTTGACCGAAGTGGACAACGCGAACGCTATCGTTTTTGCCCGGCCGAGGCGTCAAACACACCAGGAGACTTTGGTCATCGTCGGGGCCGGTGCCGACTTTGAAGATGGAGATGACTCCATCCATCGCTTCATGGAAGATGCCTAGTCGGGCATCCAAATCATAAGCGTTCTTACTCTCGCCACCCATTTGGCTGGAGAGCAATACGTTGATGTCCACATAGAGGCGATGGTATCCTCTGCTGAGTTCTTGTGAGAAGGGTCCGTTCAAACGGACTTCAACACGATCAGGAGCTTCCATGAAGCTCTGGTCACGATCATCAATACCTTCAATTAGCACAGGAATGTTGTTGTCCACAGCGACTTGCTTCAGATATTTTGCTACTGAAGCATGAATCCATCTGGTCCAATTTCGGTCGGCCATAGTTGTCCTTCCTTACGGAGTTTCCAGGATGGCACTTGCTTGCGAGGCAAGCGTTAGTGTCTCGGTGATCGTCGGTCGGTACACGCTCCCAGAGTCTTCGCCTACTAGGTGCTTTGCAACTACGACGTATGCTGTGTCAAACTCGAATTCCTGAATGTTCTTGATCTCGTATTTTCGCCCGTTGAAGACGAACCAATCGTCATCCTTCAGTACGAGTCCAGGACAGTCTTTTCGGTCGATGATGAAAGTCCGCTGGCGGGCATCATAGCTGCCGCCATACACGAACTCTTTATTCGCGCTGATCTGCGAAATGCTTTGAACGAGTTCCCGGCTAAGCCTAGCCGGTAGGATAATCACACGCCGTACCTTGGTGACAGTCTCACTGACGATCTTCTCGCCAGTGTCAAGATTGGTGTCAGTTCCGTGATACGTGTGGATCAAAAATGGACCACCGCCATACTCTTTCTTGAGTGAGTATAACGATTGCTTGATCCGTTGATTAAGGTTGGCGTTTGTGGGCATCGTCGGTCACTTTCTCAAAGGCGTACTCAAGACGCTCCATGACTTCTGTGTTACGAGCGATGACTTCCGTAGATTTTTGAACGAGTGGCAGGAGAATTTCCTTACTCTCGTTTTCGAGCTTCACGATCCGGCCCGTCAATTGCTCTTCGCGTTTCCAATCGCGCCAGATGAAGAAGACTACGAGGCCGACTAGCGGCCCATACTGCTTTAGCAGCGCAAACATTTCAATGCTATCCATAGCCGTAGCCCCAGGATAAGAGTGCGAACAAAGAAAACCCCGCCCGGCCGAAAACGACCGGGCGGGGAACTTGGGGTTTGGTTGCGGCTGTCTAAGCCGCTCGGTTTAGCCGAGCAACAGGACGCCGAGATTCACGTTGAGCAGCGCGTAGCCACAGAGCAGATCGAGCGTAACCCGAGTACCCTGGATGTCGGAAGCGTACTGCATCGTGACACGCATCGAGATGTCGTTGTGGGCAGCCACACCGCTCATCACGCCGAACTGGCTGTTCGGACGGGCCAACGGCCGGTTGACGAGAGCCATCGCTTCGCGGTGGAACGCGAGGTTGAAGGCACCGTAGGGACCGGGGAAAGCCGCATCGTCGTTCGTCAGCAAGATGTCCAACGGACGATCCAGGAGCAAGGACTGCTCGCCGGCCGCCGACAGGAACGATTCGATGATCGTGTAAACGTGCCGACCAGCACCCGTACCGAAGGCGATCATTTGACCGACTTGGGGGGCCGAGAGGGCAGTCCAACCATCGACCACGACTTCCTTGGTCCAGCCAGCCGGATAGCTACCGTTGACTTCGCAAGTCTTGAACACGGTGATCGGAGCCACCGCGCCAGTCGCGTATTTGTTGACTTCCGACAGCGTGAGGGCCGTCGTATTGCCACCACCGCTCGTCTTAGCGGTGATGTACAAGGGCTGCTGGTTGCCTTCAACCAGGGCGAATTCGCCGACCACGACTTCGTAGCCCGTAATCACGACGGTCTGCGAGCCGCCGATACCAGCCGCCAAGGCGTTGGTAACGGTGCCAGTGGCCACGTCAGCGCCAGTGGCGACTGCCGGGACGTTCTGGAACATATAGGTGTCGAAGCCGAGGATTCGACCGAGCCGAGCGTTCTCCAGGGCGTTGCCGCCGTCGCCGCGCTCGTTGGCCTTGATGAAGAGTTCAGTCTTCAGCAAAGCGGTTTCGCTGGCCGGGGCCAGGACGAGATTGCGACCTTCCGGGTACGCCTTGTTGCGGTTGAGGATTTCCCGCGCTTCCAAGGTGTAATCCTTGGCATTGCTGGAACTGAGGGCCGTCAGGCGACCAGCACGCAGAGCGTTCGTGCGGAAGAACCGGTGGGCTTGACCGAGCAAGCCACGGTCAACACCGCGAGCGACCGACTGCATACCGGGGACGAGGTAAACCTGGGCGAGTTCCTGGAACGACTTCGACGCCTCACCATCCTTGATGATGAAGGTCGTGTAGAAGTGCTGATCCAGGGGCACGCGGACGTTCGTGGCGCTCGCGTCTTGGGCGGCCACGGAATCCGAATCCGTCTTACGCTGAACGCGGAACTCACCCGGCCGACGGGTGTTCACAACGTCACCGTAGTTGGCGACGGCGCTGTTGAAGTCCCGGTGGACGAGGCGAGCGATGCCCATGTTTTCTTCGAGGATGGTGAGACCTTCCATCGCCCAAAGCTCGGGGGTGAAAGCGTCATTGTCGTTGGCGAAGCAAACGATCTTCGCCAGGGAAGCGTACAGCTTGTTCATTGTCTGATTTTCCTTTTAGGAATTGGTTGGCGGCAAATTGCCGCCGGTGGTTGTGTGAAAACTATCCGCCCCGGATTGTTTCGGGAAAGACTCCGGGTGAGTCCTGGATTATTGCAGCCCCAGGGCTTTCGGATTTGTTTTCCGAAGCTGCTGGTACTGTTCCATCGTGATCTTCTTCAGATCGACCTTCCCAGTCGAACCCGGTGCGCCACCGGTAGCCGACCCCGCACCAACGCCACCAACAACATTGGACTTAAACAGATTGCCGTAAATTTCAGGCAATTGCTTCATCCGTGAGATGGCTTCGGTCGTGGTCATCTGTTTGACGATTGGATTCCCCGTGTCGGCTTCGACATCGGGAAAGTCAATCATCGGGTTGTCACCAATCATTTTCGTCATCGGGCGAAGGAGGACGACGAGTTGATTGGGACTGAACGCATCGCCGGTGACGGCCGCATCTTGAATGGCCCTAGCAATCGTCGATTCGACGTACTTGCTTTCGGCGGATTCAGCGCGTGTCTTCAGCGTGGTAATTTCATTCGTGTATCGGTCTTCGAGCGCCTTGCGCTCGATTTTGGCAGTCTCGTCCTTCGTGCGGAACTGCTTCCGCAAGTCTTCCAGAGACTCTTCGACCTTGGTCCGCTCTTCCTGGGTGAGCTTGACGTTTGTGAGCGTCTCATTCAGCTTCAATTCGAGCTTCTGGGCCTGCGCCTGGTGCTTGCGCTTGTCTTCGGCGAGGATTTTATTGACCTCCGCCTGTGTGAACACTTTGTCGGCCGCCGGATTCGGGTCAGGGTCGGGATTGGTGGTGGGGTCCACAACGGGTTCACCATCAAAACACACGAGACGGGGATTCGAGCGGTACAGATCAAACAACATGGGTCAATAAACCTTGTGCCCCTATTGAACATTACGGAAGAACGATTAGGGTCATCGCCTTCCACCCGTCGAAATGACGGTCGGAAAAGATTACGAAACTCTCGCAATCTTGATGGCGTCTTCGTCGCGTAAGAACGGACGAATATAACGCCAAGCTGCGGCATTCGGGATGCCGTTGATTAGGTGCTCAATCGGCACCTGATTTCGATTGTATGTGGTTCGCACGGACTCGTATCCCTGCGAGATGATACCGAGATTCTCAAGCTCAGCTTCCGGGTCTTTCCCATCAAGCAAACTGTGAGCGATCTCGTAGGAAGCAATCCTAATTGATTCGGGAACTACCGTGTCAGTGCCTCTTGGGAATTCGAGAGGCTGGTCAGCGTCGGCTGCACGAATTTGCTCATCAGTAGCGTTCGGGTTGCTGGCCAACAGAGCAGCAACCGTAGCTTTGTCACCCTTGAAATTCAGGGCGTTGATAATTCTAGTTGCAGCAAGCAGTGCTTTTGGTCGATCAGCGACGGCTGCATCATACCAAGCACTCTCGTGTAGGCGATTGTCGAAGTAATCATTGGCTTCCAACAAGGTGCCGTAATAATTACCAGTGATTCCGCTACCAACACCAGGAGTCAAGGAACCGCTGGTAAGGTCCAGCCGCTCCATAATATCGCTGTGATCGAACTCTTCGATCTGGGCGGTATCACCTGGAGTTTCAGCGGTTAGAGTTCCCTTATATCGGGTGTCAATGAATACATCAGCATTGGCTACGGACGTATCCGCGAGAACCGCGAAATAACGCCCATTTCCAACATGAGTCAATGTCCCGATGCCAACATTGGTCCAGGGTGCCCCAGAAATTGAAATCTGTGGCTGCCCGCCCGCCTCTGTCAAAACCGGTGTGATGCCGTCTGACTCCAAACGAAGATCAAACCACACTTGTCGCAATGCGGCAAGTGGTTCGCTGACTTTAATTAGACGGATCATTTTATCGCCTCAAGATTTTCTGGAAGAAAAACCACTTCTTAACGTCACTAGAAAGTGATGGGACTTCCAGTTCAGCAAATGAAACTTGTGCTCGTCTTTGATCCTGATTCGGAACTTCTAGTTCAGCGAATGAGACCTGTGCTCTGCGCTGACCATTCGGAACTTCTAGTTCAGCGAAGGAAACTTGCGCTCGCCGATCTGTTGTGGGAGCATCTGGGACTTCAAACTCTGCCCAAGAAACTTGTGCCCGTCTAACACGGTCAGGAACTTCTAGTTCAGCGAAGGAAACTTGCGCTCGCCGTTGTCCATTCGGAACTTCTAGTTCAGCGAAGGAAACTTGCGCTCGTCGTTGTCCATTCGGAACTTCTAGTTCAGCGAAGGAAACTTGCGCTCTGCGCTGACCATTCGGAACTTCCAGTTCAGCGAAGGAAACTTGCGCTCGCCGTTGTCCATTCGGAACTTCCAGTTCAGCGAATGAGACCTGTGCTCTGCGCTGACCATTCGGAACTTCTAGTTCAGCGAAGGAAACTTGCGCTCGCCGTTGTCCATTCGGAACTTCTAGTTCAGCGAAGGAAACTTGCGCTCGCCGTGTTACATCGCCGGCATTACGAAGTAACAACAGGAGAGACATGGTTTAACCTACGCCTAATAGCAGCAATGATGCAGGAGGAATCCAATCAACCTTTACTTGTCCACTGGAACCACCCCCGGATGCTCGGTCTGTCGCATTACCGGCTCGTCCACCACCGCCAGCGC
>Ga0184627_10000209_pt1 | contig 26037 bp, 39 predicted proteins | sample PLM3_127_b1_FD_133150 | JGI IMG/M metagenome (GOLD analysis project Ga0184627, IMG submission 133150) | Groundwater sediment microbial communities from an aquifer in East River, Colorado, USA - PLM3_127_b1 | ecosystem: Environmental > Terrestrial > Soil > Riparian zone | place: USA: East River... | reverse complement strand
GTGCCGTCGCATGATCCGATCAGCGATTATTCGAGCGACGCCCTGTACGTCGTGGAGCCTTCGTAGGCTTCCGTTGAAGTGAACGCGCATGCGCGGCCTCCCGATTACGAATCGTAATGTTCAGCTTGGGGTGAATCTGCGGATGGAGTGTGTGCGGCACCGCCACGTAATTGTGGCAGTCTGGACAGAACAGGCACCCCAGCTCGATGAGCCGGGCAATATACTCCTCATAGGTATTCACGACGCGACCGCCTTTCTGAGATACCCCGCACCAGCAGCAATGCCGGGCTGGGTCCCAGCAGATACAGTGACGACAGATGCCGGTGGGGGAGAGGATGAGCGCAACGAGCGGAGGGATGGTGCAGGCTCGCACGCGGCACCGTGGGCAGAATCGCCGACTGCGCCAGACGTCGGGCCGTGAATCGAAGAACCTGCCCCGGCGATATTCAGGCACGGGGTGGCTTCTTGACCATGAAAAAGATACAGAGCATGATCCCAATAATGCTGATGATGGTGATGATGGTCCCAAATGTACGCATTACGATTCGTAATATCAGGGAATTGCGTGCGGGTAGGTGCCTTGCGCGTTCTCGATCTTCGTGAGCCGCTGGTCCATCAGGTCGAGACGGTCGGTCGCCTCGCGCATGAGCTGCTCGATACGAGCTAGCACCTGATCGTTGCCTTCGACGCGAGCGCGAAGTAGCTTGGAGGCCCCAATCATCTCGCGCACGGAATCCATCAGGCCGGTGACCGCCTTCGTGAATCGTTCCATCACAAACTCTCCTGGCTCCATGGAGCACTCCTGACTATAGATGGGAAAGGGAAGTTCTGTGGGACCTTCCAGCATGAACTGGGTCAGGTCGGGGAATGATTCCCACCATTGCACCACTATTTCTTCTCCTTAAGATGCTCTGTGAGCACCATCGTGATTCGTGTCCGAGCTGCTAATTCTTCTCGAATCCGTTCTTCAAGGTCGTGCAAAACCATTGTTGGGACGAATGGAATGTTGAGCGTGGGCATGGGCCCGCTATTGTACTCGGGTCCTTCAATGCAGCATTGGATATAGATCGGTCGCGGGGTCATGCCTTTTTCTCCTCGTCAGGTGGGCCAAAGAGTCGATGGGGTCCCTCGTCGAGCGTGACGTCCACGAGTGTGGGATCGGCCATCGCGCGCAGCTTGGCGTCCGCATCCCGGAGATTGACGACCAGATCGGCGAGCGCGGCATCATAGGCGATCTGGGCGGTTGTCCCTTTCCCGAATCCTGGCACTTGCATGGCGCGTATCTTCTCGATGGTGGCGTCGCCGTCCTTGACCCAGACTGGGATCGAGAAGTCCTGCGTGACCGCGCAGATGATCTGCGTCTCGCCACGATCCTCGTCGAGGCCCCACTGGAAGGTCCGCAGCTTCTCGTCGGTGAATGAAAAGACTTGGAGCATCAGGTATCTCCTTTATCGGTCCGCTCGTTGATCCCGTTGCGTCTCGCCATGGCGAGCGCCTTGCCGATTACGATTCGTAATTTTGCTACATCAACGATGAATATGTCACCGCGCTCCTGGTCCCGATATTCCTCGATGACTCCCTGGGTGAGTATCTCGCGCATCACTTGCTCAGTGAGAAACATGACCGGCGTGGTGTCGATGGGGCTGTGCCGAATCGACTGGCTCATGTGCGGCGCCCCGCCCGTCGAATGAACTGCCTGACCGCATCGAGCATGATGGGCTGACGCGTGATGGCGCTCGCGTGACGAGCGGTCAACGTGCGATAGCCGTTGAGTGACCAGATGGTATGCGCCTCCGTGCGACGGACCACGGTGGCGCCGGCGTCTCGAAGCAATCGCTCGGCTTCTCGAATCCGAGTGGCCGGGTTCATACGGGGCGCTTTCGCCCGCCCGTGCGAGCATCTCGCGGCCGTCCTGGCGTGTGGGTCACGGGGGATTCGAGCGTCACGAGCCCAACTTGCACGGCAAAAGTCATGACGACTTCCTGAATGGCGAACATGACCGATTCCCCGTGCGCATCGGAGAGCTGGAGGGACCGCGTGCGGTCGTTGGTCTCGATCATGATGACATACCCGGTGGCGGGCGGCACCCGCTTGACGATGAGGAATTTTCGTGGCACGTTCATAGGTGATTCCTCCGGGTTAGGGTGAACGTAATCGGGTGGGGGCGGTACTTGCAACCTAACTCCCCATGACCCCCAGTTATATCCAAGGCACCCGATTACGAATCGTAATGTCTACCGCCGACGCATCACCCGGAACGTCTTGACGTCACTGAGGCCCCGGCTCGTGGGCACCGCGCCGAGGAATTGGATTAGCATCATCTCGCCACGTGCGGGCGAGAGAAAGTCCATCCGCGCATCGAGCGCGGTGGAGCCCCAGATCGAGACCGCCGATCCGTCACCCGCCTTGAAGGCGTACAGGCGCGACTTGTTCGGCCCCACCTGTTCCTGCCGACCGAGGTACTCACCGGAGAAATACTGCCCTGGATGCTGCCAGTCCGCCGCTGGGGTGAGGCTCGACGGCGCCTCCTCCGCGTTTTCCTCCGTCCATCCGGCGGGCAATGCCGCGTCCGGCGTGTTGCCGGTCTGTGGAGGGACCACAAACTCGACTTCCTCCGCGGCGGCAACCGCGGGAGCGTTGGTCACGCGCCGTGCGGGAACCCGTGCGGGAACCCGTGCGGGCGGTCGTGCAGGAACAGTCGTTCGCTTCGCCATGCGTGAACTCCTCCGTGTTAGGGTTGAAGGGGTGAAGGATCAGGGACCAGCGGCGCCCCTTCTTCCGCCCGCTGAGCCTGGACGAGAATCCGCGCCACGACGCGGCTTCTCGATACATGATTTCCGGATTCACGGCTTTCCCGACGCGCCTTCCGCGTCACCCATGTCACGAGATTCGTTGGGATCACGACCGTCATAAAGGCTCGCCCACGTCCGGCTCGTCCGGTTGCCATAATGTGTTCCTCCTTTCTCGATTACGAATCGTAATGTGGCGCCGCCTCACGCGTGCGACGCATATATTAATGATATCGCCATTGGACCCCTATTATACCAAAGTTCACAGCTTATGTCAACCTCAAAGAATTACGACAATTACGACGCGATTACGAATCGTAATTTTCATTCCTTGACATTAGGGGGTCCAAAATGCTATACTTTACACTATGTTAGCCGTCTATTCTGTGAAGGAGGAGCCATGGCGAAGCGGCGGAAACAGAAGAAGGCATGGGGCACGGTGCCATCGGATGCTGCACGTGCAGAGAGATATAAGAGCGGGCGATCCAAGGCTCGATTGAAGAAGGCATCGAAGCGGCGTCGCGGGGTGCAAGGGCCCATTGAATTACGAATCGTATCGCGCTGGCGCAACAAACGCACCGGGAAGCTGGTGTCGTTCGTCAAGCGCAAGGGGGCCACGCGGGAGTTTGTGCAGCAGCAGATTGACGTGCATGGGCGGGTCCTGCGGGCTATCGGCCATACGACTAAGGAAGAAGTGATGCGGACTGTGGTGCCTGGACTGATCGAGGAGTCTGGGCCGGATGCGGGGTTGATTCATCTGGCGCTGCAAAAGACGAATATCCTTTCACAGCCAAGCCTGCGTGGAGCCAGAAAGATTCTCGTGAAGGTCTCCGGTGTCAATCCTCATGGGGAACTCGATGCGTTCAAGTTTGACATGGATAAACAGTTCGTGGATCAACGGCGCCGAAAGCTGGCCGGGGCGCTGGTCGGCATGATCCTCTCGGAGATGCGGGGCCGGAGTTGGCGAACGTGGTACAGTCCGAATCAGGTGGATTGGTCCAAGGTCAAGTACACGACGAAATCCGCCGTCATGAAGCGGGTCCCCATGCGAAATGTGGAGATCGTGGTCCGTGTCCTCAAGTAAGCCGCCGATTACGAATCGTAATCCCAGCCCCCGTGTCCCCGGCAAGGTGGAGATGGGGCCATATGGATGGGGGATCCGCCTATGGCACGACGCCGATCCAATCATCACAAACTTGGGAAGCAAAAGCGAAGCGTTCAAGCTGCTGTACGCGCTCCGGTACGGGTGGAGCAGCGTGACACTCCGCTGGTTCAACGGGAGCGTGCGGAGCGTGAATCTGCAAGTGTATTGGCATCGCTCCGTGGTGCCCCCACCGCCGGTGATCCCGATAGTGGTCAGGCCACGTGGGTCTGGTGCGTCGCGTTCCTCCACGTCCGCCGGTCTACCCATCATGAGCAGCGCCTCCTCGTCTACGGGCCCAAGTCTAACATCTGGTCGGCTGGTCAAGCCATGGCGAAGCGTGAAGGGATCAAATACTTCGAGGCGCGGATGAATCAGGAGCGTCCGCCGGTGCCGTTGGCTGAGTTTGCGTTCCTCAGCGTCGTGTGAGGGACGCTATGATCCTATGACCAACTGTGTGTATCCACTTACGGAGAAAGCCTAATGGCATCTATTAATATCGCGGTCATGGCCAAGGTAAGCCACGAGATTAACGAAGAGCGGTTCCGTCAAGAGGATTTACAGAGTCAAGGACGCTTCGCGCATACCTGCGCGGACCCTGATGTTGATGAAGGATATAAGCTGGGTGTGCTCGTTGAGGAGATTGGTGAAGTGGGCCGGGCCCTCATGGAGAAGATGGGCAAGATCGGGGACCGTCACAATAAGGACTTGCGAAAGGAATTGATTCAGGTGGCGGCGGTCGCGCAAGCATGGGCAGAAGCGTTATCGGTCTGATTACGAATCGTAATCATGGCGATTCGGCTCCTCGCGCTCGATACGGAAGATAACTCGCAGGGACAGGTGGGGATCATTAACTTCTATGATGGGGAGCATCACACCACCTTCAAGGGGGCCCCGCCGGATATTCGACACGCGGCCTGGGAGTGGTTGAACGCGCAAGCGCCCGCGCACGTGTGGGCGTGTAATATGGAGTATGATCTCGTCAATCTGTGTGGGGCCTTTGTCGGGAAAATGACCACGATCCAATACATCATGTCTGGGGCCTTTCTCCGGGCTGGGTGGCGCGACGCCCGCATCACGTTCTACGATACGCTGCGCCATTGGCCCATGTCGGTCAAGCAGATGGGTCAAAAGATCGGGCTCCCGAAGCTCGATGTGGACAAGGACGGGGAAGAAAATTTCCTCTCGGTGCCATACTGCCGGCGTGACACCGAGATCGTATGGAAGTTTGTGGACTCGATGTTGCAACGCTACGAGGCGATGGGTCTCTCGCTCAAATCCACGCTGCCGAGCATGGCGTTGCAATTGTTTACCAAGCATCATTACCGGAAAGGGGTTCCGGTGATCCCTGACTTTCAACGGGACTTCTTTCGTCGTGGCTACTATGGCGGGCGGGTCGAAGTCTATCGCTTCAAGCCGATCATCGGTGCCATTCATCACTATGACGTCAACTCACTGTTCCCCACCGTGATGCGGAATGGCACCTTCCCTGACTTGCATGGCATGTGCATGCTTCCGACCAAGCCGAATTGGGACCGTGAAGGCATGGCGGACGTGACGCTGACACTTCCAGTCACGCGCTATCCGTGCTTGCCCATGCGGGCCCCTGACTATCAGGAGTTGGTCTATCCGTTCGGCGGACTGCGTGGGACCTGGGCGTATCCTGAGATTCGACAGGCACTCCAGGACGGGGCGCGGATTCATGCAGTTCACTCGGCGGTTGAATATGAGCGGGCGCGGTCGTCTCCATTCACGTCCTATGTGGACTTCTGTTACGCGAAGCGGCGCCAGTCTGCGAAAGGGTCACTCGATGACGTGTATTGGAAGCTGATGATGAATAGCTTGTATGGAAAATTCGCGCAAGGCGATGGGCTCGAAGTGATCTCGAATGATCGGTTGCAGACCCTGACCACGACGGCCGGGCACGCGAATGTGATCTGGTCCGCTTACATCACGAGTCATGCGCGGGTTCACTTGCTCCAGGAGTTACGTAAGACGACGGATTGCTACTATACGGACACGGATAGCCTGTTCACGCAGACCGTGCTCCCGACCGGGCCTAATCTGGGACAATTGAAGGAGGAAGGCACCTATCACGCGGTCGAGTTTGTTGGGAACAAGCTATATACCTTCACCGCGCTTGGGCCGCATGGGTCCTGCACACAGAAAGGGCCACACAATCATGTCACCGCGAAAGGCGTCCCGAATGAAGGCTCCAGGCAGCCGGAAGCAGCGCGTGACTTCCTCCGCAACGGCCGGTGCATCTACCGGCGCCCGACGCGCCTCAAAGAGTCGCGGCGGAGCGGGACCGCGAACGTCTGGGAATACGTTGAGAAAGTCCGCGATGACGTCTATACCAAGCGGCACGTCCTCTCGGACGGTCGCACGGAGCCGTGGGACTGGCGCGAGTATCTCCAAGCCAAAGCCACGTTCGTCGCGCAAGGACGGCGCCCAGACTTCACCGCCTGACATTACGAATCGTAATCTCACGCCGACCGGCGAGCCCATCGCATTTCCGTTCCGTATTCTACCCCATCGCCTCAAGGCGCCGGTGCCATACTATATGTGCCCACAACATGGCGTCGAGTTGCCGCGTGGGGCATGGGTCCGCATGGTGCATGAGCTACGGACAGGCATCACGCGGCTGCACTTCATCTGTGACTTCATGGAGCGGGTCACGGTCGAGGAGCATCCTGATAATACGGTGATCTATCATCTGGCGCCTCGGGTTCGGCCCAGAACCCGTATCTCGCCACCGACGCCATTGATTCCATTCGACACGGATCGGAGGAAGGCATGAGTGAAGATATTCTGATCGACGGCACCACGGGCGAGATCATCGGGCCGATTCCTCGGAGCGCGAAGCACGCCAAGCCGACCTTTACTGGCGCGACGGAGCCGGATATTACGCTCGTCCCGACCAAAGTCATTCGGCGCTATCGCGGATTCCGTGAGGATGCTCCGATTACGATTCGTAATCCGCCCCCTGGCCCCTCTGCCGACCAGTTCGCGGAGTTCCTCCGGGAGAGTGAGAAAGTCTTGCGGAAGTTGAATCGTCGCGTGACGCATCAGAACCCGCTGCTTGGGATCATTGGCGAAGTGATGCTCAACGCGCTGAAAGAGAAAGGACGGAAACCGAGGCGATGATCTGGATTCCACTCCTGATTGTGGTGGGGAGCATTGCATGGATCGACATTCGGACCCGCTTCGTCCCGCCGACGCTCATCGCGCCCTTGCTCGCGCTAATTCTGGTGGGATGGTGGGTGGGCTGGTGGCCCGTGTCCTGGCTTGGTGGCACCTTGGCCATCGTGGGCACGGCCAGCATCAAGCTACCACTCGGCGACGTGTGTGGATTCGCGCTCTGCGGGCTGCTCGTGGGGCCGCTCGTCGCCATGAGTGCGCTGATTGTCGCCGTGAGTGGCTTGCTCGGCTTTCTGCTGCTGTGGGGCGACCGCGTGAGCATTGTGCGGCACCCCTTCTTCCCCTACTTGGGCGGGCTGGTGCTGGCATTTTCATTGATTGATTTTCACAGGACGTATTGGGCCATTTTCACGGCCATTTTCACGGTCATTTTCCTGTAAAATGGAAAATTGACTTCTGGGCCCATCTATGGTAACATTACGAATCGTAATCTGATGATTCCACGCACCCCCTCGCATGAGAAGCTAACGCGGTGGATGAACGCGGCGGACCCGATCCTTGCCACGCGCATGGAAGGATTGGAGCGAGAGGGGATTCCGTATGACGTGGAAACGGCCGCGCAGGGGTGCATGATCTACGCGCATGAGATTGATGGGTCCTGCTGCGCGATTACGAATCGTAATCAGGATCGTTCCGCGTACACACGCAGTCCACAAGGAGGGTTAATCCGTGGCTGGGAATAAGCACTCGGGCCGGCATAAGATGGGATGGATTGCCCCTGGAACTGGAGAGGAAGGCACCGAAACCGTCACGACCCAGACGATCACCAAGCAGGCCGGCCATCCGATCATCAAGAAGCTGGATCGGGCCCTTGCGAATGCGGACGACATGGATGTGACCGACTTCATGAAAACCGTGTTCGATGCTGGCGCCGAAGGACTCTGGGTCTTTCGCATCGTGAACGGTGAGGAGTACAAGGTCGGCACCCTCAAGCCGGGCATGGACTTCAGCGACGATGGCGAGACATTCTTGATGAGCCACTACGGGGGCCCCGGCACCTTCGTGCTGAAAGCGGCGGTCAAGACGGCCTTTGGAGGCATGATTCGAGCCTCGAAGCCAAAGCGCGTGCGCCTGGGCGTCTCCTCGGACCAGGATGCCGGGTCCTACGCAATGCCGGGGAATGACGCGGACACCATCATCACTCGGACGCTGGCGCGTGAGGAGAAGATTCACGCGCTCAACAAGATCAAGGAGATGAACCGCGAGCCCGTGCCGCGAAAGGAGGCGGATGACATGAGGCCGGATGAGATCATCACCATCGTCAATGCGCTGAAAGGCTCCGACAAGACCTCGGAGATTCTGCTAGAGATGCTTCGCACCGAGAGGGAGCGCATGACCGTGCTGCAAGCCGCCTCGGTGCAGAAGAATCCCCTCGATCTGCTGGCCCCGATGGCCGCGCCGTTGCTCGCGTTCTTCGACAAGAAGCTGTCGCCGGGCATGGTCACGAAGTGGATTGAGGCACTCAGGAATCCTGGACCGGAGGCGGCGCCGGAGACGCTCTGGAGTGGCCTCCGCGGAATCCTGAATGACCTGTCGCCGATCTTGCAGCCGATCATTCAGAACGTGGTGGCGACGCTCACGCCCCCTGCTGTGCCTGGGCGCCCGACGCTCGTGCCGAATCTGCCGGCGCTATCACCCATCATGGTCCAACCTCCGAATCCGAATGTGGAAGGAGCCGACATGGCAACGCGCAATTTCACCGATGACGACACGAAAGAGATGATGGATCAAGTCATCATCTGGCTCGATGAGCACAAGTTTGCGGAAGCGTGGGCCGCGCTCCGCGGGAATGAGGATACGCTTGACGTGATCGCGCCCATCGCGCCGGGACCCGATCCGCTCTCGTTCTGGTTCAAGGTGCGGGATGTCGATGAGCGGATGCGGACCCGGAAGGACGTCGGCCTGGAGTTCATCGCCTACATTCAGGCACAGATCACGGTCTGGATCGCCGCGCAGGTGGAGGCGGAGCGGAAGGCGGCTGAGGAGCGTGGGGAGACGGTGCCACCGTCTGTCGTGACCGTCCCACCTGCGGCCTGATTACGAATCGTAATGCCACGTCCAGTCGAGATCACCCGCTGGGTCCCTGACGATAACGCGGGCATTCGCCTCATCGTGCGCGAGCACATGATCCCACGCATCCGAGAGTCCATCCACCTGTCCCATATCGCGCTGTTCGTCAATGCGTTCCAGCGCCAGACACAGCAGCAGGAAGCGGAGGCGCTGTTCTACTGGGTCCGGGGGCATATGCTCTACACCCCCGACCCACCGGACGAGGAGCTCATCAAGTGGCCGTCCGTGATTATGGACGAGATTCGACGCCTCGGGCGGGCCCTGGGCGACTGTGACGACTACGTGATGCTCCTCGCCACCCTCACGCACGCCAGAGGCATTCCGACGCGCCTCGTGGTCATTGCGCGGAAGTTTCTTGATGATGGAGCCGGACAGTGCCAACTCGACCATATCTATCTGTCCCTCAACTTGGATGGCGCGTGGATGCCTGTGGACCCAACCGGCGAGGTTGCGTTCGGCTGGGAATATGAGCATGTCTACCGCCGAGAGGAGTTTGACGTATGAACGGTGACAATGCTCACGGCCCAGACCCGCGCATCGCGGATGCGCTCAAGCAGGCGAGCGGGACCATTCCCATCACACCTGGTGAGCGCCTCCGTATCGAGTTCGTGGTGACCGCCACCGGAGAAGTCAAGATTTCACTGCCGGGGCCGCAGGTGGAAGCGGAGGTCTGGAAGTTCATGGCCTATGCCCCCGACTTCATCAAGACGTTCTACCAGAAGAAACGGAGCCCGCTGTCGATCTAACCGATTACGAATCGTAACTTTTCCACCTACAGGAGGCGCCACTGAGTTAGACTCTGGAGCATGAACGGCTTGGACATTCGGCCTCGGGTCGTGTTCTATACCGCATCCGGCGCCGTGATCGTGACGATTGACCCGGCCTCGATGTTCGGCGGATCGGTGATCCTGCCGGGCCTCGGGGCCGTGCCCTATGACCTGGACATGAGCACGCAGCGCATGATCCTCCACCTGCCCGCCTATGGGGATGTGCCCATTGCGTTGACCGGCGGTGGAGGCGGGAACACCGTGACGCTCCCAATTCTCGGGACCACGCTCTACGAAGTCACCTTCGGCCCACCAGATATTCCCATCGAGCAGCAAGCCACGGTCCAATCGGCGTACCTCGGCGCAACGCTTGGGACCATTTTGCCGTGGGTCATCGGTGGCCTCGCCATCTGGGCATTCTGGCGGAGGCGCGCCTGATGGCCAACCTCCGCCCGCATGGCTTTTCTCGGAAGGGCCTCGCGCGAGCACCACGCTTCACCTTCGACACGAAGGCGCGGGACCATCTCACAGCCATCCTCGGATATCCCATCAGTCCAATAATTACGATTCGTAATGTCCAGCACTACCTCGATGATCTGACCGTGGTGATAGACGATCTGTGGTCCATGAGCGGAGGCCGACTTTCGGCCCGCCAGCAGCAGCAGGTGAGAATCATCAAGCGGACCCAGGCGTGGCTCGTCCGGGTCGTGGAGAATCTCCCATGAGCCTGACCGTGGCCGGTGGCTATATCGTTCAAGGCTCCTCAGACACCTATCAAGCCTGGGATGCAACGCTCTCACGCAATCCCGGCGCCGCGTCGCAGGATAATCGCGGCTGTGCAGCGGGGTGGGCCGCGATTTACGTACAAGACTCATTCACCGGCCTGACCGTGCGTGTCTGTCGCCGACTCGATCAATCCGTTCTGGGGCCACAGGCCGCGCAGACCATACGGGAAGAAACCGGGCCTGATTGGTATGATGCGTCCGCCATGAACATCGCCAACGCGGCCGAGCAAGTCGTCGAAGGGGGCGGGCAAGTGCTCGGAGCCGTCGGCAATGTGCTCGGAGAGACCCTTACGATTCTCGCCCCATGGCTCGTGATTGGTGCCATCGCCTATTTGTGGCTGATGAGCCCCAAACGCTCGTATCCTTAATATATACGCGCGCCCGCGAGAGGCGATTACGAATCGTAATGTGGGAGAGGAGGCCCCAATGCCGAAGTTCAAGCTGTACGGTGGACGGGAAGGCGTGGCCGAGTTTCGGACCATGGCCCTTGAGGAAGCCAAGCTGCTCGGCTATGGAGACATGATCTGGTTTATTGACACCAAAGGGTCCGCCCGGCGGCTTAAGGTGAACGGACGGCCGAAGCGGTGGGTTCGTCAGCCGGACAAGATCGCCGTCCCGGTGAAATACGGGATGTATGAGTACGACACGTTTACCGCGTCGGACTTCGGTCCCAACGGACGAGCCTTGGTGCAGTTGTGACCGCTCGCTGCGCGTGGTGTGGACGGCATCTCGGCTTGCGGCCGCCGATCCAGGATCAATCGGTGACCCATGGCATCTGCCGCGATTGTAAGCGCCATCAGCTAGAGATCATCCGGCGCGGCCGCATTCAGCGGACCCAGACGCAACGCTACGCGATGCGCCGGTCCTTCACGGGCAATCCGGGCCACATTCCCGGTCGAGTCGTCGAAGTCCGCTACCGGCGCGGGGCCGGTGGCTACTACAAGCACGCTTTCACACCGGGCGTCCGGCAGCGTCGGCTCCGAGCGGGCGAGCGATTTTCCCCCCAACACAACGCGGTGGTCTTGTATCATTCTACTAAGCCGGTGTGGGCCGATGATCGGTCGGACGGCTTCTGGGAACGATACGGACACGGACGAGGAGGGTCCAACCCCATGGCGCGGAAACGGACACGCGGATTCAAATTCGGCAATGTGAGTCCGTTCCAACTGGCGATGGTCGCGGGCGTCGGCTATCTCATCTATGCCACGTTCTTCGCGGAGGCGGCGCCGGTCTCGACAGGCGGACAAGGCATTCTGGCCCAGCCATCCGGCACGGTCTGGTACTCGGACCCGTTCCAGAACATGGAAGGCATGATGGGCGACTCCTCATTCTTCATCGGGTCCCTCCCACCCGGATCGGCGCCGCCATGGAGGCTGGCGAGCGTGACCGAGATCGCGGCCATGAACCTTGGACTAATGGCCGGCACCATCGTGGCCGCGGGCGGCGGGCTGATCGTCCACGTTTGAGACATTACGAATCGTAATCAAGGAGGAATCCAATGGCACGAGGGTACGGCACCGCATCACTTCCAGCGCACTATCAGCGGAAGTCGCGCGGGCGACGGCGGCGTAGGACCCCTGATGACTGGCGATGGAGTGAGGCCCGGTCCGTGATCGCCATGGGGTCCAGGAAGAAAGGCAAGGTGCATCTCGGGATTCGACGCAACCCCGGAGGCGGGATTAACTGGATGCCGATCCTCCTCATCGGCGGGGCCGCGTTCCTGCTCATGCAAGGGGGCGGACTCGGGATGCTCGGACGCGGCACGTCCGTGCTTCCACCCGGCTATACCTATCTGGGGAGCGGCTACTATCGCGGCCCCGATGGACAGACCTACTACCGGAGCCCCACCACCGGACAGATGAGCCCGGCGACGGCCGCGCAGGTGGCGAGCGGGCAGTTCACGCAAGCGGGACAACAGGTGGTGAGCGGCGTCTTGACCACCGCGGTCCCAGCGGTCACGAGTGGCATCGTCAACATCTTCGGGGGGCTCGTCAAGGCCATCGGCGGCGCGTTCTCGGACACGCAGCCGTCCGTGGTGGAGCCGACGGTCGGATATTCCAGTGTCTCCAGTGCGGACGTGCTCCGTGAGAGTGGCGGCGAGGTCGGGTACGTTCCGGCCCCGCTGCCGGACTTTTGGGCCGAGTCCAGCGTATGAGAGCTACTACGATGTACCGGCCTACGAGCTACCGGCGTATGAGTCCTACTACGATATGCCGGCCTACGAGCCGCCGGCGTGGGAGATGCAAATGAGCCTGGAGATTGCGCCTGCCCCCGTCAGCCTCAACGGCGCCGACACGGGATGGTGGTAAGCCATGCTACCCTTGTTCGTCATCGGAGCCATCGTGTCAGCCATCCGTCGTTCCAAGATGGCGCCGGCCATTCTGGTGCCACAGTCTCGGCAAGCCGCCGACTATGCCAATGCCATTGCCGCGTCACAGGCTATCGTGCCGATCGCGCTCCGTGATACGGTGGTGCTAGGCCCAACGCCCGCGATGCTGGCGGGCAACCTGCCAGTGGGGCTTGGCGCCATCCCGGACCTGAGCCTCTTGACCGAGTTCGAGTGTGTGATGGACACGCCGCAGCCGGATGCGGTCGAAGCGGTCCAGATCAATCCCTCCACCGCATTCCTATCCTACGGGGCCATCAAGCGGTAATTACGAATCGTAATTTCACCCCACACCCACGACGCGCGATGTGAGAGGATTAACACATGGATTCGCACACGTGGTACGTGAACCCACCAAGGAGGTCGGACATGGCGAGGAAGAAGAAGGGCGGTCGGAAGCGTCGTCAGCCAGCGGCCCTGCGTCGCTACTGGGCTGGCAAGCGGCGCCGTGTCACGCGCGGCGGACGGAAGCGGAGGCGTGTGACCACTCGTGGTGGCCCCAGCCGGGCTGGCACGCGGGCGCGTCCGCATCGCCCACGCCTCCTCGGATCACCCGGTCATTTCCGGTCGAGCGATGCCTCGCCCTGGCACGGCTACCGGGTCAACCCACACCTGTTGAGGGAGGTCGGCATGGCATTCGGCAATCCGCGGCGCCGTGGACGGCGCTCATACCGGCACAACCCAGGCATGATGGCGGACGTCCAGCGCGTCTGGACTCATCCGATGGACACGCTGCTCGACGGCACCCTCGGGGCGGTGTCCGCCTACATGACCATCGCGATTCCCAACTGGCTGCTCCCGTACCCCGGCGCGGATATCATGTCGCGGGTGATCCGGGCCGTGTCCCGCGTCGCGGCTGGTGGGCTCGTGTACGCGCTCTTCTCTCCACTCGCGCCAGGCTCCAAGGAAGCGATCCGGGCTGGCGCGGCCATCGGTGCCATCGGCAGCACGATCTTCGACTTCATGGGCACGCGCCTCATCATCGGGGCCACTGACACGGGTCAGACCCCACTCGCCCTGCTCGCTCCGCTCACCGGCGGGATTCCGGCGGTCGCGGCGGTCGGCGCCTACGCTCGCCTCGGGGCCTACTCCGCTCCGATGCTCCCCGCCGCTATGGGGAGACGGACCACCACCATCGCGGGACCGGCGTCCTTCCCCGCGCGCGGGCTGGTACGGCACAACCTGTTTTAAATCGACGAAACGAGTCGATTACGAATCGTAATGTCGTGACGACTCATCATCACCTATGATCCCGTTCATCGAGTGTGCGCTGGTGCTGGCGGTGGCCCCATGGATTCGAAGGGCCATCGCCCGCCATCGCCGCTACTGGCATATCCGGCAGCCGCGACTCCCTCGACCGGCCCACGGGCTATTCGAGGAGCCGCATTCCCCCTCACGCCTCTGGTAGCAAGGAGATTCCCCATGGTCGTCGGTCAGCGGTTCCGCAACTTCATCCATGCCGGTCCGTTGCTCCAGGCGCTCGGCATCCGGGCGCGGCATCAGCAGTCAATCACGCCGCAGGCCAACCGCATCCTCGCGCCGTTCGGCGATGTGGTGTCGTGGTCACGTCAGCAGTATCAGGATTTCTGCACGAGCCTCGGTCAGCCGTGGCTGGCGCAGGCGGTCCCGCAGGTAGGCGGCGTCCCGCAGTTCATGTCCGTGGTCCCGGCCTCGTTCTTCACCACCCCGGACTGGGCCGCGTTCGCCAACGAGTTGAAGGGGGTCCAGGAAGTCGTCCGCTGGACCATGTACTCGTACAAGATTTACCCGGCTGCCGGGGTGACCAACCAGTTATTCTTCGACCAGTCGGAAGGCACCGCGGTCGGCGGACGGCTGGACACCAACATGACGAATCCGGGCTCGCTGCCCGGCAACGAGATGCTGGTGGTGGTCGGGGTCGGCTACGATCCCATCCCCGACCGCGCGGATGTGTTCGCGGTCAACGCGCTGAACGGCGTGGCCGCGCAGGAGTGGTACAACGTCCTGACCCTCGGATTCCTGGAAGTGAAGATCAGCGGCAAGGAGTACCTCGTCGTGGCCCCTCTCACGCGCATCCCGCCAGGCCACGGGCTCGGCCAGTCCTTCACCGCCGGCATCGCCGCCGCCACCACGCGGAACATCGCGCAGGTGCAGTCCGGCACCCCGGACAACAAGGCCAAGTACAACGTCGATCCGCCCTTCGGCATCCTGCCGCAGCGTCCCTTCGAGGGCCGGACCCGATTCAACGCGCTCCAGCCCGTCACCACGCCCGGGCGCAACGGCGTGGGCTTCGATGGCTGGAAGGTCCGCCCCGTCCTGTGATCTGAGCGGGCTCGACACCCGCGCATTCGACTATTCACGCGGAGGGTCGCCATCATGGGGCCCTCCGCACTCGATTACGAATCGTAATGTCTGACATTTCCCAGGAAACGGGCAATGGAAGGAGATTTCGATGGCCCCTGACCCGATGAGCATGCCCCTGACCGATCTGGAGCAGTTGGTCTCCTATCGGCCCGTCTCGACGTTCCAGCCTGGGCGCGAAGTCCGGCGCAAGGCGCAATACGGGAAGTTCTTCACCTACTTCACCCAGTCACTCCCACTCGCGGCCAGCGCCATCAGCAATCGTGGAGCCACCTTCACCGCAGACGGCAAGTACCTCGCCTTCGCGGTGCAGAAGATCGCCTGCCTCGCTGACAATCTCCAGGCGGAAGGGCTCGTGGTCGTGCAGCCGAGCGGGGAACAGTTCTCTTCCGATGCCATGTTCCTCACCCACTACGGAGGCGGGCAGTTCCCTCGCATCGTGCATCCGGCCTGGATGCTCCGGGCGAACAACATCGTGACCCTCGTCCTGGACGACCGGCAGACCATTCCGGCTCCGAACAACATCCGAGTGGCCTACTTCGGCCAGAAGATTCAGCGCGAGCCCATCATCGGGCCAATGGTCTACAACGCGGCCAAGCAGTTCGACTATCCGGCCAAATTCACGGTCGATACCGAGCGAGGGCCATTGGCGCCGAATGCCGTCCGCACCTTCACCATCACGGTGGACGCGGACTCGGACTTTGAAGTGCAAGCGATCACGGTCGCCTCGGATGGCCCCGTCACGGTCCAGGTGCAGAGCGACGCGGACAATTGGTTCGACACCGACATTCGCTCCGAGTTGCTCGGCGGGTCCCCCATCGACCCCATCGTGCCGCCCCTCGACCCGACCGGCTGGCATCCATTCATTCTGCCGGCTCCGCGCTGGATCATGGGAGCGGGCTACATCAAGACCACTGTCACCAATACCGTCGGCGGTGAAGTCGCCAACCGCTGCGAAGTCGTCTACCACGGGGTCCGCCTCTATCCGGCGGGCGGAAGGAGCGGCGCATGAAGCCGATTACGATTCGTAATATCCTGAAACATGCCATTCCATCACTCGCTGGGATCACGGGCGGCGTGCTGCTCGCTCTCGGTCTCGTAGGCTACAACGCGGTATTCGCCCAGCCTGGCATCACCCCGAACCGCGCCTTCCTGCGCGGTGCCGCGCTGGGCGCGAGTCCGGCGCTCGTCTGTAACGGCCTTGATCCAGTGGTCAACTGCAACATTGCCACGCAGGGCGGCGGGACCCTGCTCCTCAACGGGGTAGCGATTCCGGGCATCTCAGGCGGCGCGGGCACGTTCGCATCGCTGACCGTCAATCCAGGCCCGCTCAACGTCACCGGCACCACGAACCTGTCCGGGCCACTCTTTGCCATCCCCGGCACGTCCGTGACGCTGGAACGGGTCGGCGGGCTCGTGCTCGCTAACTCCTCGACCAATACCACCACCACGCTGGTGGCCACCGAGCAAGACCTGTTCAGCTTCTCGCTGCTTGGCAATAGCCTCTCAGCGGATAATCAATTCCTCGTGCTCACATTTCGTGACCGCAACGCAGCCACCGCGAACACCAAGCAGTTACGCGTGCGCTTCGGGGCCACGGTGATCGGCGATTCGACCGCGGTCGCCGCGAACAACAACTGGTGGAATGGGGACTGCATCATCTGGCGAACCGGCGCCGCCACCCAAAAAGCTATCTGCGGTGTGCTCAACGCTGCTAATGCCGCATCCTGGTCTACCGCGGCCGGGGCCGGGGCCAACATCTCAACCCCCGCCGAAGTGCTCTCCGGCGCGGTGCTCATCAGAGTCACCGGCACCGATGCGGTCGCCGCTGGTGGGTCCAATCTGGAAGGTGTGAACCTCGTCTGGCATCCGGCCGGCCAGTAGCCGCCGATTACGAATCGTAATTTCTGATAAGGAGGCATCGCATGCCGACTGCGCGGACGTTGCCGGGGTCCCAGGCCGAGGCGCTCGCCCTCATCCGGCACATCAGCGAGCGAATGGAGCGTGAGACGGGGGCCCACTACGACTCCATTCAGCCGACCACCATGGAGATCATCGCCAAGCACGCCACGAATCCGTGGCTCACGGCGGAGTTCATCAACGAGGCCAACTTCCTCACCATCCCAGCCGGGTCCGGATTCATTCCAGTGCTCACCTACTTCGTCCCCGACCGTCAGGTCGGCATCCTCGAAGGCTTCGCTAATGGCGTCTCAGATATTCTCCAGTTCGATTTCGTGCAATGGCAAGTCAGGGTGAACGACGGGGCCATCCCTGGCTACGATATCGTTGGAGGCCCCATCGGCCTGTTCCCTGACGTGATTCAGCGCATCTTCTGGCCACTGTTCCAGGGACAGCGCGTGACCGTGCTCGCCAACAACATCGCCACGATCCCGGCGGTGGATATCTGCGCGAAGATCACCGGCCGCGTGTTCCCAGACGCGATCCCGGCTGGCCGCTAGGAGGCGATGCCATGGGCACGTATCGGATTCCCTCGTCGGTCCTCACCAACATCGCCACCGCGGCGCCAAAGGTCGCCTTCGACGCGACGTTCGCCAACCTCATCGTCGGTGGCATCTTCACGTCCATCGTGTTTCCCGTCGCCTTCGCGCCGTTCTTCGACCTGTACGTATTCTCGGACGTGATCCTGAGCGTGCAGCGACAGACCGCGTTCTCGGTCACGGGTCCGCCCGGTGATGTGTTCCGGGACGTCAGCGGTCCGTTCCTCAATGTGGCGAACGTGGTGTCGGAAAACACCGCCATTCGTGTCGCCAACTTCTACGCACGGTGGCGCATCACGAACGTCGATGTGGCGCCGTCTACCGTGCTAGAAGTCGTGATCCTCAACCGGAGCCTCTAACATCGGAGGATGAGCCCCATGGAACTGAAACTCCCGATCTGCGGCAACTGCAACGGCACCGGAAACGATGGCGCTGGCAAAGACCCGATCTGCAAGGGGGCCGGGCGCATGGCGCTCGACGACACATCGTCCGTCGCTCAGTGGCTCCAGTGGATTCGGGAGCAGCCGGACGTGGGCCACGCCGGGGAAGTGCTCGCACTGATGCTCGCGCTCCGTCAGCCGCCTGCCGGGCTCCAGGAGTTGGTGGAAACCAAGCGGGACGACTAGGGTTACGATTCGTAATCGGAGGGATTGATGGCGTTCCGTCCATCCGTGGCCCAGATTGGGCTCGTCTCGCCCTATGACGACATGATCGTTGCCTTGACCGGCGGTGACTTGTCCACCGTCGCACTCGTCAAAGGCGTCATCGCCACGGAATCGGAATGGAATCCTGGGGCCATCAATCCCGCCGATCCAAGCTACGGCCTCATGCAGATTCTTCTTGGGCCGGGTGGGCCTTTCCCGTCCGTGTCCGCACAGGACCTGCTCGATCCATCCACGAATCTCACGCTCGGTATCACCCATCTCCAGTCGCTCCTGACACGCTACGGCTCACCTGGCGCCATCGCTGCGTACAATGCCGGGACGCCGCGCCTGAATAGCAGCGGGCAGTATGTCAACAGTCGTGGCGATACGATGGTCCAGGGCTACGTGGATTCCGTGCTCACCTACCAGACGTGGTATCTCAATGCGATGTTCGACCAGCAGGCCGGGGGCATCGGCACGGCGGATATCACACGCTCTTACGATGCGGCGTTGACGGTCACCGCGTATGACTACGGGGCCTATCCGACTGAAACGTACTACGATGCGCCGGGTGCGGAGCCTTCATCATTCCCTGAGCCGTCAACGGTCATGGCAGGTGGAGGGCTTGCGATCATCCTGCTCGCCATCGGCGCGATCTGGTGGAGCCAATCATGATCCTACCCATTCTCGATGATCTGACGTTGACCGCCATGACGGTCTGCATGGAAGCCGGGAACCAATCGTTCAACGGGAAAGTGGCGGTCGCGTGGGCCATCAAGAATCGAGACGCGCTCACGACCAGTCCCGGCGTCGATGATGTGGTGCTGGCTCCGTGGCAGTTCTCGGCCTGGAACACTGACAACAAGGCTCGGGCAAGGGTCCAGGATGTGATGCTCACGCAGCCCGCACTCTGGCACGACTGCATCAAGGCCACCTGCGCCGCGTTCTTCGACTTCATCCAGGACCCGACCCATGGGGCGACCTTCTACCTCAACCCGGTCGTGACCAAGAAGATGCGCGGTGGCACCTTACCAGATTGGTACGATGCGGCGAAGGTGACCGCGGTGATCGAGGATCACGAGTTCCTCAAGCTGTAAATTACGATTCGTAATCGGAGGATTTCATGCCGTTTTACGTGGCATTGAGCACCTGGAACCCCGGAACCAGACAGAATCCGGTCTATGTCATCTTGCAGACGCGCAAACGTGTGAAGCCAGCTTCACTCGCCTACTGGGCCCCAAACATGTTTGATTTCGGTGGGCCATTTACCACACGGAAGCAAGCAATCCAAGTAGCAAAGATCGAAGCGCATCTCACTGGCGCCAGATTCACACGGTCCGTGATTCGTGTTGATTTCTAGACATTACGATTCGTAATCGGAGGAATCCATGCCTGAGCCCGTGACCATCATCATCGCTGGCGCCGCGCTCTATGCGTGGATGAAGCGGCCATCGAATACGGTCGTCTCCAATCCACCCCTGAATGCGCTCGCAGCCGAGCCCGCTGCCTTGACAGCCGCTAATCAGCCGGTGAGCGTAGCTGGGGCCGGGACAGGACCGGACGCGCCGCTCGCCACGCAGACCAGCATCGCTAATCAGGGCGTGGCCCCTATCAACTCCGTGATGGTCGCATCGGTTGTACTGGACCCGGCACAAGAGATTCCTGCCGATCTGGTCGCCGCACTCGACAATGACACCGCACTCGCCATGCGCGCCTATGCCGCGCTGAATCCAGGTGACTTCCAGGCGTTCCTCGACAAGTACGCGGCACGGCTCCAGATGCGGAACGATATGTACCTGGAAGCCATCGAGAACCCACCAGAGCAAGGCTATGAGTTGACGCCTGCCATGGCCGCGAGCCTCGGCAATGCCACCTATAAAGTCGCGCAAGCCTTGAATGGCGTCTATGTTGGGCGCTCGGTCGATCTGTTCGGTGTGTCCGCGACGATTGCCGGACAAATTCCCTCGATCAATCCCGATCTGGTGTCGGGGCTCCAAGCGGCCGCGATGGGCTATCGCGCGATCACGTCCTTGTCCCAAATCATGAACCTCGCGTCGGTCAACAATGTGAGCGTGCTGAACTTCACCGCCATGACCGCGGCGGGCGCCTATCCGGGGCTTGCCAATCTCGCCACATTCTCGCAAGCCTTGGGGCCGGTGTTGATGGCGGTCGGGCTCGTAGTCGATATTGCATTCACGATCCTTGGGGACAAGCCAGATTTGCAGAAAGCCATTGACGTGGCGCTCGACGTGGCATCACTGGCGGTCTTGTTCATTCCTGTCATTGGCATCGTCATCGCCATCGTGATTCAACTCGTGAAATTCATCATCGACCTGTTCGGCGAAGATTTGTTCGGGGGTGGCATGACCCACGAGCAGCGCGAAGTCTTGGAAACGGCACGGTACGGGACCAACCTCAATCCGATCTTTTCTCAATTAGCCGACTCCTATACGCCACGGGAACTATTCAACACCATCATTCAGTGGGGGTCCGGCTACTGTGGTGGAGTCCACATCGTGGCCATGTCCATCAATCTCATTGTGCGTGCCGGTGACACGATGATGATCGGCGGACGATCCTACACGGCGCCAGCCGACACGCTCCTCGGATTGGGGCATCAGCCATGCTATTGGCTCGGGAGCACGGACTTTGAGACCATGACCGACGACGAGCAGGCGTGGGCCCTCGCGGTCTATGCGCCGGTCAATGGCATCTTCGCGATGGCGCAAGCGGGAATCGCGGATTGGCGCAAAGAGCAATTCAATGATCCAGTTGAGCTACTCATCAAAGCACGGGCCACCCCGATGCGCGATATGATCGTCAAGTACAAGCTGAACCTTAACCAGATCGACCAGATCGGGCTCGAATACCGGGCCCAGCCAGGCCTGGCCGCGCTCGCGGCCGCATGGGGGTGGGAGAACTGGCAGACCATGTTTGCCTTCATCGTGGCCCCGGAATGGGAGGCGTTCACCAACACGATCACGCACGGGTCCCTGGCCGACTTCTGCCGAGTGCACGGCTATCCGACCATGTATGCGTTCCGCGCCTATGCCTTGAGCGGGTATCAATCCTACTATGCGCGGGTCCAGAGCGCCGGGGCCTTGCTCTATCAGCACGCACTCGACGCGCAACAAGCCATCCTGGAAGCCACCATGTATGCCGCGCAAGTCAGTTCCCAAGGCGGCGGAAACGGCATGTGAACCCATGAATATCTTTCGACCCTCTCCAGCGTTTCAAGCGTTCTTCAACGCAGTTATCGCAACGGGTGAAGGGGCCGTCACGCCTGGCATCTATGCGCCAGCCATTCCCACGTTCTCCAATCCACGCGAGACATTCTTCACGGAACGGGTCCTGGTGCCATTCATTGCTACCATCAATCTGATGAAAGCCTCAGTGGCTCCAGCCGTTGTTACTCGAACGCAAGAGGTTCTCGTCTACATGCAATACGGCATGACGTTGGAAGAGGCCGAGATGCAAGCCAACGTCGTGGCCACCATGAGCACCCCATAAATTACGAATCGTAATGTTGGACATTGGGCCCATGATGTGATACAATAGCCACACCAAGGAGGAACACTTCGATGAGTCCAGCCACGATTCTCGCCATCGCCCTCGTCATTGGCGCCGTTGCCGGCACGTTCTCGCGCCTGTGGGCGAGCCCAGCGTTCACCACCTGGAGTAAGCAAGCCATCGTCGAAGTCATCGGCAATGGGTTGACCGCGCTCGTGATCCCCTTCCTTGGCACCTTGCCGATCATCGGGGACTCCCTCGATATCAGCAAGCTGCCACCGATTGCCGCCGGTGGGATCATGTACTTCATTGCATCGGGCAGCGGCGATTTTCTCGGCAACCTTCGGAAGAAGTTCACCGGATAGGAGGAGCCATGATGAAGCAGATCATTCTCGCGGTCCTGATGCTCCTCGCTCCGATTACGATTCGTAATCTGGATGCCCAACCGGCTACCAACACCGTGACCCGCACCGACGTCGCAGTCGGGGCCACCGCGGTCGTGCTGTGCCCGACCAATGCCTCGCGGGTCGATTGCTCCTGCACGAATAATGATGGGGCCGTGGCGTTCCGTGTCGGCAATGCCGCTATCACGGCCACGAGAGGCCAGCGGGTATCTGGCGGCGGCACCTTCAAGGCATCCACCACATCCCAGGTATTCGGCATCAGTGAAGGCGCCGCGGTCCAAGTGTCCTGCACCGACCAGACGCGATGAGTCACGGTCATGTCATTGCTGACCGACCATCGGAGGCCGCTCGGGCCCGTCCTCACCGACCCGCACCATGAGTTTCTCGCAGTTTGGCTCGCGCCAGATGATCCGGTCCTCACGTCATGGGTCCGGTGGTTTCGGGCCAGTCGCGTCAAGCATGTCATCATCACCCATGCCATGACGATCAATGGGATCACCGGCACCTATGCGATGCTGTACACCCACCGACTCCTCCTTCCACGTCGTGGTGGCGGGTCCGCACACTGGTGCTGCCATGATCGGGACTGATCCGCTCCTCGTGGTCAATCCATCGGCGCTTGTCAGTCCAGCGTTGCAATATCCAATTGAGGAACATGGAACCGCTAGACTCATTCGCACCATGAAGCCTGCCGGGGTTGACTGGCTGCTCGACATGCCGCCCTATATGTTCCTCAAGGTGCCAACGCCCATGCCGATCACGTCGCTGCAAACATTCGAGCATGGTGAATGGCAGACTTGGATGGTCGATGAGCCCGCACATTGGATCATGATGGCCACGCTCGCCGGGCGTGTAATCGGCCCAAGCGTGTGTGTCGCCGGACTCGGTCTCGGGCTCATGCTCCATTGCCTCGCCGACCGTGAGGATATCACCGACATTCTGATCGTGGAGCAGAATCCTGATGTGATCGCGCTCATCGGGCCACTCATGCCACGACGGCGCCACCAGTTGATCTCCTACTATCCGGCCAATTTCTGGGATATGATGCAGCCATGGTGGGACCTGAATAATATCCGCACCTTCGTCGTGGACCTGTGGCGCGGTCCGCTCCCCGACAACACCGCCGACGTGCTGCGGCGCCGGAAGCAATTGGAGGCCATGCACCCGTGGCCGGACACCCACTCGCTCTTTTTCTCGTATCAGACACTCATCGACCGGACCCGAATGGAGGAGGGACTCACCCATGGCTGATCTCGTCTGGCGCGTGATCGTCCAACCGAACGTGCCAATGTACTTCTGGAACCAGATCAAGGCCAAGCGGTATAGCACGGATCGTGGCATCTATACGGCTCCGGTCCAGGTTGATCGCCCGGAAGGCCAGCCGGTCAACTAGGACCACCCACTCACCGATTACGAATCGTAATCACGGAGGATTCATGAAACGCCTCAATCGGATCATGGCATGGCTGCTGCTCGCCTCGCTTGGGCTCACGATGGGCGCCCCCATCGCTCAAGCCATTGACGTCGCTCCAGGACTCGGCGGCGCGACCATCAGCATCTCGGGGAGCGGCACAGGGACAGGCACGACGAGCGGGACCAGCACCACCGGATTCGGACGTGGATGGTTCCCCTCCACCATCACCGGGACGCTCGGGGCCGGTCAGCAGATGATCGCAGTCTTTCTCGATGATCTCCAGGTCGCCTTCTTCCGTCGTGACACCGGATGCGGGAACTGCTTACAAGTCGCCGTCTCGACTGACGGCGGCGTGACCGGCACATTCTTCTCGACCGATGGCACGCTCGGCAACTCGATCAGCGCAGCCCATCGGGTCCCTTCGTCACCCCCACGATTCCTCGCCTCTAGCATCGGGGGCCCACTCAACATCATTCAGTCAGCTAACGTCTCATCTGGATGGACTGCCGTCGTCGGGCTCACACTCCCAGTCAATTCCTGGGCCTCTAATCCGGCCGGATCGACGGTGCTGTCCTACAACAGTGGGGCCGCCCCAAGCGTGCAAGTCTGTCGGTCCACGAACCAAGGCATCACCTTTGGCTCCTGCAACAACTGGGGAATCCAAAACGCGCAGGCGCTCAGCGGCATGGGCATTATTCACGTCAGCGGCACCACCTGGCTGTTCCACAATGCCACCGCGCAAATCTGGCGCTCAGTAGACGACGGGATTACGTTCGCCCTAGCGGCCACGCCCGGCGGCGGGAATGGAATCTCGATCACGTGTCTCCCCAACACCACGACCTGCCTGTTCATCGGCACCGATCAGATCATCAGGCGGAGCACCGACTCAGGCTCCACATGGGTGCCCGTGCAAACCGGCATCACGCCAGGTGCCGTCAATAGCGGAATCTGCGCGTTCACCGATGGCGCAAATGCCGCGACCTTGACCAACTCTCCACCCGTCGGGCTCAGTTCTGTCGTGAGTAACACCACGTGGTCATCGCCGAGCGCCGGCCTGCTCTGGTATCCTGGAAAAATCTTCGGGTCCCACTGGGATGGCGTCGGAGGAACCGGACTCACGTCCATGGCCTGCCGCAACGGACGCGGCATCGCCGCCTACTCGACCGGAGGCGCGACCAATCAAATGTTCGCGCTCTACAACCCACTCACGGCCCCTGGCGACGTCCTGACCTCCAGCGCGGGCGGCTACAACATCTCAGCCGCGATTCAAGCGGGCATCATCCTCAATACAACGCCGGTCACCAGTGCAGCCAATACCGCTGCCGTCGTGACCCTCACCAATACACCGGGGTCCCGCATCTGTCTCCGTTCCATCACGCTATTCAGCAGCGCCGCTGGCACCGCCACCCTGACCGTCACCGATGGCGTGGTCGTCGTGCTGAATTTCGGGACGCTCGTGACCGGAACATCAGCCGCCCTCACCACCTTCGATGGGACTCCGCTCCTATGTAGCCAGACGAGCAATAACCTCGTCGTGAATATCGGCGCCGCTGGAGCTGCCGTCACCACCACGACCTCGACGATCTCGGACCGCTACCCCAACTGATTCGTCATGATCCAAGAGAAGTCACAGGACGTTCGACTCCTCGATGTGATGCTCCTGGGGCCATTCATGATATGGTTCGGGATGCGATCCACGGGGAATGCGTGTCCGGTCGGGACCACGAACGAAGATGTTATCATCCGGCCGTCATTTCCAATCAAGAGCACGACCGCCAACACCGCGACTACCATCGTCTGCCCAGCCATTGGAGCCACCGGCATCTGTCGGATTCACGCGATCTTTTACACTGGATTCTGAGCGATTACGAATCGTAATATCGGGTCCTCCGAAGAAAGGAGGCTGCCTATGGTGACATGATATGGCAACAGCAGCGGCTATCGTTCCAGTCGTGTTGGCAGCTTTGGAGTAGGTCATGGCCTCGGGAGATTGCAGCTTCCGGGGCCATGATTCTGTCCGATTACGAATCGTAATGCGTAGCCACCACCACACATTACGAACCGTAACCCCCACCCATACCCGCTCCC
>Ga0184627_10000208_pt1 | contig 26360 bp, 22 predicted proteins | sample PLM3_127_b1_FD_133150 | JGI IMG/M metagenome (GOLD analysis project Ga0184627, IMG submission 133150) | Groundwater sediment microbial communities from an aquifer in East River, Colorado, USA - PLM3_127_b1 | ecosystem: Environmental > Terrestrial > Soil > Riparian zone | place: USA: East River... | reverse complement strand
CGAAGATTACAACCAAGTCGCCCCGCACAGCGCCCTGGGGATGAAGGCACCGGTGCAATTCTATGCGGATTGGATGTCAAAAATAAGCACTACACCTGTGCAGATTTAGGTGGGGCAGTACATCTTTAATCCGTTTTGTATTTTTCTTTTCTTTTTCCGGCAGCTCATCTATCCAGGAATTATGAAAACGTGAGAAGTCTTCATCAGTAAAGCGAAGAAACAAAGGATCGTCAATGGGTTCGGCAAAAGCATACATGTTACTGCGGATTGAATCATATACTGTCGGGCTAAATACTCGAAGCGCCTCAATAGCTGCAAAATCTACCGGATTTACCTCTCCTTTCACTGCTGGATACGTCACAGTTAATGTATTTGTTAGACGAACGATGTCACGTGGAGTGCTGATAAAGTGGTCAATACCATCAAAGTAAACGTTGCTCCAGCGTTTTTTGTCCCACAACTCTTCAGGCGTTCCTTCGAGAATTACGTCCAGTTTCTTGAAAAATAGTTTTTGTATCGAGGTTTTATTGGGGAGGGGTAATTCAAAAGTAACTTGAACAATTTTTTCTAAATATTCTTCACCGGAAACACCTTGCTCTTGCTTAAGTGCTTCTACTGCTACCTTTTTGTCCAGAGCCAAAAGGTAGATGACATTTGGAAGGTCGCCGACTGCCTTTATTACGCGGAATAACTGCCTAACCTCCTCTGAAGTGAGTCTATCAACATCGTCAATTACGACCAAGAGTTTTCTTGTTTGTCCAGAAATCAACTTTTTAATTTCATCTTTTATCGCCAAAACATCTTTGGGTTTTTCTCCTGCAAGCAACACCAAAATTTTACCAAATATGCCGTAACGGGGTATGCCCGATACAAGCTCACCAAGAGTTCTTATCTTCTTTCTTATCTTTTTGCTTAAAGCTTTTCGACTACTCAGAACTGCTGAGAGTTGGTCGAAAAATCTTCTTGTAAGATCCTCATCCCCTGAAAACCACCAAGGATTAAATTTTACTAAAACGGGTTGTTCCACAGTGTTTTGCTGGGAAAGGTAGTGTTCAATAAAGTTCAATACCGTTGTCTTGCCAAGTCCCCAGTAACCATAAATCGAAATGACCAATCCCGTCGGTGGGACCATTCTGACAATGCTTCCAGCGAGATGTTCAGCGAAAGGAGCATATCCTAACTGGTCATCCTTTGGGTCGTTTAAGGGCCTATCTGCCGATAAGAGATTTGAATTTTCCGGTCTTTCCATCAGGGGGTTAATATAATGCCTTGAAACTGCAAAGGGCAATTACGGGTGGTTCACCACGGTTACCCCCTACAAAATCGCCACCATTTCCCCTCCCTTCCGTCCCGTCTTTCGACTGTAGGGGCATGTTGCACGTGCCCTCTCCATCCCATGGAGAGGGGCCAGGGGTGAGGTCGTAGGGGCGAACTTTATGTTCGCCCTTCCCCTTCCCGTTTCGGGAAGGGGACACAGGGGTTAGGTTAAAATGCAAATTTCGAAGAAAAATTGAGGCAAAAACCAATCCCCCGCTATTAGTAGAGGGATGTGTGTAGCGGGATAGGCCCAAAGAGGATGATGGAAACCGGATCCTTCACCCTTCCGGGTTAAAAAAGCGGCACGTTCCCCAAACCAAAGACCGCCCTTATCCCTGAGTTTGGGAAGGGGTAAGCGCGCGGTCAAAAAGCCCGCCCGCCTATGGCGGACGGGTCAGGCGCATACAAACGCCTCCCCCGGCTCTGCGCCAATTAAGCCGGAGAACGAAAGCTCCTCTAAAGTGGGAGGCGGGATGGTGAACACTTCCCATCTTATTTTCCGTGCCGCTTTATCCCGCAACCCTCCTTCAAAGGCCTGAACCGGAAGGCCGGCACCATCGGATTCGTAGGGGCGGAGTCCCCCTCCGCCCTTACTTTTCCGCAATTTTCATACAAAATCGCAACTGATTTTGTATGCCCCCAAATTGCAAGGGGGCTTTTTTTATTTATTTTTGCAAATTCGCAACAAAATCCCTTCGTTTTTTGCTAATCTCTAATCTCTGTCTTACTCCCCCGCCTTCGTCCACTGGGCCACATTTTTTAAAGGCAGCTTGACGGATTATAAGCTCGATTCTTTCTATAATTCCTAAAGAAAATTTCTCAAATAACATATATTCCCGCCGATGCGCGAACCGTCGATGGAGCAGCTCGAAGCCGCCAACGCCATAGTCTATTCTCTCTATCAGCCTAAAAATGAACTTTTACTTCGCGGGCGTTTCTATTACAATATGGCCGAACCGAAAGATCACGCAAAACTGGCCGAAACCAACCGGCAGCTTGGTCAAATCGGTTGGGAAGCTCGCTTCGTCGGCACGGATGACTTCCCTCACCTGCTGGTAAAAATGAAAGAGGAAACTTCTTTCCCCTATTTGCCGGCAACATTGTTCGTGGCCACGGTTCTTTCGGTAATTTTCTTTCCCCCCTTTTTGCAATATGGGACTCGGATTTTCAAGGATTTCAATCTTGTTCGCGAAAACTTGCCCTTCGCCACCGCCCTTCTGGCAATTTTGGTTTTTCACGAAGCGGGCCACTTCTTCGCGGCCAAACGCTTGGGAGCGGAAGTTTCCTTTCCCTATTTCATACCCGGCCCGACCTTGTTCGGAACTTTTGGTGCCGTAATCCGCGCCAATTCTCCCTTTTTCAATCGAAGGGATTTGATGGAAATCGCCGCCGCCGGCCCTATCGCCGGTTTGTTGATAGCAATCCCCGCGTTTATTTACGGCCTGATGACTTCCAAGTTTGTTCCGATGACCGGACAGGGATTGGAACTGGGCGATTCGCTTCTAACCTGGATTTTGTCCAAAATCTTATGGGGTGAAATTCCTAATGGTTACACAATAATGATTTCACCGCTCGGATTTGCCGGCTGGGCCGGGCTTTTGGTAACGATGCTGAACCTTTTGCCGATTGGCTCGTTGGATGGCGGCCATATCTCCTATGCCCTGTTCGGAAAGATGCAGAAAAAAGTCGCCTATCTTTTCTGGCTCTCTCTTCTGCCTCTCGGCTTTTGGTTCTACGGCTGGTGGGTCTGGGCGGCCATAGGCTTTTTCTTTCGACTGCAGCATCCGCCAACTTTGGATGACAGTTATCCCTTAAGCACATTCCATAAAGCCATGGGCTGGGTCTGCCTGCTGATATTTATTCTGATATTTATTCCCGTCCCGATGGCGTAGAAACGGACGGCTCGGCAATCGAGCGCCGGTTGGATTAAGTTAAAGTTGTGCTTTAATATGGATTTTAAACCGAAACGCCGGTAGGCAGTTCCTGATACTTCCCACTGCCCAGAAACTCCATATCCAGCACTTTATTCTCCCAGACCGCCATAAATGCCTCCACAACCATTGGATCAAATTGCCGGCCGGAAAATGTAACCAGCTCGTCGATTGCTTTCTCAAAAGATGCCCCTTTTCGATAGGGGCGGTCGGAAATGATGGCGTCAAAGGTATCCGCCACTGCCAACAGCCTCCCCTCAAAGGGAATCTCTTCTCCAGCCAGCCCAAAAGGATAGCCCGTGCCGTCGTACTTTTCGTGATGATATAAAACGTAAGGCAGGGCCGGCTGCAAAAAGTCGATGCCTTCCAGCATCTTTTTCCCCATCTCCGGATGCTTTTTCATAACTTCAAATTCCTCGTGGCTCAAGGGGCCCGGCTTGTTGAGAATCTGATCCGGAACGGAAATTTTTCCTACGTCGTGCAAAATTCCGCCCATGCGCACTTCTTTTAACTTGTCGCTTGTCCAGCCCATTTGAACCGCCAAAACCTCCGTCAAATAACGCACCCGGTCGGTATGCCGCCGGGTATAGCGGTCCCGCGCTTCGATGGAGTTGGCCAAAACGTTGATGGTGTCGAAATAAGCTGCTTCCAACTCCTCATACAATCGCGCCGAGTCGATGGCTCCGGCCGCTTTGCTGGCAATAATGCCCAAAGAAAACAGCTCTCCTTGCGTGAAATAATTCAGCGTTTCGGTGCGCACCAAATTTAAAACACCGATGACTTTCCCCTTCGCTAAAAGCGGATAGGAAACCATCGAGCGTATTTTCGGGCGGGATGAGCCGATTACTTCGGGAGAAGTTCGGTTGACAATCTTGGGCTTGGCCGTATCCACCACAACCCGGCAAGCCGGATCATTCCCCAAAACGAAATAACTGCCTTCGATGTCCCGGGTTTTTCCCCGGAATTGCGACAGCCGCAACTCACGGGTGGCGGAATCCAAAAGCAGTATGGAGGCGGTGTCAGCCTTAAACTCTTTCAGAACCAAATCCAAAATCAATCCCAGAACCTCATCGACCCGCACCGAACCGCCCATCGCTTCCGAGATTTGATAGAGCGAAACCTGTTCTTTCAGATGGACGTTTTCCCGCAGCAGGCGTTGTTTTTCCAGCCCGCGTTCAATAGCCGCCTTCAGGTCATCCTTGCGGAACGGTTTTATGAGGTAATCGTAAGCCCCCTCCCGCAGTACGGCCACCGCCCCTTCAACGGAAGGTTTGGCGGTCATAAAGATAACGATGATATCGGGGTGAGCCGCTCGGGCCTCGTGCAAGATATCCAGACCGGAATACTCCGCCATATACAGATCGGACAAAACTACGTCGATTTGCTGGGTGGAAAGCAGTTCAAAGGCTTCGGGAGCGGAGCGGGCTTTTAAAACGCGAAATCCTTCGGTGGCGACCAGCATCTCCCCCACCAATTCCAAAATCCTCGGTTCGTCATCCACCAGCAAAACGGTCGGCCGGACGCGTTTTTCCCCCATTGTTTCCTCTATCGGCAGGAAAGCAAATGGGCTTGAATTTTGAGTGATTGGAAAGCCGGCAGCTACCAGCCCAATTTACGCTGGCAGTTGTCGCAAAACCGGTCGGAGAGTCCGTCCAACTCCAGAACGGAGGAAATTCTATACATCACGCACTTGGGATTGTGGCAGTAGGACAAACCGAAAAGATAGGCTATCTCCTGAATCGCTTTTTTCAACAGCCGGTTGTAAACCACCCGGTCCTCTTCCCCTCCGGCAAAGAAATCCTGCTTAAGGTGATAGATTGAAATCAAAGCCACGTTACCCAGCCGGTCGGCTTCGCCGATGATGTTGGAAGCGCTCGGCGTGTATAAATCCTCATCCAAGATGCCCAAAATCTTTTCCCTATCGTTGGATTTGAGCACCTCGAGCTTCGCCAGAATGACGGTGGAATAATACTGCCCCCGCTTTTCGCTGAAAGCCTCCTCCGGCAGCCGCATTCCTTGCAAGATGTCCACCGACGAGCCAAAAACCGCCGAGAGCTGGCTGGCCAGTTTGTTTATCTGATAAAAATCTATTTCCCCCATAGGGGCAACCACTATTTTTCCGCGCATAACAACATCCGCACTGAATATAAGCCTTTTTTAAACTTTACAAAATCGGGAGAAAAACCGACCTTTTTCTTCTCAAGAAACCGGTGGAGCGGCCGGGGAACTATTCGCACTATACAGGATTCTCCCTCGAACCAAAGACACCAGGATTCCAACTACCGCCAACCAGCCGGTAATTTTGAAAACATTTCGAAACGATGACACAAAGGAAATATCGGCGGAAGAGGCCGCATACTTTTTTTGCCAAAAAACAAAAAGAGCGGAAGATAAAGCCACCCCAAAAGCCATACCGAGATTGCGCATAGTGGCAATCATCCCGGCCGCCGTCGCCATTCGGGCGGGCGGAACGGAAGCCATAATCGAATTGGAATTGGGCGATTGAAAGATGGCCGTCCCAACTCCCACGAGAACCAGACTCTCCGCCACATTTAAGGGAGTAGAATCGGTGCTTAACCGGATTAAACTAAAAACGCCGGTAGCCAGAATCAAAAGCCCGGCAGCTGAAATCCAGCGGTTTCCCAAACGATCCGAGAGCCTCCCGGAAACCGGCGCCACCAGCATAACCGCCAAAGGAATGGCCGACATCACCCGGCCGATCTGAAAAGGCTCTTCCCCCAGAACCTGATGCAGGTAAAACGGTGCCAAAAAAGTGGCCGAAAAAAGAGTCGCATAACATAAAAAAAGCGCCAGAATGCCGAGCAAAAAAGGCGACCGCCGATACAGCTCAAATCCGACAAGCGGGTTTTCTCCTTTTTCAAAATAAAGAAAAATCGCCAGGCAGGCTAAAAATCCGGCGGCCAGCAGGTACAGGGCTAAATTCCCGTGCGCCCAAGGCAAAAGCGAAAGAAAATTCATGAAGCAAAAAACCGTAAAAACCCAGAAGAGGTTTGACCAGCCCAAAGAAATTCTCTGCCGCGCTTGCTTGGGCAAAATTCTGGTGGAAGCAAAAATTCCCAAGAGCGAAATCGGCAGGTTTACCCAGAAAATCGACCGCCATCCCAAAGCCCCGGTCAAAAGCCCGCCCACCAAAGGGCCGATGATTAAACCGAGCCCGACCGTGCCGCCAATCAGCCCCAATCCTTTTCCTCTCTCCTCCGGGCCAAAGGCAGAAGCGACCAACGCCGGATTAACCGCCAGAAGAAAAGATGCTCCCAAAGCCTGCACAAACCGGGCAGTCACTAAACTTGCCAGATTGAATGAAAGAGTGGAAAAAAGCGAGCCGATGAAAAAAAGCCCGTAACCGGTCAGGTAGGCCCGGCGAAAACCCCAGGCTTCGGCGACTCGTGCCGCCGTCAAAACCAGAGAAGTTAAAGTCAATTGGTAAATCGTGATAACCAGCGCGGCCCTATCAACACTCAACCCAAAGTCGGAGGAAACAATCGGCAAAGCCACCCCAAGAGCCGACGAATCAATCGTGGAAAGCAAAATCCCCGTCGCCGCCAGCCCAAAACTTTTCCATTTGCTATTCATATATGGTCTTAGTCCTTACTAATCCCTAATCTCCGTCTTTTATGCCCTCCCCTTCCCGTTTCGGGAAGGGGACAGAGGGGTTAGGTTGTACCTGTATGCACAGACCACTGTGTCTGCCTTCTATCTCGCCTCAATATTCCCAACCCAAAAACGCTGCCCCAACCAATCCGGCCTCATTCCCCAATTCCGCTTTTACAACCTTCAAACTCTTTACTGCCGCCGCAAACGCTCTCTTTCTAATTTCCTTTTTCACCATTTCCAAAAATTCCGGATAGGCATCCAAAAAACCGCCACCCAAAACCAGCTTTTCCGGATTTATCAGATTTACAGCCGAAGCCAAACCGGCGCCCAGATAAGCCGCCTGCTTGCTTAAAAGCTCCAAAGCCGTTTTATCTCTCATCTTTGCCGCAGCAGCAATAGCGCCGACCGTCAGCTTTCCATTTTCAAGAAAACGCTTCCAGCCGGACTTTTTGTTTTTTACAAGATTTTCTTTGGCCTGTTTCAACAGGGCCGTAACCGAAACATACTTTTCCAAACATCCCCTATTCCCACAGCTGCATTTCTCTCCTTCAAAAACAACGGTGATATGCCCGATCTCCCCCGCTGAAAATGATGACCCGCGATATACTTCGCCGTTTAAAATCAATCCTCCGCCTATACCGGTGCCGACCGTCACGCACAAAGCGGACCGGCAATTGCGCGCCGCTCCAAAAAGATGCTCCGCCAGCGCCACACAGTTGGCATCGTTGTCAGCATAGACGGGCACCCCCAGCCCATCAGAAATTTTCCTTAAATTTACCCCCACCCAGCCGGTAATATTTGGAGAGTTTCCCATAACCTCTCCTGTTTCAAAGTTCACCGCTCCGGGACTGCCAACTCCAATGCGCGCAACTGACCAATTTTTGCCGGAAGCGGTGATAAAAAGCTCGGCAGCGGCATCCTGAAGCTGGGCGGCCAAAATTTGCCGCCCTTTTTTTACCGGGGCTTTTTTGGAAACGAGAATTTTCCCGGCGGCATTAACCAGCCCGTATTTCAGGTCGGTGGCCCCCAAATCCAGACCGGCGAAAACCGAAAACTTATTTTCCGGAGAATTCATTCAAGCCGCGCGCCAAAATATCCATTGCGCGGTCTAATTTTTCTACGCCCAAAACGTAAGCGATGCGGACTTCATCCATCCCTTTATCCGGTGAAGCGTAAAAACCGGCCCCCGGCGCCATCATCACGGTTTCCCCTTTGACGTTAAAATCAGACAAAAGCCATCGGCAAAAATCTTCCGAATCACGAACAGGCAAACGCGCCATCAAATAGAAAGCCCCTTCCGGTTTTTCGCAGGATACCCCCGGCATTTCGCACAACCGCCGGAATAATAAATCCCGGCGCTTCTTGTATTCCTTTGCCACCTGTTGAAAGAAATCAGTGGTTAAATCAAATGCCGCCGCAACAGCTTCCTGCTCAATGGTCGGGGAAGAAAGCCGCGCCTGCCCCATCCGCAAAGCGGCGTCCACCACCTCGGTGTTGCGGCTGATTAGAAAGCCGACCCGCGCCCCACAAGCCGAAAACCGCTTGGAAGCCGAATCCAGAACAACGACCTGTTGCTCCATATCTTTCAAATAAAGCGCCGAAAAAGACTCCCCTTCGTAGATGAATTCTCGATATGGCTCGTCACACAGCAAAAAAAGTGAATACTTGCGGCACAGCTCGGCTATCATCTCCATCTCTTTTCGGGAATAAACCGTGCCCGTCGGGTTATTCGGAGTGCAAATCAAAATAGCCCGCGTGCGCGAGTTAATATGCCGCTCGATTTCATCGGAGGAAGGCAGGTGATACCCGTTCTCCCCGTAGGTTAGCACCGGATTTAGCGTTACTCCGGCCATCACCGCAAAACCGTTATAGTTGGTGTAAAACGGCTCGAAAACAACAATTTCATCTCCCGGCGAGGTAACGGCCATAATCGCAAAAATCAAGGCCTCGCTCCCGCCGGTGGTTACTTGCACGTTTTCTTCAGTCAAATCGACACCCAGCTCGCGCTTATAGTAGCGGGTAACTTTGTTTATTAAATTGAAATCCCCTTTCGAATTCCCATATTCCAGAACCGGCTTGTTCCAATTCTTGATAACTTTTACAAACTCCGGTGGTGTCTCAATGTCCGGCTGGCCGATGTTCAAATGATAAACTGTAATCCCCCGTTTTTTAGCCGCATCCGCCAGCGGCACCAGCTTCCGAATCGGGCTGGCAGGCTGCAGCCGGGCGCGCCTGGATATATCCGGTATGGCTGGAGCGATAGTTTTCATTCACGCCTCATTTTTTGCAATCTAATCAAACCCCCGAACCCTGTCAATTATTCGAGCGCTCTGCACCGTTTGGAGCGGAGGTCTTTAGACCTCCATTTTCATTTCATCTGCCCGACGATATACTCCGCCCCTTCGAGAATATTCTCTCTTACAATTGTATCAGATTCGTTCAGTTTCTGCTTTAACTTCTGATGCGCTTCCCTCCCCTGCCCCGTCAGCACCAGTAAGGAGTGCAAACTCTTTGCCCTTCCCAACTCCAAATCCGAGAGTCTGTCGCCAATCAAAAAAGAACGTGAAAAATTCACACCAACTTCCAAATCCGCCAATTCCAACATCCCCGCTTGCGGTTTTCGGCAAAAACATTCTTTTCGATACATCTCAATCTTTCCTTCCGGCCAGTGGGGGCAAAAATAAAATCGGTCAATTTCTGCGCCTTGCTTTATCAACTTCTCATTTATTTCTCGATGGACGTTTTCAACCATTTCAATCGGGAAAAACCCGCGCCCAACTCCCGACTGATTGGAAACCACAATTATTTTATAGCCGGCCTCTTTCAACTTTTTCAAAGCTTCCGGAACGCCCGGCAAAATTTCAATATTCTCCGGCGTGTAATCAAAATCTCTCTCTTTTATAATTGTCCCATCCCGGTCCAAAAATACGGTTGGCCTGGGTTCCGAAATTAGTCGTGGCTCAGCCGAATCGAGAATCAAACCTGCTTCTTCCAAAACTTTCTCCGGCCGCAAATCTTCCAGGCAAAATCGCCGCGAACGAAAACAGGGCATCTTTCCGTGCAGGCTGCAGGGTGAACAGTATAAATCCAGACTCAAAGCTTTCGATTTTTCCCCTAAGGGCGCAAACCCCAAAACTGGATGGGTCGGCCCAAAAAGCCCCAGAGTCGGCACGCCCAGCGCAGCTCCGAGGTGCATCAACCCGGAATCATTGGAGACCAACAAATCCAGCCGAGCTAAACATCGTTTTGCGACACTCAAAGATTGCCCAAAAACAAAAACCACCGGCTCCTTGCCAAAATGCCTCTCTTTGAAACTCATCCCAAGTTCATATTCTTCCTCCGAGCCAAATAACACAAAACGAGATACTGGATACTTTTCCTTTAAATGCCCGGCCAGCCCGACAAAATGCTCCCCCGGCCAACGCTTGGTTTCCCATTTAGCCCCCAACCCAAAACCAATCGTAAAACCCGATGGCTTTACCTGTCTTTCGGTTGCAGCAAATGAAGCGCTTTTCAATTCTGGTGGCATCAAATGAGCGGACCCATTGATGGCTTTCAGATAACGCTCGGCCGTATGCGCTACCGGTTGCCGGAATTTGGTCAAAACCTTCGAGAAGCGAGCTAATCTTTCCTTGCTATAAACAATTTTCTTTGCTTTGGAAAATTTTTTAGTCAACCTTGTGGAACAAACATTTTTATGCAAATCTACAATTAGCTCTGGTTCGAAACGCTTAACTTCCCTAACCAGCGCCTCAAAATCATCCTCCAAAATAAAAATCCTATCTATCAAAGGATGGACATCAAAAACATCCGCATACTCCTTTTTTGTGACAAAACCAATTTTAGAGTCCGGATAACTTTCCTTAAGCATGCGAAAAACCGGTTCGGTCAAAACCACATCCCCTAATGAGGAAAACCGAATCACCAGAATCTTTTTAGCCATCAGGGCTAAAATAGAAAATCCTCTGCCGGAGCAGAGGATTTTTTTCAAGTCTTAACAAGTTAAAAACGATAATTCAATCCAAAAAGCAGCCCAAAATCAACGGATGAATCCAATTGTAATTCGGCCGCCAGGGAAACGGCCTGCGCCATTTCAAACTCGCCCCCCATGTTTACCCCGAATTCTCCGTCGGTAACCGTGGAACCGTTGCTGTTCCGCTGGATGCGCAGCTGCATCCGGCCGTAGGGGGTTATCGCCCGGCCGCCCTGGGTCGCCAGCCGATGGGAAACCATCCCGTTAAAAAGAAAAGAGACGATGGTGGAGTTGTCCCCAAAGAAAAATTCCAGACCGCCCCCCAGGGAAAGGTCCACGGGGTCCTGCTGCTTTTGAAACATAATTTGATAGCGGGCGTCGCCGTTAAGAGCCACCCCGCCGTCGCTGCGGCTGCCCGGATCCAAAAATCCCATCTTAAATCCGCCGTCCACAGCCTGGGTAAAACCATAGCGGTACTGCCCAAAGACGGAAACGGCATTGTCGTCATAAACGCCGACGTAGCCGCCAATTAAACTCCGCCCGGGGTCCAAAACCCGCGCATCCGAAAGCTGCCCCAAAAACTGGGCCTGCACCGAAGTTGCTAAAAACAGCGCCGACGCTGCCAAAAATATTTTTTTCATCTGGCCTCCTTTACGGTGAATCAAGCTGAACCCTTCATAAAGCCCGCTGAAAATAACGGCTCACCCTCCGGCTGTCAAATATTTTTCAAAGTTTCAAGTTCAACACTTGTATTTAATCCGGCTGAAGTTTATTTTAATAGCGCTTCTATGCGAGTGAAAAAGGATACTAAGGTGGCCCCAGGCGTGAACTTTATGAAACGGAGGTCAGGATGAGAAGAGCCTTTTTATTACAACTGCTTTTCATGTTGTTATCTTTATTAGTATCACATAGGCAAGCCGGTGCGGAACCTAAACTGCTCGCCTTCACCCACGTTTCCGTTATTGACGCCACCGGCTCGCCGGCAAAACCGGATATGACCGTCGTAATAACCGGTAATCGCATATCCGCAATTGGCCAAACTGGAAAAGTGGACCTGCCCAAAGAAATGCAGGTGATTGATGCGACCGGCAAGTTCCTTATTCCCGGCTTGTGGGATATGCACGTGCACTGGTATGAAAAGGACTATCTCCCGCTTTTCATCGCCAACGGCGTCACCGGCGTACGCCAGATGTGGGGTTTTCCGCTGCACCATCAATGGCGCAAAGAAATGGCGAACGGAGCTTTGCTTGGTCCTCGAATAGTCATCGCCAGTACGATTGTGGATGGGCCAAAGCCGATCTGGCCCGGTTCGATGGCTGTCAGCAACAAAGCCGAGGCGGTGGAAGCGGTGACCAAAGCAAAGCAGGATGGGGCCGACTTTATCAAAGTGTACAGTTTGCTTCCCAGGGAGGCTTTTTTTGCCATTGCGGACGAGGTAAAAAAGCAAGGTCTTTCGTTTGCCGGGCATGTTCCAGACGCGGTTTCGGCGGCGGAGGCCTCGGATGCCGGACAGAAAAGCATCGAGCACCTTACCGGCATTCTCATTTCGTGCTCCACACGCGAGCAAGACTTGCGTAAAAAGCGCGCGGAAGCATTCGCAAATCGTTCTCCAGACCAAAGGCTTCCCAGCCCCAAGCTCACACGCCCGCTGAATCAAATGATGTTGGAAACTTTCAGTCCGGAGAAGGCCGAATCCCTTTTCGCTCGCTTCAAGAAGAACAAAACCTTCCACTGCCCCACCTTTACCGTCTTGCGGAGCGGTGCCTTTCTCGATGATACCAATCTGACCCGTGATTCCCGGCTCAAATATATGCCGCTCCGGATCAGAGCCATGTGGGATCCGAAAAACGATTTCCGCTTCAAAGAAAGAACGGCGGAAGATTTTGCCCTCGCCAAAAAGATTTTCCAGAAGCAGCTCGAAATCGCCGGCCGGATGCATCGCGCCGGCGTGCCCCTCCTTGCCGGAACGGATGTGCTGAATCCGTATTGCTTTCCCGGCTTCAGTCTGCATGACGAACTCGGCTTGCTGGTTCAAGCCGGACTGACGCCGATGGAGGCCCTGCAGACGGCCACCCGCAATCCGGCAGAATATCTTGGGGCGCTCGATTCACTCGGCACGGTTGAAAACGGAAAAATTGCCGACCTCGTTTTGTTGGACGCAAACCCGCTGGAAGATATCGGCAATACGAAGAAAATAGCCGCCGTGGTCGTTGGCGGAAAGTTGCTGGACAAAACCCGGCTTGAAGAAATGCTGGCGCAGGTTGAAAAAATCGCCAATAAAAAATCAATCGCTGAAGCACTCTTAAAAACAATAACCGAGCAAAACGTTCAAAAAGCGATCCAGCTATACCATGAACTAAAGGCAAAGGAGTTTGACGCCTACGATTTTTCCGAAAGCGGATTGAATTTCCTGGGTTACCAGTTGCTGGAAGCCAAAAAGCTCAATGAGGCAATAGAAATCTTTAAGCTGAACGTAGAAAACTTTCCTCAATCTTCCAATGGCTATGACAGCTTGGCCGAGGCTTATATGAAAAACGGCGACAAGGAGCTGGCCATCAAAAATTATAAAAAATCTTTGGAACTCGACCCTAAAAACACCAACGCCGTTGAGATGTTGAAAAAGCTTGGTGCAAATTGAGTAGAAGCAGAATGAATATCAATCGGCTGTACAAACTTTTTCAGAACCGGTCTTGCCTTTCTTTCTATTACGATTTATCATTCCATTGATTATGCAGTTCTACTTTTCAAACCATTTGAAAGGAGGAGAAACACAATGAAACGATCCTTATCAATGTTACTGACGCTTGCGGTAATCGCCATAGCCACTCATTTGGTTTTGGGAAAAAGCAAAGCCGACGCCGCATTCGAAAAGCTCAAATCGCTCGCCGGAGAGTGGCAGAATAGTTCCTCGGATGCAAAATCGGTAAAGGTGTCATATCAAGTTGTCTCGGGAGGCTCGGCCTTGATGGAGTCGCTAACGCCGGCGGACGAACCGCCGATGATTACGATGTACCACCTCGATGGCGACCGGTTATTGATGACGCACTATTGCTCGGTTGGCAATCAGCCCCGGATGAAAGCCCAGCTCCCCGCCGGCGAAATCAAGAAATTAAACTTCACAATGGTCGATGCAACCAATATGGCCAAATCCTCGGATATGCATATGCACAGCCTGGAGTTCACCTTCCAGGACGACGACCACATTACGCAGGTTTGGTCCCTTCGCCAGGAGGGCAAGGACACTCCGATGACCTTCAACCTGGAGCGGAAAAAGTAGCGCCAAGTAGGGGCACGGCACGCCGTGCCCCTACGTTAATAATTGTTCTGATGCAATCGTAGGGGCGAGCGGCGTTCGCCCTTCCCCTCTCCATCTTATGGAGAGGGGATAAAGGGGTGAGGTCACCCTTAAAACCGAATCTTTAACAGCACCAAAAGCCCCACAAGCGTAGCTGTCCCAGCGGCAATGAAGGTGTAAGTCACGCCAAAACTCTGCCATCCCCACCCTATCAAACTCCCAGAAAGAAGAAACGCCGCCGAGCGCACGGCGTGATACCACCCAAAGGCGACCGCGCGTTGGTCGGCGGGAGCCAAACGGACCACTGCCGCCCGCAGGGGCCCGTCCGTGGCGGCATCAAAAATTCCAAAAATTAGAAAGAGAAAAGGTAAAAATTCCTTTGCGAGATAGGCAAACCCTGCCAGCGAAAGCAAATAAGCCATCCAGCCGTAAACCAAAACCTTTTTGGGCCTTCGGTCAAAAGCCTGCCCGAACGGCGCGGCAAAAAACGAACCGGCCAGATTATACAACACCCAGTAAAGCGGGAGCGTTGATACGCTAACCCCCAATTCCTGTGCCCGCAGCAACGCCATAAGGTCTGGAAGAGCGCCAAGATATAGAAGGAAAACGGCCGCCAGAAAAAGGGGAAATCCCCCTTTGGGTAAACCTCCAAAAAGCTTTGGCCGTCCTGCCGGTTTGACCCCTCGAATTTCGGTAACACCCGCCGCCAAAGCCCAAAGCGAAAAGATGCTTGGAATGGCGGCTATCAAAAAGAGTGTTTTGTAATCCAGTCCGACAAGCGACAACAAGAAGAATCCAATCAAGGGCCCCAAAACCGCACCGGCCGAATCGAGCGCCCGGTTAAAGCCGAAAGCCAGCCCCGTCCGCCCCGCCGGAGCGGAATCGGCTAAAAGCGCATCCCGCGGCGGCGTTCGAAAGCCCTTGCCGGCGTTGTCGGAAACGCGGATGAAAAGCGCCGCCAGCGGATGGCCGGCAAAAAAATAAAGCGGCTTGGAAACGCTGGATAGAAGGTACCCGATAAAAGTCAGCGATTTCCTTCTTCCACTAATCTGCGAAAGGTAGCCGGAAAAAAGCTGCAGCAAACTGCCGGAGGCTTTGGCCACCCCCTGCATCACCCCGATAAATGCGGTGCTGGCTCCCAAGCCAAGGGCAAAAAAAGAGGGCAAAACCGGAAAAATCATATCGCTGGAAATGTCGTTGAGCAAGCTGACTATCCCCAGAACTACAACGTTTTTGCTAAGTTTCTCTTTTAGTTTCGCGGGCATCAATGCCCCAGGACAAAATGCAAGAACCGTTCGGTCAAATAGAAAAACAATACTCCTAAAAAGACCGAAACCGGGGTTTTAATCCCGTGCAGACGGTTGACCTCCGGCATCAAGTCGCTGGCCGCCACGTAGAGCGCCACGCCGCCGGAAAAAGCCAGAATCTCGGCCGGATACGCGTTCAGAAATCCGGAGACCAGCGCGCCCAGAAGCGTGGCAACGCCGAGCAATCCCGCCCACCCCAAAGCCGTTTTTTGCGAGCGGCCTGCGGCTAAGTTTAAAGAAGCAACCGTAAATCCCTCCGGCAGTTTATGCAACGCAATCGCCACAAACATCAAAGCCCCGACCATCAATGAAAATTGGGAGGCCGCCGTAATTGAAAACCCGTCAAAGAAAGCATGAATGGTCAGACCAATGGACGCCACTGGCCCGGAGCGGGTAGAAATTACCTCCTCACGATGAACTTCCTCCCCAAAATGAAAATGCTCCACCCAGGTATGCTCCACCAGATGGATAAGCAAATATCCGCCCAAAAACCAGAGGGTAAAGCTTTCGCCTAACTCGCTAACAGTGCGGGGGACGACTTCGAAAAATACAACCGCAAGTAAAAATCCTGCGCCGATTGCCATAAAGTATTTGACCGAGACCCGATATTTCTCTCCCGCCGCCGTGACGAATAGCCCCCCCAGAAAAGTAGCCAGAGCGGCAGCGAAAGAAAAAACGAGACCGGCGGCGTTGGGAGTCACGGGCAGGGAAGATAACCGGCTTGACAATCCCGTCAAGTAGCCGCAAATTGCAAGGTCTTAATTTGTCCCGAGCTACTTGTCCCGAGTGCAATCGAGGGAAGCGAGGGAGATGTACGAAACCTTATGGAGGAAACAACGATGCGTAAACTGTTGACCGTAGCACTGACTGTGACCCTTTTGGCCGGCTGCGCCAAAGAAGAAAACGTCATTAAAATTGGCGAGTATGGAGGGCTGACCGGCTCCACCGCCACTTTTGGAATTTCCACCAAAAATGGCATCGATATGGCCACAGAGGAGCTAAACGCCGCCGGAGGCTTGTTGAACAAAAGAGTAGAGATTATAGTCGAAGACGACCGCTGCTTGGCCGAGGAAGCCGCCAGCGCGGTGAAAAAGCTGATCACCCAGGATAAAGTGGTGGCAATGCTGGGAGAAGTCGCCTCCAGCCGCTCATTGGCCGGCGCTCCGATTTGCCAGGAAAACAAAATCCCAATGATTACCCCTTCCTCCACCAACCCCAAAGTCACCGAGGTGGGGGATTACATTTTCCGCATCTGTTTCATCGATCCCTTTCAAGGTGAGGCAATGGCTAAATTCGCCTACAATAATTTGGGCTTGAGAAAGGCCGCCATTTTAAAAGACAGCAAAAACGACTACTCCGTCGGTTTGGCCCAATTTTTTGCCGAAACCTTCAAAGGCTTGGGCGGCCAAATCGTTGCCGAAGAATCCTATTTCGAAGGCGATCAGGATTTCAAGGCCCAGTTGACCTCCATCAAGGGGAAAAAACCCGAAACTATCTTCATCCCCGGCTACTATACCGAAGTCGGCCTGATTGCCCGCCAAGCGCGCGAACTGGGAATCCCCGCCTCCTTGATGGGCGGTGACGGCTGGGACTCCCCCAAACTGGCCGAAATAGCCACCATCAAGAAACCGGGCGACGCGCTCAAAGACTGCTATTTCTCCAATCATTACGCCTCCGACGACCCCAATCCGATCATTCAGAGCTTTATTCAAAAGTACAAAGCCAAATATAACGAAGTGCCGGATGCAATGGCAGTCTTGGGTTATGACGTCGCAAACATCTTATTTGACGCGATGAAACGGGCCGGAAGCACCGAAGGTTCGAAAATACGGGACGCGCTGGCTCAAACCACCAACTTTCCCGGTGTGGCCGGCTCCACCACCATCGACTCCGCCCGCAACGCCCGAAAACCGCTGGTGGTTTTGAAAATCGCCGAGGGCGGTGCCTATCAATACGTAGCTACGGTCAATCCGTAGCTTCTTAATGCAGGAATTTCTACAGCAGTTAGTCAATGGTATCTCCTGGGGCGCCATTTACGCTCTTATAGCCCTCGGTTACACGATGGTCTATGGCGTTCTGCAGCTGATTAACTTCGCCCACGGTGACGTTTTTATGCTGGGGGCCTTTTTCGGCTACTTCTTTTCGCGCTGGACCAAAATCGCCCAGGAACCGACCCTCTTCGGCTTTTTCGCCACGCTGTTATTTGCAATGGTCGCTTGCGCGTTAGTTGGAATGATTATCGAGCGCGCCGCTTACAAGCCCTTGCGCCTGCGCCCGCGCTTAACCGTGTTGATTACCGCCATCGGCGTCTCCTTGCTTTTGGAAAACGGCGGACAGTTGATTTTCGGCGCCGACCCCAAATTTTTCCCCTCACTGGTCGCGGAAACAAAGTTATACGAATCCCCCACCCTGGTCATTTCCAACCTGCCGATGATAATTTTGGCCGTCTCCTTGGTACTTATGATTTTGCTGCGTTTCATCGTTATGAACACCAAAATCGGCAAGGCAATGCGCGCCGTCGCTTTCAACCGCGAAGCCGCCAGCTTAATGGGTGTAAACACCAACAACGTGATTAGCTTCACCTTTGCTTTGGGTTCCGCGCTGGCCGGTGCGGGCGGAATTTTGGTGGCTCTGACCTATCCCAAAATCGATCCCTTGATGGGTCTTCTGCCCGGCCTCAAAGCTTTCGTCGCCGCCGTTCTGGGCGGCATAGGCAACATCCCCGGCGCCGTTCTGGGGGGAATGATTCTGGGCGTTTCCGAAACAATGGTCGCAGGTTACATTTCTTCGACTTTTCGTGACGCCATCGCCTTCGCCCTTTTGGTTGTGATTTTGCTTGTCAAGCCGACCGGTCTTCTGGGCAGCCGCGTGGGAGAAAAAGTATGAAGCGGCTTTTGGTTTTCGCGGCCATCTTCGTTCTCTTTCTCTTGGCCAACCGCTTTTTGCCGCAATGGATTGACTCCTATTACCTCCATCTAACGATACTCTCCTGCATTAATATCATTCTGGCCGTCAGCTTGAACCTGATTAACGGCTTCACCGGCCAATTTTCGCTGGGGCACGCCGGCTTTATGGCCGTCGGCGGCTACACTTCCGCCGCATTCACCTACTACCTTGGCCAGAAGTTGACAAGTGCTCTTGGCTTCCTGCCGATAATGTTGACAAAAAATCTGATTTTTCTCTCTGCTCTGTTTAGTGGTGGACTCTCTGCCGCCATATTGGGACTTTTAGTAGGCATACCTTCGCTTCGCCTGCGCGGCGACTATTTGGCGATAGTTACCCTCGGAATGGGGGAAATCGTCCGCGTTCTAATTCTGAATATCGACGCCATCGGCGGCGCCCGCGGATTCTCCGGCATCCCGGCTTACACCAACGTGTTCTGGGTAATTTCCCTTACCGCACTGACCATTGCCGTCGTTACCAGTCTGGTAAACTCTTCCCACGGCCGCGCCTTTTTGTCCGTGCGCGAAGATGAAATCGCCGCCGAAGCGATGGGCATCAACACCACTTACTACAAAGTGACCGCTTTCGTCATCGGCGCCTTCTTTGCCGGAATGGCCGGCTGCCTGTTCGGGCATTATTTACAATTGCTGCACACCAACTCATTCACCTTTGTAAAATCTTTCGAAATTATCATAATGATAATCGTCGGCGGACTCGGTTCCATCTCCGGCTCCATTATCGCCGCCATTCTGCTCACATTTCTGCCGGAACTGCTGCGCTACTTAGGCCCGATTAAAGATTGGCGGATGGTGATATATTCTTTGGCACTAATCCTGATAATGCTCACCCGCCCCCAGGGGCTTTTCGGCAGTCGCGAACCCAATTGGCGCCGCTTCTGGCCTTTCCGCAAGCCCAGCCCTTCCATCTGAAATGCCGGCGACTTCCAACCAACCCTTGTTGCAAGCCGACGTTTGCTCTATCAACTTCGGCGGATTGAAAGCGGTCGATTGCTTCAATCTAAAAATGTATCCCGGCGAGCTGGTCGGCCTAATCGGCCCCAACGGCGCCGGCAAAACCACCGTCTTTAACCTGATAACCGGCGTCTATAAACCGACCGGCGGCGAAATTCGTTTTGAAAGCAAACTGCTCAAGGGCAAAAAGCCTTATCAAATCACCGCCTGTGCCATCGCGCGTACTTTCCAGAACATTCGATTGTTCGGCAATCTTTCCGTCGAAGACAATGTCAAAATCGCCCGCCACCTGCATTATCAGACTTCTCTTTTCGGCTCCATCTGGAAAGGGAAAGCCTACCTTCGCGAAGAAGACCACCAGCACCAAAAAATCAGTGAGTTGTTGGGAATTTTCGGCCTGTCCCCTGTCGCCAAAGAAAAGGCCGCGAGTTTGCCCTACGGCCAGCAGCGCCGCCTGGAAATTGCCCGCGCCCTGGCCACCGAGCCCAAGCTTCTGCTTTTGGACGAGCCCGCTGCCGGCGCCAACCCCCAGGAAACCCGCGAATTGATGGATTTGATTCGCTGGATTAAGGACAAATTCAATCTGACCATTCTTTTAATCGAACACGATATGCAGGTGGTGATGGGCATCTGCGAGCGGATTTTAGTGCTTGATTACGGTGTCACCATCGCCGAAGGCCCGCCGGAGAAAATCCGTAAAGACCCCAAAGTCATCGAAGCCTATCTGGGCGAAGAGCCGGTATGAACGAAAGCCGAAAGAAATTGGTAGCCGGCGCTTCGGTGCCGGAAAAAATCCATCCGCGGCTGAAGCCGCGGCTACCAAAAAATGAAGCTCTTTTCAGCCTGGTGGCAGACACCCTCTATCCCCTGGTAGCCGACACTTTAGTGTCGGAAAAGGAACCGATTTGACGGCCGACAACTACCTCCTCGAAGTCAAAAACCTCTCCGTCTTTTACGGAGGCATTCAGGCCTTAAAGGGAATTTCCTTCGGCATTCGCAAAGGTGAAATCGTCACCTTAATAGGCGCCAATGGCGCCGGCAAAAGCACCACCTTGCGCACCATTTCCGGCCTTTTGAAACCGAAAGAAGGCGAAATCGTTCTGGAGGGAACAACGCTGAAAAACGTCGCTCCGCACGAGGTTGTCAAACGCGGAATTTCTCAAGCGCCAGAAGGACGCAAAATTTTCGCCAATATGTCCGTCCGCGAAAATCTGGAGTTGGGCGCCTACTTGCGCAAAGACAAAGCTAACATCTCGCGCGATATGGAGCGCGTTTTTACCCTATTCCCACGACTCAAAGAACGTATCAAACAAAACGCCGGCACCCTGTCCGGCGGCGAACAGCAGATGTTGGCCATCGGCCGGGCCCTGATGGCTTCCCCCCGACTTCTGCTTATGGACGAACCTTCCCTCGGCCTGGCGCCTCTTTTGGTGAAAGCTATTTTTGAAGTGATTAAGGAAATCAATAAAGAGGGCGTAACCATTCTGCTGGTGGAACAAAACGCCAATTTAGCCCTGCGCATCGCCCACCGCGGCTACGTTCTGGAAACTGGCAAAATCCTCTTCTCCGACTCCGCCCAGAATCTTCTGGCCAACGAGGAAGTCAAAAAAGCCTATTTGGGCGGTTAATTGCAGGGGTTATCCTTGTACAGACAGGTCCCGCGCAGTCGCTTGACAGATGCTCTTTCAGGGTTATCTTTTTATCGGAGGGAAATTGCAAGCTCGAATGGGCTTTGAAAGGAGTGAAAGGTGAACCGTCCAACAGTCATACGAACAGCTTTGATGCTTCTTCTTACCTTTAGCCTGAACGCCCAGCCAGCCGAAAAACAGAAATTCCAAAAAGTAAAATTCTTCCCCGAACCGCCGGTCACGCCAGAGTCTGACCTGCAACCTTCGTTTCCCGAAATCGAAGGTAAGGAATTAATTCGCGACAGCACCGGAAAAGTTATTCATATAAAGCAATTCTATTCTCCTCCGCCTCCTAACCTCCCGACCAATCAAAATCAAGTGACCGGTTCCGATATCTTTGTCCAGGATGGCTCCGAAACCTCGTTGGCCTTGAACTATGACAACGGGAATAACCTGCTTGCCGTCTGCAATACCGGTACTTTCCCCTGGCTGCCCCACAGCAATTCCACCAACGGCAACTTGTCTTGGACTGCCCGCAGCTTTCCAAACGGCGCCGGCACTTACACCGGTTACCCGTTCGACCCGGTTGCTGCGCCCGGCAACGCCGCCGGTGAGTTCTTTACCACTTTAATTCGCTGGGAATCCAATACCTACGATTCTTCCCATTGTATCGTCTCCCGCTCCACCGATGGCGGCGCCACTTTTTCACTTTTCTTTGAGGAAACCAAAACGCCGGTAGAAGATAAAGAATGGATCGACGTCGATAGAAGCACCGCGCGGGGCGGCGGCGCCGGCAGCGCTCACGATGGAAAAGTATATCTCAGCTATGACCTGTATGGCCCCGGTTTCTTCCCCTACCTCGGCACTTTTCTTCAGGTCATCTCGGCCGCCGGAGTGGCTGACACCGAAATTCAAATCTCCGGCACCTTCACTGAACCCGTGGCCGGCGTTACCGACGGAACCTTTTACGTCAAAGGCAGCGCCGGAATCGGTTGCTGCGGCGGCACTAACATCCTCTCTTTCCATGAGTTCACCAATGGAGGGCACGGCCCCAATACCTTCAGCAAATCATCCTTCGGCTATTACCGCGCCGGTCAACCGTTGGGAGATATGGGACGGATGGGGGTAAACGGCCACCGCATCGACGAGGTCGGTTTTATGGATATCGACCGTACCAACGGCCCTCGGCGAGGGTATCTGTACTATATCTCCAACCGTAATCCAAACCCTTCTAACCCCAATCTCGACCAGGGGGACGTTTACATCTCCGTATCCACAAATGGAGCGGGTTCCTGGTCTTCGGCGATCATTCCTACGGCTACAGGAAAGACTCAATATACTCCAATGATAGATGTGGACGAACAGGGCTGGCTTCACGTCGCCTATTACCAAAATGAAACCGGCGCAATCAACGGCGGCGTGCTAAATGCCAGTGTGGCTAATCTCTACTATACCTATTCCACTGACGGCGGAGCGAGCTGGTCGTTGCCCGTAAAGGCAAACGACCCGGCTCACGCGTTGGATTATCCGGACCCGCCTCCCGACCGAGGAGCAGGCGCCTATTTGATTGGCGACTACGCCAGCATTCAGGCCACCGGAACCGATTCTTCCACCAAGGCCTATGCCCTCTGGACAGGATACGACCAAGATGGCTCGAGCGGGCACTTTCGGCCAGTCTGGTGTTCAACTGTAAATACCTTGCAGTCCCAGTCCCCTTGTCTGAATGATACCGAACCGCCAACAGCAGTCTGCCCGGATGTTGTTGTAAATGTCGCTTCCGGTCAGTGCGATAGGGTGGTGAACTTCAGCCCCAATGTGCAGGATAACTGCCCGGGAACCATAACCGTCTGCAATCCTCCATCCGGAACCACCTTTCCGATAGGAGTGGACACGGTGGTTTGTATAGCCACAGACTTGGCTGGCAACGCCGACACCTGCAGCTTTACACTTACAGTAAGAGACCTGGTGCTACCTTCGCTTACCTGCCCGCTTCCCATCGTGAAAAACCCAGACTCCGGCCAGTGCAGCGCGGTGGTTAATTACACGGTTACGGCCAGCGACAACTGCCCGGGCGTTACGCTAGTCTGCGACCCTACCTCCGGCACGGCTTTTCCGGTCGGAAAAGACACCGTGATTTGCACCGCCACCGATTCCTCAGGCAACATCCACAACTGCAGCTTTACGGTAACCGTTCGAGGCACAAGAGGGGATTTGAATGGTGACCTGACGCTTACCGCCGCAGATGTCGTTTTAGAATTAAACTGTGTCTTTTTGGGAACCGGTGACTGTGGCCTTTGCTTTGCCGATGCCAACTGTGATGGAATTCTTACTTCCGCAGACGTAGTGCTTGAACTAAATGGCGTGTTTTTGGGCGCCTCTCTCGCCTGCCCATAGCACGGAACTAAATTTCCACCCAGACCGAATCCGATTCGACCGTAACCGGGTAGAGCGGAATTTGGGCCTTGGGGTTCATCAAACATTCGCCGGTGGACAAATCGTACTGCCAGCCGTGCCAGGGGCAGGTGACGATCAATTCTTCGATATCCCCTTCTCCCAAAGGCCCGCCGCGATGCAAACAGACGTTGTCACAGGCGATTAGTTTGCCGTTGACGTTGAAGATGGCAATCTGTTTTCCAGCCGCTTCAACAACCAGCCGCTGACCGGGAGGGATTTCCTCTATCTTGGCGACCTTGATTTTTTCCGGCATTATTTCTCCTTCTGAAAACCGACACTGAAGTGTCGGCTACCTGTGTCGGCTACTAGAAAATCGGAAGGGCACAATATATTGTGCCCCTACAGCAATCAATTTTTGTTTTGTAGGGGCATGGTGCGCCGTGCCCCTGCAAAAACATCAAGGATATAATCTATACAGCATTCGGGCAAACGGGATCGTCTCGCGCACGTGCGGCAGCCCGCAAATCCAGGCCACCGTCCGCTCGATGCCTAATCCAAAACCGGCGTGCGGCACGGAGCCGTATTTGCGCAAATCCAAATACCATTTATATGCCTCTTCCGAAAGCCCGTGCTCGCGGATGCGGCCTAACAATTCGTCGTAATCATCCGCCCGCTGCGAGCCGCCGATAATTTCGCCATACCCTTCCGGCGCCAGCAAATCGGCGCATAAAACCGTCTTGGGATTCTCCGGGTTCAGCTTCATATAAAACGCCTTGCACTCTTTGGGGTAGCAATAGACGTAAACCGGTTGGTCATACATTTTGGTCAAGATGGTCTCGTCTTCGCCACCCAAATCACTGCCCCAGGTAATCGAACTTCCCGCCGCCTGCAATTTTCGCACCGCCTCATCATAGGAAATTCGGTAAAAGGGACGTTTGATGCTCTCTAACGGCTTGGTATCCCGCTCCAACTTTTTGAGTTCCTCGGAGCATTTTTCCAAAACAGATTGGACAATGTAGCAAATCAAATCCTCTCCCAAATCCATATTGGCAACGTTATCGTTAAAAGCCACCTCCGGCTCGACCATCCAGAATTCGGTCAAATGCCGGCGGGTTTTGGATTTCTCCGCCCGAAAAGTCGGCCCGAAGCAATACACTTTGCCAAACGACATACAGGCCGCTTCGAGATACAGTTGTCCGGTCTGCGCCAGATACGCTTTGCCCAAATCGAAATACTCGGTCTCAAAGAGTGTCGAAGCCCCTTCCGCCGCCGAGCCGGTAAGAATCGGCGTATCGATTAGAACAAAACCGTTTTTCTGAAAAAACTCCCGAATCGCCCAGATAATTTGATTGCGCACCCGCAGAATCGCATATTGCCGGGAGGAGCGCAGCCACAGGTGGCGATGCTCCATCAAAAAGGCGGTGCCGTGCTCTTTGGGCGTAATCGGATAATTTTCCGCAATCTGAATGATTGCAAGTCCGGTGAGCGAAAGCTCGTATCCTCCCGGAGCGCGGTTGTCGGCGCGCACCTTTCCGGTGACGACCAGTGAGGTTTCCTGTGCCAGTTTCTCGGCGGAAGAAAATACTTCTTCCGGCACTTCGGATTTGACTAAAACGCCCTGCACGATGCCGCTGCCGTCGCGCACTAAAAGAAAATGAATTTTTCCGGAGGAGCGTTTATTGTACAGCCAGCCCGCTATTTCGACATCAAGACCGACGTGTTGTCCTAAATCGGAGATGTAAACTCTCTGCATTCAGCGGAAAAACTTAGGAGATTTTGGCCCAGTCGATTTTATTTAAAACATCGGAATCGAGTGAACCCAAAAAGGAAGCCGAAAACCTGCTTTCAGAAAAAAGCGTATTGGTTTGGTCGGCCACTTCGGAAGGCTTTACGGCATCAATCGCTTCGAGAGCCTTTTTGAGGGGAACATGCTCGCCGAGCAGAATCTCGTTGCGCGCCAACCGGTTCATCCGGCTGGAAGTTGACTCCAAACCCAAAACCAGATTGCCTTTGAGCTGCTCTTTGGCCGATTCCATCTCCGAACGGGAAAGTTTTCCGGATTTGATTTTTACCAGTTCATCCAGAACCAAATCGACCGCCGGCGCCACTTGCTCCGGCGAAGTAGCCAGATAAATCCCCAAAACCCCCGTGTCTTCGTAAAAATCGTGATACGAGTAAATGCTATAAGCCAAAGCCCGTTCCTCGCGCACTTTTTGAAACAAGCGCGAGCTCATCCCGCCACCCAGAACGGTGTTCAAAATCAAGCAGGCATAGCGCCTTCTGTCCTTAAAGGAAACCGACGGAACCCCCAAACAGACGTGAGCCTGCGAAGTTTCCTTGGACTTCACGCTTCGGTCGCCGGTTTCCCCCGGTGCGAACCGATTCAAGGGCATCGCTCCGTTAGCTGAAGGAAAAACAAGCTTCGCTCTCACCAGATTCACCAGCCTGGAATGGGAAACGTTGCCGGAAGCGGCCACCACGACCTGTTCCGCTAAGTATTTGGATGAAAGATAGAACAAAAGCCGCGAACGGTCGAAACTTTTAATCCGTTCTCTCCGGCCGATAATTGGTTTTCCGAGGGGATGGTCTTTCCAGATGTTTTCGGCGAACAAATCATGCACCCAATCCGCCGGCGAATCCTCCACATCCTTGATTTCTTCAAGGATTACATTTTTTTCCTTTTCTAATTCTTGCGGATCGAAAAGAGAATTTTTTAAAATATCGGCAAGGACGTCGACGGCCCGGTCTAAGTGCCGGTCTAAAATCCGGGCATAATAGCAGGTCTGTTCGCGGGAGGTGAAGGCGTTTAGGCTGCCGCCGACCGACTCCAGCTCGTGGGCAATCCGCCGGGCATCCCGCTTTTTGGTCCCCTTGAAGGCCATATGCTCGATAAAATGCGAGATGCCGTTCTCTTCGGTCGGCTCATCCCGGCTGCCGACGTTGACCCAGATGCCGATGGAAACCGATTTGCTGGCCGGCAAATTCT
>Ga0184627_10000207_pt1 | contig 26427 bp, 28 predicted proteins | sample PLM3_127_b1_FD_133150 | JGI IMG/M metagenome (GOLD analysis project Ga0184627, IMG submission 133150) | Groundwater sediment microbial communities from an aquifer in East River, Colorado, USA - PLM3_127_b1 | ecosystem: Environmental > Terrestrial > Soil > Riparian zone | place: USA: East River... | reverse complement strand
CCGGTCCGGCTGAGCATCCCACCTCCTGCGCAGTGAGCGCCCCGAGTCCGCCCGGGGCGCTCACTGCTGTCGGGCGAGGTCGGTGAGCGCTCCCGGGGTGATCACTCGGGGGCGCAGTGCGTCTGTTACGCGACACGCTGAACGGTGATGAATGGCACACGATCGTGGTGGCGACTGCGGTCCTATCCGCCACGCTGACGACCCGGTACAACCCGTCGGCCGGCCACCAACTTCGTGTCACTCTCGTCCGCGCGCCGAACCCACCCGCCAACGGGGGCGTCACATGCCGCATGAGCGGCGAACACGCCTTGCCTTGATGGGCCTTGCGCTCGGGTCCCCATCACGATCCTCCACACGTGTTTCGGGCTGGACCTCTCACCCACTGGTAGAAGCCCGGCGATCGCCATGCCTGGCTGGCGCCGTGGCTCATGGAGGTCATCCGGCCGCTGGTGTCGTAGCCCATGGTGGTCACCTCGCCCTTGGGGGTGGTGACCCGGGTCAGGTCGAACGCGGCGTTGTAGCCGAAGGTGGTGGTGCGGTTGTTCGGGTCGGTCATGCTGACCAGCAGCCCGGTACCAGCCGGATCGCGCCCGTACTGGATGACCACGTTCCCTGGGCGGGTGACCTTGATGAGGTTGCCAGCCGGGTCGTAGTCGTAGCTGGTGGTCTGGCTACGCCCGTCGGTGGCGGTCTTGACGTTGTTGAACCCGTCGTAAGACGTCAGCGTCGATGTAGAAGCGGACAGTCGCCGGCTTGGCCCCTCGGTTCACGCCGCTCGGAGGGGAATCTCGTAGGCCAGAGCCCAGCCCACATCGCTCGGCTTCAGATTGAAGGCTTCTGCCACCTCATCGATGTCCTCGCCAGCATCGACGTGCTCCCAAAGGATTTCGGTTCTGATGCCCTTCACGTTCGGAAGCCCGAAGCGAACACCGGGCGTCATGCGAACTGGCGACGCCGGATCGTCATGAGGTCGCCAGCTGACAACCACGTCGTGGTTCCAGGTCACCCGCTTAACGAAGGCGGCAGCTGGCGGAGTGAGGATGAGTTGGTTTCGGGTCACCGCCACCAGGCAGTACTCGGCATCGAGACCGGAAGCGTCTTGGGCTTCGAGCACGAGCCGGCGCCCCTCGCCAACGAAGGGCCGGCGGTGGGCAAGTGGATAGGGCACGTCGTAGGCCGCACGGAGCGAGCCGATGAAGTCCCGCAACTCGGCCATGGGTACTCCATGGGTCCGTCTATACTCACGCAGCAGGCCGGCTTCGACGAACTCGGCCCACGTCACTGACCTATCACCCCGAGGCTCTAGCCGGATGACGGGCTTGTAGGTCTTGTCCCGCCGCTCGCCACCTTCCAACCAGTAGTTGAGCGTCGATTGAGGGACGCGAAGCAGCCTGGCTGCCTCAGCCTCCGAGAACATCTCCCGATCCAGCACGCTCATAACGGTCATGCTCGACAGTCTCGCACTCCTCGTAGGAACGTGGAAGCATCTGCTGGAGCCGAGCTGACGCGTCTGGCAGCATGCGAGAGCCGGCCCGGGGTTGGGGTCGCTTGGCGGTGGTCCCCCCCGGGCCGGCAACCTTGGCCGCCTCAGCGGCGGCGGCGGGCCTTGCGGGTGGACTCGTCCAAGCGGCCGAACCGCCGTGCATCACGCTCGGCAGCCACGTCCGCGAGGTAGCTGGGTGGCGCGGGCCTGGGTGAGCAGGCCGGGGCCGACCAGCAGTCCGGCGGCGAGGACCAGGACGGCCAGGACGAGGTTGATGCCGTCGCGCTCGGCGACCCACCGCCCCGGCCCGGGTCAGACCGATCCCGGCGGCGGCCAGCACCAGCGGGACCAGCCGGTGCTCACCCGGTCGGCCAGGCGTTGCATCGGGTCAGCGCCGCTCGGTCGCAAGGCGCAGGCCGAGCGCCGTCAACACGACGCCCGTGACCGCCTCGATCGCCCGGCGGGCCATCGGGCGGCGCAGCACGGCGCCGACCTTCGCGACCGCCACCGCGTACCCGCAGAGCCACACCAGCGTGATCGAGCAGTACAGCAGGCCGAGCGCGAGGAAGGCCGGGAACGACGCATTTCCTGCTGGAACGAACTGCGGCAGCAGGCTCGTGAAGAAGACCGCCGACTTTGGATTTGCGAGGTTGCTGACCACCCCCTGGCGAAGCGCGACCGCGGGCACGAGCCGTGCCGGACTGCCGTTGACCGGCGGCGCGTGGCCGCTGCCGCGCAAGGCGGCGACCAGCGCCTGGGCCCCGAGGTAGATCAGGTACGCAGCCCCGGCGTACTTGAGCGCCGTGAAGGCGGGTCTCGAGGCGACCAACAGCGCGGCGATCCCGGCGCTGGTCGCCAGTGTCCAGATGGCCTGGCCGCCGACGACCCCGACGGCCGTGAACATGCCCGCCCGCCGCCCACCGAGCAGCGCATGGACGGGTGCTGATGGCGGCGTCGAGCAGGCTGGCCACCGGGGCCGTCCACCCGTACCTTTGTCGGCACGGCCGGCGCATCCAGCAGGGTCGGCGCCGAGCTTGTTCATTCGTGCGAAACAAGCCGTCTACCAGCGCATTGACAGGTTGGCCGCTGCCAGCGCAGGTGGACTAGAATCTCGGCGGACCAGGGCCGCCGGCCGATGGGACGGCGCGGCCTGGCCGAAGGACGCCGAGGCTGTCGTCGGGGATCTCGGCGCATCATGGCGGGACGGGGACCCTTTCCCGCCGACGCCCGAGGACGCGGACCGGGAGCCACATGACCTCGTACTTCCAGGCCTACGGCACGTTCGCCGGCCTGCTGGTGCTGTCCGTGCTGTTCGTCGCCGTCGCGTTCGGCGCCAACCGGGCGCTGCGCCCCAACCGACCGTCGGCCGGCAAGCTCACCACCTACGAGAGCGGCATGGACCCGATCGGCAGCTCCTGGTCCCAGACCCAGATCCGCTACTACGTCTTCGCCTTCCTCTTCGTCATCTTCGACGTCGAGAGCGTGTTCCTCTTCCCCTGGGCGGTGGTGTTCACCGACTTCGGCGTGGCGGCCTTCTGGGAGATGGTCGTCTTCATCGGGGTCCTCGCCGTCGGCCTGCTCTACGCGTACCGGAAGGGTGTCCTGAAATGGGCCTAGTCGACTCCGTCGAGCTGCCCCAGCCGATCAAGTTCATCTTCAACTGGGGCCGGAAGTACTCGCTGTGGGTGTTCAACTTCGGCCTGGCCTGCTGCGCGATCGAGTTCATCGCCACCTCCATGGCCCGCCACGACTTCATCCGCCTGGGCGTGATCCCGTTCGCGCACGGGCCCAGGCAGGCCGACCTGCTGGTGGTCTCCGGCACCTTGACGGACAAGATGGCGCCGGCGGTCAAGCGTCTGTACGACGAGATGCCCGAGCCGAAGTACGTCATCTCCTTCGGCTCCTGCTCCAACTGCGGCGGCCCCTACTGGGACTCGTACTCGGTCACCAAGGGCGTCGACCAGATCATCCCGGTGGACGTCTACGTCCCCGGCTGCCCGCCCCGTCCCGAGGCGCTGCTGCACGGCATCATCAAGCTGCAGGAGCGCATCGGCGGCGAGTCCCTCAAGGACCGCTACTCGAGCGGCCCCTCCGAGCCTGCCGGGGAGCGCCAGCCGATCGTGGTGGGTGCCTAATGGCGACCCCGGGCAGACGTCTGGAGGGGAGCCACTAGGTGGACGCCGCCGCCATGCGCGACCACCTGGTCGCGGAGCTCGCCGAAGCGGTCGAGCCGGAGATCTCCTACGGCCTGCTGACCGCCACCGTCGCCCCGGCCGACTACCGCCGGGCCGCCGAGCTGGTCCGCCACGACCCCGAGCTGGCCTGCAACTTCTTCGAGTTCCTCTGCGGGGTCGACGAGGAGGCGCGCGGCATCGGGGTGGTCCTGCACGTGTATTCGACCAGCCACCACCATCACGTGCAGGTGCGGTCGCTGGTCCCACGCGACGGCGGGCACCTGCCGACCGTGCACGACCTGTGGGCGGGAGCCGACTGGCACGAGCGGGAGACGGCCGAGCTGTTCGGGGTGACCTTCGACGGCCACCCGAACCTGGCCAAGCTGCTGCTGCCCGAGGAGTTCGAGGGCTTCCCGCTGCGCAAGGAGTTCGCCCTGCTGGCCAGGGAGGCCAAGCCCTGGCCGGGCGCGAAGGAACCGGGGGAGTAGCGCCGTGGCCACCGACCAGCGACACGTGACCGGGGCGGTCGCGCAGGCAGGCGCCGCCTTCCAGGCCGCCGACGGCACCGGGATCGGCATCATCATCCGCGACAAGGCCGACCGCGAGCTGCACACCCAGGACATGACCCTCAACGTCGGGCCGCAGCATCCGGCCACCCACGGGGTCCTGCGGGTGCTCGTGACCCTCGACGGCGAGATGATCGAGTCGGCCGAGCCGGTGATCGGCTACATGCACCGGGCATTCGAGAAGCTCGCAGAGTACCGCGACTACCGCCAGATCATCGCGCTGGTCAACCGGCACGACTGGGTCTCGTCGATCTGCAACGAGCTGGGCGTGGCGCTGATCGTCGAGAAGCAGATGGGGCTGGAGGTGCCCGAGCGGGCCACCTGGATCCGCATGCTGATGGCCGAGTGGACCCGCGTCCTCAACCACCTCATGTTCGTCGGCTCCTACCCGCTCGAGCTCGGCGCCATCACGCCGATTTTCTACGCCTTCCGTGAGCGCGAGGAGATCCAGGCGCTCATGGAGTGGATCACCGGTGGCCGCCTGCACCTGACCTACTGCCGGGTCGGCGGGCTCAAGCAGGACCTGCCAAGGGGCGCCGTCGAGATGTCCCGCAGCCTGGTCCCGCGGATGCGCGAGCGCCTCAAGGAGTATGAGACGCTGGTGCTCGGCAATGAGATCTTCGCCGCCCGGACCAAGGGCATCGGCGTGCTGCCGGCCGACGTGGCCTGCTCCTACGGCGTCAGCGGGGCGCTGCTGCAGGCGTCCGGGGTGCCCGAGGACGCCCGCAGGACCGAGCCCTACCTGTTCTACGACCAGGTCGAGTTCGACGTGCCCACCGGGCGCAACGGCGACTGCTACGACCGCTTCGCCATGCTGCTGGCCCGCATCAAGGAGTCGCTCAAGATCATCGAGCAGGTCCACGACCGGATCCCGCCCGGACCGGTCAACACCAGGCTGCCGAAGACCGTGCGCGCTCCCGAGGGCCACGCCTACGTCCGCATGGAGAACCCGCTCGGCCAGCTCTCCTACTACATGGTCTCCCACAACGAGAAGACGCCCTGGCGGTTCAAGATGCGCACGCCGTCGTTCAACAACGTCTCGTCCCTGCCCTACCTGCTGAAGGGGACCCTGGTACCCGACATGATCGCGGTCATGGGCTCGATGTTCTTCATCGTGGGGGACATCGACCGGTGACCGACACCGTCCGCGACTGGCTGTCGCACTACTGGGTGCTGATGCCGGCCAAGACCCTCGCCATCCTCGGTATCTTCCTGGTCTTCCCGCTGATCGTCGGCTACATGGAGCACAAGGCTATGGCCCACATGCAGGCCAGGCTCGGCCCCATGGAGGCGGGCCGCTTCCACGGCGTGCTCCAGCTCGTGGCCGACGGCATCAAGTTCGTCCAGAAGGAGTCGATCATCCCCCGGGCGGCCGACAAGTGGGTGTTCGCCCTGGCCCCGGCGGTCGCCCTCATCCCGGGCATCCTGCTGTTCGGCTTCATCCCCTACGGGCCGGGCCTGGTCCCGATCCGCTCCGACGTGGGGCTGTTCGTCACCCTGGCCCTGTCCAGCGTGAGCGTCATCGGGGTGCTGATGGCGGCCTGGTCGAGCGCGAACAAGTACTCGCTGATCGGCGGGACCCGGGCGGCCGCCCAGCTCATCGCCTACGAGCTGCCGCTCGTGCTGGCCGCGGCGGCCGTGGCCATGCAGGCCGGCTCGGCCGACCTGGCCGTGATCGTGGAGCGCCAGAGCTGGTGGGGCTGGAGCGGCTGGGGGCTGCTGCTCCTCGTCGGGTTCTTCGTCTACGGCACGGCCGCCCTTGCCGAGCTGACCCGCCCGCCGTTCGACATGCCGGTGGCCGACTCCGAGCTGGTCTTCGGGCACCTCACCGAGTACACCGGCCTGCGCTTCGCCTTCTTCCTGCTCACCGAGTACGCGGGCATCGTCTCGCAGTCGGCCATCGCGGCCACCCTGTTCCTCGGCGGCTGGAAGGGACCGTTCCTGCCCGGCGGGCCGTGGTGGCTGGCGATCAAGGTGTTCGCCCTGTCGTTCGTGGTGATCTGGTTCCGGGCCACCTACCCGCGGCTGCGCGAGGACCAACTCCAGGCGTTCGCCTGGCTCCGGCTGGTGCCCGTGGCGCTGCTGCTGATCCTTCTCGTCGGCTTCACCAAGGTGGTGTGACCGTTCCGATGACCGCGCTCAAGGGGACCGGGCTGCTCAAGGGGCTCGGGGTTACCTTCAAGACCATGTCGACGCGGGCAGCGACCAGGCAGTACCCGCACGTCCGGCCCGACCTGCCTGCCCGCACCCGGGGCGTCATCGCGCTGATCGAGGAGAACTGCACGGTCTGCATGCTCTGCGCGCGCGAGTGTCCGGACTGGTGCATCTACATCGACTCCCACAAGGAGGTCGTGGCCCCCAAGGAAGGCGGCCGGGCCCGCACCCGCAACATGCTCGACCGCTTCGCGATCGACTTCGCGCTCTGCATGTACTGCGGCATCTGCGTCGAGGTCTGCCCGTTCGACGCCCTCCACTGGAGCCCGGAGTTCGAGTACGCCGAGTACGCCCACGAGCCCCTGACCCACGAGATGGACCGGCTGCGCGAGTGGGCCTACACGGTGCCAGCGCCCGACCCGCTCGAGGAGGGCGCGGTCGAGCCCAAGGAGGTCGAGGCCGCCCGCAAGGCCCAGGAGGCGGCCCGGGCCAAGGCGGCCGCCGCCGCCGAGGCCCAGGCGGCACAGGCCGCCGCGGCGGCCCCTGCACCGGCGGCCCCCGCACCGGCGGCCCCTGCACCGGCGGCCCCCGCTCCAGCAGCAGCAGCAGCCGCCGCCGGTGCTCCGGCCCAGGCTGCTGCGGCGCCCGCGGCCCAAGCGCCCGTCGCCGCCGAGGCTGCCGGGGCCGGGACCGCCGCCGGTGCCGCGTCGCCCGCCGCCAAGGCCGAGGACGTCCACGTCGAGCCAGGCATCGACCAGGAGACCTTCGACCGGCTGGTCGCGGGGGGTGAGCCCGAGCGCACCGCCCGGGCCAAGGCCAAGGCCGCCTACATGCGCAAGGCCAAGGCAGCCGCCCGAGCCGCCGCCGAGGCCCCTGCCCCGGCCGAGGCCCCTGCTCCGGCTCCGGCTGAGGCCTCTGCGCCGGCCGCGACTCCAGCCGAGGCCGCGGCGCCAGCCGAGGCCGAGCACCTGGAGATCGAGATCGACCAGGCCACCTACGACAAGCTGGTCGCGGCGGGCGAGTCCGAGCGGACCGCCCGGGCCAGGGCCAAGGCGGCCTACGCCCGCAAGCTGCGCGCCGCGGCAAGGGGAGACTCGTGACCGGGCAGGAGGCTGCCTTCCTGGTCCTCGCCGTGGTGGGCGGGCTGGCCGGGCTGCTCGTGGTGACCAGCCGGAACATCGTCCACGCCGCCCTGTACCTGGTCGTCGCGCTGTCCAGCGTGGCCGGGACCTACCTGCTGCTCGCCGCCCCGTTCATCGCGTTCGTGCAGGTCATCATCTACGTCGGCGCGATCGTGGTGCTGATCCTGTTCGGCATCATGCTGACCAGGGCGCCCGTCGGCCGCCGGGTCCTCGACAACACGCTGCGGGCCCGGGTCGGCGCGTTCGTGATCGGCCTCGGCGTGTTCACGATGCTCACCTGGTTCATGGCCGACGCCTGGCGCGGCGAGCGCATCGCCGGCCAGGAGGTCACCGCGACCGCCGCCCTTGGCACCTCCATCTTCCGCAACTACGTCCTGCCGTTCGAGGCCGTCAGCATCCTGCTGCTGGCCGCGCTCGTCGGGGCCATCGTCCTCGCCCGCCGGGACTGACCACCAGGAGACCGTCTGAGATGCCGCTGCTCTACCCGCTCGTGTTCGCCGCCTTCCTGTTCAGCGCCGGGGTGTACGGCGTGCTGGCCAGGCGCAACGCGGTGATGGTGCTGATGAGCATCGAGCTGATGGTGAACGCGGTGAACGTCAACCTGGTCGCGTTCAACGCCTACCTCAAGGACCCGCTCCTCTCCGGGCAGGTCTTCGCGCTGTTCGTGGTGGCGGTGGCCGCCGCCGAGGTCGGCATCGGGCTCGCGATCGTCCTGCTGATCTTCCGCAACCGGGAGACGGTGAACATCGACGAGGTCGACCTGCTGCGCTGGTGACCCCTGCGGCTGAGCTCTGAGGAGCGCGATGGAGAAGCTGGCCTGGCTCGTCCCCGCCCTGACCCTGGTGGCCTGGGCGGTCATCCTGCTCGCGGGCAGGCGCATGCCCGGCAAGGGGGCGGAGGCCGGGATCCTCGCCGTGGGGACCGGCTGGATCCTGAGCCTCGGCATCCTCGCCCGGGTCATCGGCGGCGGCGAGCCCTACCACCTGAGCGGGGAGTGGGCGCCGTTCGCGGCTGACCTCAGCATCCCCATCGGGATCACGGTCGACGGCCTGGCCGCGGTCCTGCTCGTGGTCGTCACCACGGTGTCGCTGTTCGTCCAGGTCTACTCGGTCTCCTACATGCGCGGGGACGAGCGCTACACCATCTTCTTCTCGTTCCTGTCGCTGTTCACCGGCGGCATGCTCATCGTCGTCCTGGCCGACAACCTGCTCTTCCTGCTGCTCGGCTGGGAGGTCATCGGCGTCTGCTCGTACTTCCTGATCGGCCACTGGTGGGAGGACCACGACAACGCCCGTGCCGCGGTGAAGGCGTTCCTGACCACCCGGGTCGGCGACATCGGCTTCATGCTCGGCATCTTCGTGTTCTTCTGGTCGGCCAGGAGCTTCGAGATCGCCGCCATCATCGAGGGCGTGGAGGCCGGCCGGATCTCCTCGACCACCGTCACCCTCGGCGCGGTGCTGCTGTTCTGCGGCGCGATCGGCAAGTCGGGCCAGTTCCCGCTGCACACCTGGCTGCCCGACGCCATGGCCGGTCCCACCCCGGTCTCGGCCCTGATCCACGCGGCCACCATGGTCGCCGCCGGCGTCTTCCTGGTCGCCCGGATGTACCCGGTGTTCGCCGCCTCGGCCACCGCCCTGAACGAGATCGCGATCCTCGCCTCGGTCACCATGCTGATCGCGGCCCTGCTCGCCCTGGTCCAGGACGACATCAAACGGGTGCTGGCCTACTCGACCGTGTCCCAGCTCGCCTACATGATGGCCGGGCTCGGGGTCGGCGGGTACTCGGCAGGGGTGTTCCACCTGTTCACCCATGCCTTCTTCAAGGCGCTGCTGTTCCTCGCGGCCGGCTCGGTCATCCACGCGGTCCACTCCAACAACATGAGCGAGATGGGCGGCCTGCGCCGGGTCATGCCCTGGACGTTCGGGACCTTCACGATCGGGGCGCTCGCCCTGGCCGGGATCTTCCCGCTGGCCGGGTTCTGGTCCAAGGACGAGATCCTCACCGACGCGTACAACGCGGGCTTCGGCACCCCGGCCGAGGAGCTCGCGGGCAGCCCGGGCGTGGCCCAGACCGTGTTCGTGGTCGGCGTGGCCACCGCGTTCCTGACCGCCTTCTACGTCGCCCGCATGCTCTGGCTCACGTTCGGGGCCGCCTACCGGGGCCACGGCAGCCCGCACGAGTCCGATGCGGTCATGGTCGGGCCGCTGGTGTTCCTGGCCGCCGGTGCCGCCCTGGTGGGGTTCGCCGGGTCGCCCTGGATCGGGTCGAACAACTTCGCCGCCTGGATCGAGATCCCGCCGCTGCCGGCCGAGGGCGCGGCCCACGTCAACTGGGGCCTGGCCGCCGCCACCACCGCGGTCGCCCTGCTCGGCATCGCGCTCGGCGCGGCCCTGTACCGGCGCGGCCTGCCCGAGCAGGAGTACCTGGCCCGGGCCCCGCTCGTCTACAAGACCCTGGAACGGAAGTTCTTCCTGGACGACCTGTACGAGCAGGGCTTCGTCCGGGCCGTCACCGGCGCGCTGGCCCCGGCCACCTACTGGTTCGACCAGCGCGTCATCGACGGGGTGGTCAACGGGACCGGCCTCGGCACCCGCCGGCTGGCCCGCGGGCTGCGCTACGTGCAGTCCGGCCAGGCCCAGTGGTACGCGGCCGCACTGTTCGTCGGCGTGGTCGGCCTGGCCGTGGTCGTCACCCAGGTCGTCGGGAGATAGCCAGCCGCGGCGAGGCGGCACGGGAGCAGAGGAGGACACGGTCGGCGTGAAGTGGTTCGACAGCTGGGCCTTGACCCTCGCGGTCTTCCTGCCCCTCGCCGGTGCGCTCGTCCTGGCCGTGCTGCCGGCGGCCATGGACCGCCTGATCCGGGTGACGGGCATGGTCGCCACCTTCCTCGCCCTGCTCGCCGGGGTCGTGGTCCTGGCCCGCTTCGACTACGGCGCTGGCCGGCGGATGCAGTTCGAGGCCGACCGCTCCTGGATCGAGGCCATCGGCACCCGCTACCACCTCGGCATCGACGGGATCTCGCTGCCCCTGCTGGTGATGTCGCTGCTGCTCTGCTTCCTGTGCGCGGTCTACTCCTCGCGCATCCTGCCCGAGCCGGGCAACCCCAGGTCGTTCCTGGCACTGCTGCTGGTCCTCGAGACCGGCATGAACGGCACCTTCGCCGCCCTCGACCTGATCCTGTTCTTCGTGTTCTGGGAGCTCGTGCTCGTCCCGATGTTCTTCATCATCGCGGTGTGGGGCGGTCCCCGGCGCGGCTACGCCTCGATCAAGTTCTTCCTCTACACCGTGATCGGCTCGGTGGTCATGCTGCTCGGCTTCCTGGCCCTGTGGTACCAGAGCGCCCCCCAGGTCGCCGACCGCACCTTCGACATGCTCGCCCTCCAGGCGCTCGGGCCGGCGCGCTTCGCCGGCACCTTCGGCACCCTGGTGTTCGCCGCGGTCGGCCTCGGCTTCGCGGTCAAGGTGCCGCTGTGGCCGTTCCACACCTGGCTGCCAGACGCCCACACCGAGGCGCCCACCGTCGGCTCGGTCCTGCTGGCCGCCGTGCTGCTCAAGATGGGCACCTACGGGTTCGTGCGCATCGCCCTGCCGATCCTGCCCGACGCCGCGCGGACCTGGGCGCCTGCCATCGCCATCCTGGGGACGGTCGCGATCATCTACGGGTCGCTCTGCTGCCTGGCCCAGCGCGACATCAAGCGGCTGATCGCGTTCTCCTCCGTCGGCCACATGGGCTTCGTGATGCTCGGGATCGCCACCCTCACCCCGGCCGGGATCAACGCGGCCGTGTTCGGGATGGTCGCCCACGGGGTCATCACCGGCATGCTGTTCTTCTGCGCCGGCGCCCTGCACGAGCGCTACCACACCCGCGACATCGTGGAGATCGGCGGCGGGGTCGCGAGCACCCTGCCCCGGTGGGCCGGGATCTTCACGCTGTCGTGCATCGCCTCGCTCGGCCTTCCCGGCCTGGCCGGCTTCTGGGGCGAAGTGCTCGCCCTGCTGGCCGCCTGGAACCCGGCCCCCGGGCTGTCGGTGCCCTTGTTCCGCACCTTGGTGGTGTTCGGCGGGATCGGGACCCTGCTCACCGCCGGCTACTTCCTGTGGCTCCTGCAGCGGGTGAACCTGGGCCGGGTGCCCGACCGCTGGAGCGGCAAGCAGCTCGGCGACGTCGCCGTCGTCGAGTACACCGCCTGGGTGCCGCTGGTCCTGCTGATCGTCGCCCTCGGGTTCGTCCCGAGGCTGGTGCTCGGCGTCACCAACCCGGCCGTCACCGGCTGGTTCGCCACTCTCTTCAGCTAAGGAGCCGAGGTGCGCATCGACTTCCACGCCATCCTGCCCGAGCTGGTGCTGGCCGGCACGGCGCTGCTGGTGCTGGTGGTGGACCTGTTCGTCGAGCGCGCCAAGGTGATCGCCAACTACCTGGCCATCGCCGGCACCCTGGCCGCCGCGGGCGCCCTGGCCAGCCTGGCCCCGGGCGGGACCCGGGCCACCTTCGGCGGGTCGTTCGTGGTCGACAACTACGCCCTGCTGTTCAAGGCGCTGTTCCTCGGCTCGCTCCTGCTCGTCCTGCTGATGAGCACCAGGTACGTCGACGCCAGCACCTCCTACCAGGGCGAGTTCTACTTCATCATCCTGTCCAGCTTCGTCGGCATGCTGCTCATGCCGTCCTCGCGCGACCTGCTCATGCTGTTCCTGTCGCTCGAGATCGTCTCGGCCACCGGCTTCATCGCGGCCGGGTTCCGCAAGAGCGACGCTCGCTCCAACGAGGGGGCGCTCAAGTTCCTGCTCATCGGCGTGCTCTCCACCGCCGTGATGCTGTTCGGCATGAGCCTGGTCTACGGCTTCACCGGCTCCCTGCAGCTCGGCCAGATCGCGGCCAGGTTGCAGGCGATCGGCAACGAGCCGGCCGCGGTCATGAGCGTGTTCCTGGTCGTGACCGGCTTCGCGTTCAAGGTGTCGGCGGCCCCGTTCCACTTCTGGGCGCCAGACACCTACGAGGGCTCGCCGGTGCCGGTGGCCGCCTACCTCTCGGTGGCCTCCAAGGCGGCCGGGTTCGCCGGCCTGCTCCAGGTCACCTTCGTGGCGTTCCCGTCCTACGCCCGGTACTGGGCGCCGGCGTTCGCCGTGCTGGCCGCGCTCACGATGCTCATCGGCAACGTCGTCGCCCTGGCTCAGACCAATGTCGTCCGCCTGCTCGCCTACTCGTCGGTGGCCCAGGCCGGCTACATGCTGGTGCCGTTCGCGGTGGGCAACTCGGGCGCCCCGGACGCGCGCTCCAAGGCGTTCCAGGCCGTGCTCATCTACCTGCTCTACTACGGGTTCACCAACCTGGGCGCGTTCGCGGTGGTCACCCTGATCAGCCAGCGCCAGCCGGCGAACCTGCTGACCGACTACGACGGGCTCGGCCGCCGCTCGCCCGGGCTGGCCGTGGCCATGACGCTGTTCCTGCTCTCGCTGGCCGGCTGGCCGCCCTTTGCCGGCTGGTACGCCAAGTTCGTGGTGTTCCAGGCCGCGCTCGGCGCCGGCCAGACCAGCCTCACCGTGCTCGCTGTGTTCATGGCGGTCATGACCGTGGTCGCGTTCTTCTACTACCTGGCCGTGGTCGGCCGCATGTGGCTGTCGCCACCCCCCGAGGAGGCGGTCGCCGCCGGCATCCAGTCCCCCTCCCCCTTCCTCGGCCTGTCGATCGCCCTCTCCCTCGCCGGCGTGATCGTCCTCGGCATCCTCCCCGGCCTGCTGGTCCAGTACGCCCCCCTCTCCACCCTGGTCGCCAGCAGGTGACACACGTCTACACATTATGGTGTAGAGTGGTGTCATGAGCCGGACGAACATCGAGATCGACGACGAGCTGGTGGAGCGTGCAATGCACCGCTACCGCCTCCCGAGCAAGCGGGCTGCGGTCGATCTCGCGCTCCGCCGGCTCGTGGGTGAGCCGATGAGCCGTGGCGAGGCGCTCGCCATGGAGGGCACGGGCTGGGAGGGCGACCTCGACGAGCTGCGCGCCGCCGACGACACCCCCGACCTGTGATCCTCGCCGACACCTCGGCCTGGGTTGAGTACCTGCGAGCGACCGGGAGCCCGGTCCACCTGCGGATGCGGCACCTCGTGAGCGACGCGGCGGAGCTCGGTGTCACCGACGTGGTGGTCATGGCAGTGCTTGCGGGCGCCGGCAGCGACGACCGCGCGGTGCAGCTCCGCCGGCTGCTCAACCGCTTCGAGCTCGTCGCGGTGGAGGGTCCGGCCGACTTCGAGGCCGCCGCTGACCTCTACCGACGCTGCCGGCAGGGCGGCGAGACCGTGCGCAAGCTCACGGACTGCCTCATCGCCGCCGTCGCGCTGCGGGCTGATGCGGCGATCCTGCACCGGGATCGGGACTTCGACGTCATCGCCAGGCACGCGCCGCTGAAGCTCGCCACCTGGGCCGCTTCGTCGGCCCGGCCGACCGGAACGGTGACGGCGGCGTCCCCGTGGTAGCCGTCCACGATGGCGCCGCAGTCGATCGACAGCAGGTCGCCGTCGCGCAGCCGGGTGCCGTCTGGGATGCCGTGGACGATCACGTCGTTGGGGGAGAGGCAGAGCGAGCCTGGGAACGGGGTGGGCGCGAAGCGGGGCAGGTAGCCGAGGAACGACGGGGTCGCGCCGGCGTCGCGGATGGTCCGCTCGGCCACCGCAGAGACTCGGCCAGCTGCTGGTCGTCTTCGGGCACGAAGAGGTCGACCACATCGGGCACGGTGATGCCCAAGCCCTTGTCCGCCACGTTCATCTTGAGACCGAGCGGCTCGCCCGGCTTGTCCGCAAGCTGCATCGGTGGGGCTACCCAAGCGTCTATATGGCCACCGATCACGGGTTCGTCCTCATCGACCAGGAGAAGCTGCCGGAGGAGGTCCGCTGCGACAAGGAGTGGTGTCATGTGCTGAAGGAACGGTTTGCGCTCGTCCCGGCCTCCGCCGACCTCCCCGTCGCGACCTTCCCGTTCGCCTGGGATCACGCCGTGAGGGTCGCCGTTCCGCCTGGCCTCGCCTTCTTCAAGGCCGAGAAGTCCTTCTCCCATGGGGGAGCAGCGTTGCAGGAGGTCATCATCCCCCACCTCATCTCGAGATCAGAGGTCGCCCGGGAAAGGCGCATCGGCGTAGAAGTTGTGCTGCCCACACACGAACTCATGCGTGCGGCGGTGAAGGTCGTACTTCGCCCCACTCCAGCCGGCCTTGCGGAAACCGGCCAGATCGCGCTCTTCGCCGGGGCCGGGCGCTCTCTCACCTTGGATGTCATCCGGACCGATGCTGCCGGGAAGCGATCGTCAGTGCTTGCATCGGCCACGAAGGAGGTACGCCTCGCGCCCGAGGGCAAGGAACGGGCGGTGACGCTTTTCTTCCACACGGCCGTGACGTTCCGGAAGGGCGAGTTGCTCGAGCTCGACATCAGGGACGCCGAGACCACGGAGCAGTTCCCGCCCGGCGGGATCAAGCTGACCGTCGGACGCGACATGTGAGGCCCCGGTGAACGATCAGCCTCTCGGACTCGATGAACTCGACCGGTTGGCCACGGAGGCCTTCCCGGGCCTGGTCGTGCGCAAGGACCTGCTCCGTCGGATGCGCAGCGCTTTCGGCGTCCCGGCCTTCGTCATCGAGTTCCTGCTCGGAAAGTACTGCGCGTCCACCGACGAGGAAGTCATTCGCGAAGGTCTCGAGTTCGTCCGCGAGACCCTGTCCCGCAAGTACGTGAAACCCGACGAACGGGAGGCCGTCAACATCGAGAGCCTCATCGATGGCCGGCGGCTGTTCAACGTGACCAGTGGCTCGATCTGCTGATGCGGTCGATAGGCTACGAGCCGGATAACCCCTCCTACACGCGCCGACAAAAGCTTCACTACATGCTGAGGCTCGTCCCGTTCGTCGAGAAGAACTACAACCTCGTCGAGCTAGGGCCCCGCGGTACCGGCAAGAGCTTCGTCTACCAGCAGCTCAGCCCCTACTGCCATCTCGTCTCTGGTGGGCAGACGACCACTGCCCAGATGTTCGTCAATCTCAGCACCGGTGACGTCGAGACCATCGTCCGCACGTCGAACCTCTTCTACCCGATGCCCAAGGAAATGGACCTGGCGTTCTACGACCGTATCCACGCCTACGTACCTGGCTGGGAGTTCCAGAAGACTTCGGATGCGACGTATACCGATCATTTCGCCCTGGTGACCGATTACCTCGCCGAGGTTTTCCGCGAGACCCGCAAGCGCAGCTACGCCGACTACGCGGAGCGCGATTTCCGGTTCGGGAGCAATCTCGGTGGCAGAGATCAGAAAGCGGTGCGCAAGACCGTCTCGGGTCTGGTCAAGCTCCTCCACCCAGACGGCGCGATAACGAAGGAGGAACTTGAGGAATACCTCGCATACGCGATGGAGATGCGCCGGCGCGTCAAGGAGCAACTCAAGAAGATGGGTGGTCTCGAGTACTGGGATACAAGCTTTTCTTATGTCGACAGGGCCAGTGGGCAGGAGACGTTCGTGGCGGCACCGGAGATGGGCGGCGGCACCCTCATCACCGAGGAGAGCCTGCCACCTGGCAGCATCTATACGATCGGCGCCGACATCGCCGATCACCGTCTCGCGCTGTTTCTGATCCAGACGCAGATGAACCGCGGGTCTGGCCGCGTCATCCCGCTCGGCAGCCTCTCGACGAAGATGAAGGAGGCCCTCAAGACTGCCGGCGCCTTTCTTAGGGCCAACCTGAAGAACCTCGGTGTCGACCACGACCTCAACGCCTACGACTTCACCGTCCAGACCATCAATCTGAACCAGGCCAAGGAGGGCGCCGAGACCGCCGTTGCGTTCTTTGTATCCATGGTCTCGGCGATCCTCGGCAAGCCGGTGCTCGGTCAGACGGTCATCGTCGGCGAGATGAGCGTTCAGGGGATGCTCCTCAAGGTGAACGCGCTGCCGGAGCGGATGCAACTGGCTGTCGAGGCGGGTGCCAAACGCATCATCCCGAGTGAGAACAAACGCGACATCGCCGACGTGCCGGATGCCATCCTCACGGCGACCCAGTGGCAGTTCTATGATTCGCCCACCAAGGCAGCGATCATCGCCATGGGCCTCGCGTGACCTCGCGACGAGCCGGGATCCTCACGACGCTGGCCATCCGGGCCCGCCACAGCCGCCAGGGGCGGTCGGGGTGATCCCCCCGAGGGCCCGGGGTCGGCGCGACCCGCCGCTTATCCCCTCTTGACCTGCTGCGAGTATGCTGAGAGGCGTCCGGGCAAGGGGAGTAGCTGAACGAAGCCCCGTCAGCACGCCGCAGCCTGCGCGGCCGGGGCCAGGCCGGAGCCGTTCGGCTCCGGCGGCCAGACCTCGACCGGACCGGCTACCCCGGCCGTGGTCGGGGTCATGTCAGCAGGCGGGCGCCCAGCGCCCATCTCGAGGAGTGAACGAAACCCCATGCGTGGACGCAACTACCTGAAGACCACGCTCCTGCTCGCCTCCATGAGCGCCGTGGTCCTGCTCATCGGCTCGACGATCGCCGGCGGGCGGTTCCTGTACCTCGCCCTCGTCTTCGCCATCCTCATGAACGGGGTGGCCTACTTCCTCTCGGACAAGATCGCCATCCGGGCGGCGAGGGCCGTGCCGGTGACCGAGGCCGAGTTCCCCGAGCTGTACCGGATCGTGCAAGGGCTCGCCGTCAAGGCGGGCATCCCCATGCCCAAGCTGTATGTGTCACCCAGCCAGCAGCCCAACGCCTTCGCGACCGGTCGCAACCCCCAGCACGCCGCGGTGGCGGTCACCCAGGGGATCCTGCCGATCCTCGACCGGCGCGAGCTGGAGGGCGTGCTCGCCCACGAGCTGTCCCACGTGATGAACCGCGACATCCTGATCTCGTCGGTGGCGGCGACGATGGGCGCGATCATCACGTTCCTGGCCCGGCTGGCCTGGTTCATCCCGCTAGGGGGCGGCGACCGCGACCGCAACCCACTCGCCGAGATCGCCCTGCTCATCCTCGGCCCGATCGCCGCGCTGGTGATCCAGCTGGCCATCACGCGAAGCCGGGAGTTCGGCGCCGACTCGTCGGGCGCGAGGCTCACCGCCGACCCGCTCGCCCTGGCCAGCGCGCTGCGCAAGATCGAGGCGTACTCGCGCGGTACCCTGCCCGCCACCACCAGCCCGTCCACCGCGCACCTGTTCATCTCCAACCCCTTCAAGGGCGGCGCCGGCCTGGCCAAGCTGTTCTCGACCCACCCTCCCACGGCCGAGCGGGTCGCCCGCCTCGAGGCCATGGCCTATGACCCGTACCGCCGGCAGTAATGAACGGCGCCGGCCGGGTCTCGATTTCGACTGAGCCGGTCACCGGCCTCGGGCCAGGCCGGCCCGCACGAGCCAGATGGCCGCGCCGCCGGCCAGCACGATGGCGCCGGCGGCCAGCGAGCTGGCGGGCAGGCTGGCCGCCACCACCAGGCACCCGGCCAGGCCGGTGACAGCCAGCCAGCGGGACCAGCGCCGCTCCCCGGCGGCCAAGGTCAGGGCCGCGGCGTTGGCGACCGCGTAGTAGACCAGCACCAGCATCGAGCTGAAGCCGATCGCGCCGCGTACGTCGGCCACTGCCACGGTGGCGCCGACCAGCGCGCCCGCGGCCAGCTCTGCCCGGTGCGGCACCTTGAAGCGGGGGTGGACCGCGGCGAGCCGGCCGGGCAGGTCGCCGGCTGCCGCCATCGCGAACACGGTCCTGCTCACCCCGGCGACCAGGGACAGCAGCACCCCGAGGGAGGCAACGGCGGCGCCGGCCCGCACCACGGGCGCGAGCCCGGCCAGCCGCCCGGCCTCGACCGCCGCTGCCAGCGGGGCCGGGGCGGCGGCCAGCGCGGCCGGGCCCACGGCCAGCAGCGCGGCGGTGCTCACCGTCGCGTAGACCAGCAGGGTGATTCCGAGCGCCAGCGGGATCGCCCGCGGGATCGTGCGGGCCGGGTCGGCCACCTCCTCGCCAAGGGTGGCGATGCGCGCGTAGCCGGCGAACGCGAAGAACAGCAGGCCGGCCGCTTGCAGCAGGCCGTGCAGGCCCCCGTCGCCGGCCAGCGGGAGCAGGTTGGTCACCGCCGGTCCCGGCCGGCTCCCGGCCAGCATCGCCACCACGCTCGCGGCCAGCGCGGCGAGCACCAGCGCGACCAGCACCCGGGTCGCCGCCGCCGTCTTGGCCACGCCCCGGTAGTTGGCCGCGACCACCGCGGCCACGGCGGCCAGCGCCACCGGCCGCGCCAGCTCGGGCGCGGCGTACGCCCCGACCGTCAGGGCCATGGCCGCGCAGCTCGCCAGCTTGCCGGCCACGAAGCTCCAGCCGGCCAGGTAGCCCCAGAACGGCCCGAGCCGCTCGCGCCCGTACACGTAGGTGCCGCCCGACTCCGGGTGGACGGCGGCCAGCCCGGCCGAGGAGGTCGCGTTGCACCAGGCGATCAGCCCGGCCACGGCCAGCCCGGGGAGCAGGCCGCTGCCGGCGGCCCGGGCGGCCGGGCCGATGGCAGCGAATACCCCGGCGCCGATCATCGACCCGAGGCCGATGACGACCGCGTCGGCCAGCCCGAGCCGCCGGTCCAGCCGGCTCGGGGGCGGTTCGTGCTCGGGCCCGGGCATCGGGCGGCAATCGTAGGGGGATGCGCCGAGATGTGGCCGAGGCCCGGTGATCAGGCGTCAGTGACTTCGGTGAGCCGCTGGGCGAGGAAGTTCCGCTCGGCTGTGTTGGTGGCCAGGGAGAGGGCGGTCCGGTAGGCCTGCGCGGCGTCGCAGGTCTGGCCGAGTCGCCGGAGCAGGTCGCCTCGGGTGGCCGCCAGGTAGGGATACGTGGCCAGGCGGGGGTCGTCGGCGACAGCGTCCAGGGCGGCCAGGCCAGCCGCTGGCCCGTCGACCATGGCGACGGCGACCGCGCGGTTGAGCACCACCACCGGGGAGGGCCACACCGCGAGCAGCATGTCGTACAGGCTGAGCACCTCACGCCAGTCGGTGTCGGCGTAGGTGGGCGCGTCGGCGTGCACGGCGGCGATGGCCGCCTGCAGGGTGAACCGGCCCGGCCGGCCCCTGGGCAACGTGTGCAGGACCAGCTCGCGCCCCTCGGTGATGGCCTGCTGGTCCCACTGGGTGCGGTCCTGCTCCTCGAGCAGGAGCAGCCGGCCGTCGGCGGTGGTGCGCGTCGCCCGGCGGGCGTCGGTGAGCAGCAGCAGCGCCAGCAGCCCGCGGACCTCCCGGTCGTCGGGCATGAGGGCGTGCAGCATCCGGGCCAGGTCCAGGGCGCGTTCGACCAGCTCGGCCCGCACCAGCGTGTCGCCCTGGGGAGCGGTGTGCCCGGTCGTGTAGAGCAGGTGGACGACGGTGAGCACCGCGTCCAGCCGGTCGGGCAGGTCGTGGGCCGGGGGGACGCGGTAGGGGATGCGGGCCGTAGCGATCTTCTTCTTGGCCCGGGTGATGCGGGCCGCCATGGTCGGCTCGCTCACCAGGAACCCCCGCGCGATCTCGGCAGTGGTCAGCCCGCACACCAGGCGCAGCGTCAGCGCGACCTGGGCCTCGCGCGCCAGCGCCGGGTGGCAGCAGGTGAACACCAGCCGCAGCCGGTCGTCAGGGATCACGCCCGTCTCCTCCTGCTCCGCCGGGCCCGGCGTCGACGGGTTCGCGTCGACGAGCAGCGGCAACTTGCCGCGCAGCGTCTGGTCGCGGCGCAGCACGTCCACGGCCCGGTGCCGCGCGACGGTGGTGAGCCAGGCGCCAGGGTTCCTGGGGACGCCGCGCTCGGCCCAGGTCGCGAGCGCGGCGACGAAGGCGTCCTGGGCGCACTCCTCGGCGAGGTCGAGGTCGCCGGCCACGCGCACCGTCGCGGCGAGCACGAACGCCCACTCGCGACGGTGCGCCTCGGCCAGCGCCTGCTGGACCTCTGTCACGCCCCCGGCGCACCCCCTGAGGTGTCCATGATCGGCCGGACCTCGACGCCGCCAGCCGGGGCGGGGCACTGCTTGGCGAAGGCGAGGGCCTGGTCGAGGTCGGCGGCCTCGATGATGTAGAAGCCGCCCAGGGCCTCCTTGGTCTCCACGAACGGGCCATCGGTCACGACGTCGCCGCGGACCGAGGTGGCCGTCGACGTGAGCCCCAAGGCCTCGCCCCCGACGATCTTGCCGCCCTGGGCGGCCACGCCCTGGGCGAAGGCCCCGTGGGCCTTCATCATCTGGTCGAACTGCTCGGGCCCTGCGTCCTCCCAGCCGGACTCGTCGCCGTAGATCAGGATCGCGTACTGCTGCGCCATCGTGGCCTCCTTGGCCTCGGTGTGACTCTGACACCTCCTCAACGAACGAGCCGCGCTGGAATCGACAGCCTAGTGGCGACCTCGACAAACCTTGGGGAGCCAATAGCCGCCACGTCACGAAGATATTCCGTCGACTCACCCGGTGCCGAAGAAGCGGGCGGTCCGGTGGGTGACGGCGAGCAGCACCTCGGCGGCGTGCGCCTCGCCGAGCTTGGTGTCCCAGGGCGTGCGCACGTAGAAGACGTCCACCACCCGCTCCCCCTGGGTGTCGATCTTGGCCACCCGGATGTCGAGGCCGAGGTCGCCGAGGGCGGCGGTGACCGTGTAGAGCAGCCCCAGCGCGTCGCCGGCGCGCACCTCCACGACCGTGGAGTGCTCCGACGCGTCTGGCAGCACCCGCACCTCGGGTGGCGCCGGGATGGCAGCGTGGTACTCGCGTGCCTTGCGCTCGAGCCGCGCCTCCACGGCCAGCCGCCCCGCGTAGGCCGCCTCCAGGTCGGCGGTCAACCGCTCCCACCGGGGCGCGTCGGGCGGCTGCACCAGGAAGCGCTCGAGCGCGAGCCCGTCCGTGGTCGACCAGGCCCACGCCTGCCGGACCGACATGCGGTGCAGGGCGAGCACGCCGGCCGTCCGGGCCAGCGTGCCCGGCCGGTCCAGGGCGCACACGGTGACCGCGGCCAGGCCGCCGCCGGCGTCGCGGTCGATGCGGTGGCGGACCTCGCCCGCGGCCGGCGGCGCCAGCAGCAGCCGCAGCTCGTCCACCATCTCCTCGATCGGGGTGGAGGCCAGGTACGAAGGCGGGAACGTGGCCAGCAGCCATTCCGCCCGCTCGGCCAGCTCTGGCTCGCGCACCCCGACCGCGCGGGCCAGCGCCGCCAGCCTGGCCGGCCCGGCAGCGTCCCCCGGCTCGGCGTGCCCGCCCGTCAGCGCCTGGTCGACCCGGTCGTACAGGCCACGGACCAGCGACGCCTTCCAGTCACCCCAGGCGTTCGGCCCGGTGGCGAGCCCGTCGGCCACGGTCAGGGCGTACAGCAGCCGCAGCCGGCGCCCGCTGCCGAGCCGCTGGGCGACTGCGCCGACCACCGCCGGGTCGTCCAGGTCGCGCCTGGTGGCCGTCTCCACCAGCAGCAGGTGCCATCTGACCAGGGCGGCGACCTCCTCGACCTGGTCGGGCCGGAGCCCGATCCTGGTGGCCGCCCGGCAGGCCAGCCGCTCCCCGGCCACGCTGTGGTCCTCGCCAGAGCCCTTGCCGACGTCGTGGAGCAGCGTGGCCAGGTACAGCGTGCCCAGGTCACCGGCCTCCTCGGTGACCTGCCGGATGCTCGGGTCGTCCGCCCGCAGCCGGGTGAGCGTGCCCAGGGTCGCGAACGAGTGGCCGTCCACCGTATAGCGGTGGTAGGGGTCGTGCTGGGCCCGGCCTCGCACCCCGGCCCACTCGGGCAGGAGCGCGGCCCAGCCACCGGCGTGGTCCAGCAGCTCGCAGGCTGAGGCGGCGTCCGGCCCGGCCAGCAGGGCCAGGAACGCGTCGCGGGCGGCGTGGGACCAGCGTTCCGGCGCGGGCCGCTCGAACGCCCGGCGCAGCCACGCCATGGTGGCCGGGGCGACCGGCCGGTCCACCGCCGCCTTGGCCGCCAGCAGGCGCAGCGCTCGGGCCGGCTCGTCGCCGTCTGCTCGCGGGTCGCTGGTGAGCATGCCGTCCTCGACCCGGACGCCGTGGCCGAGCACGCGAACCGCGCCCGACCGGCGGGGGCCGCCGATCAGCAGCTCGGCCAGCTCCCCCGCCCGGGCCGCCGTCTCGTGCTCCACGGTCCTGGCCGCGGTGTGCACCTCGGCCATGAGCGCGTCCGCGGCGTCCTCCCCGGTCAGCCCGAGGTGCTGGGCGACCGCCGGCTGCAGGTCGATCCGGAGCCGGTCGAGCTTCCGCCTGGACTGGGCGTGGAGCGCCTCGCGCACCGCCAGGAGCAGCTCCCCGGCCGCCTCCAGCTCCGGGTCGGAGACCGGCCGGCCGGCGACCGCGGCCAGCCAGCCGAGCGCGTGGAGGTCCCGAAGCCCCCCCACGTCGTCCTTGAGGTCGGGGGCGAGCGCCCAGCCGGCCCGCTCCGCCCGCCGGTGCCTGGCCACGGTCCCGTCCAGGATCCGCCGCGCCAGCCGCCGGCCGTTCCGCCACAGCCAGCGCCGCCGCCGCCCTGCCAGCTCCTCGAACCCGGTCGGCTCCCCGGCGACCAGCCGGGCCGACAGCAGGGAGGTGGCAGCGTCCAGGTCGCTCCCGGCCCGCTCGACCGCGTCGCGGGGCGTCAGCACGGCATGCCCGACCTGGAATCCCGCATCCCACAGCGGGTAGAGCAGGGCGCGCACCGCCTCCGGCCCGGGACCAGCGCGCGAGCTGGCCAGCACGAGCAGATCCACGTCGGAGTGGGGGGACAGCTCCCCCCGCCCGTAGCCGCCGACCGCGACCACAGCCGTCCTGGCCAGGGCGGCGGGCGTCGCCTCGGCCAGGGCACGGAGCGAGCCGTCCACGGCGGAGGCGCGCCGGCGAGCCGGCGCGCCTCCGTCCGCGAGCTTCAGCGCGCTCGCGGCGCGTACGTCAGAGAGCATCCACCCCCATCTCACCGGTGCGGATCCGCACGATCTGCTCGGCCGGCACCACCCACACCTTGCCGTCGCCGATCGAGCCCGTGCGGGCGCCGGCCACGATGGCCTTGACCACGTCGTCGACCTGGTCGTCGTCCACCACGATCTCGATGCGGGTCTTGGGCAGGAACTCCACCTGGTACTCCGCGCCCCGGTAGACCTCGGTGTGGCCACGCTGACGGCCGAACCCGCGCACCTCCGAGACGCTCATCCCCTGGATGCCGACCCCCCCGAGGGCCTCCTTCACCTCGTCCAGCTTGAACGGTTTCACGATCGCGACGACCAGCTTCATCGGGCCGAGTCTCCTTGGGGGACGCGCACCGGCGAGCCCGGTGCTGGATCGGCCAGCGGCGTGCCGTGCCCGGCGGACGTGGTCAGGGCACCCGCGCCCTCCGAGAACGCGTAGCCAGCCTCGGCGTGCTGCGCGAGGTCCAGCCCGGTCGCCTCCTCCTCCGCGGTCACCCGTAGGCCGATCGTGGCCTGCACCAGCTTCAGCAGCACGAAGCTGCCCACGAACGAGAAGCCCAGGGTGACCGCCACGGCCACCGCCTGCTTGCCCAGAAGGGCCAGGCCGCCGCCGGCGAGCAGCCCATCAGCGCCGGCCGAGTTGAACGCGACGTTGCCGAACACCCCGATCAGCAGAGCGCCGAGCATCCCGCCGACCATGTGCACCCCGACCACGTCGAGCGCGTCGTCGTAGCCGAGCCTGAACTTCAGGCCCACCGCGAACGCGCAGACCAGCCCGGCGGCCAGCCCGATCGCGACCGACGCCATCGGCCCGACGAACCCGGCGGCCGGCGTGATCGCCACCAGCCCGGCCACCGCCCCCGAGGCGACCCCGAGGGTGGTCGACTTGCGCCTGGTCAGCGCGTCGTACAGCGCCCACCCGATGGCACCGGCGGCGGCCGCGGTGTTGGTGGTGACGAACGCGGAGGCGGCCAGCCCGTTGGCGGCCAGCGCGCTGCCCGCGTTGAAGCCGAACCACCCGAACCACAGGATGCCCGCGCCGAGCATGGTGAGCGGCAGGTTGTGGGGCACGTGCGCCTGGGTGCCGAACCCCTTGCGCTTGCCGATCACCAGCGCCGCCGCCAGCGCCGCGACGCCCGAGTTGGTGTGCACCACGGTGCCGCCGGCGAAGTCCAGCGCCCCGAGCTCGCGGATCCAGCCGCCCGGCGCCCACACCCAGTGGGCCAGCGGCGCATAGATCAGCAGCAGCCACAGGCTGGTGAACGCGACGTACCCGGAGAACCTCATCCGCTCCGCGAACGCGCCGGTGATCAGCGCCGGGGTGATGACCGCGAACATGAGCTGGAACGCGGCATAGGCCAGGTGCGGGATGGTCGGGGCCAGGTCGGCGTTGGGCTCCTGGCCCACCCCGGCGAAGCCTAGATAGTCAAGCCCGCCGATCAGGCCCCCCTTGTCAGGGCCGAACGCCAGCGTGTACCCGATCAGCACCCACAGCACGCTCACCAGCCCGAGTGCGAACATGCTCTGCATCACCGTGCCGAGCACGTTCTTGGCCCGCACCATGCCGCCGTAGAACAGGGCGAGCCCCGGGGTCATGAACATGACCAGACCCGCCGCGACAAGAACGAACGCCGTATCCCCGCTGTCCACACACGCCTCCTCACTTGCCGTCCATGCCGGTCCAGGGGTACCCGACCGATGTTTCCGACGTGTTTCCTGGCCGTTGAACACCGGTAAATCCATCCGCCGGCGGGAAAACCCCTTCCCACCCCGCCTCAGATGCCCGATGCTCCGCCCGGGCCGTCGCAGGAAGGAGCCATCCGTGCTGGTCGGTGAGCGGGTCCGTCTCCGCCCGTTCGAACGCGGCGACGCCGAGCGCCTGTGGGAGTACGAGAACGACGCCGAGCTGCACACCCTCGGCGACGACACCCCGCCCAAGCCCTGGTCACTGGCGCGCATCCAGGCCGAGCTCGACACCATCACCGCCGGCGCCGACGACCGCGACGAGTTCGCGATCGAGGCCGACGGCAAGCTGATCGGCGGCTGCAACCTGCGCGACTTCGACCGGACCGCCCAGACCTGCGCGTTCGGCATCTGGATCGGCGACCGCGCCTACTGGGGCGGCGGCTACGGGCGCGAGGCGCTCACCCTCCTGCTCGACTACGCCTTCCGCATCCGCAACCAGCGCAAGATCACCCTCGACGTACAAGCCGTCAACCAGCGGGCACTGCGCACCTACGAGCGACTCGGCTTCGTCGAAGAGGCCCGCCAACGCGAGCAGGTCTGGGTCGCCGGCCGCTACGTCGACCTCGTCCACATGGGCCTGTTCCGCCACGAATGGGAGGCCGTCCGGGAACGCGCACGGCCTCCGACCGGTCCGCCGTAAGGTCTGGCCGCTGCCGCCCGCCTTCCCCGGCTAGGACTCGCCGGCCAACAACTTGGTCGTTCCAGCGCCAGCATGCCGAGGTGAGCGCACTCGACCTGGCCAGGTTATTCGGCGGCGAGCCCTTACCGCGGGCGCTGCCGGGCGCGCTCGTACACGTCGTCGTACCGGCCGGGCGATGCCGCGGCTGCGCCCAGCACCAGCCTGATCCCGATGCCGGCTGCCAGCACGAGCGCGATGACGATGCTCGGGATCATGCACAGGCCTCCTGGTGGTGCACCCCGGCGAGCGGGCAACCCGCCCGTGACGATCCGGGGCGAAACGGGAAACCCGATCTTCGCAGCAGCGCAGACAACACCGAATACGCAGGAAGACGCAGATCCGCTGCTGGAAGCTCCGCAGAGCGGGACCCCCTTTGCCCTCCTGCCAGGCGGAATCGGTTGTGGGGCGCCGGTCGTTGTCGGTATCATCCGCCGCGGTTCGTGCGGTCGCCGAGGTCCGGTGACGTGCCGAATCGCCCTGGCAGGGTGCCCGAGCGGCCAAAGGGAGCGGTCTGTAAAATCGCCGGCGATGCCTTCACAGGTTCGAATCCTGTCCCTGCCACCACCGCCCTGACCAGCCACAACGCGGTGGCCGCCCGCCCGGTCACGCCTGCCTTGGGGGTCGGGTTT
>Ga0184627_10000206_pt1 | contig 26638 bp, 24 predicted proteins | sample PLM3_127_b1_FD_133150 | JGI IMG/M metagenome (GOLD analysis project Ga0184627, IMG submission 133150) | Groundwater sediment microbial communities from an aquifer in East River, Colorado, USA - PLM3_127_b1 | ecosystem: Environmental > Terrestrial > Soil > Riparian zone | place: USA: East River... | reverse complement strand
GTGGGACCGGTTGGCTACGCCCAGGTGACCTGTGGGACCGGTTGGCTACGCCCAGGTGACCTGTGGGACCGGTTGGCTACGCCCAGGTGACCTGTGGGACCGGTTGGCTACGCCCAGGTGACCAGGCCGAGCTCGGAGGGGTCGACGATGCCGTCGTGGCGGGGGACGACCCGGACGGTATAGCCGAAGGCGCCCGGGACGGCCAAGGGGACCTCGCCCTCGAAGGTCCAGGCGCCGTCGGCGTGGCCGTTCTGCTTGAGCGGCATGGTCTCGGTCCCGGTCAGCTCGTCGGCGTCGTCGACCCGGCCGTAGGCGACCTGGACCTCGACGTCGCCGGGCTCGAGGGAGCCGAGCTCGACCACCACCCGCACCGGCAGCCGGCCGCCGAGCGAGCGGTCCTCCTCGGCCGACTCGACCCGGCGCACGCGCACGCCCGCCCACGCCTCGGTGACCCGCCGCTTCCACTCGCCCAGCTCGCGGGAGGCGGCGTAGGCGCCGGCCCCGAGCAGCCGCGAGCTGGCCGCCGCAGGCAGGTACAGGCGCTCGGTGTAGTCGCGCACCATGCGCGAGGCGAGCACGGCCGGCCCGAGCGAGGTGAAGTTGTGCTTGACCCGGGCGACCCATACGGTCGGCACGCCGGCCTCGGTGCGGCCGTCGTAGAACAGCGGCAGCACCTCGTGCTCGAGCAGGTCGTAGATGGCGGACGCCTCCAGCTCGTCGCGCCGGTCGGCGGGGATGCTGGGGTCGTCGGCGGACGGGATGGCCCAGCCGTTGCCGCCGTCGTACAGCTCGTCCCACCAGCCGTCGCGGATCGACAGGTTGAGGCACCCGTTGAGGGCCGCCTTCATCCCGCTGGTGCCGCAGGCCTCGTAGGGGCGGAGCGGGTTGTTGAGCCAGACGTCGGCACCGGCGACCAGCGTGCGGGCCATGGCCATGTCGTAGTCGGGCAGGAAGGCGATGCGGTGGCGCACCTTGGCGTCGGCCGCGAAGCGGGCGAAGTCGCCGATCAGCGACTTGCCGCCCTCGTCGGCCGGGTGGGCCTTGCCCGCGATCAGCAGCTGGATGGGCCGCTCGGCGTCGAGCAGCAGGCGGGTGAGCCGGGCCGGGTCGCGCAGCAGCAGGGTGAGGCGCTTGTAGGAGGGCACCCGGCGGGCGAACCCGACGGTCAGCACCTCTGGGTCGAACGCCCGGTCGATCCAGCCGAGCTGTCCCTCGATCGCGCCCCGGTCCCGCCAGGCGGCCTTGAGCCGGGCCCGGACGTCGGCGACCAGGCGCCGGCGGGCGGTCCCGCGGACGCGCCAGACCTCCTCGTCGGGTGCGTCGAGCAGGGCATCCCAGCCCGTGTCGGAGCTGTGCCAGCCGGGGCCGAGGTGCTCGTCGAACAGCTCCGACCACCCCCGGTCGACCCAGGTGCCGGCGTGCACGCCGTTGGTGACGTGGCCGATCGGCACCTCGGACGGGTCGAACCCAGGCCACAGGCCCTTGAACATGTCGCGCGAGACCTCGCCGTGGAGCCGGCTCACGCCGTTGGACCGCTGCGCCAGCCGGAGCCCCATGACCGCCATGTTGAACATCGAGCGGTCGCCGTCCGGCTCGGCGCCGAGGTCCATGATCTGGTCGACCGACAACCCGGTGGCGACCCCGCCGTGCCCGAAGTAGCGCTCGATGAACGAGCGCGGGAAGCGGTCGATGCCGGCCGGGACGGGCGTGTGGGTGGTGAAGATGGTCCCGCCCCTGACCGCCTCGACGGCGGTGCGCGCGTCGAGGCCATGGTCCTCGATCAGGCGGCGGATGCGCTCGAGCCCGAGGAAGCCGGCGTGGCCCTCGTTGGTGTGGAACACCTCGGGCTCGATGCCGAGCACGTCGAGCGCGCGCACCCCGCCGATGCCGAGCAGGATCTCCTGGCGGAGCCGGTGCTCCCCGCCGCCGCCGTAGAGCCGGTCGGTGACCGCCCGCTCGGCCGGGGCGTTCTCGTCGACGTCAGAGTCGAGCAGACACACAGACACCCGGCCGACCTCGGCCTGCCAGACCTGGGCGTGGAGGGTCGCCTCGGGCAGCCCCACCGTGACCAGGGCTGGCTTGCCGGCACGGTCGGTGACCAGCTCGAGCGGCAGCTCGTTGGGATTGAAGGCCGGGTAGGCCTCCTGCTGGCGGCCGTCCGCGGTGAGCGACTGGCGGAAGTAGCCCGAGCGGTAGAACAGGCCGACGCCGACCAGCGGCAACCCGAGGTCGCTGGCGGCCTTGAGGTGGTCGCCGGCCAGCACGCCGAGGCCGCCCGAGTACTGCGGGAGGACCTCGCTGATGCCGAACTCGGGCGAGAAGTACGCGATGCTGGCTGGCGCGCCGGTCAGGCCCTGGTACCAGCGGGGCTCGGTCAGGTAGTGGTCGAGGGCGGCCCTGGCCGCGGCCAGGCGGGCGACGAAGTCGGGGTCGGCTGCGGCCTTCTCGAGCCGCTCGGGGTCGGCCTCGTTGAGCATCCGCAAGGGGTTGTGGCCGCTGGACTCCCACCCCTGGGGGTCGATGGCAGCGAACAGGTCCTGTGTTGCCGCGTCCCAGGACCAGCGCAGGTTGCGGGCCAGGGCGCGCAGCGGTTCGAGGGCGGTGGGCACGGTGGGAAGCACCGTGAAGCGGCGTAGAGGTTTCATGATTCACCGACTATACAAGCGCCTTGGTCGGCCCAGCCGCTCGACGTGGTCGTCCCGCCTCGTGTTGGTCACATTTGGTGACCCCATGTCGGTCGCGCTCGGTAGTCCGGATGGCATGGGTTTACCGGGGGCCGCGGCGAGGTGAAACTGAGGGGGGACGGGTCGAGCGAGACCAGGCGAGCACGGCTGGGGATGGTAGGTTGCTGGGCATGATTGGGCGCATCGTCATCGAGGAGATCAGGCCACAGGTCGACTGCGGCCGCTGGCCGGCTCGGGCGGTGGCCGGCGAGACGATCCCGGTGGAGGCAACCGTCTTCCGGGACGGGCATGACATCATCGCGGCCTGTGTGCGGCTGTCGGGCCCCGGCGACCGGCGCGCCCAGCTCATCCCGATGGCCGAGGTCGGCCAGGGCCTCGACCGCCGGCGGGCCGAGGTGACGCTGCCCCGGACCGGCTCCTGGACGATCGTGATCGAGGCCTGGCGGGACGAGATCGCCACCTGGCGCCGCGACACCTGGAAGAAGCTGGACGCCGGCCGCGACGTCACCCTCGAGCTGGAGGAGGGGGCGCGGCTGTTCGAGGCGACCGCCGGCGGTGTGCCCACCCAGACCCGCCAGCTGGTCGCCGACGTCGCCAAGGGACTGCGCAACGAGGCGGCCGACCCGGCCGAGCGGCTCGCCGCCGCCAGCGACGGGGTGGTCGTGGGGCTGCTGGAGCGCCACCCGATGCGCTCGGTCACCAAGTCCAAGCGGGTGGCGGTCTGGGTCGACCGGCCTCGCGCCCTCTACGGCGCCTGGTACGAGTTCTTCCCCCGGTCCGAGGGCGCGACCGAGTCCGCGAGCGGCACCTTCAAGACCGCGGCCGAGCGGCTGCCGGCGATCGCCGCGATGGGCTTCGACATCGCCTATCTGCCCCCGGTCCACCCGATCGGCCGCACCCACCGCAAGGGGCCGAACAACACCCTCGGCCCTGGCCCGGACGACCCGGGCAGCCCATGGGCGATCGGTGGCGAGGCCGGCGGCCACGACGCCGTCCATCCCGACATCGGGACCATCGAGGACTTCGACGCGTTCGTGGCGCGGGCCAAGGAGCTGGGGCTCGAGATCGCGCTCGACTACGCGCTGCAGTGCTCCCCGGACCACCCCTGGGTGACCGAGCACCCCGAGTGGTTCCACATCCGGCCCGACGGCTCGATCGCCTACGCCGAGAACCCGCCAAAGGTCTACCAGGACATCTACCCACTGAACTTCGACAACCCGGACGCGCCCGGGCTCTACGCGGCCTGCAAGGGCCTGCTCGACCACTGGATCGCCCATGGCGTGCGCATCTTCCGGGTCGACAACCCCCACACCAAGCCGGTGCAGTTCTGGGAGTGGCTGATCGCCGCGGTCAAGGCCGAGCACCCCGACGTGCTGTTCCTGTCCGAGGCGTTCACCCGCCCGCCGATGATGCGGGTGCTGGCCAAGATCGGCTTCACCCAGTCCTACACCTATTTCACCTGGCGGAACTCCAAGGCGGAGCTGGAGGAGTACGCCAACGAGCTTGCCCACGGCCCCGCCGCCGAGTACATGCGGCCCAACTTCTTCGTCAACACCCCGGACATCCTGCACGCCTACCTGCAGCACGGGGGCAGCGCGGCGTTCAAGGTGCGGGCCGTGCTCGCCTCGATGCTGTCGCCCTCCTGGGGGGTGTACTCCGGGTACGAGCTGTGCGAGAACGTGCCGATCCGGCCCGGGTCGGAGGAGTACCTCGACTCCGAGAAGTACCAGTACCGGCCGAGGGACTGGTCGCAGCCGTCGCTGGCGCCCTACCTGACCCGGCTGAACGAGATCCGACGCGCCCACCCGGCCCTGCACTGGCTGCGCAACCTGCACATCCACCAGGCCGACTCGCCCGACGTCCTGGTCTTCTCCAAGCGGACCGGGCACGACGCCGTCCTGGTGGTCTGCAACGTCGATCCCTGGAACGTCCATGACAGCCTCGTCCACCTGTGGCTGCCCGCACTCGGCCTGGACTGGGACACCGGCCCGTTCGACGTCCACGACGAGCTGACCGGCACCACCTACACCTGGTCCGGGTCGACCAACTACGTCGTCCTCGATCCCTACACAGAGCCAGCGCACGTCCTCCACGTCCGGCGAAGGTAGGGCACCATGACCGAGCTCGAGACCCGGCTGGTCGAGTTCCTGCCCCACCAGCGGTGGTTCGCCGGCAAGGGCCGGTCGGTGGTGGAGGTCCGGGTCGAGGCGTCGGTGGCGCTGCGCACCCCCCTGCCCAGCCTGCACATGGTCGTGGCCGCGGTCGCCTACGCCGACGGCGGGGTCGAGCGCTACTCCCTGCCGATGGGCCACGACCGCGGGCCCGAGGCCCGCCAGCTCGTGAGCCGGCACCCGGAGGCCGTCATCCTCGAGACGAGCCCGCCCAAGGCGGGCGTGTTCTACGACGCGGTCGCCGACGAGCGCCTGGGCTCGGTCTTCCTCGACCACCTCAACAAGGGCGCCACCCTGGACGAGGTGCGCTTCCACAGGCTCCCGGACTGGTCAGACACCCTCCGCGGGCCCGGCCGGCTGCTCAACGCCGAGCAGTCGAACTCCTCGCTGGTATTCGGCGACCGGCTCATCCTCAAGCTGTTCCGCCGCCTCCAGCCCGGGGTCAACCCGGAGCTGGAGGTGACCAGGGCGCTGACCGCCAAGGGGTTCAGGGCCTGCCCGGCGCCGCTCGGCTGGATCGACGGGCTCGGCTCCACCCTCGGCATCCTGCAGCCGTTCTACGCGAGCAGCGTGGAGGGCTGGAAGCTGGCCACCGAGCGGGTCGCCGACCACTACGAGACGGGCGACTCGGCCGACAACTTCGCCGCCGAGGCGCGCGAGCTCGGCCTGCTCACCGCCGACATGCACGGCGTGCTGGCCAGCGCCCTGCCGATGGTCGCCTCGGCCCAGCCCGACCTCGGCCACCTCTCCGCCCGCCTGCTCGGGCAGCTCACCCAGGTGGCCGCGCTCGTGCCCGAGCTCCGCCCCCACAAGGCCGCCATCGAGGGCGTGTACGCCAAGGCGGAGGCGGCCGGAGGCGCCAGGCACCTGCAGCGCATCCACGGCGACTACCATTTGGGCCAGGTGCTCCGCACCGCCGGTCAGGTGCCTGGCACCGCCGGGCCGGCGGCCCGGCCCAGCCCGGGCGGCCGGGCGGCCGGCCGCGGCCCCGCGGCCCTGGACGAGCCGTCCTGGATGGTGATCGACTGGGAGGGAGAGCCCGCCCGCAGCCTCGAGGAGCGCCGCCGGCTCGCCAGCCCCCTGCAGGACGTGGCCGGCATGCTGCGCTCCTTCGACTACGCCGCCAGCCAGCCGCTGGTGCTCGGCGAGGACCCCGACACCCCCGGCCCGAGCCGCAAGGAGCTGGAGCGGCTGGAGGGGATCGCGAGCGCCTGGGTCGAGGCGGACCGGGCCGCGTTCCTGGACGGCTACCTCAGCCGGGCCCAGGATGCCGGCTGGCTGCCCGGCGACCACGAGCTGCTGCTGCGCACGTTTGAGCTGGACAAGGCGGTCTATGAGGTGATGTACGAAGCCAGGCACCGGCCGGGATGGCTGTCCATCCCGCTCCGGGGGATCCGCCGACTGCTCGGGAGCTGAGACCAGATGCCAACCCCAACCCTCGGCCGCGGAGAGATCGAGCGGCTCGTCCGCGGCGAGCACCACGAGCCGCACAGCCTGCTCGGCGCCCACCCGGCCGGCGGCCAGGTCGCCATCCGGGCCTGGCGCCCCGACGCGGCCGAGGTGACCGCTGTGCTCGCCGAGGACGGCGAGCGGGTCAAGCTCACCCAGATCCACCCGGCCGGCCTGTTCGAGGGCCTGGTGGACGGCGAGCAGGTCCCCCGCTACCGGCTCGAGGTCGCCTACGGCGAGCGCGTGTTCACCGTCGACGACCCCTACCGGTTCCTGCCCACGCTCGGGGAGATCGACCAGCACCTGCTCGGCGAGGGCAGGCACGAGCGGCTGTGGGAGAAGCTCGGCGCCCACGAGCGCACGCTCGACGGCGTGGCCGGGACCTCGTTCGCCGTCTGGGCACCCAATGCCCGCTCGGTCAGGGTGGTGGGCGACTTCAACGGCTGGGACGGCCGCCTGCACCCGATGCGGTCGCTCGGCGCCTCCGGGGTGTGGGAGCTGTTCGCGCCCGGCGTCGCCGCCGGGGTGAAGTACAAGTACGAGCTGGTCACGGCGCAGGGGGCGCTCATCCTCAAGGCCGACCCGTTCGCGTTCGCGACCGTGGCGCCTCCCGGCACCGACAGCGTCGTGTTCACCTCGGCCCACGAGTGGGGCGACGCCGAGTGGATGGCCACCCGCGACCGCCGCCACAAGCTGAACGCCCCGGTCTCGGTCTACGAGGTCCACCTCGGGTCGTGGCGCTACGGCCTCACCTACCGGGAGCTGGCCGAGCAGCTCCCCGACTACGTCGCCGACATGGGCTTCACCCACGTCGAGTTCATGCCCGTGGCCGAGCACCCGTACGGCGCGTCGTGGGGCTACCAGATCTCGGCCTACTACGCGCCCACCGCCCGCTACGGCACCCCCGACGACTTCCGCCACCTGGTCGACCGCCTGCACCAGCACGGCATCGGCGTGATCATCGACTGGGTGCCCGCGCACTTCCCCAAGGACGCGTTCGCGCTCGCCCGTTTCGACGGCACCGCCCTGTACGAGCACGACGACCCTCGCCGGGGCGAGCACCCGGACTGGGGTTCGCTGGTGTTCAACTTCGGCCGCAACGAGGTACGCAACTTCCTCATCGCCAACGCGCTGTTCTGGCTCGAGGAGTACCACGTCGACGGGCTGCGGGTCGATGCGGTCGCCTCCATGCTCTACCTCGACTACTCCCGCGGCGAGGGCCAGTGGGTGCCGAACGAGTACGGCGGCAACGAGGACCTCGACGCAGTCAGCTTCCTCAAGGAATTCAACACCCTGGCCTACCAGGAGCACCCGGGCGCGGTGACCATCGCCGAGGAGTCGACCGCCTGGCCGGCGGTGTCCCGGCCCGTCTACCTGGGCGGGCTCGGGTTCGGGTTCAAGTGGAACATGGGCTGGATGCACGACACGCTCGAGTACGTCTCCAAGGAGCCGATCTACCGGCGCTTCCACCACCACACGATGACCTTCTCGCTGGTGTACGCGTTCAGCGAGAACTTCGTGCTGCCGATCTCCCACGACGAGGTCGTCCACGGCAAGCGCTCCCTGCTCGGCAAGATGCCGGGCGACACCTGGCGCCGGTTCGCCAACCTGCGCGCCTACCTCGGCTTCATGTGGGCCCACCCCGGCAAGCAACTGCTGTTCATGGGCTGCGAGCTGGCCCAGGAGGACGAGTGGTCCAACGAGCGCTCGATCGACTGGGACGCGCTGGCCGACCCCAACCACCGCGGCGCCCAGGACCTGGTGCGGGACCTGAACCGGACCTACCGCACGCACCCGGCCCTGTACGAGCGGGACGGCGAACCGGCCGGGTTCAGCTGGATCGACCCCAACGACACCGACAGCAACGTGCTGTCGTTCATCCGCTGGAGCGCCAAGGGCGAGCCACTGGTCTGCCTCTGCAACTTCTCGCCCATGGTCAGGGAGGACTACCGGGTCGGCCTGCCCAGGACCGGGCGGTGGACGGAGGTCCTCAACACCGACGCCGGCGCGTACGGCGGATCCAACGTGGGCAACCTCGGCGTGGTCGAGGGCGAGGAGATCGGCTGGGACAGCCAGCCCGCCTCGGCCCGGGTCACCCTGCCCCCGCTGGCCACGGTCTGGCTCGCTCCTGACGCGCAGCCGGCCAGGCCCCAGGTCGCCGGGTCCGCCGCAACCAACGACCAGCGCCGGTAGCCGCCGGGATGCGTCCCGGCGCCCTCGAGCTGCCGATGCTGCTTGCAACCGCGCCGAACGGGTCGTCTGAGAGCCTTCCGGGCCAGAGTTCGGTAATTCACGGTATTTGACTGGTTTGACGGCGGCCCAGCAGGAAGGGGTACAACAGGCCGGACCAGGGCCAGCGAGAGGAGCGGAATGTCGGGCGACATGGAAATCGAGAGGCTTGGCCTCGGTCGTCTCGAGCGGCTCGACCTGCGCTCGTTCTGGGGCGACCAGGTGCCGGACCTGATGCCCTGGTTCGCCCAGAACCTCGACCTCCTCGGCCAGACCCTCGGCATCGACATCACCCCGACCCAGCGCGAGCTCCGGCTCGACCAGGGGTCGATGCAGGTACTCGGCACCGACGCCCATGGCCGCCCGGTGATGATCGAGAGCCGGCTCGAGCCGACCCAGCACACCGACCTCGGGCAGCTCGTCGTGGACGCGGCCTCCCTGGAGTCGGCGGTGGTGGTCTGGGTCGCACCCCGGTTCTCCAGCGAGCACCGGCGTGCCCTCGAGTGGCTGAACGACCGCACCGACGACAAGGCCGACTTCTTCGCGGTCGAGCTCGGGCTGGTGCGGATCGGCCGGTCGCTGCCCGCTCCCGTGCTCGACGTGGTGGTCCAGCCGAGGAACTGGCGCAAGCCGGGCCGGCGGCAGAACAACGCCTCAGCGATGCGGGCCGGCCAGCGCTACGAGTCCCCGCCGGTGCCGGCGACCGGACCCCTGCTGCAGCCACCCCTGCCCGCCCAGGCGTCCGCCCCTGGGCGGCACCAGCACCACGAGTCCCCGCCGCCGATGGCCTCCGACAAGGACGGCGGCTTCCAGACCGCCGAGGTGCGCCACCTGTTCTTCGAGGCGATGTTCGACGCGGTGGTCAGGCGCCGTCCCGGCTTCCGCATCCCCAAGTTCGGCAACGAGAACTGGGTCGGCTTCGCTGCCGGCCCGTTCGGCTTCTACGACGTCGCCTTCACCGCCAACGGCGCCGTGCGGGCCGGCGTCTACCTCGACATGCAGGAGCGCAACGCCACCAAGCGCCTGTTCGACGACCTGTTCGCCGAGCGGCTCGGCATCGAGACCGCTGTCGGCCGGATCCTGTCCTGGGAGCGGCTCGACGACCGCCGGGCCTCCCGGATCGTCGACTACCGCGAGGTCCGTGACCTTGCCAACCCGGACGAGCAGCGGATGGCGGCCGACTGGGCGGCCGAGACGGTGGTCAAGCTGATGGACGCCCTCGACGGCCGGCTCCGCTCGACCGCCCAGGTCCTCCTCGCCCGCGTCCAGGGCGGCGTCTAGCGATCTGGATCGCTTGACGCCCGGTTCGCCGCGCGTCGTGACGCGCGCTGAGCTGTGCTGTTGACAGGCCGCGCAAGAGCGTTAGGCTCCGCCGCGCAGGTTTCCGGCCGCGCTCCTTGCGGTGCTGAACGACCCCTTGAGGGATGGTGGCGCCGGGCTGCCAACTTCCATGGTTTCAGGAGAGGAGGACGTCAGGATGTCCGACCTGTCTGGCGTGTGGCGGAAAAGCACGTACAGCGCTGCCAACGGCTGCGTGGAGGTCGCGTTGCTGAGCAGCCAGGTTGCGGTCCGCGACTCGAAGGCAACGAACGGACCGGTGCTCACGTTCACGCCCGAGGAGTGGCAGGCGTTCCTCGACGGGATCAGCGACGGGCAGTTCGATCTCTCCTGAGCAGTTCCTGTCGGCAGCAGCTTGGGCGGCCCCCGATATCGGGGGCCGCTGCACGTGCTGGCGATGCCGGAGGGACCGCTATGCCCGGCTGGCGGTGACGCTCGCCAGCGTGCGCACGGCGGCGACGTCTCCTCACCGATCGGTGGAACGGGAGAGGGCTCGCCTGCTGGCCGTGAGCTGTCGAGCGGCGGCGCCTGGTCGTCCCGCCCGGCGGAGCTCGCCGCGGAGTGGCGGGCCGGCCGCCGCGCCCGCCTCGACCCCACAGGTGTGCCAATCGGTCCACGGGGCGCCGCAGTCGCCGCACACGTGCCGGCGCGGCCAGTGCTTGACCGTGCGCGGCCCTTCGAAGAGCCAGCCAGGCAGGAAGGGGAGCATGAACATGGCGACGAGGGCGACCAGGCCGACCCAAGGAACATGGTGCATGGCTCCTCCTCCCGTCGTTCTCTAGAGAGAACGACCTCCCTCTAGCATGCGCTATTGCGCCGATTGGTGCAACTGCAAATGCAATCCCACATACAACTTCCAGTGGAGATGCGCGTGCGCAGCCAGTACCGTGGTGACGAGCTGCGCCGGGCTCGGAGGAGGGGTGATGGCCGCTCGACGGAGTCCCACGGTCCAGCGGCGACGGCTGGGCATCGAGCTGCGCCGGATGCGCGAGCAGGCCGGGCTGACGATCGAGCAGGTGGCCAAGGCCATCGACTGCTCGGACTCCAAGGTGTCGCGCATCGAGAACGGCCAGGTCAGCGCCACCCCGCGCGACGTCCGCCAGATCCTGGACCTCTGCGGGGTCGGCGGTGAGCAGCGGGAGGCGCTCGTCCAGGTCGCCACCGAGGCCAGGCAGAAGGGCTGGTGGCAGGCGTATGGCGACACCCTGGTGGTGGCCCTGGTCGGCTTGGAGGCCGCCGCCACCACGATCCGGACCTATGAGCTCGCGTGCGTTCCCGGGTTGCTGCAGACCGCTGACTACGCGCGAACCGTCATCCGCACCAGCCGGCCGGACCTCCACCCCAAGCAGGTCGAGCGCTGGGTCGGGCTCCGTATGGCCAGGCAGGGCCTGCTTTCCCAGGACGACCCGCCAGCGCTGTTCGCGGTGCTCGACGAGTCCCTCCTGCACCGCCCAGTCGGCGGACGCGGCGTCATGCGCGACCAGCTCTGCCATCTCGCCGAGGCCGCCGCGCTGCCCACGGTGACGCTCCAGGTCCTGCCGTTCGCCGCTGGCGAGCACGCGGGCATGAGCGGCCCGTTCACCATCTTCGGTTTCGCCGATTCGGCCGATCCCGACGTCGTCTACCTCGAGCACGCCAAGAGCGATCTCTACCTCGAGAGCCTCGAAGAGATCCAGCGGTACATCCTGGCGTTCGACCGCCTGCGCGCCACCGCGCTCACGCCCGACGACTCGGTCGCCTTCCTCGCCACGCTGGCGAGCGAGCTGTAGCTGGCCCAGGCCGGCGCACGCTGGCGCGGTGCCCGCAGCGGCGTGGCGGCTCTTCTGCTGGCTGCGTCGGTTGCCTTACCCTGTACCCGTTGTCCCGGGCGCGCAGCTCCGAGCGCTTCCCGCACCTTCTGCGACCAGCGACCCTGTGGAGCCTGGCGGCGTGCGGCGTCGCCCCGACGGAAGGGTGGACCATGAGTGGACCCGGGGAGGTGGCGACGCGCGAGTCCTCGGCGCCGGCAACTGCGTCGCCTCAGCCTCGGCCCAGGCCTACTGGGCCGGCGGGGCCACGCTCGGCCCGATCATTGCGTTCGCCTACCGGGCGGCCAACGCCGCCCACGCCGAGCCGGTCAGGCCCCTCCCGGTTGCGCGGCGGGCCGGCTGACCACGACCATCGACGAGGAGGATCGCAGCATGGCGCTCACGACACAGTCCATGACCGACGAGCAGCGCAAGTCGGTCGCGATCGAGTACCTGAAGGCGTTCGACAACGCCGGGGTCACGTCGACCGGCGGGAGCATCCTCGACCTGTTCGCCGACGACGCCCAGGTCTACTTCCCGAAGTGGGGGCTGGCCAGCGGCAAGGATGAGATCGGCAAGCTGTTCACCGAGCTCGGCTCCACCATCAAGTCGATCACCCACCACTTCTCGCACTTCAACTTCATCCTCTCGGGCGGGGACGTGTTCGCCGTCGAGGGCACCAGTCACGGGGAGCACCAGGACGGCCCATGGCGCGTCGGGGTCCCCGAGTCCGGTGCGGGCCGATGGTGCGACGTGTTCGAGGTCCGCGACTGGAAGATCCAGCGTTGCTTCATCTACCTCGATCCCGACTACGCAGGCAAGGACGTTGCCCGCTACCCCTGGCTGAACTCCAGCTGAACCTGCCAAGGCTACCGATCCGGGGTAAGCGCTTGCTCAGCCTTGCAGGTTCTCGAAGATGCTGGCGGCGCCCATGCCGCCGCCGACGCACATCGTCACCATGCCGTAGCGCGACCGGCGCCTGGCCATCTCGGCCATGAGCTGCACCGTGAGCTTGGCGCCCGTCGCCCCCATCGGGTGGCCGAGGGCGATGGCGCCGCCGTTGGCGTTCACCTTGTCGGGGTCCAGGCCGACCTCGCGGATGACCGCCAGGCTCTGGGATGCGAACGCCTCGTTCAGCTCCACCAGATCGATGTCGTCCAAGGTGAGCCCGGTCAGCTCGAGCACCCTGGGGATGGCCACGACCGGGCCGACGCCCATCACGTCGGGGCTGACCCCGCCCACAGCGAAGCCCACGAAGCGGGCCAGCGGCCGCAGGCCGAGCCGCTCGGCACGGTCCCGTTCCATCACCACCACGGCGGCCGCCCCGTCGCTGCGCTGCGACGAGTTGCCAGCGGTCACGGTGCCGCGCTGCTGGAAGACCGGCTTGAGCTTGGCCAGGGCCTCGGCCGAGGTGTCCCGGCGCGGACCCTCGTCGCGGGCGAAGGTGGTCTGGGCGTGCCCGGGCCTGCCGTCGTCGTCGACCCAGTCGAGGGTGACGTCGAGCGGCACGATCTCCGGGTCGAAGCGGCCCGAGTCGACCGCATCGGCCGCCCGCCGGTGCGAGCGGAGGGCGAACTCGTCCTGGTCCTCGCGCGAGACCTTCCAACGCTCGGCGACCCGCTCGGCGGTGAGGCCCATGGACATGTAGACCTCGGGGTACGAGCGGACCACCTCGGGGTTGGGCGCGAAGTTGGCCGAGGTGACCGGGGTCGAGGACATGTGCTCGGTGCCGCCGGCCACGATCGTGGTCGCGAACCCGGCCATGATCCGCTCGGCCGCGTTGGCGATCGTCTGCAGGCCTGACGAGCAGAACCGGTTGACGGTCTGTCCGGGCACCGAGTCGGGCAGCCCGGCCCGCAGCGCGGCCACCCGGGCCACGTTCATGCCCTGGGTGCCCTCGGGGATTGCGCAGCCCAGGATGACGTCCTCGACATCGGCCGGTTCGAGCCCCTCGGCGCGCTTCAGGGCCTCGGTGATGGCGGCCGCGGCCATGTCGTCGGGCCGCGAGGCCCGCAAGGCCCCCTTGGGCGCCCGCCCCGCCGCGGTCCGCGCCCCGGAGACAACCACTGCTTCCTTCATCGGTACTCCCTTTGTTGCCTGGGTTCTGCCTGGTGAACTTCCTGATCGACCCGGCCATGGCACAGGCGCTCTTGGGGGGCCGTGGGGGGAGCGAGCTCCCCCCACATGGACAGAGGACTGCCAGTAGACACACGGCCGGCGACCTCCGCCAGACACCCCCTAGTTCCGTAACGCCTTGCGGCTCAGCAACATGCTCTGGATCCGCTCCATGGTCTTCGGGGTCTGCAACAGCTCGACGAACGCCTCGCGTTCCAGCTCGAGCAGGTAGTCCTCGGTCACCCACTGTGGGGCGGACAGCTCGCCGCCGCACAGCACCCGGGCCAGGCGGGTGGCGATCACGCCGTCGTGCTCGCTCGCGTACCCGCCCCACTGCAGGGTCCTGACCCCCAGCTCGAGCGCGGCCAGGGTCGGCCGGCCCGCGGCGAACACCGACGCCTCCCGGGCCGGCGGGTGGTAGCCCGGGGCGAGCTCCAGCACCTCCTGCTTGGCCGCGGCCAGCAGGTGGTCGGCGTTCAGCACGATGCGGTCGTCGTCGGTGAGGAAGCCCAGCTCGCGCGATTCGACCGCGCTGGTCCCGACCTTGGCGAGCGCGATCGTCTCGAACACCCGCTGCACGAACGGCAGCGGCGGCGCCTCCGGCACCCGCATGGCCGGCGAGACCACCCGGCGCACCAGCTCCTTGCACCCGCCCCCGGCCGGGACCAGGCCGACCGCGCTCTCGACCTGGCCCATGTAGGTCTCGAGGGCGGCCACGACCCGGTCGGCGTGCAGGCAGATCTCGCACCCGGCGCCCAGCGTCTGCCCGTGCGGTGCGGCCACCACCGGCCTGGCCGCGAAGCGGAACCCCATGAGCAGCTCCTGCAGCGACCGTGCCGCCTCCTTCACCTGGTCGTAGGCGCCCTGGTAGGCGGCCATGCCGACCTCGCCCAGGTTGGCGCCGACGCAGAAGTTGGCCGCCTGGTTGCCGATCACCAGGCCCTTCCAGCCGCCCCCCTCGAGCTCGGCAAGCGCCTGGTAGCCGAGCTGGACCACGCCGGCGTCGACCGCGCTGGCGGGCGAGTGGATCTCCATGCAGAGCACCCCGTCGCCCAGGTCGACCAGGCTGGCCGAGTCGTTGCCGGCGACCTTCCGGCCCGCGGCCTTGAGCGCGGCCAGGTCGATCGCGTCGGGGTCGGTCCGGACCGGCTCGTAGGTCCGGGTGACCGGGCTGTAGGCGGCCCCGTCACGGTAGAAGGTCTCGTGGCTCGCCTGGGCGAGCAGGTCGCGCACCCAGGGCGCGACCTCGAGCCCCATGCGCTCCATCCGCTCGACCGTGGCCCGCACCCCGAGCAGGTCCCAGGTCCGGAACGGCCCGGCCTGGTGGCCGAAGCCCCACTCCATGGCGTGGTCGACCTCGACCAGGGAGTCGGCGACCTCGGGGATGCGCCTGGCCGCGTAGGCGAGCGCGGGCAGCAGCGTGTCGCGCAGGTAGACGCCGCCCCGGTCGCCCTGGGCGGCCCGGTCGAGCAGGAAGCGGAGCCGGGCGCCGAGGTCGCGGTGCTCACGGGCGGCGGCGACCACCGGCAGGTCCGGGTCCCTGGCCGGCCGGTACGCCATGCTCTCGGGGTCGATCACGTCGAACACGGTCTCGCCGTCGCGCTTGCCCCGCTGGTAGAACCCGCCGCCGGACTTGATGCCGAGCCTGCCGGCCGCGAGCATGCGCCGCACCGGCTCGGGAGCGTGCAGCTCCTCGCGACTCTCGTCGTCGGGCGCGAGCCGGTAGAGGTTGTCGGCCACGCCCACCATGATGTCGAGGCCGACCTGGTCGGCGAGCCGGAAGCTGGCCGTCCTGGGCCGGCCCGCGAGCGGCCCGGTGAGGGCGTCGACCTCCTCGATCGAGTAGCCGTGCTCGAAGGCGTAGCGCATGTCGTGCATGCCCGCGAAGCTGCCGAGGCGGTTGGCGATGAAGTTCGGGGTGTCCTTGGCCACGACCGCGCCCTTGCCGAGCACGCCCTCCACGAAGGCCCGCATGGCCTCGACCACCTCGGGGGCGGTGTCGACCGTCGGGATCAGCTCGACCAGCTTGAGGTAGCGCGGCGGGTTGAAGAAGTGGGTGCCGAGGAACCGGCGCCGGAACTCCTCGGAGCGGCCCTCGGCGATGCTCGCCAGCGGGATCCCCGAGGTGTTGGAGCTGACCACGGCCTCCGGCTTGGCGGCCTTCTCGATCCGGGCGAGCAGTTCCTGCTTCGGCTCGAGCTGCTCGACGATCGCCTCGATCACCCAGTCGGCCTGCCCGACACGATCGAAATCGTCATCGAAATTCCCAAGCGAAATCCGGGCGGCCAGGCTCGGGCTCGCCAGGGCGGCGGGCCGGGCCGCCCTCATGCGCTCGAACCCGGCCCGCACGACGCGGTCGCGGACCTCCCGGCCGGCCGTGGCGCCCCCCTGCCGCTCCTCCTCCGGGGTGGGCTCGGCCGGCGCGATGTCGAGCAGGTCGACGGCGAGGCCGGCGTTGGCGGCGTGCGCGGCGATGGCGGCCCCCATGGTGCCGGCGCCGAGCACGGCGACCCTGCGGATGTCGTGTGTCATTCGGAACCTCCGGCGACAGGCGGTCGGGCTCCACCATACCGTCCCCCTGGCCGTTCCCATGCCGGGCGGCGCCGAACCTCTTGTCCGGGGGAGCGAATCGGGTCACCCTTCTGGGGATACCAGGCGCGTCGTGAGTTGACCGGACAGGCTCGCGAGGCTCCGCGGGTGCTACATGCGACGAGGGAGGGCCACCTTGCCTGCCAACGGTCCGAACGTGCGTATCCGGCTGCACAGCGGGGAGTACGTCTTCGACTGCGAGGAAGAAGTGACCATCGGGCGGGCCGAGGATGCGCGGCTTCAGTTGCACGAGTTGTCGACCTCGCGCGCTCATGCCGTCCTGCAGTTCATCGGCGGCAGGTGGGTGTTCCTGGACGTCGGGAGCAGCCAGGGGAGCTTCGTCAATGGCCGCCCGATCGGCCGGCTCGACATCACCAAGGCCACCACGCTGCGGCTCGGCCACCCGGAGCACGGCGAGGTGCTCGAGATCGTGCCCGAGCCCGTGAAGGGCCCGGAGTCAGACGGGCCGACAGAGGGAGCGCCCCCTGCGGGTGGAGCCGACGCGCTCGCCGCCGCGACCGCGGCGCCTGCGGGTGAGGTAGAGGCGGCCTCGGCGCCTGCGGGTGAGGCGGAGGCGACCCCCTCGCCCGGTGCTGGACCAGACGAGACCCCGGCGCCCGGGGGTGAAGCAGACGAGACTTCGCCGCCTGCGGGTGGTCCTGCCCAACCCGCGTAGCCCCTTAGGGGCAGCGTCAGCTCACCACCAGGATTCCGCGCATGTCGCGGTGGATGGCGCAGTGGTACGGGAAGGTGCCCGGCCGGTCGAACACGCGGACGTAGGTGGAGCCCGGAGCGATGTTCTTTCCCCAGGTCAGGTTGTTGGCGGTGACCGTGTGGGGAGCGCTGTCCTGGTTGCTCCAGACGACCTTCTGGCCGACCCGGGCGTTGAGGGTACCCGGCCGGTAGGCGAAGTCCTCGATGTCGACCGCTGCGAAGGCGCCGGCCGGTTGGCCGGGTGTGGTCGGTGCCGGTGCCGCCGGCCCGGTCGTCGGCGGTGCCGCCTGCCCGGTCGGTGCCGGTGCCGCCGGCCCGGTCGTCGGCGGTGCCGCCGGCCCGGTCGTCGGCGGTGCCGCCGGCCCGGTCGTCGGCGGTGCCACCTGCCCGCCGCTCGTGGGCGTCGCGTATTGGTTCTGGTTCTGGTTCGGCTGGCCGGTCGAGCCCAGCCCGACGCCCAGCCCGCCGGTGTAGTAGGTGGGCGGCTCGGTCTCGGTCGGGGCGCCGCCGCCCCCTACCTCGGCGCAGCCGGCCAGGGCGCCGGACGTTGCCACCAGGGTGAGGGCAACGAGCATGCGTCGCACTCCGGCAGACCTCCTGACCACGCTGAACTGTGACCGGTACCCAAATAGAAACCGCTGGCGCGCCCCTGCGATGCCCGACCGGTCCCAATTTTTCGTTTTGGCCCACGAGCTGTCCGGACGTGCCGCTCTGACGCCGCTTGCGCAAGCCGTATGATTCGCGTATGTCCGCTGACTCGTCGCGGCTCACCGCGCAGCACATCAACGAGCAGACGTTCGCCAGGGCGGTTCGCGGGTACGCGATGCACGAGGTCGACGAGTACCTCGACCGCGCAGCCGAGGAGATCGACCGCTGGCAGGACGCGCTCACGCGCGGGATCAGGCCGACGACGCGGCTGCTCACCCCTCGGGAGGTCAGCGAGGTCATCTTCTCCAAGGCGGTGCGCGGCTACGACATGGGCGAGGTCGACGAGTTCCTCGACGAGCTGGCCGCCGAGCTGATCCACCTGCATGGCATGGCGAGCCGGCGGCCTGCCCAGGTGACCCGCAGGCTCAGCGCCGACGACATCCTCCGCAAGGAGTTCCACATCGCCGTCCGCGGCTACCACCGGCGGGAGGTGGACCGCTTCCTGGACCAGGTCGCCCGCGAGGTCATCCGCTGGCAGGACGCACTCGGTCAGGGGTTCCGTCCCTCGATGCGCCTGGTCACGCCGCAGGACATCAACGAGAAGATGTTCACCAAGGTGATGCGCGGTTACGCCATGATCGAGGTCGACGCCTTCCTGGACGAGCTGACCGACGAGATCGCACGCCTGCAGGACCAGGAGCCGGTCCGGCGGGCGCCCGGCAGCTACCCGCCGTCCCGCTGACCCGGTCCGCGGTAGTATCCGACCATGCGCGCGACCTTCGGGGTCTGGATGGACCTGCGTCCCGGGCTGGGGCGCCAGCCCGACCCGCGCTTCTACCACGAGCGGCTCGAGGAGGCGGTCCTAGCCGAGCGGCTCGGGTTCACGGCCGTCTGGGGCAGCGAGCACCACGCCGTGGAGGACGGCCACCTGTCCCAGCAGCTCCCGTTCCTCGCCGCGGTCGCCGCTCGCACCTCCCGGATCAGGCTCTGCACCGGCGTGCTGCTCCTGCCGCTGTACCGGCCGCGGGACGTGGCCGAGCAGGCCGGCGTGGTCGACCTGGTCGCTGGGGGACGCCTCGTGCTCGCCTTCGGCAACGGCTACGTCGAGCGGGAGTTCGACGCGTTCGGGGTCGACCGCTCGGCTCGCGGCCGGCTGCTGGAGCAGGGCGTGGCCTGGCTGCGCCGGGCCTTCGCCGAGGGGGTCGCGGCGGACGGCCCGGACGGCGTCGACCTGCCGGTCGGGCCGCGCTCGCCCCAGCCGCTGGGGCCGCCGCTGTGGCTCGGCGGCACGGCGCCCCCAGCACTCGCCCGGGTCGCCCGGGTCGGCGACGGCTGGTTCTGCCTGGCCCACTACCGGTACCAGAAGGCGGCCGAGGCCTACCCGGTGCTGCGCGCCGCCCTGGAGCGGGCCGGCCGGCCCGTCGGCGGCTTCCCGATCGCCGCCGGCGTCCACCTCTGGGTGACCGACGACCCCGAGCGGGCCTGGGCCACCGAGCTGGCCCGGGCAGTGGGGTACCAGCTCGACCGCTACAGCGACTGGGCCACCGACCGCGACCAGCCCCGGCCGGACCCGATCGACCCTGGCCGGCTCAAGCGCTCCGCCGTCCTGTGCGACACGCCCGAACGGGTCACAGCCGCCCTCGACGACCTGCAGGAGCGGCTGCCGTTCACCCACGTCTGCATGTGGAGCCGTCCGGCCGGCATCGGCCACGAGGCGGCCTGCGCGAACCTCGAGCGGGTGGCGGCCGAGGTCGCCCCGGCCTTCGCCGGCCCCGGCCCCGAGCCGGCCTGGCGCGCGGGCGCCTGACCGGACGCCGACGACCTGCTGCGGGCCGTCGCGTCCCTCGGCTGCGACTGACCCGGGAGGAGATCATGGCCGCTGACCTCGCGAAGACCGTGGCGACGTTGCGGGAGTTCGCGCTCGGGTTGCCCGGCGCGTGGGAGGACTTCCCCTGGGAGAACGACCGCACCGCCAAGGTGGGCAAGAAGGTGTTCGCCTTTCTCGGCTGGGCCGAGCCAAGGGAGGACCAGCAGATCTCGCTCAAGCTGCCGGAGTCGGCCGAGCAGGCGCTGACGCTCGGGTGCTGCGAGCCGACCGGGTATGGGCTCGGCCGGGCGAGCTGGGTGAGCATCAAGCTGGCTGGCGCCGACCGCCCGCCGCTGGAGGTCCTGCTCGACTGGGTCGAGGAGAGCTACCGGACCGTCGCGCCGAAGACGCTCGTGCGCGAGCTGGACGCCCGCGGCCGGTAGGGCGGGGCCGGCGGTGGCGGTGGCCCCGCCTGGGACCGCGTGGCGTGACGCATCCGGCAGGGAGCCGGTGACCCGGCCAGGTGACCCTGGTAGCCTCTGGCCCGTGACGACGACGGGCAGGCCAGGCTGGGAGGAGGATGCGCCGCTCCGGCGCCAGCCGCAGCTCGCCATGCTCGTGGAGGGGGGCGACCGCAAAGGGCTGCTCCACGACATGACCGCGGCGATCCTGCGGCACAGCGGCGACATCCTCTCGGTCGAGATCGTGGAGCGGGGCGTCCGCAGCGCGGTCTACTGGGAGCTGGACGCCGTGGATGACCCCGAGAGCCTGGAACGGGCGTTCCTGGCCATCGACGTCGTCTCGACGGTCCGCCGGCTGCCGAGCATGTTCCAGGTCTACGGCAAGCGGATCATCGTGGTCGGCGCGGGGGTGCAGGTCGGCCAGGTCGCCGTCGGCGCCATCGGCGAGGCCGACCGGCACAACATCCGGGGCGAGAAGATCAGCGTGGACACGATCCCGGTCGTGGGCGAGGAGAACCTGGCCAACGCGGTGCGGGCGGTGGCCAGGCTTCCCCGGGCGGTGGCCGTGGTGCTGGCCGGGGCGCTGATGGGCGGGGAGGTGACCGAGGCCGTGGACGAGGTGCGGGCCCGCGGCATCCTGGTCATCTCCCTGAACATGGCCGGCTCGGTCCCGGAGCATGCCGACCTCGTGGTCACCGACCCCGTGCAGGCCGGGGTGATGACGGTGATGGCCGTGGCCAGCACGGCCCGCTTCGACATCGCACGGATCCGCGGCCGCCGCTTCTGACCGGTCCGGCGGCCCAGCCCCTCATCGGCCGTGCGCCCGTGGGCAGGCGACCCCTTGACATGCCGGTGCCAGTGGCCCAAACCGTGGACGTCCCCCTTGACGAACTCCCGATCGGGAGATTCACGCGCCAGCCACCCTGCTGGCTTACTTCGAGGGCAGACCTACGTGCAGGTCGGCCCAGGTTCTCGGCATCCCACGAGGGCACCGCCAAGTCGAGGCTGCGCCTCGGGCTGCGGCGCATCGCCGAGCGGCTGCGGGCGGAAGGGGCTGGAAGGGTAGGCGGGCACGGCCGCCCGCAGGGCCGGCCTTGATCCAGTGAAGAAACTGGCAACGAACTCCCGGGCGCGCGTGCGTGATGACGGCGCTGGTAGGCTCGTAGCGACTGCCGAACGCGGCCCGGGAGGCAGCGGTGAGCGTGGGCCCAGGCACCATCGGTGAGCGGATCAGGCAGCCCCGGCGCCAGCTCGACCCGCAGATGACCCAGCGCGAGCTGGCGGAGCGGGCCGGGGTGAGCCTCGACCTGATCAGCAAGCTGGAGCAGGGTCAGAAGCAGACCGCGCTGCTGGTGTCGCTGCACAAGATCGCCCGAGCCCTGGACGTTGACGTGGCGGTGCTGCTGGCCCGACCGCCGCAGATCGATGTTGCCGAGGACGACCAGGACCAGGGCGTGCTGGCGATCCGGCGCGCGATCACGGCGGTATGGGAGGACGGCGAGCCGGCCAGCCTTGATGAGCTGAAGCGGTCAGCGCGCTATGCGTGGAGCGCGTACTGGACCAACCGGTTTGACCTGCTCGGCAGGCTGCTTCCTGGCTTCATCAGCACGGCGCGAGCCAGCGCACGGGAGGCCGCGAGCCCCGAGGTGTTCGCGGCGCTGTCAGACGCCCACGGGGCCGCCGCGTCGATGCTGCTGCACCTGGGTCATGTTGATCTTGCCTATCTGGCGATGGAGCGTGCCGTCGCTGCGGCCGGCCGCTCCGACGATTCGCTGCACCGCGCCGCTGTGTCGGGGTGGATGTCATGGCTGCTGATGCACCAGACCGGCAGCACGGGTCAGGCGCGGCGGCTGGCCGTGGAGGAGGCCGACCGCATCGAGCCTCGTCTTGGCAAGGCCAAGCCAGAGCAGATCTCGGTATGGGGCGGTCTGCTGCTGTCTGGTGCGGTCGCGGCGGGGCGGGATGACCAGCCAGCCGAGGCCGATGATCTGCTGAACGTCGCCGAGGCCGCCGCGACGCGCTTGCAGGCGGCCAGCCATGAGGTACGCCTCGACCATGACCGGCCGTTCGGCCTGCCGGTGGTTGTCCAGGTGAGCGTGGACGTGTCGGTCGTGACCGGGCGTCCAGGCCGCGCGCTTGAGGTTGCCAAGAAGATGCCGCCCGATGCTGGCCTGCCGCTGGTCGCCAAGGCGCGGCACCTGGCGGACGTGGCCGCTGCGCAGACGAGCCTGGGCAGGGACCGCGAGGCGACCGGCACGCTGCTGACCATCGAGCGGACCGCGCCCGACTGGATGAAGTACCAGCCGTTCCCGCGCACGATCGTGCGGGAGCTGCTGGAGCGCGAACGCCGCTCGCGTACGCCGCGCCTTCGTGGCCTCGCGACTCGGCTCGGGGTGGCGTAGCCGAGCCGAGTCGCTGCAGGAGCCGGGGTGGGACGCTGCGTCCTACCTGTCCTCCCGGTCGCCTCGCAAGTCGGACGCTTTGTCCGATCCGTGTGCTCTGTCCTCCGCGCTAGCGTGCTCACGTCCGAGAGACGAACGCGACGTGATTGCCGGTGACGAGCTGAGGTGGCATGAGCGAGATCGACCCTGGCCCGTGCGCTGCCCGCCCGCTGGGGCGGTCGGTGTGAGCGCGGCCGGGGTGGTCGCGGCCGGGCTGGTGGTCCTGGTCGTGGTGGGGCTGGTCGTCGGGCTGCTGTTGGTGGACTACCTGGACGAGTGCGACCACCAGCGGCGGCTGGCCCGAGCGCGGCGGCGGCAACATGGCTGAGCGGGCCGAGCAGGCCGGCAACTCGCCCGGGAGCCTTGGCGGGGGTGGGTGGTCGCAGGTGGTGGTGCCCCTCCGCGGTGCTGCCGCCACGGTTCCATGGCCATCCCTGGGCGACCGGCTCCCACCCACACCTGAGCGATGGAGCACCAGACGGGAAACCGGGACTGAGCTGGGCTTTTGACGCTCCAGGGCCTTTTGCACCGCGAGGGATTCGAACCCCCAACCGCCAGATCCGTAGTCATCCCACCCCGTCCCCGCCCGTCCTTCTCGACCCTTCCCGTCCCCGTTTCTCCTGGTCAACGCCTATGCGCTGAGGCGAGTCGGGCATCCGTCCCCACACGTCACGCGCGGCTTGGTCGCAATGTGGTCGCAGTTTCGGGCCCTGGGTGCCAGACCCGGTGCCTGGCAACACATCGCCACCTGGTTGGCCGTTGGAGGGTGGAGCGCCAGATTTTGGATCTGGTGCTCGATCCCCCGTCCAGCCGTCTCTCGGACCCTCGTAGCGGACCGGCGAGTAGGGTTCGCGCCTGCGGCTCGACAGCTCCCTGCCTGAGCATCCTGCATGAACGGATTTCCGTACCCCAAGGGCGCAGCACCACGATCTCCAAGTCCTTGGCAGCGTCACCGCGGGCGAGCGGCACGAGCAGCTGGATTGACCGGCACAGCGCGACGTCCGCGAGTTTCGAGAGCACCCGGTCGGCCTTCCAAGGGTCGACAGAGGTCCCACCGGACCGAGCCGCGATTCGCGCAAACGGACAGCTCACAGGCCACGTACGAGTTTGCGCACCCTTCAGGGTCCGGCATGCCCTCCAGGAGCTGCGCAACCGCCGTCGACATGCCCGAAGCCCATAATTCAACGGATTACACAGAGCCACGAACAGCGGGAAACCGCACGTCAGAGCATGTGTGGAGCGGCTACTTCCGGAGGTCTGAGCCTGGAAAAGCACGGCGGCGGCGCGCCGCACACGCCCGCCGCCGGCCCCGCCCGGTGCCGTCGCACCATCACGGTGAATGGGCCAGCCGCCGTAGGGCGTCCAATTCATCGATCACGATGTCCGCCTCACGATGGGCAGGGTCGGTGTCGTCGTAGACGCCGCGGAAGCGGACGGTTACCGCACCAAGCCGGGCGGCGCCGACGACGTCAGAGCGCCTCATGTCGCCCACGTGCCAGATCCGGGCGCCGACGGCCTCCGGGTGCTGGCGCCAGGCGCGCAGGAACGCCTCAGGGGCCGGCTTGTAGACCGCGGTCTCGTCGGAGAAGCTCACGGACCCGATCAGTTCGGCCAGCCCCCTCCTCGCCAGGAACGACCGTATCCGCTCCGACGGCGTCAGGCCAACATCGCACACCACGCAGGTATGGATGCCCGCCGCCCTGACTGCAGCGAGGAGCGGGATCGCGCCGCTAACGAGCTCCAGTTCGACGTCGCCGCCGCAGGCAAGGAACGCCTCGGCGAGCGAGCACCGCAACGCCTGGTCACCGATACGGTGGGCAGCGCAGAGATCCCTCGCGACATCGGCCGCCGCGGTTGCTGGCGGGTAGAAGTCGCCAGCGGCCCAGGCCACCTGGTAGCGCCGGTGGGCTTCGGCGACGATCGTCCTGACCTGGCCGGCGTCGCCGCGGATGCGCCCGGCCGCCAAGCAGCGCAGAAGGTGCTCGACCCGGGCGTCCTCGGCGGTGGAGAGGTTCTCCACGACCAACGTGTTGTAAAGATCGAAACTGAGCAGCTCCGGCCCTGGCGGCCGCCGACTGTTGCCTGTCACCGCGCCGGCAGCCGGAGAGTACCTTCGATCAACACCAGCGCATCACCCCCCACGAAGAGGGTCTCGCCGGCCCGTCTCAGTATGAGCGTTCCGCCGCGCCGGCTCGCCTGGCAGGCGCGCAGCTGAGCCCGGCCGAGCATATCCGTCCAGTAGCGGCCCAGATCGGCGTGCAGCGACGCCGTCACGTCGTCCTCGTCGAGCTGCGATTGCGGTGAGAAGTACCGCGACATGATGTCGTGGTCCGGGGCGCCAGCCGAGCGGGCGGTGATGCCGACACCGCGACAGGGCAGCACGCGTACCGCAGTCAGGTCTGGCCGGCACTCAAGCACCTCGCCCGCGTCCGGTACGACCACGATGACGTCCTGGGCGCCCTGCAGCACCAGCCAGTCCATAGGCAACCCCATCGCGGTGAGCACAGCCCGGCGGATGGTCTCATCCTCGACCGGCATCGGCGGCGCAGGCTCGTAGGGCAACCACACCCGGCGCGGGCCGTCCGTGTCGACTCGAAGTGCCTTGCCGTGCCGGTCGAGCATCCGTACCGCGCTGTCCGGCGCGCGCCCACGGCTTAGCACGTGGGCGGCGGCGAGCAGCGACCGGCTACTGTGGTCGACCTCCCCGCCGGTGGTCAGAAAGCGGATGCGGTACCGGTCGGGTCCGGCCGGTTCCGCGGCCACGCTGTCCGGGATGCCCAACTCGGTGCCGAGAGATGGCAGGATCCGGTCATTGGATGCGTCGTCGCCAGGCAGCACATAGACGGGCACGGGAACACCGCTAAACGGTGCTTCGGCGAAGAGGTTGACATGAAAAAACTCGATGTCCACGAATCACGCCCCATCCCGATGTGTGCTCCAACTGCGCAGCCGGAATGATCAAAGATCTTCCACCCGGTGGGTCCGACACCAAAAACTACTGTCGTCTGTGGGCAACGCGGTGTCCACCACGATGTCGGCGCGCAGATCGGGCCGCTCATGCTGTCGATAGGCATTCTCCCGACGCATCCAATCGTTCAGCCAGATGTCCCGAGCGGACTCCCCATCGCGGGCCAGGCCGCGGGCGAGCCGCATGTCCTCGGGCGCGTCAACCCAGATGCCGAACGCTTCGCCGTCGCCGAGTGCCCGGCACAGCGCAAAGACACCCTCAAGGACCAGCACCTCCGGACACCCCACCGACCGGACCTCGGTGGACACCCGCTCCGTCGCCCAGTCGAAGGGATGATAGGCGACCGCGGCGCCGGCGCGGTACGGCACGAGTACCTCGGACCGGAGGCGCTTCAGGTCGAACAGGCCGTGCGGGTCCGTTCCGCGCGAATCGGCCGGGCGACAGAAGTCGTCTACGGACACCACGACCGCCTCAGCCAGCGGCGCCAGGGCCCTGGCCAACCGATCGGCGAATACACTCTTACCGGAACCGCCGCCGCCATCTATTGCCACAACGCGCGGCCCGACGCCTCGCCTCAGCACACAGGCAGCCAGGTCAGCAAACGTGTGCTGATGCAAATCTCCACCTCGTCGACACGCCAGTCGTTGATCGATTCTAACAGGGCTTTCGCCTCTAACAGGGCTTTCGCCACCATTGACCCCGGGGCCCCGGCAAACTTGACCTATGTCCGGTTTGAGAGCGGTTCGCGTGGCGCCATCCCCACCGGTCGTGGTTCTTTGACAGACAGGCGCGGCACCTGTAGATCGCGAAGTCTCTGACGCTTCATGAGTCGGAGATGCCGTGCCTACTCGACCTCATCGCCCATCAGCACCGCCACCGATAAGAGCGGCCCGGCCGCGCTGGAGTCCGACCAGCTCGACAGCCTCCCGGCAGCCTTCGCCGCGGTCCCTGACCCGCGCTTTGTAAGGCCGCTGGCACCCTCTGGTGGCGATCCTGCTGATCGCGGCATGCGCGGTAACCTGCGACGCCGACGGTCTCACTGCGATATAGGCAGTGGGCTGATGACGCCCCGCAATGGGTGCTGGCCCGGCTGCGCGCACGAACCACCCGCTGAGCGGGGGTGGCCGAGCTGGCCGCCTGGCTGGCCGGGCGGGGCGTGACCACGGTCGGCATGGAGGCCACCGGGGTGTACTGGAAGTGTGTGTACTGCGCCTTGGAGTGCCTGTTCGACGAGGTG